>Ga0194039_1000295_pt1 | contig 31467 bp, 25 predicted proteins | sample JunL228m_MetaG_FD_148679 | JGI IMG/M metagenome (GOLD analysis project Ga0194039, IMG submission 148679) | Anoxic zone freshwater microbial communities from boreal shield lake in IISD Experimental Lakes Area, Ontario, Canada - Jun2016-L227-8m | ecosystem: Environmental > Aquatic > Freshwater >... | reverse complement strand
GGGCTGGGACATGACCTGCGAGGCGGGGGTGGCATTCTCGGCGGTGGTTGAGGATTGCGTGGGCCTGGGACGTTTCGCCGGCGCCTGCGTGATGGCGCACGTTGGCCGCCCTGGCGAGCCGGTTCTGTTCCGACGCTCGTATTTCATGTGCCTCGATGTTTGGGGCGATGCCGGGGCGGTTTATGTTCGGGCACACAACAAGACCATGCCCGCCACACCCGATGCGGTGTTTGAAGATTGCACCCTCGTCGGGATGGATAACGCGTTGCAGGTCGGTTACCCCGGGTTCGAGGGCTACACGCGGGTTCTGTTCAAGAACAGTCGTCTCGTGGTGCTGAACTTCTCGCAGCCCCAGGGCACTCCGGCCACCGGCGCAGTTTATAGCGACCTCGCGGGCAAGTTTCTGCATGTGGACTTTGAAGACTGCACGGTGATGGGTTTCAAGGTGCTGGGGGCAAGGACGAATGATCTGTTCTCTTACACCACCAAGGGCACCAATCGCGCCTATGTCCAGTATCGCCAGCCGGTGCCGGAAGGTTTTGAGCGTCTGCGCTTCTGGCCCGTCGAGGTGTTTAACGAACTATTGCCTCCACGATTTCAAACTCCAACCCAGGCAACGACCGCCACCGCCCGGCCTCGTCTGATCAAGATTCCCATGACTTTCGGCCCGCGCGCCATGGAAAACTCTCCCATCGTCTATAATTCCCGCCCGCTGCTGGTCCTCAACTACCGGGATGATACGAAGAGCAAGACCGACGAATACAAGCGCAGCATGTACCTCTACATTCTGGATCTGGCCAACGGGCGCGAGGTGGCTCGCTTTGGCGAAGGTCATTCGTTTGCCAATGCCTTTGTCAACGGCTCGGAGTTGAGTGTTTTTGCCAGCGAAGGCACCGACCGCGACTGGTTCCAAAGTCTTTACCGCTTTTCGACAACCGATCTCAAGACCTGGAAACGGCAATTGGCGATCCCCCAGGCCCCCGGCGAGCACCTCTTTAACGCCTCAGTGTGCCGGGATGACCAGGGCTTCCTTATGGCGTACGAATCCGACAAGCCAGTGCAATTCTGTTTCAAGTTTGCCCGGTCCACGGACCTCGAGAACTGGAAGAAGCTCGATGGCCTGGTGTTTGCCGGATTGGGTGGTGAATACAGCGCCTGCCCGGTGATTCGCTACATGGCACCGTATTACTATGTGATCTACTTGCACGCCGCCGTGGCGGAACACAAGGGCTGGATTTCCTTCCTGGCGCGCTCGAAAGACCTGGCGGCCTGGGAGTTGAGCCCGCTCAATCCGATCCTGGAAGCGGGCCCGGGCGAAGGAGTCAACAACTCGGACGTGGACCTGTTTGAATACGAAGGCAACACCTACCTTTTCTACGCGACGGGCGACCAGCAGACGTGGGGGACTGTTCGCATGGCAATGTTCCCCGGCTCGATGAGAGACTTCTTCACCAGCTATTTTCCGGACGGCGCCCCCACCGTAAGAGTCAGCGCGCGGTAGTATCTGCCCCTGCCGCTGGTCTCCTGGTTGGCTACGCCGCAGAGCTTGCCCAGCGTGGGCATCACATCATACAGATAACACATGGCATGGGTTTCCGTCCCGGCAGGGATGCCTGGCCCGCAAACACCTCACAGGCATGTTTGGCAGATGGCTTGGGCGGCGTTAACTTGCCGTTTTCCAGGTTGCTCAGAGGCGCCGTGAGCGGGTCGGCCATTCCACCCGCAAAGATCGCCCTGGCCCTTTGAAAACTCAGTGAGAGCGATTCTGGGCCGTTATGCCATTTGCCGGTCGCGAACGTCGTGTAACCGGCCCGCCCGAACGCGGCGGCCCAGGTCTCATGGCGCATCAGTTTCTCGTCCACGTGGAAAAGGGATTGTCCCGATAACAGCATGGCCCGAGACGGGACGCAGGTTGCCCCGTTAAACCCGCCCTGCATGTAGGCGCGGGTGAAGGCCATGCCATGATGGCATAACCGGTCCAGGTTCGGCGTGCGGATGACTGGGTTGCCGAGCGCGGCAATGGTATCGGCGCGCTGGTCGTCGTTGAAGATGAAAAGAACGTTGGCTTTGTCTGCCGCAAATGCAGGCGCCAGGAACAGCAGCAGAACCATCCGAACAAAGTAACGCTTCATGCAACGATACGCGCCTTTGCCCGTTTCCGGCCAAGCTCTTCGAGGAGCGCTTTCAGTGGCAGGGTGTTTACCACATCTTCCTTTGTCAGCCAGCCTTTGCGCGCAATGCCGGCGCCCAGGCGCAGAAAGCCCGCATGTTCGAACCGGTGGGCATCGCAATTGATGACACACTTCACGCCCTTGGATTTGGCATAAGGCCACCAGCGCCAGTCCATGTCGAAGCGTTGCGGGCTGGCGTTGAGCTCGATCCATGTGCCCGTTTCCGCGCACGCATCAATCACGGCGCGCTGGTCCACCTTGTACGGCTCGCGTTCCAGCAACAAACGGCCCGTCAGATGGCCAAGGATATGGACGCAAGGGTTCCGTGCTGCGCCGATCAGCCGCTCGGTGGTCTCGGCCTCGGTCTGACTGAAGCTCTGATGAATGCTCGCAATCACGACATCGAGTTCGGCAAGCAAGTCGTCCGGGAAATCGAGCTTGCCGTCCTTCAAAATGTCCACCTCGGAGCCGGTGAGGAGGCGGAAGTCGCTTCCCTCTTTGGCAAGCAACTCATTGATCTGCTTGATCTCTTCAAGCTGCTGGCGAACGCGCGCGGCATCGAGGCCGTTGGCCTGAAAAGAGGCCTTTGAATGGTCCGTGATCCCCCAGTAGGCAAGGCCGAGTTCACCCATCGCTTTGGCGATCTCCTCGGGGCGCTGATGGCCGTCGCTCCAGGTGGAGTGATTGTGCAGCGATCCCTTCAAATCCGTCCACTCGATCAGCCGCGGCAGCGGCCCTTTCTCCGCCAGCGCGATTTCCCCTGTGTCCTCGCGCAGCTCCGGCGGAATATCATGCAGGCCGAGTTTCTCGAAAACCTCCTCTTCGGTCTTGCATTTGACGAGCAGCTTCGGGTCGCGCGTTTCCGTCTTTGAATGGAACAGGCCGTATTCGTTGAGGCGCAGGCCGCGATCTATGGCGCGCTGGCGCATGACGATGTTATGCTCTTTGCTGCCGGTGAAATACAGCAGCGCAAACGGATATTCCGCGTCGCTGACCACGCGCAGATCGGATTGGATGCCGCCCTCGAGCAGCACGCTGGCCTTGGTTTCGCCTTTCGCAATGACGTTCAAAATCCCCGGTTGCCTGGTGAAGAACTCGATCACCTCCACCGGCTTTTTCGATGAAGCCAGCAAATCAATATCCCCAATGATCTCGCGATGGCGCCGCAGGCTGCCCGCCGAGCTGCAACGAATCACGTCCGGATGCGACCGCAGCGCTTCCAGCAAAGACTCCGCCGTCGGCAACGCCTCGCTGATGAGATGGCGCGACGCGTATGAGCGGCGGCGGTTGATGCCTTCCAGTATGTTCGTCTGCGTTTTGTCGCCAAAGCCTTTAAGCCCGGCAATCTTGCCGGCTTTGCACGCCTCTTCGAGTTGCTCGACGGTTTCGATGCCGAGTTCATCGTGCAGGGCCTTGATCTTCTTCGGGCCCAGGCCGGGGATTTCGAGCATCGCGACCAGCCCGGGCGGTGTCGCCGCTTTCAAATCCTCGTAATACTGCAAACGGCCGGTAGTGACGAGTTCGGTGATCTTTTGCTGGAGCGCTTCGCCGATGCCTTTCATGTCATCGAGCCGTGCTTCGGCGACAACTTCGGCCAGCGGCTCGCTCATCGTTTCGATGGTGCGTGCCGCGTTGAGATAGGCCCGCGTTTTGAAGGGATTCTCCCCCTTCAACTCGAGCAACGTTGCAATGTTGGTTAAGACTTCGGCTACCTGTTCCTTGTCCATGCCCGGAATATGCTGCACAAGCTCGCGGGGTCAAAGCCAAAAATACGCCACCGGCCAGCGGCCAACGACCCGTTGACCACTCTCAACTCTCAGTTTGCAAGTGGCCCCCGCCGCCGCATCGCGCCCGTCTCTCTCCCTCGTCCCCGCCCCGGGTCAGCGTTTCAGCAACTCGGCCACAGCCACCGCCACGTCGGGAAACGCAAGGGGTTTGGCCTGCTCGCCCGCCCGCAAGATGGTTTTGCTGCCGTAGCCGGTGAAATGGGGCTCGCGATAGACTTCAATCGTCGCGTGGTTCAGGTCCACAATCCACACCTCGGCAACGCCGGCGCGGCCATAAGCGGGAAGCTTTTCCTCCCGGTCCAGCTCCAGCGTGGTGTCGGAAACTTCCACAAGCAGAAATACGTCTTCCGGCACCGGATGCCGTTTTCGGTAAAAGTCCGCGGCGGGCTTCAGCAGCATCAGGTCCGGCTGCGGCTCGGAATGGTCGTCCAAATGGAGCGGATTCTGAACCGAGGTCCGCCACCGGCCACGGGAGGCTGTGGTGAAGATTTCGTTCAGATGGTTGGTCACACCGCCATGAAACGGACCAATCGGTGACATATCAATAATCCTCCCATCCAGCAGTTCCACCCGCGCATCGGGGCGCAGCACTCCGGTTTCCGCCATGCGGTAGTAATCCTTCACGCTGAAGTGATGTTGCGCCTGAATCAGCACAAATTGAGCTTAACCAACCCTTTCGGCGTCTGCAAGAAGGGTTTTAAGCCAGCGTAAGTCCAGTTGCCACGGTATCGTGTGGGAAAAGCCCGTGCTCCATCTTCAGCCAGCGAGCACACAGCGGTGGATTCTGACGCACTACGCCCAGTTGCAGATAACAGGATGGGAACGGGCTTCGTCATGGTCGAGAACCTCTGTCGCGGCCACCCGCCAGGTCGCACGGCGCATTCGCGGGTGGTGGGCAGGGACGCCTCGACTGGCAATCATGCCGGTTAACTGGTAACTTATTTGGCGAGCATGGAACTTCGTGATTTTGCTGAGCAGGTCTTGTTTGCGACGACGCTGGACGACAAGCTCGAGTCGCCGGTGGTCATCACCGTTGAGCGGCCCGGAGGCCGCACGCCGAGTGTCTTCGTGTTTAATCCGTTCGCTGAAGGGTACATCGCTCACGGCCAGGGGTTCACCCCGGTGAAGCACCAGGCGATGCTTGCCAACGACCTCGCCAACCTGCCGCAATTCCTCTGTCAGTCGGATGACATCGTGCTGTTGGCGGAACGACCGTCGGTTGAGTTTTTGAGCGCCATCAAGCAAGCCGGGTTCGCGCTGCCGGAGTTCGTCGGACTAAAGGAGGGCCGCATCGATCTGGCCAGCAGTCTTTGTCAGAGGAAGATTGGCAGTTTGCGGCCCTGGGCCTGGGGACCGGACAGCGTGGAACTGCTCGAGCCGCTTTTTGCCAAGGTGATCGGCGAAGCCTCCACCCCGAGCCAGCGTTTCAACGGTAGCATCGCCCGACTTTATTCGAAGGCATGGAGCGCTGATTTTCTCAGAAAGGTGTTAGCGCGCGGCTGCCGAAGTGACGAGGCTCACCCGCGGGAAGGGGAGAATCAGAGCCAACCGTTGCAGTCTGCTTCCGAACGCTGGCTTTGCACGGAGGACGAGGCAGGCGTAGCGGTGGACACGATCGAGGGCGCTCTCGAAGCCATTGCTGCCATTCGCCGTCGCGGTCATCATCGGGTCGTTGTCAAGGAAGCTCACGGTTTGGCTGGTCACAACGCAATCCGGCTGTGGGAGCCGGAGGTATTGGCGACACAGCAGCGTTGGCTGGCCGATGCCCTGCAAGGCGGCCGGCAACTGGTGATCGAGCCCTGGCTGGAGCGTGAGTTGGATTTCTCGGTCCAGTTGGAGATGGGGCCACGCAGCATCAAGCTCTGCGGCTACACCGGCTTGATCAATGACCGCAAAGGACAGTTTCAGGCCAACTGGGCCGCAGCCAACCACGACCGCCGCCTTCCTGCTAACGTGGCCGCGTTATTCGGCGAACCAGCCGATATTTCGGGCCGCATCCAACGCCTTTATGGCGAGATCTTTTCGCTGCTCGAAACTGAACTGCAACACGCTGGCTTTGTCGGACCGGTCGGCATTGACGCCTTTGTCTATCGGACAGATCAGGGCGGTTGCCGGCTCAAGCCCGTCGTGGAAATCAATCCTCGGTACACCATGGGCCGGCTCACCGTCGAGCTGATGAAACAAACGTGTCCGGGGAGTTGTGGTCTGTTCCGTCTTGTCACCCGGGCGCAGGCGCGCGCGGACGGCTTTGCTGATTTTGCCGCTTATGCCCGTTTCTTGAGCGAGCGCTTTCCCATGCAGCTCGAAGGCGAGCCGGTGCCCAAAATCCGGGAGGGCGTCCTCTGCTTGAATGACCCCGCGCCAGCGCAAGTGTGCCTTGCAACCTTCCAAGTCAGTCGCACCCTCAACCAGATCATCGGACAAGGCTGAACTGGATTCAGAGGCGCTGGACAGGGAAATCCGAGGAAATCGGGAGCGGGAAAATGCGCGTCTAATAACGGATAGCACGGCTCGCGGGTCCACGGCGCGGCGGTGGAGCGGATGCAGGAATACCGCGCCGCCCTCATCACTGCGGCCGTCGTCGGCGAGATTGACGTGCGGTCCATTCAACCGGCCGCGGATCGTCGGGAAATCCAGATTCTCCAGCACGCGATCTCCAAGCTGTTGGTTCTGAGGCCGAGGCCGCGGGGCGTGGAGAAAGAAAGCAAGGGCGAGTCCGGGCACCCTGATCTCTACCTGGGAAACCTCACTTCATGGTATCGTTCCCTGTCTCAGGAGCAGGACTGGACGGACGCGTTGCGCGACTCGCTGCGAGACGTGTGGCCGGATTTCAAATCATTCCGTCTTGTAGAAGTGGGCTTGAACACCAAGGCGCTGCAACTGCGGTTTGAAGGGTCGAACGGTCCCGACTCAGGAGTTCTGTTTTTCGATCAACTCGCTGATGGCGAGAAGGCGCTCGTGGGCCTTTACATGGTGCGGGCCGCGCTGGCCACGGGAGCGTCGCAAACCGTCTTGATGGACGAGCCCGACAACTACGTGGGGCTGCCGGAACTCCAACCGTGGGTGTTATCGCTGAGGGAACTGCTCGATGAGAACCATCAAGCCATCCTCGTTTCGCATCATCCCGAGATTCTGAGCAATGCTGGTGAGGGGTTTGGTCGCTACCTGTGGCGGGACAACCATAGGTCGCCAACCCGCATCGGACCCCTGAAGGTTCCAGCGGGCCTCACTCCGGGCGAGGCAGTCGCAAGGGGGTGGGTCGATGCCTAGCCGCACTCAAAGCTGCCTGCGCGTGGAGGGAGCAGGGCAGGTTGATAACCTGCTGACGCACCGAAAGTGGCCAAGGATGGAAGGATACGGCGGGGAGCGTTCGGACGGTCTGCCGACTGAAAGTCGGCGATACGGCAGGTTGGAAAACCTGCGCTACGACCCTGGCAAGCCTGAAAGATCTGAGATGCGCAGCGCGGCGGCCTGGGCGGGTCAAAGAACTGGACGTTAAAGGGGGCAGACCACAGTTTGCCCAGTTTCAGAGTTCACACTATGGTTTGCTCTACGCGTTTTCTTCGAGCGTGGGAGACTGCGCCAAAGGCTTCGGGTCATACTGCCAACTCTCGGCGCTGAACATGCCGTTGACGGTGGAACTGCCGACGTTGTTCGGTTTTCGGGTCAGAGAAAGGGTGTTGATCTGCACCGCGTTTGATCCGCCACGCTCTGCATCAGCCCCAGATTGGCTCGTCCACCGAGCGAAATGATCAACAGGGTATTATTTCGCAGGCTTGAGATTACGCAACGCGTCACGAACCCGGGCTGCTTTCTCGTAATCTTCGCATTGGACAGCCTCGTTTAAATCGTGTTCCAACTGTTCCCGGCGGGACAGGGGGCGTTTGGCGCGAATTCCTTCGAGCCAATTATCCAGAGATTGAATCTCGGCGCTGGTTTCGGCCACTTCGGAGCGGGCATGATCATGGAAGAAGGCGCGAATCTGTTCGAGGCCCTCTTCGACCTGCTGAATGGCCATTGCGTAATCCTCGACCTTGAGCGCCTGGGAACCGCGGGCGCGCGTGAGGACCATCAGGAGCTGGGGCCGAAACTGCTGCAGTGACCATGCGAGGTCTTCGCTTTCGGCGTGTTTGCTGACGAAGTCGAAGACGGCGAGGTTGCGTTCGGCGTCGCGTATGACGCCGGCATGATCTTCCAATTGCAGCAGGCAGATGTAGCGATGATGATATTGCAGGGCCTCGAACTGGAGCCGGGCACAATCTTCGGCTTTCAGCTTAAAACCTTCGTCGCTGCCGTCGTGAGCGGCAACGTACTTGTGAAGCCGCGCGCGGTAATAATCAAAGAGAGAGGAATGGCCGAAGGGTCGCTTGCCATCCGGCCGCCCATCCGCATTCATTTGCAGCAGGCCCAAATCCACTCGAAGCTGGATCTTTTCCTTGCCGTCCCTGGCTCTGAATTTCCGGACGACAACTTGTCCCGGCTGGTATTCCCATTGGGCCAGGAGATTCGATATGTCAAAATCCATGCAGCGAATATGGCGGGGATGGGGGGACAAGTCAATTATGCCAGCGTAAAACTTGTCTTGGACTGCGCATTACGATCAAAGTGGTGCATGTCATCACTCGCTCGGGTAGCCATTCACTCCAGCCAGTTTCCGGAAAACGTCCGGAGGGATTTGCTGGGGTCGTTGGACACACACAAGGTGAACCACAAGTTCCATTACGACAGCGTGAAACAAACCCAGCAATGGCTGGCGTTGCACGAGGCCTATTCGCCCTCGCGCACGGATGCGGACTGTGGCGCCACTTATGATCGGAGCTTCGCTGCGGTTGCAGGGCGCGTGGCGGCGAGCCGCATACATCTCATCGGGCTGGGGTGCGGCGGAGGACAGAAGGACACACGGCTGTTGAGGCTGCTGCGGGATTCGGGCAAGGAGGTTTTCTACACACCATCGGATGTCAGCACGGCAATGGTTCTGACAGCTCGCCAAGCGGCGCTTACTGTGATTTCCGAGGAGATCTGCTCGCCCCTGGTTTGTGACCTGGCATCGGCCGACGATTTGTCGTTGGTGTTGGATGGCCTGTCTTTTCCCGACGCGACGCGGCTCATCACGTTTTTCGGAATGATCCCCAATTTCGAGCCGCAGATCATCTTGCCGCGGCTGGCGGCGCTGGTGGGGCCGGCGGACTATTTGCTCTTGAGCGCCAATCTGGCGCCGGGAGATGATTATGCGAGCGGGGTGGAGCAGGTGCTGCCCCTATACGACAACGCCCTGACGCGCGAATGGTTAATGAGCTTCTTGCTGGATTTGGGGATGGAACAGGCCGATGGCGAACTCCGTTTTGTTATCGAGGAGGATGCGGGCGGCAGCCCCCTCAGACGCGTCGCGGCTTATTTTCAGATCCTCCGTCCGGTGACCATCCAGGTGGATTCCCGACAATTCGAGTTTCGGGCAGGCGAGACAATCCGCCTCTTCTTTTCCTACCGCCATACTCCTGCGCTGGTGCGCATCCTGCTCGGCCAGCATGGACTGCAGGTGGTGGAACAATGGACCACGAATTCCGAAGAGGAGGGCGTATTTCTGGTCTCGCGGCGCTAAAACACTCTCATCGTATCGAGCACTGCCTTGATGCGGACCACCTCATGGGTGCGGAACAGATCGGTCTTGCCGAGCGCGGCCAGCACGGCGAAAAACGGCTCCGCGCAGCGCACTTCCTCGCCAAAATACTCGAAGGCGTGGGGCAAAGCGTGGCAAAGGGGGAAGCCCAGTGCGCGGAGTCGGAACGTGTTGAGGAACACCGTCATCTGGTGACGCACGCGCACGGCGCTGTCTTGCAGGTTGCGATAGTAAAAGCCCAGCCCGGGGTCGATGAGGATCTTCTCCACGCCGCTGCGCGTGGCCAGCTCGATTTGGCGCGCAAAGTAGTCCTGCATCATGGCCACGGGATCAGCAGTGAGATTGAAGTCCCCCACCTCCCGCACGTTTTCACCCTGAACGTAACAGATGATCACCGCCGCGTCGTGGGCGGCCACCATGCGGAATAGATCGGCGCTGCGGTCGGTGCCGGTGAGATTCAGGATGTTTGCTCCAGCTTCCAGACAGGCGCGTGTCACCTCGGGCTGATAAGTTTCGACTGAGACTGGAATGTCCGACTCGCGCAGCGCCCGGATGACCGGCAGCAACTTGCTGTTCTGCCGGGCCTCATCCACGCGCGCCGCGTGCGCCAAGGTGGACTCGGCGCCGACATCGATGATATCGGCTCCTTGCGCATGCATTACCTTGCCACGGCGATGCGCGCTCTCGGATGTGAGACAAACACTCTCCCGATACCACGAGTCCGGCGAGAGATTGATCACGCCCATAATCGAGGGCGTGGAATTGAAGGCAAAGTGCCTGCCGCCGATGGAAAATTCCTTAACGCGCGACTGCGCGGCGGCGCGATTCTTCTCGAGCAATTCAGCAAGTTGTTCCAGTCCGAGCACGGCGATTAAATTACCGATAGTCTGGATTCTGGAAAGGCGCAACTTCGCATTCCGCGATGCTGCAGCTCGGCTAGACTGCCACCGGGAATTTGATCGGCGGGTGAGGGTTGTAATCGGCCAGCTCGAAATCGGCGAAGCGGTATTCCAGGAGGGACGGAGGTTTGCGTTTGATGATGAGACGCGGCAGCGAGCGGGCCTCCCGGGCGAGTTGCTGCTGAACGCCGTCGATTTGATCTACATAGATATGGCAGTCCCCGCCGGTCCAAATGAAGTCGCCAGGCTCAAGCCCGCACTGCTGTGCCACCATGAGAGTCAGGAGGGAGTATTGGGCGATGTTGAAAACCAGACCGACCGGAGCATCGGCGCTTCGTTGGTAAAGCAGGCAGGAGAGGCGTCCATCGGCGACGTAAAAATGGAAGAGAGCGTGACATGACGCAAGGGCGGCGCGCCCGGCTCGAACATTGTCCTGCGGGCTGACATTTTCATCAGGCAGCACCGCAGGATTCCACGCGCTGACGATGTGCCGGCGGGATTCGGGTTTGGCACGTATCTGCTCGACGAGGTTGGTGATCTGATCAATTCTACTCCCATCGGGAGCCTCCCATGCGCGCCATTGTGCTCCGTAAACCGGGCCTAAATCTCCATTTTCGTCAGCCCAGGCATCCCAGATATGAACATTGTGCCCGGCAAGGTATTTGATATTCGTGTCGCCGGCCAGGAACCAGAGCAGTTCGTGGATTACTCCTTTAAAGAACACCTTGCGGGTGGTTGCCAGGGGAAAGCCTTGTGAGAGATCGAATCGCAACTGGGCGCCAAAGAGGCTGCGGGTGCCGGTGCCCGTACGGTCCCCGCGGAGCGAGCCATGTTCGAGGATTTTCCGCAAGAGATCGAGATACGGAATCATGTCTTAGCGACCTTGGCAAGCTTCCACTCCTTGGCCAGCTCGTCCAGCAGAACGGCGATGATACTCTGGAGATTCCTTTGCTCTCGGCGAATAAACAAAGCGAAGAGCGGCAGGGTCAAGAGCAGCAGCCAGAGCCAGGGCAGGCGGGGCCCGAAAAAGCCGCAGACCAGAAATTCAAATCCGCAGAGTGTCCAGAAGGCGACTTTGGTTCGGAGGGCCCACCGGGCACGGAGGCGGCAACGGATCAATTGTTTATTCTCTGGGTGGTCTTCGGCGACGGTGGTGAGCTGCAACCGGCTCCAGCGGGTATCGTAAATCTCGACGTCGTATTCGCTCCAGCCAATGTCGGCTTTATTAGGCCAGCCCTGCTGGTCGAGCCGGCCTAAGATACTCGCAGCCCAGACCAGCCGGTCGATGGGCGTTTCGGCCCAGTATTGCGCTTCGCGCAGCGGTTGTTTGCTCTCACGCAGGGCGATGGAGTCGAGGGATTGCTGCGGTGCCAGGGGTGTGGGGTGGACGAGCAGGCGTCCCTGGTAGCGGGACCAGGCCCGCACCACGGGCTGGAGGAAGAAGAGCAGCGCCACGAGCGGTCGGGACCACCAGCGGGTCTTCTTTCTTGGCAGCGCGGCCTGGGCGCCCGCCGCGGCACACACCCCGATGGAAATAACCAGGCTGGTGATGGCCAGCGGCAGGAGTTGGTGGAAGGTGACGGACATCACCCACAAGGGGATGGTTACGAGCACGTGATACTCGAGTGTCGTGCAGACCATCAACGTGATGGCGGGGTCGGTGGTATAGAGTGATTGGAAGCCGGCGCTCCCGAAGAGGCCGCGATAAATGATGGGCGACCGAATGAACACGCCGAATTTGGAGGCGGCATAGATGCGGCCATGCCAGAGGTTGCCGCCGAGTGGATTGAAACATTCGGGATGCTTGCGGACGAGGATGGCTTCGGCCTCACCGTAGCCGAGCTGCTGTTTCAGGTAGGCCCTGATAGTCGAACGTCGGTAATGCCAGACAAATGCCGCCGGACTAAAGCCAATTTTGTGCCCCGCCTGCTGTAACCGCCAGCAGATATCCACGTCGTCGCCCGCCCGGTGAAAGATCGGATCAAATCCTCCCACTTGGGCCAGTGCCCACTTGTAAAAGGCCATGTTGCAGCCGGGAATATGTTCGGCCTGGCGGTCGGTCAACATTACGTGGGCGGGTCCGCCAGGTGAGACCATGACGGCGGCGGCGACGATCGAATCTTCGGGGGGCAGGAGGTTCGGGCCGCCGATCCCCGCGAATTCACTATTCAACAAATCACCGGCCAGGTAATAGAGCCAGTCCTCGTCGGCACGGCAGTCCGAGTCGGTGAAAGCGACGATTTCGCCGGTGGCGGCGGCGATGCCGGTATTACGCGCGACGGAGAGGCCCAGGTTCTTCTCGTGCCGGAAGTAGCGAAGCTTGGGGTGCGACAGATTGATTTGGGGTGTCGCGTCAGTCGAACCATCGTCCACGAGGATCACTTCGTAATTCGGATAATTCAGCCGTTGCAGGGAATCGATGCAGGCATGGAGGGTGCGCGCGCCATTGTAACTGGCGACCACGACGGAAATCTTGGGATAGCGGGGCAGCGGGAAATGGGGTGCGGCTCGAAATATCCTCTGGACCGCCCCAAACGCTGGCTTCGACTGGCGATCACGAGTGGTCAGCCCCATTTTCCAGTCCTCGACCAAGTGCCCGCCCCGCCACCAGTCGTCGGTGTAGGTGAAGATCACCGTGCCTGCGAGCCCGGCCCGGAAGGCTGCTTCGATCTGCCATTGGAGAATCTCGGCCTGGCGCGTTTCGCCTTCGCGAAGCGAATCGATGCCGGATTCGCCCAGGAGGAGCGGCTTGGCTTCGGCCAGCATTTGCAGGCGGGCGAGATAATTCTTAAAGGGAAGCTCCTGATGCAAATAGACGTTGAAACAGACGAAGTCGATGCTATGCGGGCGCAGGAACTCGGTGGGCGGATAATTGGTGAAGGTGCAGAGGCACTCGGGGTCGGCTAACTTGGCTTCGTGGACCAGTTCATCGATGAAATTGGCGACTGCCTTCGCGCCGCTCCACCGGGCGATGTCGGCAGGGATTTCGTTGGCCACGCTGTAGGCGAAGACCGCCGGGTGGCGGGCGGAGGCGAACACGGCTCGGCGCACTGCTTCACGCGCATTGGCCCGATGCTCGGCGGAATCCAGGAAACAGAGGTGTTTGTTCCATGGAATGTCAATCAGCACTTTGAGTTTGTGCTCGGCGGCGAGATCGAGGAACCACTTGGCGGGAACGTGATAAATACGGATGAGGTTGGCGCCGAGTTGGGCGATTTGAGAAAAGTCGGCAGCAGTCTGCTGCGGCGAGGCGAAAGGCTGGCCGGCCGCGTTGGGGGCGAACGGACCGTAGGCCAGGCCCTTGACGTAAAACTTCTTTTCGCCGAGCCGGAAGAACTTGCCGTCCACGTTCACGCGTGGCCGGGAGGAAACGGCGACTGCCATGCGCGTTAGACGGTGTTCAAACCGCGTTTAGTCATGGCAGTGTGAGGCGTTACTTCACAACTTCGATATTGATGCCGAGCCGTTGGAGCGTCGTGCCCTCGTCCAGGCTGAGCTGGGAGAGGGCCTTGTTGTAGTTATCGAGGGCCTGGATTTCATTGCCGCGGGCGGTGGTGAGGTCGCGTTGCATCTGGAGGGCGGTGTAGGTGGTGCTCTTGCCACTCTCGAGCTTCTTCTGCTCGGCATCTAACGCGGCGGCGGCATACTCGCGGGCAGTGCGGGTAGCGGCCACCTGCTGGAAACTGGACTCGGCCTGTTTGATGTCGTTGTCAATCTGGACCATGATCATCTGTTCGAGTTTCTTGAGGGAGAGCACCAACTGCTCCAGAACCAGCTTGCTGCTCTTATAGGCGGCTCGGGCGCTGGTGTTGCCGATGGGGAAAGTCAGTTGCGCGCCGTAAGAATAATAGGGGAAGCTGCCATCCCTGATCTGGCCGAAGGAGCTGCTGAATTCGCTGAAGCCTGCGGCATTGTGGCCGTAGGTGCCGACGAGGTCCAATTCGGGGAAGAGCTGGTTATGGGTGTACTTGATGGTGACGCCTTGTCTCTCGATGTCCAGCTTGGCCTGGAGAAGATCGGGGCGCTGGGTCAGCCCCTTGCTCCAGCTATCCTGCAGATTGAAGAAGTGGCGGGGTGAAGTAAGCGTTCCGGAGGGTTCGATGCTGAGGTTGGCCCACCGGGAGTATTCATCGGTGATGAGTTGTTTTACCAGGTGCTCCTGGATGGCGAGGGCGCTTTTGGCGGCAATCAGGGCTGCATCGAAGGAAGCGGCTTGGGCCTCTGCCTGCTGCTGGTCCAAAGGAGCAAGGGCGCCAACCTCGACGCGCTTCCTGTTTTCGACGACCAACTGCATGGCCAGTTCGAGGGCCTTTTGCTGCACGGTTACGTATTCCCGATCGTAGATCAGGTCGTAATAGGCATTCTCCACCGTGGTGGCCGTCTGCATGATCTGCTGCTTGAGGGTCAGCTCAGAGTATTTGACCCGGTTCTTGGCGATGCGGATGTTCAAACGGGTTTGGTCGATCCAGAAATTCTTCAGCAGCGGCTGGGTGAGTGTGATCCCCGCCAGGCCGCGGGACTGGTCAAATGGGGTCTGGTCGGGCCCAGCGGTTCCATAGAATTCATTGATGTTACCCGCAAGACTATAGTTCAGGCCCCAGGGTGTTAGCCCGCCCAAAGAGCCGTTAAACGAGTTTGCATCCGAAGTGGTCCCCGCCGTGAGCGTGCCGAGCTGGGGGTTGAAGCCGCCGGCCGTCATGCTGTAGTTGTGCGCGCCGCCGATCGAGAAATTCGGGTTATACCCGCCGTAGGATGCCTGCAGGTCGCTGAGCGCCAGCGGGGGAATGTAGCGCGCGATTTGAAGATCGAGGTTCTTGCGCAGGGCGTTTTGGATGCAGTCTTCGAGCGACAGCTTCCGGATTTCAGGAGCATTTGTCTGGGCCAGGACGGCCAGGCTGGCTCCGGCCAACACCAACCAGATTCGTAAAAGTCTCATCGTTTGGCAAGATTGAGGGATTTGCTTCATTTCGTCAAATAAACCGTGACCCAAACTGCGGATACCGCTTCTTCAGCTTGAGGCTGCTTTCTTCAGACGATCCACGATTGGCCGCCATTCATCCCTATTCGGGGGCGCTTCCACGACGATCAGCTCCGCCCCAGCCTCGTCGCACTCGTGCAGCTCGGCATAGATTGCCTGCGCAAATGCCGTCGCATCGCGCGAAATCACTGAGACGCGGCCAAAACCCTCTCCGGAAGGGATGTGAGTGTGAGCGATGACGTGGATCTTTGAACCTTGAACCTTGAACTTTGAACCTTGAACCTTGAACTTTGAACCTTGAACCTTGAACCTTAAACCTTGAAATCTGAAATCTGAAATCTGAACCTTCAAGTCTTGTTCATCGCGCCAGGACCAGAGTACCAGCTTCGCCTGGGGCGAATAATGCCTGCGCAGCAGGCCGGGGCTTTTCAAGACCTCATGGCTGTCGCCGGCCCCGAGGGCCAGCTCGCCGGTCACTGCGAGCAGCGCCTGCTCGTGGATCATACCTGGCCGCAGCAACCGGGGCGGCGAGACGCTCAAATCCAACACTGTCGATTCGATGCCGACCTGAGATTGGCCGCCGTCCACGACCAGGGGGATTTTATGGCCCAGATGTTTGCGCACGTGCTCAGCGTTGGTAGGGGAAACGCGATTGGATGGATTCGCGCTGGGCGCGGCCAGCGGGAAATCGCACTCACGGATGACCGCCTGGATCAAGGGATGGCTTGGCCAGCGCACTCCCACCGTGAGGCCGCCTGCGGTGACGACATCCGGAATCGTTTTTGCGCGCGGCAGCACCAGCGTGAGCGGTCCCGGCCAGAACGCCCGCGCCAGCCTTTGCGCCATCTGCGGCCAATGAGCGACGCAGCGTTTCGCCATGGCCACGCTGGCGACATGGACGATGATGGGGTTGTGTGCCGGGCGCCCTTTAATCTCGAAGAGGCGCTCGACGGCGGGCGGGTTCAGCGCGTTCGCCGCCAGGCCATAGACTGTTTCCGTCGGGAGCGCCACCACCTCGCCTGCGCGCAGCAGTTCCGCCGCGCGCCGCACCGCCGCCTGGAATAACTCTGGCGTGTGCGTCGGCAGAACTTCGGCGAAGCGAGGCAACTTTTTGTCCACGGTGGGAATTTGCCTGCAATCACGCTTAACACACGCCAAAAATGCGCCCCGGCAACCGCACAGATTGGCGCCAGCAATTCTCACTGAGACAGCACGCGCCGGAGCGCCGGCTTACATCGCACCTCCTGCCCCCAACGATCTCGATTGAGTGGCCAGTCAACAACCGGCTGCCGCTCTACTCGTACCGCAAGGCGTCGATGGGATCGAGCTGCGAGGCTTTGCGGGCCGGATAAAAACCGAAGAACACGCCGACGGCGGCGCTAAAGGCGAAGGCGATGATGATGGAATTGGGCGAGACGAGGGTGGGCCATTGTTTGATCATGGTGATGAGCTTGGCGCCACCGACGCCCGATAAGATGCCCAACAGGCCGCCGGTCGAACTGAGCGCGACGGCTTCGATCAGGAATTGCAGGAGGATGTCCCGGCCGCGCGCGCCGACGGCCATGCGGATGCCGATTTCACGCGTTCGCTCGGTCACGCTGACGAGCATGATGTTCATGATGCCGATGCCGCCCACCAGCAGAGAGACGCTGGCGATGGCGGCCAGCAGGGCGGTCATCACTTCGGTCGTGGCGCTCATGGTCTCGGCGATTTCCTGCTGGTTGCGCATCATGAAGTCGTCGTCGCGACCTGGCTGAATGCGGTGGCGCTGGCGCAGCAGTTCGGCGATGCCGTTTTGGACTTCGGCCATTTGTTCGGCGGTGGCGGCCTGGACGTTGATGCTGCGGAGGGTGGTGACGCCGGCAAACCGTTTCATCCCGGTGGTGTAAGGCACAATGACGGTATCGTCCTGGTCGGAGCCAAACATGGAAGCGCCCTTGGCTTTGAGCACACCGAGAACCTTCATGGGCACGTTCTTGATGCGGATAGTCTTGCCCACCGGGTCATCTTCCGGGAAGAGCTTGTCGGCGGTGGTCTTGCCGAGCACGCAGACTTTGGCGGCTGCCCTCACGTCGGCATCTGTGAACATCATTCCGTCTTCGATGTCCCATTGGCGAATGGTGAGGTAACCGACTCCCTCACCCATGATGGACGTGCTCCAGTTATTGTTGCCCGCCATGATCTGCGCGCCGCTGCGAACCTCGGGGCTGACGGCAGAGACGCCAGGAACCTCTTTCTCCATCGCCAGGGCGTCGTCCACCGTCAGCGTGCCGGCGCCGCCGAAGCCGCTATAAACGCCGCCGCGGTTCACGCTGCCGGAGAAGACCATGATGACATTCTGGCCCAGCGCGGCGATGCGGGATTGGACCTGGGCTTTGGCGCCATTGCCGATGCCGACCATGGCGATGACGGCGCCGACGCCAATGATAATTCCCAACATGGTCAGGACGGTGCGCAGCTTGTTACGGCGCAGGGCACGGAAGGCGGCTTTGAGGATGACGAAGTAGCGCATATCATTCATCATTCAAGAGGGCTGCCTTCTGTTCTTCCTGCAATCGGCGCAATTCATTTGCAGCATTAAAGCGGTTGGGCACGGGCGTGTCGCCGACCACTTTGCCATCGCGCATGACGACCATCCGCTTGGTGTATTGGGCAATGTCCAGTTCATGGGTGACCATGACGATGGTCATGCCCAGGTCGTTGAGCTTCTGGAACACGCCCATGATTTCGATGCTGGTGCGGGTATCGAGGTTGCCGGTCGGCTCGTCGGCAAGGAGCAGGGACGGTTCGTTGGAGAGAGCGCGCGCGATTGCCACGCGTTGCTGCTGGCCACCGGAAAGCTGGTTCGGCTTGTGGTCCGCGCGGTCGGCCAGGCCGACCGTATCCAGCGCTTTCAGAGCGCGTTCGCGCTGGCTTTTTCCGCTCAGACGCCGGCGGGTGTAGAGCATCGGCAGTTCGACATTTTCCAGCGCGGAGGTGCGGGCGAGGAGGTTGAAGCCCTGGAAGACGAAGCCGATCTTCTGGTTGCGGATGTCGGCGAGTTCATCTCTGTCGAGTTGCGAAACATCAATGCCGTCCAGCGAATACTTCCCCTGGGTCGGCCGGTCGAGGCAGCCGATGATGTTCATCATGGTGGACTTGCCGGAGCCGCTTGCGCCCATGAGCGCCACAAACTCGCCCTGGGCGATGTCCAGGGTTACTCCGCGGACGGCATGCACATCCACCTCGCCGGTATGGTAGGTCTTGTGAATTTCGTGAAGACGTATGACTGCGTTCATGGCCGGGAGATGCTGGAGTTCAGGCCGGCGCTGGCGGGTTGCGGCGAACCAGCAACCAGGTCACCAAGGCTGCCGAGCCGCACACCAATGCGCCGATGGCCACTGCCCAGGGAACGCCGAGCCAGTGCGACAGGCCGCCGGCCTCGATGCCGCCCACCGGCATCATGCCGCCGAACACCAGCGCCCAAATGCCCATGACCCGACCGCGCATGCCGTCCGAGACACTGAGCTGGATCACGGTGTTGGTGGTGGAGAAGTAGAGCAGCATGCCCCAGCCGGCGATGGCCAGGAAGATGAGGGCCAAGTAGTAATTCCGCGTCACAGCCAGAAACAGGAGCATCAGCGAGAAGAGTCCCAGGCCGCCGAACACTGACAACCGTCGGGGCAGGCGATCTCCATAAGTGGCGGCGGTCAGCGCTCCGAGGAGCGCCCCGACGCCGTTGGCGCTGAGCAGCATACCGTACTCGTGGCTTCCGACGTGCAACAGGTCGCTGGCAAAGGCGGGCATTAGGACCGAATAGGACCAGCCAAAAACGCCGACGATGGCAAAGAGCAGCAACAAGGTGCGCACGCGGCGGTGCCTGGCGACGTAGGCAAATCCGTCCAGGGCATGTTGCCAGTTGGATTCCGGCTGGACCGGTGGTATGAACCTGGGCAACCGCATCATCAAGAGACCCGCCAGGACCGCCACGAAACTGAGCCCGTTCAGGAAAAAGCAAGCCACCAGCCCTGCTTGTGCGATGAGGATCCCGGCCACGGCCGGCCCAACCACGCGGGCGCCGTTGACGATGGAGCTGTTGAGCGACAGCGCATTCATCAGATCCTCGCGGCTGGTCATTTCGACCATGAACGCCTGGCGCGCCGGCATGTCGAAGGCCATTGCCACTCCCCCGAGCGCCGCCAACACAAGGATGTGCCAGGGTCGCACCAGCCCGCTCCAGACTATCGCGGCGAACACAAACGCCAGCAGCATCATGCCGCTCTGAGTCCACAACAGGACGATTCGCTTCGGATGCCGATCCGCGACCGACCCGCCCCACAGCGAGAACAGGAGCATCGGGGCGGAACCTGCGGCGGCGACGATGCCTAGCAGGAGCTTGGAACCCGTGAGTTGATAGACCAGCCAGCTTTGGGCCGTGGTCTGCATCCAGGTGCCGGTCAACGAAACCAACTGGCCGAAGAAGAAGAGCCGGAAGTTGCGGTGTTTGAGCGCGGCGAACGTCTGCCGCCACGGCAACGCCCCATCCACCCGTCGTGGCTGGCCGGTAATCTCCTCGGGGACCGTGGTGACGTTGGCGGCCGCGTTCTCCGGTTTGGGCGGCATGACTCATCAGCGCATTCTCGGCGGCCCGCCAAACGGACTCTGGCCAGCGGGCGCCGGGGCAGCCGCTTGGACCGCGGGCAACTTAACCGCGGTGATAACGGGATCTCCTTCCTGCAAGCCGTCGGCAATCTCGGTATAAGAGCCATCGGTAATGCCGGTTTTGACGCGGACGGACTGCGGCATCAGCACCGGGTCACCGCCGCCAGGCGGCGTGTTGGTGGACATGATATAGATATTGCGCCAGGCGGGCGCCGACCGGGGCCGCGAACCCGCTGCGCCGCCCATCGGTCCGCCGCCCGGCCCGGTGCGCTGCAAGGCGCCGCTCTGGAACAACTCGCGCAGCTTGGCGCGAATCTCCGGTGACGGCTCTTCTCCGCGGTCCCGCATCTCGCGCACTCGACGCATTAACACCTCCGGCGGCTCATTGCCGGTGAGGGGCAGGGAAGCATTCTCAGCCGTCCCGACTTTGTTGGTGCCGCCCGCCTTCGCAACCTGCACCGCGTTTGTCGCGGGTGGCTTGACATCCTTGACCAAGCCTACCTTAGCCAGCAGCCGCGCCACCATGGTCTGGTTGGTGGGCGGCTCGGGGGGCTTGAAGCGGAACGCGGCGTTCGGAATCCTCAGCACGTTGGTGCGCTGGGCGGAGGTGATTGAGGTCGTCGCCGTCATCCCGGGCTTGAGCCTGAAATCCGAATTGGTGACTCCGATGACGGTGTCATAGGTTACGACGTTTTGGACCGTGATGGGGGAGTTGCGGATTTGGACGACTCGGCCGATAAAGGTGCGGTTTGGATAGGCATCCACGGTGAAGCTCACATTCTGCCCTTCCTCGACGGTCCCGACATCTGCCTCGGACACGTTCGCATCGATTTGCATATTGGAGAGATCGTTGGCGATCTGGAACAGCACCGGCGCGTTCATGCTCGCCGCGACGGTTTGGCCCACATCGACGTTGCGCGAGATGACGATGCCGTCCACCGGCGCGTAAATGGTGCAGTGGGCCAAATCCAGTTGCGAACGTTCCAGGGCTGCTTGCTTGATCTTCACCTGCGCTTCGGCCTGGTGAAGGGTGGCGACCGTTTTGTCATATTCGGATTGCGAGATGAGTTTGTCCTTGGACAGCGCTTTGGAGCGCGTGATTTCCGCCTGTTGCAGTTCGAGCGAGGCATTGGCATTGGCCAGGTCCCCCTCGGCCTGATGAACGCTGGCCTGGAAGATGGCCGGGTCCAGTTGGGCGACCACCTGGTTGGACTTGACCAGGGAATTGTAATCGGCGAACAGCTTAACGATGTTGCCGGAGATCTGGCTCCCGACCTGCACGTTGAGGACGGGATTCAGCGTTCCGCTGGCGGTCACTGCTTGTATCAGATCGCCGCGCGTGACGGCCGCGATTTGATACTGTGGCGCCTCGGCATGGTCGTTGTTGAAATACATCACGACGCCCGCTGCGGCGCCGAGCACTGCTAAAACCCAAATCAACTTCGACCAGCGGAATTTGCCGTCTTTTGCCATAATTCTTTCAACCAGACCGGTTGTCTCTAATAAGACATCTGCAGCCGCCAACAGGTTACCTGGTTTCTTTCCTCTGTCGATAGTGTTGATTGGAGCCAGGCGCTCAAGAATCGAGATGCATCCGACGAGTCGGAAACGCTTGGCAGGGAGGGCGGTTGCCTCCATTCTTAGGCAAGATGCAGCGGAACTCCGATACTGTGATCGACAAGATTCTGGTGATCGACGACGACGCAAGTTTTCGGCAGGTCATTATCAGGTTTCTATCCAAACAGGGTTTCGCGGTGGTGGCGGCTGCGGACGGGCCGGAGGGGGTGCGGATGGCTGCCGAGACGCTGCCGGAGTTGGTGGTATGCGACCTGAACATGCCCGGCATGGACGGTTACGAGGTGTTGGGGGCGCTGCGGCGCGATGGCAAGCTGGCGGGCATCCCCGTCATCTTCCTTACCGGCCAAGCCGAGCCCAGCCAGGTGCGGCAGGGCATGAACCTTGGGGCGGATGATTATCTGACCAAACCCGTGAATCTGGGAGACCTGCTGAGCGCCATCAAAGCACGGATCGAGCGCCAGAAGGCGGAGCGGCAACGGCAGGAAAAGCAGATGGAACGGGCGATGCAGCTTTTCGGGGGCATCGTCCACGACCTGCGTGATCCGCTGTTCGTGGTGCTTGGTTATACGAACCTGCTCAAGAGCGGCGCCAGCCACAATGCCGGCCAGGAGGCCCCCAGCCAGATTCTCGACCGCATGCAGCAGGCCGTCCAGCGCATGCAGTCGATCATCTCCGAAACGATCTTCCTGACCCGCTCGCGGATGCAGCGGCTGCCCTTCGATCCGGGGCCGTTCGATTTGCAGGAGTTTTGCGGTCAACTGGTGGCAGACCACGAGGAAATCCGGCGGCTGCAATTCCAATGCGAGGCGGGGGATTTCTCCGTGGTGGCTGACGCCCTGCGGCTGCGCCAGGCGCTTGAGAATGTGCTTTCCAATGCCTTGAAGTACTCGGACGGGCCGGTCCTGGTCAGCCTGGCTGCCACTACGGAGGGCTACCTGATCGCGGTCAAGGATCGGGGCATCGGGATACCACCGGCTGATCAGGCCGGGATCTTCGAGCCGTTTTTCCGCGGGTCCAATACCGGCGGCAAACCCGGACACGGCCTCGGGCTGACCATTGTCAAGACATGCGTCGATCAGCACGGGGGCAAAGTCCGTTTCAGCAGCGAAGGGAATCAGGGGACGACGTTCTTTCTCGAGCTGCCCAAGTCACCGCCGCCCAGTGCCGAGCGTGGAACGTCGAGTGCGGAAAGCGCGCTGGCGACGCGAGGGTCGGGGGCTGCCGGCCGGGATGCCGCGCGCGAGGCGGCAGTGGCCGATGAGACGGCAGGAAAGCCTGAGAGGGCTGGGGGAGGGCCGGGTTCCGAAAGCGTGTCCTGCGAAGCAGCCGGGCTGAGGGGGATTATTGTGGATGACGACCCGTTGGTGCGTGGCGTGTTGCGGGATTTGCTGGAGAGCGTCATGGTGATTCTGGGCGAGGCGGGCACGGTTGCCGAGGCGATTTTGCTGACGCGGCAGCATCGGGTGGATGTGGTGTTTCTGGATGTGAATTTGCCGGACGGGAGCGGGTTCGACCTCCTGCCCCACCTCAAACCGAATGTGTCGGTGGTCTTTGTGACCAGCGCCGAAGAGTACGCCGTCAACGCGTTCGATTGCGAGGCGGTGGATTATTTGTTGAAACCGGTCAGCCAGGAGCGGCTGCAAAAGGCGTTGGAACGCGTCCGGCAGCGGCTGCGGGCCAGGGCCGAGGCGGCGGCGGCGGCGAGTTCCAAGCTGAACGATACGTTTCTGGTCAAGACGCTGACCGAGCGGCGGGCGGTAAAGATCGGGGAGATCACGCGGATTGAGGCTTACGGCGAATACTCGTGGGTTTATTGGGGCAAGGGCGAGACAGGGGCGCTGCTGAGAAAATCGCTCAAGCATTGGCTGGCGGAATTGCCGGGCGAGCAATTCGTCCGCGTTCGGCGGGGGGCGATCGTGAATCTGGCGTGCCTGGAACGTATCGAGAAGGTCGGCGTCGGGCGGCTGCAGATATGCCTGCGCGACACCGCCAAGCCCATCCTCGTCAGCCTGCGCCTGGTGCCCGCGCTCAATCGCAGGCTCAGGGCCATTCGCGGCGCGGAGGTTGCAGATGATTTTCGCGCCCCCTGACATCTCCAACCTCCTTACAGCGAAGGATGATTTGCATCTTCCTGCGGCGCGGCCTTAGAATCCGCACATCGGTCACAATCCGGAACCAATCATTGCCATGAGCAGACATGAGACCATGACACCGCGCGAGCGGGTCAACACCGCCCTCAACCACGAAATTCCCGACCGGGTGCCGATCGACCTGGGCGGCAACCAAACCGGAATCCACAAGAATGCCTACCAGGCGTTGATTCGCCACCTTGGGATTCAGGACCAGCTTCGGATTATGGACGCGGTGCAGCAGTTGGCAAAGCCCTGCGAAGAGCTGCTGCGGCGGTTGCGGGTCGATACCCGTTACGTGGCCGCGGGCGCTCCCGAAACCTGGAAGGGCGGAATCGTCAAGGCGCAGCGCGACTCGCGCAACTGGGAAGACCTCACCGATGAGTTCGGGGTGCGATGGTCCATGCCGGACGACGCGCCCTATTACATGGACATCACCTTGCATCCTCTGGCTAAGGCCATCATTGCGGACCTCGAGGACTATCCCTGGCCCAAGGGTGATGACCCGAGCCGGTTTGCCGGCCTGCGCGACCGGGCCCTGCAGCTAAAGCGGGAAACACCCTATGCCGTCGTGAGCGGCATCTCGGGCGTCGTTTACGAAATCTGCTGGTACATGCGCGGATTGGAACAATGGTTTTGCGATCTCATGGGCGACACCGAGTTCTGCGAGGCCATGCTTGACCACACGCTCAAGTTCTGGCTGGACTGGTTCCGGCTCTTCCTGGACGAGGTCGGGGATGTGGTGGATGTCATCATGATCGGCGACGATCTGGCCGGTCAGAATGGGCCGCTGTTCAATCCGGCCATTTACCGCCGCATCGTCAAGCCGCGGCACAAGCGCCTGGTTCAATACATCCGGTCCCGGACCAAAGCAAAGGTCTGGTACCACACCTGCGGCTCGTGCGTGGATTTTATTCCTGACATCATCGATAACGGCGCGCAGATACTGAACCCGGTCCAGGTGAGCGCCCGCAATATGGACCCAGCCGACCTCAAACGGCAGTTTGGAGACCAAATTGCCTTCTGGGGGGGGGGAGTCGATGCCCAGCATCTGCTGTCACGCGGCACGCCGCAGGAGGTGGCGGAAAATGTGCGTCGCAATCTGCAGGCATTCATGCCTGGCGGCGGTTACATCTTCAACAACGTCCACAATATTCAGGGCGAAGTGCCGCCGGAGAATATTCTCGCAATGTATGACACCGCCTACGAGTGCGGGTTTTACCAGCAGTGAGAGGGAATGGGCCTCAGTGGGAAGCGACTGCTCGGCGGCCCAGGAGGTCTGCCCTACTTGGTCGCGGAATAGTCCGTCGGCACGAGGAATTCTGACGTCACCCCATTCTGTGCCGTGAGCGAGCCGCCGGCTTTTTCTTCGGAGGCCTTCTTGACGGCGATCCAGTCCGGATCGGCGCGGAAGGCATTGAAAGATTCGGCGGCCGCTTCCCGGCTCTTGTGGGCGAGGAGGTAGATGAGCTTCTGACCTGCCCCGCTTTTCGTTTCGGTCGGCGTCCAGTAGCCGAAGTTGGTCATGCCGTATTTCTCGAAGAGTTTCAGGGTATGCTCCCGGAAGCGGGCGAGGAGGCTGTCCAGGTTGCCAGGCGAGGCAGTGTAGGTGCGCAATTCAAACACGCGCGGTTCGGCCGCGGCGGCGGATATGATTGCGGGGGAGAAATCGGTGGCAGTGAGGAAGATCGATTCCGCTTTCGAGACGAGTTTGCCATCCTTCTCCGATTGCTTGGCCGCGGTCTGCCAGTCGGGATCGGCCATGAATTCCTTCCACGATTTCTCCCGCGCCTCGCGGCTGGGATAGGCAAGGAGATAGACGAGTTTCTGCTCGGTGTTGGTCATGGGCAGCCAGTAGCCGATGTTCGCCATGCCGTGTTTCTCGAAGAGTTTACAGGTGTGATCGCGGAAGCGAGCGTTAAGGGCGTGAAGCTTGCCAGGCGCAGCGTAGTAGATGCGCATTTCGTAACAACGCATGTCAGCGGCGTTGGCGGAGCAGGTGGTGTGCGCAGTCAAAGCGGTCAGGAGCGCAAGCGGCAGAATGGCCTTCATAGATGTCATGCGAGGAGTGTGGACAACGCGCTCCCGAGCGCAATGGAAAACTGGCCGAGCGGATCGAAGGCCAGGGCGGATTCAAGAACCTGCAAAATCGTAGCCGCCGACGGCAGTCGGCGCACTTTTCCTCGATTATCGGAGTGTTAGCGCCGACTGCCGTCGGCGGCTACGATTTCTTGAATCCGCCCTGATCGAAGGCCCCCCCCCAATGACTTCCTTCGGAGCAGCCCTCAAAGCGGGCTTATCCAGTGACGTTGATCCGCATCCTTTGAATCTTGCTTTCTATGTCGCGGTAAAGCGGATGCTTGCGGAGTTGGTGGAGGTCCGGGTCTTTGGCCAGCCATTTGAAATCGCGGTATCCCAAGGCCAGCGCTTTCTCCAGCGAGGCCGCCGCCCGGTCGATCTCCCGATTCAGCGAGTAACTGCAGGCGAGGTTGTAAAACACCAGCGGGTTACGGGGTTCGAGCTGGGACAATTGCTGGTCCACTTTCAAGCTGTGATCGTATTCCCCGCGTTGGGCGTAATGGTCGCCCAACAACTGCAGGGCCTCGACATACTGGGGATCGCGCCGAACCAGCCCCTCAAGAAAAGTAATCTTGACACCCAGCTCGCGCATTTCTTTGCGCGTCAATTCTTTGCTCCTGCGACTGCGTTTTTCCGGCATACGACAGTTTGCATTGTTTACAGGCGCGCTGCGCAAGTCAAGCGTTCCGCGCAATCCCGGTCCTTTTCACGTGGTCAGGCCCGACAGGCGGGTTTTTCTATTTCTTCGCCCGCTGGAAACCTCTTAAATAGGTGAATCTATGAGATGCTTTGTGACCGGCGCTTCGGGTTTTATTGGCGCAAACCTCGCGCATGAGTTGATTGCCAACGGGCACAGCGTGAGGGCGTTGCTGCGGCCCGGCAGCGACCTGCGGGGGCTGCAATGGGCCGAGTTTGAACGCGTCGAGGGGGATGTCAGTGATCGCGCCAGGCTGAAACAGGCGATGGACGGATGCGAGTGGTGCTTTCACGTCGCGGCAAGCTACCATCTTTGGCTGCGCGATTACGGCCCGATGTACGCGGCGAACGTCGAGGGCACCCGCAATGTGATTGAAGCCGCGGCAGATGCAGGCTGCGCGCGGATTGTTTACACCAGCACCGTGGGGTGCATCGGGCTCCCAGTGCTGCGCGAGGGACGAATCACGCCGTCCGATGAAGCCACGCCGGTATCGGGGGCGCAGATGAGCAACCATTACAAGCGCTCGAAATGGCAGGCCGAACAAGTGGCCACCGAGTTGGCGCGCCGCGGTCTGCCCGTCATTATCGTCAACCCCTCCACGCCGATCGGCCCGCGCGACGTGAAGCCCACGCCCACCGGCAAAATCATCGTGGATTTCTTGAACCGCCAGATGCCCGCTTACCTCGATACGGGTCTCAACTGGGTGCATGTGAGGGACGTGGCGATCGGACACATCCTCGCCGCCCGGAAAGGGCGCATCGGCGAACGCTACATCCTCGGCAATGCCGAGGGAAACTGGACGATGGAGCATGCCTTCAGCGTTTTGGAAAAAGTCAGCGGTGTTGCTGCGCCCCGATTGCGGATTCCCTATCTTGTTGCGTTGGGCGCGGCCCACGCCGACGAAATCCTTTCCCGATTTACCCACCGGCCGCCGAAGGCGCCGCTCGCGGGGGTGCGCATGGCGAAGCACAAGATGTATTTCAATCCCGCCAAGGCAATTCGCGAGCTGGGCCTGCCCCAAACACCGCCCCAACAGGCGCTGGCGGATGCCGTCGAGTGGTTTCGTGCGAACGGGCGCATGAAATGAAACATCGAGGAAGAAACGCGCAAAGGGTTGAAGCGATGGAATGGACAAATGAGTTGCCGGTTTGACAGGGTGCTGAGTTTAAGTGGTTGCTTGTGGGCACTTGCGAGTGCCTGCGCTGAACTGCCGGCCTCTCCCATCCAGACTGCGCAAGTTTATGCGCGAGCGACCAATGAGTTTGCTGTGGCGGACTTCTACAAACCCGCGGTGGCGACCAATGCCGGACCCGTGTTTGAACTCGCGCCGCTCATCATTCAAGAGGTCACAGATGACAAAGCGCCTGCCGGTCTGCACCCCGATTTGTTCGGCGCCTTGAGCGTTTCCAACGGCGCGCTCACACCCGGCTCGTCGCGGCCGACAATCTATTGGGCATTGGATAGCGCGCAAATCAACGGAAAATCACACCCTCGGTTTTCCTATTTGTGGTGTTACCCGTTTCGGGAACCGCGCCCGGCTCGGGCAGAGGCCACCTCAAGCCAGGCCGACCTGAGCCTGCAGATGCAAGGAATCCGTATCACGCTTGATTCTCGAGGCCGGCCGGCCATTTGGGAAGTGGCCGCTGACACATCCGGCGCGCGATTGATCTTTGTTTCTCGGAGCCTGGAGTCCGCAGCCGCTGCTGAGTTTGGCAAGCCGTTGCCAGGCCGGCGACACTCCATCGAACGCAGCATCGACGACGCGCCGGATGTCATCGTCCCACGCGTGATCGACGATGGGCCAATGGCCTTGGGGCCGATCATCCATCTGAGCGCCGGCACGCGAGACGTCAGCACCTTGATCTGCCGCTGTATGGCGGCGCAGACAAAGAAGCTGCAGGCCGCCCGGACCTATGATTGGGTGCCAATCGATGCAGCTTCAAAGAATTTGCTGGCGGCGTGGGCCAACGGACAGGCGAAGGGGCGGACGGCTTTCTGGCCCGGCGGAGAGACGGAGAACCATCTGGCCGGCTGCCTGCGGTGGCCGACGGCATTTTGAAAACATGCCGCCAATTACCGGTTGGGGCAGTAAAGCGAGCTTGTCAACGGCAGCCGGCGACCTGAAACTACCGGGCAATGGTCGTCGAACTCATCAACACCGGCACCGAATTGATGCTCGGTCGCGTGCTCAATACGCATCAGCAATGGCTCTGCCGCCAGTTGGCGGATTTGGGCCGCGTTGTCACCCGCCAGGTCGCCGTGCCGGACACCGGCAGCGACATCGAGCAAGCCGTCCGCGAAGCCCTCGTCCGGGCCGACCTTGTCATCACCACCGGCGGGCTCGGCCCGACTTCTGACGATATCACCCGCGACTTGATAGCGCAGTTGCTTCGGAAGGATCTGCGCGAGGATGCGGCGGTGCTTAGCCATATCGAGCAGTTCTTCACGAGCCGCAAACGGCCCATGCCCGAGCGGACCAGCGTCCAGGCCCTGATTCCCGATGGCGCGCTCGTCCTCCACAACCCGCACGGCACCGCACCAGGGCTGGCTATGGAAGTCCGGCCCAACCCCTTCCGTCCGGGCGGTCAGGCCAGTTGGTTGATCATGCTGCCTGGACCGCCCCGTGAATTGCGGCCGATGTTCACTGACTCCGTCGCGCCACTGCTCCGTCGCGTCTTGCCCTTGGCAGATCCCTTTGTTTGCCGCACCTTGCGAACGACCGGTATCGGCGAGTCGATGGTCCAGCAAGAGATCGCCGGCCCGCTCGAACACCCCGTCGCAGCCGGACTGGAGCTGGGCTATTGCGCGCGCCTGGGCCAGGTCGATGTCCGCCTTGCCGCCCGCGGGCCGGAGGCCGGGCAACTCGTTCACGAAGCTGAGACCATCGTTCAGAAGCTGCTCCACCTGCACATCTATGGCGTGGACGACGAGGAGTTGGAAGCCGTCATAGTCTGCCAATTGACGGAGCGCAAGCAGACCCTCGCGCTCGCCGAATCCTGCACCGGCGGCGCCATTGCTCATCGCGTGACCAACGTCCCGGGCGCATCCGCCGTCCTGCTGGCGGGCCTGGTCACCTACACCAACGCCGCCAAACAGAGATTTCTGGGTGTCCACGCGGAAACACTGGCCCGGTACGGCGCCGTCAGCGAACCTGTCGCGCGGGAAATGGCTGAAGGCGCTCGCGAACAAACCGGGGCGGATTACGCACTCTCTGTCACCGGCATCGCCGGTCCGGGCGGCGGCACCTCCGAAAAGCCCATCGGCACCGTGTTCATCGGCCTCGCGGGACCTGCCGGAACGGTCGTGGAATCCAACTTCAATCCCTACGACCGCGAGACCTTCAAGCAAGTCACCGCCCAACAGGCCCTGGACTTGTTGCGCCGAACCATGCGCGACCGCAGGCGGGAGTCTTAACCTGGGATCGCTGCCGCTGCGGGTCGTCCCGCCCCCGACCGGCGCCGGTGCCCAGCCGCCCTTTGGCGTCCCGCCAGCCGGTGGCGCGACAAAACTCCGTCACCAGCTCCGTCCGGGAAGGACTGGCTGGGCCTTGGGAACGTCGGGTCAGCCGGTCCAGCAATGCCTGGCCGATCCATCGTCCGCACACTTATAGGCATCTTGCACCCGGCGGCGAGGCAAGCGCTACGAAGCAAAAAGCTCCTTTTGGAGCGGCATGTTTATAGCCACAGATGCTACCGGGTCCGCCAAGCATCCAGGGTGGGCGTTACTATAAACATGGCGCTCCTAACGGAGCTGGGAACTCGGAGAGTTGGTTCATGGGTTTGGGGTTGAACAGGAGGAAACGGAGATAACGGAGAAATAGATCTGCCATTGCCTGAATCGGGCAGGCGCTTATGTTGGCCTTCCATCTCTGTTCCCTCGGTTATCTCCTGTGGCACCTGCCCCCAGCATCTTGGCGATGCCGAGGTCGGCAACCTTCACCCGCCCCGCCTTATCGAACAACAGTGGAAGCCGCGCACTTCTTTTCTATCAGATGCTCAGGCGCAAACCCGGCAGCCGCAGTGTGCAAACGGCGGCTTAACGGGGCGTCCTGTGCGAAGAAGTGGTTGTCTGCCGTCTTGGACTCCCTGGCATTGTTGAGCCACTCTTTCTTGTTGCTGCCCGCCAAATGACATCGGTCGCGCGTTACTTGGCCTCGGCGCGTTTGGCTTCCCAATCCCGCGATTGCTTCTCCCCGTTCCGCTCGAATTGAATCTTCCCCTTGATGGTGTCCGCGGTTACTTTGCCGGTATAGTTCTGAACCATCTTGTTCCCGTTGAATTCCCGGGTGACCGTGAAGGAGACTTCCCCGTCCTTGAGTTTGCCATCACTGATTTCCGTTTTGGTCGGCGTGGCATCGCGCCCGGGGGAGGTCAGCGTGCCGGTCACTTTCTCGCCGCCCACCTTCAGTTCCAGGCTCATCTTGCGATCCGGCCCACCGTTCCGACCGGGGGCGGTCCAGTTCCAGATGCCCGCCGGGCTGGCGGCTTGATCGGCGGCTTGGGTGGAAACGACGAGGGCCAGGGCAAACAATGCTCCCAGGCCAAGTTTAACGAAACGATTATTCATGGATGGCATGCTTTCTTGTAGGACGATTTGATTATTTAAGCCTCTCATCCAAGACACGACAATCGTGGCCGGAAGAGGCCGTGTGTATTAGACGCCCCTCTTGCAGCTTCGGTTACAGCAAAAACGCATGGGGAGTCGAGGAGTCGTATCCGTTCCGGGGATGGGTCGGTGTATTATTCAGAGGTCTGAGCAAACAATCAGGCCGAAAACGGTGTCTTCATAACTGGAGAGTGGAAGGTTCTCGGGAGACAATCAAGCCTTTGACTTGAGTTCCCAATCGGCACGTTGCAGTGCCAACCCCACCCACTGGTCGGTTAGCCGGCGA
>Ga0194039_1000293_pt1 | contig 31577 bp, 33 predicted proteins | sample JunL228m_MetaG_FD_148679 | JGI IMG/M metagenome (GOLD analysis project Ga0194039, IMG submission 148679) | Anoxic zone freshwater microbial communities from boreal shield lake in IISD Experimental Lakes Area, Ontario, Canada - Jun2016-L227-8m | ecosystem: Environmental > Aquatic > Freshwater >... | reverse complement strand
CCGTCAAGAAGGTGCCGGCGAAGAAGGCCGCCACCCAAAAAACCGCCGCCAAAAAGGTCGCAGCCAAAAGATAGGCCCGGCCGGAAAAAGTAGAACACGTTCCAATTCTGCCCGTCACCTGTTACAAACAACGGGTGATCCTCGACAGTTTCCGCCTCGACGGGCAAGTCGCCGTCGTGACCGGCGCCGGACGCGGCCTGGGCGCCGCCATCGCACTCGCCTTCGCCGAAGTCGGCGCCGATGTGCTGATCTCCTCGCGCACGCAGTCCGAACTCGAGGCGGTGGCCGAGCAGGTCAGGGGCCTGGGGCGCCGGGCACACGTCGTCGTCGCCGACCTGGCGCAACCGGAGTCGACGGCGGAGCTGGCCGGCAAGGCGGTCGACGCCCTCGGTCGCCTCGACATCGTCGTCAACAACGTCGGCGGCAGCATGCCCAATGCGCTGATGACCACCACGGCCAAGGAGATGCGCGACGCGTTCACGTTCAACGTGCTGACCGCGCACGCACTGACGGTGGCTGCCGTCCCCCTGATGCTGGAGGGATCCGGCGGCGGGAACATCATCAACATCACCTCGACCATGGGCCGGACCGCCGGCCGCGGTTTCGCCGCCTACAGCACCGCGAAGGCCGCACTCGCGCAGTACACCCGGCTCACCGCACTGGACCTGTGCCCCCGGATCCGGGTCAACGGCATAGCGCCCGGCTCCATCATGACCTCCGCGCTGGAGATCGTCGCCTCCAACGACGCACTGCGTGAGCCGATGGAGAAGGCCACCCCGCTGCGCCGGCTCGGTGTCCCGCTCGACATCGCAGCCGCCGCCGTCTATCTCGCCTCACCGGCCGCCAGCTTCCTCACCGGCAAGATCATCGAAGTCGACGGCGGCATCAATGTTCCCAATCTCGATCTGCCCATCCCGGATCTGTAGAGACCGAATCCTTCAAGACTTAAGGAGTCGCATGCCCATTCGCGTAGCACAGATCGGCACCGGCAACGTCGGGGCACACGCGCTGAAAGCGCTGATCACCAACCCGGCCTATGAGCTCACCGCAGTGTGGGTGTCCTCGGCATCCAAGGCGGGCAAGGACGCCGGCGAACTTATCGGGCTCGACGTCAAGACCGGCGTGAAGGCCACCAACGACCTCGACGAGGTACTGGCCACCAAACCGGACTGCGCGGTGTACACCGCCATGGCCGACAACCGGCTGATGGAGGCGCTAGAGGACTATCGCCGCATCCTGTCCGCCGGAGTCAATGTGGTGGGAAGCGGTCCGGTCTTTCTGCAGTGGCCGTGGCAGGTGATCCCCGACGAGATGCTCGGGCCGATCGAAGAGGCTGCGCGAGAGGGGAAATCGAGCCTCTTCGTCAACGGTATCGACCCAGGCTTCGCCAACGATCTGATCCCGCTGGCGCTGATGGGAACCTGCCAGAGCATCGAGCAGGTGCGATGCATGGAGATCATCAACTACGACACCTACGACAGCGCGACGGTGATGTTCGACGTGATGGGTTTCGGCAAGCCGATGGACGAGATCCCGATGCTGCTGCAACCCGGCGTACTCAGCATCGGCTGGGGGTCGGTGATCCGACAGTTGGCCGCCGGATTGGGCGTCGAACTCGACGGCCTGGAAGAGATCTACGTCCGGGAGCCTGCACCGGAGGCCTTCGACATCGCCTCCGGGCACATCGCCAAGGGCACCGCCGCCGCGTTGCGCTTCGAGGTGATGGGAATGGTCAAGGGGGCACCCGTCGTGGTGCTCGAGCATGTGACGCGGCTGCGCGACGATCTGTGCCCGGACTGGCCACAGCCGGCACAGGAGGGCGGCAATTACCGGATCGAGATCACCGGCGAACCCTGCTACGCACTGGACCTGTGCCTGTCGAGTCCCAATGGCGACCACAACCACGCGGGCGTGCTGGCCACCGCCATGCGGGTGGTCAACGCCATTCCTGCGGTGATCGCCGCCGAACCCGGCATCTGCACCACCATCGACCTGCCGCTGGTCACCGGCAAGGGTTTGCACGGCCTGCCCTGATGCGATGACGGCTGCCCGGCGTGTCTGGCCGCTACTCGGTCCGGCGTTCGTCGCCGCCATCGCCTACGTAGATCCGGGCAACATCGCGGCGAATGTCAGCGCCGGTTCGCAGTACGGATTCCTTCTTGTCTGGGTGATCGTGGTCGCCAACGTGATGGCCGGCCTCGTGCAGTACCTGAGCGCGAAGCTCGGTGTGGTGAGCGGCCTCACGCTGCCCGAGGCCGTCCGCGATCGCACCGGCACGCCCCAGCGAATCGGCTACTGGGCGCAGGCCGAACTGGTGGCCATCGCCACCGACGTCGCGGAGATCATCGGCGGTGCCATCGCGCTCTACCTGTTGTTCGGACTTCCGCTGGTGCTCGGGGGGGTCATCACCGGCGCGGTGTCGCTGCTGCTGCTGGTCGTCGGTGACCGTCGGGGCCAACGGGTGTTCGAACGCGTCATCACCGGCTTGCTGATGATCATCGTGGTGGGGTTCCTGGCCGGCCTGCTGGTGAACCCGCCGCCGCCTGATGCGGTAGCCGCCGGTCTGGTGCCCCGGTTCGAGGGCGCGCAGAGCGTTCTGCTGGCCACCGCGATGCTCGGCGCAACCGTGATGCCGCATGCGGTGTACCTGCACTCCGGTTTGGCCCGCGACCGCCACGGCAGCCCGGCTGCCGGATCGGCGCGAACCGCACTGCTGCGGGCGACGCGGTGGGATGTCGGCCTGGCCATGGTGGTGGCGGGCACGGTCAACCTCGCGCTGCTGCTGGTGGCGGCGACCAACCTGCGCGGGCGCGACGGCACCGACAGCATCGAGGGCGCGCACGCCGCGATCGGCGAGTCCCTGGGGCCGGTGATGGCGCTGTTCTTCGCCGTCGCCCTGCTGGCCTCGGGTCTGGCGTCGACGTCGGTCGGGGCCTACGCGGGCGCGATGATCATGGCCGGGCTGCTGCGGAGGTCCTTCCCCCTGCTGGTACGGCGACTGGTGACTTTGGTGCCCGCACTGGCGGTCCTTGCCAGCGGGGTCGATCCCACCCGAGCACTGGTGATCTCACAGGTCGTGCTCTCCTTCGGGATCCCGTTCGCGCTCATTCCGCTGATCCGGCTCACCGGTGACCGGACCCTGATGGGAGCCGACGCCAACGGTCGACTGACCGCCGTCGCCGCATGGTCGGTGGCCGCGCTCATTACGCTGCTCAACGTGGTCCTGATCTATCTGACCCTGTCGTGAGCGCGGCGCACATCTACTTCGCCTACGGATCCAATCTGTGTGCGCAGCAGATGGGAGCCCGCTGTCCCGGCGCGCACGATCCGCAGCCGGCGGTGCTGGCCGATCACGACTGGCTGATCAACGAACGCGGCGTTGCCACCGTCGAACCGTTTCCCGGCAGCGCGGTGCACGGTGTGGTGTGGACTCTGACCGACACCGACCTGGCGATCCTGGATCGGGCCGAGGGAGTGCCCTCGCGCTACCGGCGCGACCGGCTCAGGGTGAAGACCGCTCGCGGTGTCACTACGGCCTGGGTCTACATCGACCATCGGACCGTGCCCGGCAAGGCTCGGGAGGGTTACCTGGAGCGCATCATCGACGGGGCGCTGCACCACGGGTTGCCGCACAGCTGGGTGGAGTTCCTCCGACGCTGGGATCCAGCTGTATGGCCGTCGCAACGCGACTCGAAAGACCCTGGGCCCGAATCGCTTTCGGAGCTCCTGGCGGATCCCGATGTTGTCGAGCGCAGCCGGTTGCGGTCGCGGTTCGGATTCCTCGCCATTCACGGTGGCGGTCTGGAACAGATGACGGACGTCATCGCCGAACGTGCTGCCGATCTGGCCGGAGCCTCGCTCTACGTGGTCCGCCACCCGCCGGAATACCCGCACCACCTGTCCTCGACCCGCTTCCTAGCGGAGGAGTCGGAACGGCTGGCGGAGTTCCTCGCCCATGTCGACGTCGCGGTGTCCCTGCACGGCTACGGCCGCATCGGCCGCAGCACGCATCTGCTCGCGGGCGGGGGCAGGCGCGACTTGGCCGCACATCTCGCCCGACACATTCGCGTCCCGGGTTATCAGGTGGTGACCGACATCGACGCGATCCCGCGCGAACTGCGGGGCCTGCACCCCGACAATCCGGTCAACCGGACCGTCGGCGGCGGAGTCCAACTGGAACTGTCCGCACGGGTCCGCGGGATCAGCCCGCGCAGCGGGCCGGCCGGCCTCGACGGCCTGTCTCCCGCGACGCTGGCCCTGGTCGACGGCCTGGTCAACGCGGCGCGCACCTGGCCGGGGTGACGGCCGTCACAAACGCCACAACCCATCCGAGTCCGGTGGCGCTCCGAATCGCAGATGTGAACGCCGCGCTCTACCCGACCCGGGTGACCCACCTGCACCGCTCGCCGGTGAGTCACTACGCCGAACACCGCAGCTACAGCTGGTTCGTCGATGTCGATGACCTGCCGCGGCTGCCGGTCTGGCTGCGTCCGTTCGCCCGCTTCGAAGCCGCCGACCACCTCCACGGCGCACCGCACGAGACGCTGCGCCAGCGCGTCGAATCCGTGCTGGCAGCCAACGGCATGCGTCTGCCCGGCGGCAGGATCACCGCGATGCTGATGCCGCGGGTGCTCGGTCGTGCGTTCAACCCGCTGAGCCTGTTCTGGTGCCACGACGCCGCCGGCGTGCTGCGCTGTGTCGTCGCCGAGGTGCAGACCATCGGCGGCGAGCGCCACGCCCATCTGCTGCCGGCCGCCGACGACGCCCCGGTCGCTGTCACCAGCATCTCCTCCAACGCGCCGTTCACCGGCGATGACGGCTACTTCCTGGTGCGCGTACCCGAACCGGGCGAGACGCTGGACCTGACGGTGTCGCAGCACCGCGCGAACCAGGCGGCCATGGTCGCGACGTGGCGGGGCAACCGGCGTCCGGCCACCGTCGGTCAGATCATCCGCCTGCAGTTCAGCGCACCGCTTGCGCCACTGGTCGCCGAGATCAGCATGCGCTTCCAGGCAGTGATGCTGCGGATGCTGGGCGCGCCCGAGCCCGCCCGCCGCCGGCTGGGCCCGACACACTCCCCGGCCGCCTGGCCCGCCAACAACCGTTCACTGGCACCGTCGTGACACAACTGCTTGACCGGCCCGATACGCTTCGCACCAATGCCGACACATATGACGGGCATGGGCCGGTGACCGCCGACCTCGACGCCCTGCTGCGCCGGGTTGCTCACCACGACCGCGAGGCTTTCGCCGCCTTCTATGACGCCACCCGGTCCCGGGTGTACGGCATGGTGCTGCGCGTCCTGCGGGACCGCGGCTACAGCGAGGAGACCACCCAGGAGATCTACCTCCAGGTGTGGCGCACGGCCGAGAGCTATGACCCGGCATCGGGCAGCGCCCTGGCCTGGCTGCTGACGCTGGCGCACCGCCGCGCGGTCGACCGGGTGCGTTCCGAGCAGGCCTCGACCCAGCGCGATGCGCGCTACGGCGCCGCCACGGTGGAGCGCGCCACCGACAACGTGACCGACGCGGTGATCTCCGGCGAAGAACGGCAACGCGTGACCGCCTGCCTCGAGAGCCTCACCGACATCCAGCGTGAATGCATCGAGTTGGCCTACTACCAAGGTATGACCTACGTCCAGGTCTCTGAGAAGCTCTCGGCGAACCTCGCGACGATCAAGTCGCGGATGCGCGATGCGCTCAAGGGTCTCCGCAACTGTCTGGGTGTGCGATGACCGAGCCGCGTGACACCGACCTGGTCGAGCTTGCCGTGCCGTACGCACTGCACGCACTGTCCGACGCTGAGCGCGACGATGTGGAGACCCGGCTGTCGGGCGCCGGACTGCCCGCCGTGGACTCGTTCTACGACGAGGTGCGTGCCGTGCGCGAGACCATGGCGGTCGTCTCGGCCGTTAGTGCCGCGGAGCCGCCAGAGGCCCTGCGCGATCGACTGCTGTCCGCGGTCCGCGACGACAACGTGATCGCACTGCCGCGCCGCCGCCGTAACGCCTGGCTGTCCGTGGCGGCCGCGGCGGTCATCGGTCTGGGCGCACTGGGAGTCGGCCTCTCGCTGCGGCCGCCGGCGCCACAGCAGTCGACCGCTCAGCAGGTGTTCACGGCCTCGGATGTTCACACCGTCTCCGGTGCGATACCGGCCGGCGGCACCGCGACGGTGGTGTTCTCGCGTGACCGCAACGCCGGCGTGCTGGTGATGAACGATGTGCCGCCGCCATCGCCGGGCACCGTGTACCAGATGTGGCTCGTCAGTGACGACGGCGCGACGTCCGCCGGGACCATGGACGCCGCAGCGGTGGCACCCTCCACCACCGCGGTGCTCGCCGATCTTCACGGCTCGAAGAAACTGGCGTTCACCGTCGAGCCCGGTTCCGGTTCCACCAAGCCGACCGGCGCGCTGATCGCCGAACTTCCGCTCATCTGAGCACCCCAGCCGCCTAGTCTGAGCCGATGGATTTCCGTTTCGGCATCGGCGTCATGGCGGTCAAGTCAGCCGCGCGGTTCACCGAGAAGGTGCGCCGGTTCGCCGATCAGGGCTATGACGTTCTGCACGTCCCGGATCACATCGGCGCACCGGCTCCGTTCCCGGTGATGATGGCCGCCGCCGACGCCGCGAACATCAGAGTCGGAACCTTCGTCCTCAACGCCGCCTTCTACAAACCCGCGCTGCTCGCGCGCGACGCCGTCGCGCTCGATCAGCTTTCCGAAGGTCGTCTTGAGTTGGGGCTGGGCACCGGTTACGTGCGCGAGGAGTTCGAAGCCGCCGAAATGCCGTATCCCAGCGCCGGTGAGCGCGTCGACCACCTGCGTCACATCACCACCTACCTCAAGCGGGTAGCGCCGTCGATTCCGATCCTGATCGCCGGCAACGGCGACCGGGTGCTGCGGATCGCGGCGCAGCACGCCGACATCATCGGCTTCACCGGCGGCGGTCTGCCCACCGCCGAGAACCCGGATCCGATGGCCGAACGGGTCGAGTTCGTCCGCGCGGCCGCCGGCGATCGGATCGGCGATCTGGAGTTCAACCTGGCGATCACCGCGGTCCCCACCGACGACTCCGGCGTTCCTGACCTCAGCCTCACCCGCGCCTACTTCACCGACGCCACCGACGAACAGTTGCTGGCGATGCCGACCGTCCTGCAGGGCTCGCCCGCCGAGATCGCCGACACGCTGCGGCAACAGCGTGAGCGTTACGGCACCACGTATTACACCGTGCAGGATTATCATGGTGATTACTTCGCCGAAGTCATCAAGGAATTGCGTTGACGGCCTGTGGCGAAGGCTGACCGGGGCAAGGCCGACAGGAGTAACGAAAGGCGGTGACCACGATGCACCGACGGATCACCTCATGGCTGCGCAAAGGATATCCGGCCCGGGCGCCCCGGCGCGGCCACTGCTACCTGATCGCGCTCTGCGGCGTGGACTACGCCGCAGCGGCCAAGCGGTAAGCTGCCAGCGGTCCCGCCCTCGTAGCTCAGGGGATAGAGCACGGCTCTCCTAAAGCCGGTGTCGCATGTTCGAATCATGCCGGGGGCACGTCAAGTGGTCGCGGTTTACCGCGCATACTTGAACGCGTCGGACCCGAGGGGCGCCGCACACCCACCGGAGGTCGCCGTGACAACGGATTACAACCCGATCGCCGAGCAGTATCAGCGGTCCAAGCAGCAGCCGTGGCGGACGTTCGTCGAATGCTTCACGTTGATGGATCTGGTCGGCGATCCGACCGGCCTGGCCGTACTGGATCTCGCGTGCGGCGAAGGGTTCTACAGCCGGCTGCTGCGCCATCGCGGATCGGCGACGGTGCGCGGAATCGACCTGTCGCCGGGCATGATCGCGCTGGCCCGAGAGCAGGAGGAACGTCAGCCGATGGGCGTCACCTACGCGGTGGCAGACGCCCGCGATCTGTCCGGCGAAGATCCCGTCGACCTGATCGTCGCGGCCTACCTGCTCAACTACTCCCGGACGCAGGACGAACTGCAGGAGATGTGCGACGGGATCGCCCGTTCGCTCAAACCGGGGGGACGATTCGTCACGGTCAACACCAACCCCGCCCTGGACATCCCCAACGCCCCGTCGTACCGCAAGTACGGATTCGAGACCAGCGCCGCAGGAGAATGGCGGCAGGGGACGCCGATCCAGTGGACCTTCCACCTCAGCGACGGACCCTTCACGATCGAGAACTATCACCTCGATGTCGCCAGTCACGAAGAGGCATTGCACCGCGCCGGATTCCGTGAAGTGCGGTGGCACTCCCCGAAACTCTCCACCGAGGCACTGGCGGACTACGACCGCGCGTTTTGGTCGACCCTCATGGATACGCCGCCGTTCACGTTCATCGAGTGCATCGGTTAGGCGGGCATGACGCAGCGGCCCATATCGCAGCGGCCTGTGGCAATTCTGGTCAACGGACCCAGCTCATCGGGAAAGTCCACGCTGTGCCGGGCGTTGCAGGAGCGTCTGACCGACTTGGCCGACGGGGATCCTGCGGTCACCTTCACCGCCGTCGCCTTCGACGATGTCGTCTCCCTGATCGCCGACAAACTCTTCCCGATCAGCTTCGTGACGCTTCAGGGCGGGGACCTCGGGCGCCTCGTCTCGCGCGAACCGCACGACGGGCGTGCCGCGTGGGAATACGTCGACGAGAGCCGGCCACGCGGCGATGAAGCAGGCGCCCCTCGAGTCCGGCTGGTTCTGAGCCCGCACGCCCGGACACTGCTGACCGGGGTTCACCGGGGCTGGCACGAGCATCTGCGCCTGGGCACCAACCTGATCATCGACCACTTCCTTCAGGAAGGTGAGTGGAGCGAGGAGGTTCTGGGCGTTCTCCGGGAAGCCGGGGCCGGGACGCTCGCGGTGGGTGTCTTCTGCTCGGTGCCCGAACTGGTGCGGCGCGAAGCGTCCAGAGGCGACGGCGCTCTGGAGGGGCGGCCACTCGGACTGGCCCGACGCAGCAACGAACTGTGCCACTCGCACGGCCTGAACTACGACGTGACCGTATGGACCGATCGGCAGAGCACTGCGGAGTCGGTGGATGCGATCATCGACGCACTGCGCACCGCGAAGCTCATCGACTCATAACCCGGAGCACTGACCTCGATTGACCTGCTGCAGCGGTGTAGTAGCTTCGGATCATGGGCACAAACGTCTGGATCCTGGGCGGCTATCAGAGCGACTTCGCCCGCAACCTCACGCGCGAGGGCCGCGACTTCGCCCAGCTGACCCGCGAACTGGTGGATCAGACGCTGACTGAGGCCATGATCGACGCGGCCGACATCGACGTGGTGCACGTGGCGAACGCGTTCGGGGAGATGTTCGCCCGTCAGGGTCACCTCGGGGCGATGCCCGCCACGGTTCACGACGGCCTCTGGGACACCCCGGCCACCCGGCATGAGGCCGCCTGCGCATCGGGCAGCGTGGCCGCACTGGCAGCGATGGCCGATCTGCGGGCCGGTCACTACCGCACCGCGCTGGTGCTCGGTGTGGAGTTGGAGAAGACGGTCCCCGGTGACGTCGCCGCGCAGCATCTCGGCGCCGCGGCGTGGACCGGGCATGAGGGCGCCGACGCCACGTTCATGTGGCCCTACATGTTCTCCCTTGTCGCCGATGAATACGACCGCCGCTACGGCATCGACGACGCACACCTGCATGCGATCGCCGCACTCAACCTGGCCAACGCCAAGCGCAACCCGAACGCCCAGACCCGGGACTGGACGATCCCCGATCTGGCCGCCGGTGGCGACGACGACGCGCTCAACCCGCCCGTCGAGGGCCGTATCCGCCGCTTCGACTGCAGCCAGATGACCGACGGGGGTGCCGGTGTGGTTCTCGTCAGCGACGAGTTCCTCGCCGATCATCCCGGCGTGCGGCCGATCGGCCGAATCGAGGGATGGGGCCATCGCACCGTCGGACTGGGACTGCAGCAGAAACTCGACCGTGCGGCCGACGGTCCCTACGTGATGCCGCACCTGCGAGCCGCCGTGCACGACGCCTTCGGTCGTGCCGGCGTCGATCTGGAAGGCATCGACGGTTTCGAGGTCCACGACTGCTTCACCCCCAGTGAATACGTCGCCATCGACCACATCGGACTGACCGGTCCGGGCGAGTCGTGGAAGGCGATCGAGAACGGCGACATCGCGATCGGCGGACGGCTGCCGATCAATCCCTCCGGCGGGCTCATCGGTGGCGGCCACCCCGTGGGCGCGACCGGGGTACGCATGATGCTCGACGCCGCCAAGCAGGTCAGTGGAATGGCCGGCGACTACCAGATCGACGGTGCACGCCGATTCGGAACCCTCAACCTCGGCGGAAGCACCGCCACCACCGTCAGTTTCGTCATCGGTGCGGCAGATGCCTGAGGAGCGGGCCTGATGGATGTTGAGATCGTCGGGAAGTTCCTGTCCACACTCCCTGAAGACGACGACCACCCCTACCGCACGGGCCCGTGGCGGCCGCAGACCACCGAGTGGCGTGCCGACGACCTCACCGTCGCGGAGGGCGAGGTGCCGGCCGACCTTGATGGGATCTATCTGCGCAACACCGAGAACCCGTTGCACCCGGCGATGAAGAACTACCACCCGTTCGACGGCGACGGCATGGTGCACGTCGTCGGCTTCCGGGACGGAAAGGCTTTCTACCGCAACCGGTTCATCCGCACCGAGGCATTCGAGGCTGAACAGGAGGCCGGTGAATCACTGTGGCCCGGACTGGCCGAGCCGCTGTCACTGGCCAAGGTGGACCACGGCTGGGGTGCACGCACACTGCTCAAGGACGCCTCGAGCACCGATGTGGTGGTGCACCGCGGCACCGCACTGACGAGTTTCTACCAGTGCGGAGATCTCTACCGCCTCGACCCCTACAGCGGCGAGACGCTGGGTAAGGAGTCCTTCAACGGCGCTTTCCCGTCCGCGCTCGGCGTCTCCGCACACCCCAAGGTCGATGACCGCACCGGTGAGATGCTGTTCTTCAACTACAGCAAGACCGCGCCGTACCTGCACTACGGGGTCGTCGATCACAACAACGACCTGGTGCACTACGTCGACGTGCCGCTGCCCGGCCCCCGGCTGCCGCACGACATGGCATTCACCCGTAACTATGTGATCCTCAACGATTTCCCCCTGTTCTGGGATCCCGAACTGCTCGAGCGCGATCTGCACGTGGCTCGTTTCCACCGCGATATCCCGTCGCGCTTCGCGGTGCTGCCTCGGCGCGGTAGCGCTGCGGACGTGAAATGGTTCGAGGCGGACCCGACCTTCGTGCTGCACTTCACCAACGCCTACGAGGACGGCGACGAGATCGTGCTCGACGGCTTCTATCAGGGCGACCCCGAACCGGCCGACAACGGGACGGGCAGCACGTGGCAGCGTGCGTTCCGGTTCCTGGCGCTGGATCGTATGCAGACGCGACTGCACCGGTGGCGGTTGAACCTCAAGACCGGCGCCACCACCGAGGAACCGTTGAGCGACACCATCTCGGAGTTCGGCATGATCAATGGCGCCCACGCCGGCGAGCCCTACCGCTACGCCTACGCCGCGACCGGTAAACCCGGCTGGTTCCTCTTCGACGGCCTGGTTCGCCACGACATCGCCGGTGGCACCGAGCAGCGGATCACCTTCGGTGACGGGGTGTACGGCAGCGAGACGGCGATGGCGCCCCGGATCGGCAGCCGCAGCGAGGACGACGGGTACCTGGTCACGCTGACCACCGACATGAACGATGACGCGTCCTACTGCCTGGTGTTCGATGCCGCCCGGCTCACGGACGGTCCGGTGTGCAAACTACGACTGCCCGAGCGGATCTCGAGTGGGACGCACTCCACGTGGGTGTCGGGCTCAGACGTCCGGCGCTGGCGTGACACCGACACCGCGGCAGCTGCCGTCGGGCTGTAGCAGTACGCGCAGCACTACTTCGGCGGCAGCAGCTGAAAACCCCTGAGGATGTTGGCCGAGTCCTGCTGGTAGGTCGGGTCGTCGGGCTTGACCGTCTGCACGGTCAGCGTCGCCACATAGTTCGCGTCGCCATCCTTGAACACCACGCCCAGCGAGGTCGCCTTGCGCGGCGGGATCTTGGGCGCCTTCGGATTCCGCTTGCTCAGATCGACCTCGGGCGCGGTGTAGGTGGTCGACATCGCCGGTGACCCGCACACTTCGGTGGAGGTCGCCTTCATATCGGTCACCTGGAGTTTCTTACTCAGCTGGTCATTCTGGGCGGCCAGGATCTGCTCGGGCTTGCCGACGTCGAGGGGAACTTTCTGCAGGGTCACGACGGCGTTCGGCTTGAAGCCCTCGGCTGCCAGATCGTTGTTGCGGATGGCGAAACGGATGTTCTCGGAGTCCATTCCGGTGCTGCGCTCCCAGCCCGGCGGCACCGGAATCCGCATTTTGGGTTCCTGATCGGTGCGGGTCGGGATGTCCGACAGCGGGACCGCCACCGCCTCGCACCGATCCGCACTCGGCGTGCCGCCGGAACACCCCGACACGCTCACGGCAAGCGCCACCGTCACCGCGGCCGTGGTCCCGACTCTGAGCACCGCGTCAGCCTACCGGCGCACGGGTGCGTCGCCGTCCAACAGCGCTCCGGCGAGCGCCCACAGCGAGCAGATCAGCAGCCCGCCCACACAGCCGACACCCAGGTAGAAGCCGTAGCCCGGGACTATCGGGGGGTGGACGTTGGCGTGGTAGTACGACCAGGTCAGCCACGCCACCAGAGCCGAGATGGCCACGGCGGCCGAAGCGGCCAGCCGGGCCGAGAGGCCGCGGGCGACCATGGCCCCGAGTACCGCGAGTACCGAGGTCAGCAGCACGATGAGCTGCCCCACCCCGAAGCGGTCCGGTAGCTCGATGGTTCCGACCGCTCCCCCGATGGCGCTGGCGCGCCCGCCGCCGCCGGCCGAGGTGGTCAGCCACGGCAACCATGCGCTTACCACCAGTGAGACCGCGACCACCGTGATCAGCCAGCCCGGTCGCAGCCTGTCCATGGTGGCCAACCCTAACTTCCACATAGCCCTGACTTCCAAGTAGCGTTTGTCCATGCGCGGTCACATCATCGTGTGCGGGGACGACGCGCTGGCGATGCGGATCATCGACGAACTCAACGATGCAGAGCTCAGCGTGGTGCCCGTGGACTCACCCGCCGGCCTGCGGGCCGCCGGCGTCGACCGGGCCGACGCGGTGATCGCAGCATCCGGCGACGACGCTTTGAATCTTGAGATCGCGCTGCTGACCCGGCGGACCAATCCGCGCACGCGCGTGGTCGCGCGTATCGCGAACCCGGTTCTGAACAAGGCCCTCGAGGAGGACCACGGGCCCGGGGCGGTGCTCGACGTCGCCGACCTTGCGGCTCCGTCGGTGGTGGAGGCATTGCTGGAGCGCACAGCGCACAGCATCGAGGTCGGGGGCACGGAATTCGTGGTGTCGGGCACCGAAGCGCCCCGCGACGGTACGTTGCGGGAGATCTACGGTCGGCTGGCGCCAGTCGCTGTCATCGGTGGTGAGCGCTCCAGCCGTCCGGGTGAGTTGATCGCCTGCCCACCATTGGACTTCGCGGTGCACAAGGGCGACTGGACGTCGATGATCGGTCAGCCCGACGAGCTGACCGCGCAGGGATTCCACCCGGACGGCGAGGGGACGACCGCCGCCGCCCTGCATCGTTCGGCGCTTGAGCGCTTCGCGGACTCGGTGCGCGCCTTCAGCGCCGACATCAATCCGACCTTTTACCGCGCCCTGGCGGTATTGGTGACACTGCTGGTCGGTTCGACCATCATCCTGCGGTTTCACTATCAGCACCCCGGGATGAGTTGGGTGGACGCGCTGTACTTCTCCACCGAGACGCTGGCCACCGTCGGCTACGGCGATTTCAACTTTCTCCATCAGCCGGTCTGGCTGCGGCTCTGGGGCGTGGTGATGATGCTGGGCGGTCTGGCGACCACCGCGATCGTGGTGGCATTCGTCGCCGATGCGCTGCTCTCCCGCCGGCTTCCCCAGGAGGCCAGCCGGCAGCAGGTGCGACATCTACGGGGTCATTACGTGGTGGTCGGCCTCGGCTCGTTCGGCATCCAGGTGGCTGTCATGCTCAAGAATGCCGGCTGCTCGGTGGTGGTGATCGAGCGCGACGAGGGCAATCGACTGCTGTCACAAGCCGAGGATCTCGACATTCCGGTCATCTTCGGCGACGCGACCCTGCGCACCACACTCGACGCCGCCCGGGTGGAGTACGCCCGCGCGATCGCAGTGCTGACCGAAGCCGACATGGTGAACATCGAGACCGGTCTGGTGCTGCGGGAAATCCTTGGCCCGGATCAGACGCCGCAAGGGCATCGGATCCCGATCGTCTTGCGGATTTACGATCGCGAACTGGGCGAGGCCGTCGGCCACCGGCTCGGATTCAACTATGTGCGCTCCACGGTGGATCTGGCGACGCCGTGGTTCATCGGCGCCGCCATGGGGTTGGAGGTCCTCGGAACGTTCTCGGTAGGACAGTCGTCATTCATGGTGGGTGGGGTGAAGGTGCAGGAGGGCAGCGAACTCGACGGCGCGCGAATGGACGAACTGTCCACCCGCACACGTGTCATCGCACTCGACCGTGATGGGGACACCTCGAAGCTGCATCCGCATCACGACACCGAACTGCGGGCGGGCGACACCGCCTATCTCGTCGGCCCTTATCACGAACTGCTGGAGACGCTACGTCGCGGGCAGCGCACGGCGACGCAGCGTCCCTGGCGGGCAGGCTGATCCTCAGGCCAGCCCGAGCACCTGAATCGCATTGTTCTTGAGGATCAGCGGCAGCGCAGCTGCGTCGACATCGAGGGTCTCGAAGTCGCGGCGCCAGCGCTCCAGGCCGATGTAGGGATGGTCGGTGCCGAAGAGTGCCTTCGTCCGCAACTGCCGGCTCAGCGCCCGGACGAGCTGGGGTGGAAAGTACTTCGGCGACCAGCCAGAAAGATCGACATAGCAGTTCGCCTTGTGCGACGCGATGGCGATCTGAGCGTCCACCCACGGCACCGCCGGATGTGCCATCACGATCGTCAATTCCGGGAAGTCGGCGGCCACGTCGTCGAGCAGCATCGGATCGGAGTAGCGCAGTTTGATGCCGTGTCCGCCCGGCAGGGCCGATCCGAGTCCGGTCTGACCGGTGTGGAACAGGGCCGGCACACCGCGTTCGGCGATCGCCTCGTACACCGGGTAGAGCCTGCGGTCGTTCGGTTCGAACGCCTGCAGGCTGGGATGGAACTTGAAACCGCGGACCCCGTAGTCGTCGACGAGTTGGCGGACCCTTCCGGCGGGGTTGACACCCCAGGGGTCGACCGACCCGAACGGAATCAGGACGTCGTTGTTGCGCGCGGCGCCCTCGATGAGGTCCTCGATGGAGTTGGGGCGGTGCCCCGAAGCGGTCTGCGCGTCGATGGTGAAAACGACAGCGGCGGTGTTGTGCGTGCGGTAGAGCTCGGCGAGATCGTCGACGCGTGCGACGCGATCCGGGCCGAGGTTGAAGTAGCGGCCGGTCGCCTCGGTGAGTTCGTCGTCGTAGGCGTGGTGACCGTGCGCGTCGATCTCGACGTGGGTGTGGAAGTCGATCGCGTCGACGGTGTCGGCGGCGACGCCGCACTCGTAGCGTGTCATGCGGGGGCGAACACCGTGACGAATCGGTCGAGTGACTGCTGGATGTCACCGCGAAGCGCGGCCGCCACGATCATCCCGATGGGGCCGAACAGGGCGGGGCCGCCGAGGTGGACGTCCATGGTGACGACCGAGCCGGCGACCCCGTCCCTGCTGGCCGGGCGGACCTTGCCGATCAGCTTCACCTTGACCCCGCCGGCACCGAGGCCGTCGAGCGCGATGGTCTGCGGCGGTGTGAAGTTGACGATGGTCCACTGGATCCGGTTCGGCATGCCCTTGACCTCGACGATGGACTCCACTTGGGTGCCCTTGTCGAGGGTTTCGGGCAGCTTCGAGCGCCAGACCCGGTGAATGGTCAGCCATTCTTTGTACCGGGCCAGGTCGCAGGCGTGCGTCCACGCCTGCTCCGGCGAAAGCGGAACCTCAACCGAGGCGGAAACCTTCGCCATCCGCGTGGGCTACTGGCCGTCGACCTTGTCGGCGACGTTCTCGGCGGCGCCGGTGGCGGCGTCCTTGGCGTTACCTGCGGCCTCGGTGACCTTGTCGACGGCGGTATGAGCCGCGCCCTGGACCTTGTCGATCGTCTCGGCGAACTTGCCGCCGGTCTTCTCGTCGATCAGATCCCCGGCCTTGTCGATGGCACCTTCGATCTTGTCGACGTTCTCGTTGATGGCTTCCTTGGCCTTGTCGGCGAGGTTGCCGGCAGTCTCCTTGGCCTTGTCAATGAACGACATGTGTTCACCCTTTCTCTGGTGATGTGGGCATCCGGTTGCCCGGAAGCTGTCCCTGCGCCAATCTAGCCACACCAGCGTCGTGCCGCCACACCCGCCTGGGTTCGCCGAGAATCCGGCCCTGGATCCACCACAGCGCCTCGATCAGTCCGGCGGCCAGCAGTCCCAGCGCGATGGCCTCGCCGGTCGCGATCGCGTTGGAGGGATCGAGTGAGAAGTTCTCCCGCGTGATCGGCAGCGCGAAGATGGCCACGTAGGCGACGAACGATCCGGCCACCAGGGCGATCCGCCACCACTGGTAGGGGCGCGCAACGGTGGCCAGCACCCACAGCGCACCGATCAGCAGCGTGATCAGCGCGGCGGTGGAGGCCTGGGTCTGGGCGACGGTGGCGCCGGCGGGCCCCGGCCCGGCGATCAGATAGGACGCGTAGGTGGTCAGTCCGATGACGACACCCGCCGGCAACGCCGACGCCATCACGCGGCGCACGAATCCGGTGCGGGCACGTTCGTTGTTCGGCGCCAGCGAGAGGATGAAGGCGGGGATGCCGATGGTGAACCATGCCGCGATGGTGACGTGGATGGGCTGGAACGGGTAGAGCAGCGGCGGGGTGCCGAAGAACTTGGACGACAATCCGGCGAGGCCGACCAGCAGAGCCAGTAGCACCGAATAGACGGTCTTGGTGAGGAAGAGGTTGGAGACCCTTTCGATGTTGCCGATCACGCGGCGGCCCTCGCCCACGACGTAGGGCAGGGTGGCGAATCTGTTGTCCAGAAGCACGATCTGGGCCACCGCGCGTGAGGCGGGACTGCCCGATCCCATGGCGACGCCGATGTCGGCGTCTTTGAGTGCGAGCACATCGTTGACGCCGTCTCCGGTCATGGCGACGGTGTGGTCGCGAGACTGCAGGGCGTGCACCATGGCGCGTTTCTGGTCCGGGCGCACCCGGCCGAAAGTGGTGTACTCGTTCATCGTCTCGGCCAGCTCGTCGGGCGCGGTGGGGAGGTGCCGGGCATCCATGGTTTCGCCGTGCAACCCGAGTGAATCGGCCACCGCTGCCACGGAGACCGCATTGTCCCCGGAGATCACCTTGACCGAGACATTCTGGGAGGCAAAGTAATCCAGGGTGTCGCGGGCGTCGGGCCGGACCCGTTGCTCCAGCACCACCAGCGCGATCGGGGTGAGGTGTCCCGGCGCGGCCGGGTCGTCCACGGGAATGTCCGACGATCCCAGCAGCAGCACGCGCAGGCCGCGTGCCCCGATCTCCTCGGCTCGGGCGGCTTGCGGCGAACCGGGGTCGAGGAGCACGTCGGGCGCACCGATCACCCAGTTGCCGTACTCACCGAAGGACGCACCGCTGAATTTGGTCGCTGATTTGAACGCCGCGACCGCCGTGGCGGTCCAGTCCGGTGGATCGGGATAGGCCTCGGCGATGGCCAGCATGCTGGCGTTGGGCCGCGGGTCGTTGGCCGCCAGTGCAGCCAGGACGGTGCGCACGGTGCCATCGGGCGCCTCGCCCACCGGTTCGGCGGACGACAGCCGCATACCGTTCTCGGTGAGGGTTCCGGTCTTGTCCGCGCAGACCACGTCGACGCGCGCGAGCCCCTCGATCGCGGGGAGTTCCTGCACCAGACACTGACGTCGTCCGAGGCGCACCACACCGACGGCGAACGCGATCGACGTCATCAGCACCAGACCCTCGGGGACCATGGGCACCAGTGCGCCGACCATTCGCAACACCGACTCGCGCCAGCCGACGTCGGTCAGAAACAACTGCGTGTAGATGACCAGGAGACCGGTGGGCAGCAGCAGATAGGTGATGAACCGCAGGATCGCGCTGATACCGCTGCGCAGTTCGGATTTCACCAGCGTGAACTTGCTGGCCTCCTCGGCAAGCCGGGCCGCATAGGCCTCCCGGCCGACTTTGGTGGCGCGGTAGGAGCCACTGCCCGCGACGACGAAACTGCCCGACATCACCTCGTCACCGGTGTGCTTGACGATCGGATCGGCCTCACCGGTGAGCAGCGACTCGTCGACCTCCAGCGCCGAATCCTCGACCACCTCGCCGTCGACGACGATCTGATCCCCCGGCCCGAGTTCGATGATGTCGTCGAGCACGACCTGATCCGGTGGCAGCGCCGCGGTGCCCGACCGGCGGCGCACGGTCGGGCGGGCCTGCCCCACGATGGCGAGGTTGTCCAGGGTCTTCTTGGCGCGCAGTTCCTGGATGATGCCGATCGCGCTGTTGGCGACGATGAGCAGTCCGAACAGTCCGTTGATCAGCGACCCGGTGGCGAGCACGATCAGCAGCAGCACACCGAGAATGGCGTTGATCCGGGTGAAGACGTTGGACCGGACGATGTCGCCGACGCTGCGGGAGGCGCGGGACGGGACGTCGTTGGTCTTGCCCCCGGCGACCCGCGCGGCCACCTCGGAGTCGGAGAGGCCTACGGCGGTCAGGGTCTGACCCCCCGCGTGAATGTCCCCATTTTCTCCTGGTCGAAGTACTCCAGGACCAATCGATCCCCGGCGAAGACAGCCTTCGACACACTCCCAACTGGAGCGTTCTCGTTGTGCAGGTCGAAGACGAACTCATCACCGTCCCAGTGGGTGAGCGGATATAACTCCGGACGTGGGCCGAGCGAAAGACTCAGTGCATCATCGGATTCGGTCACCACCGCGGAACCCCAGTAATCGTTGGCGTAGCTGCCCGCGTAGGAGCCCAGCGGCCGCGGGGGCGTCGGATCGACCGGCGGCTGCTTGCCGGCGAGGTCACCGAGGGGTCGGTCGTCCGGAGCGAACGCCGCCGCGTAGAGACGGTGCCAGTCCTGTCGGATCGCCCCGAACTGCACCAGGTCCGCGAATTGCGCGGTCAGTGTCTCGGGAACCCCCACCGGGCCGGCGTTGGTCAACGCGACGATGGCGACATCAGCCGACGGAATCATCACAAAGTTGGTACTTGCGCCCAGTTCGAAGGCGCCGGAGTGGCTGAACTGCATGCGCGCCGACGCCGTGGTGCCGATGTTGAACCCATAGCCGTAGAACCCCGACCGCATCTCCGGTTGAGCCGGCGGGCTGGCGATGATGTGTGGCGTCAGCGCTTCCAGTAGCGCTCCGGAATCGACGATCCGGGTGCCGTTGTACTCCCCGCCGCCGAGCAGCATCGCCAGCCAGTGCGTCATGTCGTTGACTGAGGCGCTCACTCCCCCGGCCGGCGCCTGCGCATCGGCGTCGCGGGTGTACCGCGGTTCGTAGCGTCCGTCGACCAGGACGTGTCCAACGGCTTTGTCGAAGCGTTGCTGGTAGTCCGCGAAGCGGGAACTGGTCGACGTCATGCCCAGCGGTCCGTAGATGACTTGCCGGCTGAGGTCTTCCCACGGGATGCCCGCTGCGACAGCGATGGCCTCGGCGCCGGCAGTGACCCCGAAGTTGGTATAGGCGTAGGAGGTGCGGAACGGGTTGAGCGGGAGTCGGCGCAGGCGTTCCAGCACCTCGCGGCGGCTGTAGCCGAGGTCCTCGAGCAGATCCCCGGCGTGATCCGGCAGCCCCGAGCGATGCGCGAACAAATCCGCGACGGTCAGCATCCTGGTCACCGCCGGATCAGACAGCGCGAACCACGGCAGGTGAGCGGCCACCGGGGTGTCCCAGCCGCTGACCGCTCGCATCCCGACCTGATGGGCCACCACGGTTGCGGCGATCGGCTTGGACAGCGACGCCAGCTGGAATACGGTGTCGGCGTCGACCGGCTCTCCGGTGCGGGTATCGCGGACGCCAAAGCCTCTGGCGTAGAGGGTCTTTCCGCCGTGCACGACGGCGACCGCCATCCCGGGGATGCCGGAGGACTTCATCAGGTCCTCGGCAAGTCCGTCGAGTCTCGCCACCGCGTCGGCGACGGCGTTCTCCGGCAACGGGGTCGCCGTGGCCAGTTGCGGCGGCTGGTCGAAGCGGGCGGATTCAGCTGCGAATCGGGGTGACGACCCGCAAGCCGTGAGTGCGGCCGCCAGCGCCGCCGCAGTCACGCGACGGGCTGCTCTCAAAGTTGCCACCATAGTTCGAGCTCGCCGCGGCCGGGAAGAACGCGGCCGCCCGGTTTCGGGACGGCGATGTCAACAGCCGCCTCGGCTGCAGCCTGCACAAGCCAGTCGGCCGGTTCCGACCATGGGTGGGGAGCCAGCCGGAAGGTGCACCAGTGAATCGGCACCAGAACGCCGCCGGAGGTGTGCGCGCCGAGATCCCGGTGGGCCTGGACCGCCTCCTGCGGGTTCATATGGATGTCCGGCCAGCTCTTGTTGTACGCACCGATCGGCAACAGCGTCATATCGAACGGCCCGTAGCGCGCGCCGATGTCGGTGAAGCTCGCCGTGTAGCCGCTGTCGCCGCCGAAATACACCCGGTGCCGCGAACCGGCAAACACCCATGATGCCCACAGTGTGTTGTTGCGTGTCAGGAATCGTCCGGAGTAGTGCCGGGCCGGTGTGCACGTCAATGTGAGGTCGTCAATGGTGTGGGCTGAGCCCCAATCCAGTTCAACGATTCGACGCTCCGGAACACCCCACTCACGCAGATGGGCGCCCACGCCGAGGGGGGTGACGAACACGGCCCGTTGCGTTTTCGCGAGCGCTCGGATGCTCGGCATGTCGAGATGGTCATGATGGTCATGGCTGATCACCACCGCATCAAGTGCCGGCAGCGCTTCAATTGGGATCGGCGCAGGGTGCAGCCGGCGAGGCCCGATGGCTCGCGTCGGCGAGCACCGTTCGCTCCATACCGGGTCGGTGAGAATCCGGTACCCGTCGACGTCCACAAGGGTGGTCGCGTGCCCCAACCAGGTCACCGCGAGGGGCGCTGACGTTCCGGGTGTCTCTGATTCAGCCAGCGGAATGTCAGTCCGTGGCACGCTGGTGCGACGGCTGGTAAGAACCTCGAAGAGCAGCATTCTGTTCTCTTCGATATCGAGTCGCAGCGGCGATGCCGGCTCGAGGTTGTGGAAGACGCCGTCACGGTAGTTCGGCGACCCCGCCGCGACGGCGTGGATCGCCGCTGGACTGGCGCCAAGCGCTGCCGGCGTGTCACGCAACGCCTGCAGCACCCACCCGCCGGCAGCCAGGGTGGCGGTACCCGCCGCCAACCGCAATGCGGATTTGCCGGCAGGCATCAGATCGAGGGGATTGGGCAGCGCAGGCACAGCGTCAGGCTCCCTTAAACCTCGCGGGGCGCTTTTCAAGGCGAGCGACTTGAGCTTCGATGACGTCCTGGCTGCCCCATGCAGCGTCGAAAAGTGATTTGTGGAGGTCGCTCTGATCCTCGTAGGCGCCGTCGTCGTTGAGGACGCGCTTGGAATGCTTGATCGACAATGGCGCCAGCATTGCGATCTCCGCCGCCCATTCCAGGGCGTCGGCCAGGGTGCCGACGCGGTTGGCCATCCCGGTCATCAGCGCTGTCTGGGCATCGAGTTTCTCGGCGGCCAGCAACATCGCACGGGCGCGCCCGTAACCAGCCAGCGCACAAAGACGGCGAACACTCCAGTTGTCCAGAGCGAGCCCGTAGCGGGCGATGGGAAACTGGAAGTAGGACTCCGGTGCGACCACCCGCAGATCACAGATCATGGCCAACTGGACTCCGGCGCCGATGGCGGGACCATTGATCGCGGCGATCACCGGAACCGGCACGGCGTCGATGGCCTTGTTCAGTGCGATGGCCTTGTCAGGGAAGTCGGCGGCGAATACGTCACCGGAAAGGTCGGCTCCAGCGCAGAAGACGCTGCCGGCGCCGGTGACCACGATCGCCCGGGTGTCGTCGTCGGCGGCCGTCTCGATGGCTTCTCGCAACATGTCGGCGAGCTCGGTGTTGAGCGCGTTACGCCGCTCCGGCCGTTGCAGTTCGATGGTTGTCACCGCACCCGCACGCTCGATCCCGATCATGGGTGTCAAGCCTACTGTCCGCGCAAGGGGCCCCAGTGTCCGGCGAAGCGGATCGTGAGAACGAAGATCCCGAGGTTCACCAGGAGCATGCCGAATGCCTGAAGTGCCTGGGTCAGGGAATCCCCGGACCGGAAGCGCACCACGACCCCAAGTGCCATCAACAGCGCCAGTCCGCCTGAGGCGGCGATCCTCAGACCGGGAATGAGGTAACCGGCGAGGAGCCCCAGCGCGCCGAATACCTCCAGATATCCGGTGAGCCGGCGGAACCGGGCCAGACCGTAACGCTCGAACTCCTCAACCATCGCGTTGCTGGATAGAACACTCACTCCGTAGAAGAGGAACGCGACGATCGAGGTGATTACCAGCAGCTCATAGAGCACACGCATGGGATTCCGTTCGGTTATCGTTAGATGTCGGTCAAAACTCCGCCAACGAGGTCGTCGATGTCAAATCACGTAGTCTCTAGCGTCTTGCAAGTCGTGGTCGGCCTGGGTCTGCTCAACGTCTGGTTGGTGCGAGCCCGCTCGGCCACCGCCTACCGGGGTGGGGACGCGAAGTCCCTCAAAGAGGAATTCGCCGTCTATGGGCTGCCCGACTGGACCTTCTACCTCGTCGGGGGTCTGAAGATCGTCTCCGGTGTGTTGCTGATCATCGGGATCTGGGTGCCGAGTCTGATCCGGGTGCCCGCTGCAATCGTCGCGGCGCTCATGGTCGGCGCACTTGCCATGCATGCCAAAGCCAAGGATCCGGTGAGCAGGTATCTGCCCGCGCTCGGCGTGCTGATCGCCTCGGTGGCGATCTTCCTGCTCAACTGAACTCTAAGCCAGCGAGTCGATCCAGGACCGGTGCAGCGCCGCGTAGCGCCCTCCGGCGCCGATGAGCGAAGTCGGCGGCCCGTCCTCGACGATGCGGCCGCCCTCGATCACCAGGACGCGGTCGGCGATCTCCACGGTGGAGAGCCGGTGGGCGATGATGAAGGCGGTGCGCTGTGCGAGCACGGTGCGCAAGGCGCGCTGCACCAGACGCTCACTGGGGATGTCCAGCGAGGACGTGGCCTCGTCGAGGATGAGCACCGCCGGGTCGGCGAGGAAGGCCCGCGCGAACGCGACGAGCTGGCGCTGTCCGGCTGACAACCGTCCGCCCCGTTTGGCCACGTCGGTGTCGAAGCCGTCCGGCAACGAGTCGATGAAGGTGTCCGCCCCGACCGCGGCCGCGGCCGCGCGAACCCGATCATCGTCGGCGTCGGGACACCCGAACCGGATGTTGTCGGCGACCGACCCGGAGAACAGGAAGTTCTCCTGGGTCACCATGACGATGTGCCGCCGCAGTTCGGCCTGCCGAAGACGGCGCAGATCGACACCGTCGAGTTCCACCGATCCCGATTGCGGATCGTAGAAGCGCGCGATCAGCTTTGCGATCGTCGTCTTGCCGGCACCAGTGGTCCCGACAAGAGCCACGGTCTGGCCGGCGGGCACCGTCAACGACAACCCGGACAGCACCGGATGCTGCGGTGCGTAGCCGAAATCGACGTCGCGCATGGCGATCTCGCCCCGCACGACTGCCGGACGGAGGGCCTCGGCGGGATCGGCGATCGCGGGTTCGCGCGCCAGGACGGCGGCGATCTTCTCCAGTGCCGCGGTCGCCGACTGGAACATGTTGAAGAACTGGGAGATCTCCTGCATCGGCTCGAAGAACATCCGCAGATACAGCAGGAATGCCGTCAACGTTCCCAGCGTCATCTGCCCGTGCAGCACCCGGTAGCCGCCATAGAGCAGAACGACACCGGTGGTGAGGTTGCCGACCAGTTTGACTCCGGGCATGAACACCGCCAGCAACCGGAACGTGCGCTCGTTGATCCGCCGGTAGTCGTCGGCGACGCGGCCGAAGATCTCCTGGTTGCGCGGCTGGCGCCGGTAGGCCTGCACCGCTTTGATCCCGGTCATGGTCTCGACGAACTGCACGATCACCAAAGCCGCGCTCTCCCGGACCTTGCGGTAGGTCTTGGCCGACTCGCTGGAGAACCACCACAACAGGGCGACGAGAACCGGGAAGGCCGTCAGGCACATCAACCCCAACCGGACATCGAGGACCACCAGAAGGATCCCGGTGCCGAGCAGGGTGAGTACAGCGGTGATGAGGCTGTCGAATCCGCTCTCCAACAGATCCTGGATGGCCTCGACGTCATTGGTGGAGCGGCTGACCACCCTCCCGGAGGTGAATCGGTCGTGGAAGGCGATGTCGAGACTCTCGAAGTGTCTGAACAAGCGCCGGCGCAGTTCCAGCAGCACCCGCTGCCCGATCCGACCTGAGACGTTGAGGAACGTTATCCGGGTCGACGCCTGGATGACCAGCAACACGCAGAGCGCGGCCACTACGGCGACCAGCTCACCAGCCGATCCCCCGGCGAGCAGCGGCGGGATAGCGTGATCGATGCCGCGCTGGACCAGCAGTGGAACTGCGAGGCGCGCAGCGTTTTCCACCACCACGACGATCGCGAGCACGCCGACCACCGACCGGTAGGGCCGAAGTAGAGACCCGAGCAGGGTCCGGGCCTCCCGGCGCCGGGGCTGCCCCTCGTCGAGCTCGTCGCGGGGCTCATCGAGCCGGCCGCGCCATGCGGTCGTCATCGGTTGCCCTCGAAGACGACGTACTCGACCGGTCTTCGCGGTGCGGTGCGCTCCTCGAACGCCTCCTCGTGCACTCGTGCCAAACGGTCACGATCGTCGTCGTCCTCCCACACCGGGCGCGGCTCGAATCCGTCGTCGAGTTGATCGTCGGCGGCCAGCAGATACCGGTAGCGCGGCACCGTGGCCAGCAGCGCCTCGTGCGTGCCGATGTGTGTGATCGTCGCGGCACCGTCGGATACCCCGGCGTCAGCGTCGACGTCGAGCAGAGCGACCCGATCGGCCAGCAGCACCGTCGACGCCCGATGGGCCACGATCACCCCGGTCACCGACGCCAGCACCCGATGCAGCGCCTCGGTCACCACCGCCTCGGTGTGGACGTCCAGAGCCGACAGCGTGTCGTCGAGAACCAGGATCCTCGGATCGGACAGGATCGCGCGCGCCAGGGCGAGACGCTGGCGCTGCCCGCCGGAAAGACTCATCCCCTGCTCGCCGATGCGGGTCTGCAGTCCGAACGGTAGGTCGTAGACGAACCGGGCTGCGGCGATGTCGATGGCGGCGGCGAGCTCCTCGTCGGTTGCCTGCGCTCGACCCAGCCGCAGGTTCTCCTCCACCGACATGGAGAACAGCGTCGGGTCCTCGAATGCGACAGCCACGGTGGACCGCAACGCCGAGAGGCTCAGATCGCGGATATCGATGCCGTCGATGAGGATCCGGCCCTCCGTCACGTCGTAGAGGCGCGGCAACAGCGCGGTCAGCGCGGACTTCCCCGATCCGGTGGCGCCGACGAGGGCCAGCGTCTCGCCCGGTTCCACGGTCACCGAGACGTTGCGCAGCACCCACCGGCCGGCGGCGTCACCGTCGGTGGCGGGGAACCGGAAGCCGACATCGATCAGTTCGAGTCTGCCGAGGGCGGGCGGATCGGACCGCGGCCCGTCGCTGATCTCCACCGGCGCATCGAAGATCTCGGCGATCCGGTTGGCCGCCGTCATCGCCTCCTGCGTCATCGACAGCAGGAAGCCGAGCGAGGCGATCGGCCACACCAGGGACAGCATCATGGTGATGAACGCCACCAGGGTGCCCATCGTCACCATCTGGTGTCCGGCGGCGTAGGCGCCGAGGCCGAGCACCACGATCAAGGTGATGTTCGGGATGATCTCCAGCATCGTCCAGAACTTGGCCGATACCGCCACCTTCCGGATCTGGGTGTCGTAGAGAGCGGTCGTCTGTGTGTCGAAGCGTTCGTAGACGTAGTCCTCGCGGCCGAACGATTTGATGGCGCGGATGCCCAGGGCGGCCTCCTCGACGCCGGTGGCGACGTGGCCGGCCTGATCCTGTGCTTGTCGCGAGAGGCTGGTGAACGAGCGCTCGAACCGGAGCACGGTCGCAGTGACCGGGGCTATCGAGACCAGCACGACCACGCCGAGCGGCCAGTACATCGCCATCAGAATGATGGTGACCACCGTGATCTGCAGCACGTTGAGCATCAGGAACACCAGACCGAAGGAGAGCAGCCGGCGAATGGTGCTCAGGTCGTTCATGATTCGGCTCAGCAGCTGTCCGGACTGCCACCGGCCGTGAAACGACATCGGCAGCATCTGCAGACGCGCGTAGAGATCCTTGCGGATGTCGGCCTCCACACCCATGGTCGCGCGCGCAACCAGCCACCGGCGGATGAACCAGAGCATGGCCTCGGCGACGCCGATCGCGATCGCCGCCGACCCGAGGATCCACAGCCCGTGCGGATCGCGGCGGTGCACCGGGCCGTCGATGACGGCCTTGGTCATCAGGGGAATGGCGACCGTGGCAACCAGACTGACGACCGCGACCGTGATCATGGCGATCCATCGGGTCCGATAGGGCCGCAGATAGGGCAGCAGGCGCAGCAGATCGGAGATGCCGCGGACCCTGGCGGGCGGGGGTGCGAAGGTCGCCGGCTCGACCCCGGGCACGACAGAGGTGCTGCTCACCACCGATTCGCCTCCCTCTGTTTTCCGGCCGCTGTCCACGCTAGTGGCTCCTACGGCCACGCCTCCCTCCCGTATACCCGGCGATCCGGCAAGATGGGCGTATGGACAGCGGGTCGGCTTCGCCGCGCGTTCTGGTGGTCGACGACGATCCTGACGTGCTGGCTTCACTGGAGCGGGGACTGCGGCTGTCCGGTTTCGAGGTGGCGACCGCCTCTGACGGTGCCGAGGCGTTGCGCAGCGCGACCGAGACACGGCCGGATGCCATCGTGCTGGATATCAATATGCCGGTGCTCGACGGTGTCAGCGTGGTGACGGCACTGCGTGCGATGGACAACGACGTGCCGGTGTGTGTGCTCTCAGCACGCAGTTCCGTCGACGACCGGGTAGCGGGTCTGGAGGCGGGCGCGGACGACTATCTGGTCAAGCCGTTTGTACTCGCCGAGCTGGTAGCCCGCGTGAAAGCCCTGCTGCGTCGCCGTGGGTCGACGGCCACATTCTCCTCGGAGACCATCACCGTCGGCCCTCTCGAGGTGGACATCCCCGGCCGGCGCGCGCGGGTCAACGGCATGGACGTCGACCTCACCAAGCGCGAATTCGATCTGCTGGCCGTGCTCGCCGAGCACAAGACCGCCGTCCTCAGCCGCGCGCAGCTACTGGAATTGGTGTGGGGCTACGACTTCGCCGCCGACACGAACGTCGTCGACGTGTTCATCGGCTACCTTCGACGCAAACTCGAGGCCGGTGGAGCGCCCCGGCTGTTGCACACCGTCCGCGGCGTCGGCTTCGTTCTGCGCATCCAGTAGCCGTCGAAACGAACTACCTGAAGTTCTTGTCCCACTTGTCAAAGCCCGCCTGACGGGCGGTGGCCTCGTCGAAGAACCACACCTCGGCGACGGTCTGCTCGTAGGCGGGGCTGTCCGGGCCGTGAAAGAGCATCGAGTCGGCGTTGCCCTTGATCAACCACCCGGCCGGTCCGCTGCCGTCGGCTCCGGCCTTGGCCGAACCCTTCCCGTGCGGGCCGGCGGGAACCTCGTCGATCGACGCGATCCGCGCCGCGGCGGCACCGGTGAGCGTGCCCGCACCGGCCGCCGCCGCGCCGGTCATCAATCCGGCCGACACCGTGTGGGTGATCGGAACCTCGCGGGTGACCTTGCGGATCATCAGGCCGAGAGTCAGCGCCAGCCCGATCAGGAAGGCCAGTGCCATCAGCCACCAGTTCAGGTTGTGCATCAACGCGCTCCTATCTCGCGCGAGCCGGCCGGCAGGTCGGCGATCGCCTGTTCCCGGCTGGTCCGGGGAATGGTCACAACCGTGATCGCCCATGCGACCGCCGAGCCGACCAGGAAGGCCAGCAGGTACCACAACCACTGCGTTACGAAACCCATCTCAATTGCTCCCCATCTCAGGACTGCCTAGTTGACGTTGATCTCGGTGCGGCGGTTCTCCGCGCGGCCCGCCTCGGTGTCGTTGGAGGCGATCGGCTCCGAGGAACCCGAACCCTTGCTTGTCAGGGCGTCGGCCGGGATGCCCTGGGACACCAGATAACCGACGACCGATTTGGCACGCGCCTCACTGAGCGGACCGTTGATGGCATCGGTGCCGGTGTTGTCGGTGTGGCCCACCACGGTGAGCTTGGCATCCGGGCAGGCCTTGAGCGTCCCCACCACAGCTGAGAGCTCAGCCTGGCCGTCGGCGCTGAGCTTGTCGCTACCGGTCTGGAACTTCAGCGGAACCGCGAGGTCGGCGTCGATGGTCGATTGCAGGTTGTCACACGACACCGCCGCGCCCTTGATGGTGATGTTGTTGACGATCCGGACGTTGGGCCAGCCCGCCTTCGCGGCGGCCTCGACCGCGGCTTTCACATCCTCCGAAGGAGCGACGCCGGTGAGGGTCAACGTGTCGCCCTGGACGGTGAAGCGGAAATCCGGGATGTCGGCAGCGGCTTTGAGAAGGGCAGCCAGGCCTGCGAAGTCCGGCGCGTTCGCACCGGCCGCGATGTCCACCTTGTCGACCAGGTTCACCCCTCCGCCCAGCGCAGCCTTCAAAGCCGCGATGAGCTTGTCCTTCACCGCCAGGTCGGGCAACAAACCGGTCAGGGTGAAGTCTTTGCCGCTACGCAGAATCGACAGCGGCGAGAAGTTCAGCGCCGGCATCGACACGTTCGGGCCGCTGATGTTTCCGGCGTTGACGTCCAGCTTGGGCTTGAGAGCTCCGAACCCCAGCCAGCCGAACAGCAACGGAATCAGAAGCAGGCCGAGCACCCAGCCCCAGCCCGGTGAACGCCGGTAGTAGCGCGACTCGGGCCGCCACTGTGTCGCCGTGGCGCTGACGCGCGATTCGCCGGAACCCGTCATCGGTCCCCTCCTCCGCCGATCAACGGCGTGTCAATTTCTCGGACGCCGGAAAGATACACCACCACGTTTGCGGTGAGTCACCCCCGGGTGCCGGTAGCTACCGATCCAGTCAGCTGGTGCCCAGCAGGTCGATGACGAAGACCAGCGTCTTACCGGAAAGACGATGGCCCGCACCCGCGGGTCCATAAGCCTGCTCCGGTGGAATGGTCAGTTGCCGCCGGCCACCCACAGCCATCCCGGGGATGCCGTCCTGCCATCCCTGGATCAGACCGCGCAGCGGGAACGAGATCGACTCGCCGCGATTCCAGGAGCTGTCGAACTCCTCACCGGTGTCGTACTCGACACCGACGTAGTGAACGTCGACGACGTCGCCCGGCTTGGCCTCTGCGCCCTCGCCGACCACGAGGTCCTTGATCACCAACTCGGAGGGGGCCGGTCCCTCGGGGAATTCGATCTCAGGTTTGTTCACGTGATCACCCTAAACTGTTCTTCCTTCTCAAGGTGACCGGTAAACCGCTATTGGAGAAGGGCATGCGGCGAAGCCGTGGGGCGGCTTACGACACGAATGTCGCCAGGAAGAGCGGGTTCTTTCCGAGACCGCCGCGATCGTGACTCAGCGGGCGCCCAGCGCGCTGTAGTCGCGCTCCCCGTAACCGGTGTAGATCTGCCGGGGCCGGCCGATCTTGTTGGGCTCCTCGTGCATCTCGCGCCAGTGCGCGATCCATCCGGGCAGTCGACCGAGGGCGAACAGCACGGTGAACATCCGGGTGGGGAAGCCCATCGCGCGGTAGATGACACCGGTGTAGAAGTCGACGTTCGGGTACAGCTTGCGCTCAATGAAGAAATCATCGGTCAGTGCCGCTTCTTCGAGCGCCGTGGCGATGTCGAGCAGTTCGTCGTCGCCGCCGAGCTTGCTGAGAATCTTGTCGGCCTGCTCCTTGACGATGCGGGCCCGCGGGTCGTAGTTCTTGTAGACCCGGTGGCCGAAGCCCATCAGCTTCACACCGTCCTCGCGGTTCTTGACCTTGCGAACGAATTCGTTGACGTTGCCACCGCCGAGTCGGATTGTCTCCAGCATCTCCAGCACGGACTGGTTGGCACCGCCGTGCAGCGGCCCCCACAACGCATTGATTCCACCGGAGATCGAGGTGAACAGGTTCGCCTGTGACGAACCGACCAGACGCACCGTCGAGGTCGAGCAGTTCTGCTCGTGGTCGGCATGCAGGATCAGCAGCATGTCCAACGCGCGCACGATCTCCGGATCGGGCGAGTAGGGCTCCGCGGGCAGGCCGAACGTCATCCGCAGGAAGTTCTCCACCAGGCTCAGTGAGTTGTCCGGGTAGAGGAAGGGCTGACCGACTGACTTCTTGTAGGAGTAGGCGGCGATCGTAGGCAACTTGGCCAGCAACCGGATTGTGGACAGTTCCACCTGATCGTTGTCGAGCGGGTCCAGCGAGTCCTGGTAGTAGGCGCTCAAAGCGTTGACCGCACTGGACAGCACCGGCATCGGATGTGCGTTGCGGGGAAAGCCGTCGAAGAACCGCTTGAGATCCTCGTGCAGCAGGGTGTGACGCTGGATCTGGGTGGTGAACTTGGTCAGCTGCTCAGACGTCGGCAATTCGCCGTAGATGAGCAGGTAGCTCACCTCGATGAAGGTCGACTTCTCGGCGAGCTGATCGATGGGATAGCCGCGGTAGCGAAGAATGCCGGCGTCACCGTCGATGTAGGTGATGGCGCTCTTCGTCGACGCGGTGTTCACGAAGCCCTGGTCGAAAGTCGTGTAACCCGTCTTGGCCAGCAGTGGTCCCAGCGCGATCCCGTCGGCGCCCTCGCTGGCGTGGACGATCTCCAAGTCGATCTCACCACCGGGATACCGGAGAGCAGCGGTGTCGTCGGTCGCGGCCACATCAACCCCTTCTCGAACGTCGGACGCCCAGCACCGTCAGGGCCGTCCGCTGGTTATCACGCTACTGGGCGCTGGAAGAGACCGTAGCCGCTATCGCCCCGGGCCGCCCGGCCAGGGCTGCCAGAGCCGAATGAAAAGCCGGTAGCTCTGCTCGATCCGCTTCAGGAACTCGCTCGGCCCGAGGGACTCCACGCCCGGGACGTCCACGGCGGACGCCATCAGGACCGCCCAGGTGTCCAGCACGATATCGCAGGGCCGTGGCGACGTGTGCCGTGGCGACGTGTTCGGAGGCCTCCTCCATCAGCGCGCCGATCACGGCTTCCTTGTGGGGGAAATAGCGGCTGAAGGTCCGCGGCGACACGTCGGCTTCGACGGCGATCTGCTCGACGGTGGTCTTCTCATATCCCTGCTGAGCACACAACCGCGCGGCCACATCAACGATGGC
>Ga0194039_1000289_pt1 | contig 31833 bp, 18 predicted proteins | sample JunL228m_MetaG_FD_148679 | JGI IMG/M metagenome (GOLD analysis project Ga0194039, IMG submission 148679) | Anoxic zone freshwater microbial communities from boreal shield lake in IISD Experimental Lakes Area, Ontario, Canada - Jun2016-L227-8m | ecosystem: Environmental > Aquatic > Freshwater >... | reverse complement strand
GCCACCGCCTGTGACTACGCCCGCTTTTGTCAGCGGCGGCGGCAAAAAAATCAAACCGTTGAAGCCGCCTCCGGCTCCGCCGCCCCCCGCGCCTCCGGCTGCCCCCGGATTCGTGACAAAAGGCATCTCGATAATGATGCCAAGCGCGAAATTGGCACCCCAAGTTCCAGCGACGATCGTCAAGCTGAAGGCGTATGCGAAAAAATCCAACGTGCCGCCTGCGACTGGGCCTGGGGCCGTGCGAGGATGGTGATGGGCGCGATTGGCGAAGTCATGACAAATCCCGAGGCCGCCGAGCGCGTGCTGGGGGCGATCGGGATTCTGGCCGGCCTCGGCCAGGAGGACGTGCGGACTCTGACCCAGGCCAGGGTGCCCGTCTGGGCCGTGGTGGCTGGCTCGGCCGCGGTGGGCCTGGCTCTCGGTATTTGGACGATTCGGATTCTTCCTGGTGAATGGATTTCCAAAATCAGACGATAAATAGGCTAGGATTCTCGGCTCCTAGATGCCGTTGGCGGTATTTGGACGATTCGGATTCTTCCGGGCGACTCGCATTTTACGGCTGCGAGATGCCATTTTACCGATTTGCTGGGTATCGGCGTACCGGCCCGAGGTATGGCACTCGGGAGAGCGGCGCGCAAATAAAAACCGACAGGGCACATCCGATTGTGGGTTACACTGCGGCGATGCCGGGCATTCTCGATTTTTTCAAACAAGCTGTGGGGGGTAATTCTGGTGGGGCCGAGGCGCTTCGCGCGATAAAAAACGCCGGCGCCATGGCCGAGACAGTGGAAGTGTACTCATCACCCGAGGCCCAGGCCCTGCTGATTAACATCATTTTGCCTTGGGCTTCGCACATTTCTCGGCATGCTCCCGGTAAATGGGGCATACCCGAAAACACGCCCAACCTCTGCTTTGTGGAGTCCGGCCCCGCATACTGCCAGGCGCCTGCTGTGGGGGTTTGCTTGATCTGCCGTCGTCCGTTGTGCCTCAATCACGCGCTCGTCTCTGTCGACGCCTCCCTGGTGTGTTACGCATGTATGAAGACGTACGCAAAGGTGGCTAAGCCATGGGTCCCCCCGAAACAACCAAGGCAGCGGACGGCTGCCCAAACGGGGCTAGCATGGGCATACGAGCTGCTGGGAGTAGATGAGGACGCTACCGACGCCGAGGTCAAAAAAGCCTACAAGCAAGCTGTGGCCCGCTACCACCCCGATCGGGCGGCAGATGCGGCAGCGGCGAAAGCTGATGCGCAAGTTTTCAAAACAATTCAGGGCGCCTATGCTCAAATCAAACAGCAGCGTGCACGGAGTTAGGCGAAAATGAGCTTCTACCCAATCGAACCACTCGATAAGACCATCGGCACGGCGTACGAAGCGTTTCATTATAACGTCCCCTCCGGAATGCTGCCCCAAGCTGCATATAAAGCGCGTGCCGCAGGGCCGGTCACGCTGACAGGAGGAGCCATGCACGGACTCGGACGCGTATATGGAAGCGAACTGAGATCACAAGTTCCCGCAAATCTGCAAGGGTTCGGGCAGGTGGACGTCCTCACCCCCGTCGTGAACACGCTCATGGCGACGGCCGGAGTGCAGAATGCGCTCGCTGGAATCGTGACGATGACGTGGCCAATGATTCAGACAAACATGGATCAATCTCTCAAGCCAATCAAAATCTTGATGGGGGTAACTGCCGGAGCTGCTGTGGCTGCCGCGATTTTCTCATACCTCCTATGGGATAAATCCTAAAAAAAGAATTTGACTTTTTCGCAAACAGGTGAGAAAAACGCGGCCAATGGCCGACGAAAATACGCCCGCTCCCACTTGCGATCCGCCCACGCAAACCACGACAATTCAGGCTGAAATCACGCCGAATGTAGTTCCGAAAAGCGACTACAAATTGACCACGTGGGTCCAGGGCGGTACGACCACCACGAGATTTGACAATGACCTCGCGCAAAAACGAGCGGACGCCGAAGAGCGGCGCAGGGACTACGATCGGGACACTGAGATAGGGCGCACTCCCATCGAGCAGGGGGGCGGCATGGTGTTCGATCATCGGTTTGCGGACCCATTGATGAGTCCAAAAGTCAAGCTACGGTATCACGGACGAACCCGTGAGATGCTCTTCGAGATGCTCTGCGAGCTCGTGGTGGACGAGATAACGGACTCTCACACTCTCATCTTTGTCTGTCCCGAGTGCGTCCAGCGGGGCGTGGACCAGCAGTTCGCGCAAGTCCACGCAAATAACAAAAACCGAGCTTGGCATCTCGACGAAAAGAACGCAGGAACCCCCATGCGGGTCAAGTTTACATGGGACACGGCCTCCGGAGAGCAGGACCGCTACACGGTATACACCCACGCGGGCGATATCATGGATACGGACGAGATGCGCTGTCCGAATGCCAATTGTGGATGCTCATTTAAGATTCACAAGAATATCCTTTACCGGGTGCGCTGATGGAACAAGACAACATGGTTCCCGCGCCTCCGGAACTATCCGACGAAGCGCTAATCAAGGAGACGATTGCTCAGGCTCCCTTGTTTGCGCCGAGCAAAGAGGCGCAGTACCCGTTTGGCATAGTCTACAAGGCCCCGTGGGAGACCGAGTACGACGGAGTGGCGATTGCAGCTCGCAGGGCAGCGTGCGCCATCCGGAGGACGGGCGTGCCGGTTTTTCTGCAGTCCGAAAATCATATGTTTGTGAAGGATGGTATCGTCCGGCGAGTCATCTATTCGGAATTGCCTGATGACGTATTGCACGAGATTGACCACATTTCGGACATTCAGCACAGGCAAACTGTGCTCACGGTGCGGCACGTTGTGCCGACAAAAAGCAAGCTCGAATCGATTTTGTACCCGCGAGAAATTTGCGCTGAGTCGAAGGAATTTCGCGAGCTTTTCCGCAAGACCCTCGTGCTTTATTCCGCCTGGGAACATAACGTTATCGAAAAAGACATCGTCAAACTCCTCAATTTTTTCGGCCGTCTTTGGGTGCCTTGCCGCGATAACAAGCGGTGGCTTGAGGCGTCGGGGGTGGACGCGAGCAAAATCGAGGTCATGCCTCACCCGTTAGCGCTGCGCGACCCGATGCGCAGCACCAAGCGAAGTACGACCCCCCGCCCGTATCGGTTTCTCAACATTTCGAAATGGGAGCCTCGCAAAGCGCAGCATGATCTGATTGGTGGATTCCTAATCGCATTCAAGCCGGCTGACGACGTTCAGTTAGTTATGAAGGCCAATCCGTTTGCGCGCATCCCTAGCAAATACCCAGAATCCCCAGGCGAGAGCATCAAACAATGGCTCAAAGACCCGCGGGTTGTGGCAAAGGGCTGGACTCAAGACAACATTGCGCCACGGCTCGAAATCCTATGGCCGCGCAAAGAGGAAGGGTTCGCTGGAACTACATGCCAACGGCAGACGGTGCTATCGCGTAAGCAGATGGCTGTGCTCTACGCGCAGTGCGATTGTTACGTAAGCGGCGGCCGGTGTGAGGGTTTCGACTTGCCAGCATTTGACGGTAAGGTCATGGGCCTGCGGCTGATTGCGCCTGCTTTTGGCGGCCCAAGGGATTTTCTGATGAATACGGACATCCAGCTTGGGCCTGATCCCTCACCCGGAAAATTGACCTACGAACCAGAGGCGTGGTACATGGCGCCGCTCGAATCCAGATGGGTCAATCATGGCGCGGAAGATTTCGCTACAGCGATGAAGGAAGCTCATCGAATGCGTAATTCGGTACAGACGCCGTTTCCGGTCGAGAACTACTCAATTGATGTGATTGGCAAACGGATGCGTGCAAGTCTCAACAGGCTCGCGGCCGAGCTTGGGTTCGATCTCGCCGCTATCAATGTGGATGCTGACAAATGACGCCTCTTATTAGACTTTACGGTTCTCGGGAAGGTTGGAGCAGCTCGGAGGTCGTATTCACCGGAATGCGCGACGGGCTTATCGCTAACAGCCAACTGGCAGGAACGTATATCTACAATCAAGACGACGACGGCTCGGTCAGCGAAGCCGAGACAGCTCCGGTTGCCGTGTCATGCCCACCGCCGACCAACATGCATGTGATGACTGCATTTGGGCATAAGCAGCGGTGGTTTATTCTGGCCCCCAATTCCACGAAGGTGCCCCAATCCTTTTTGGAGCTCGTCTCTCAGCACACGGACGGCATCATTACACCGTCGCAATTTGGAGCGGCAGCGCTTCGAAATGCAAACTATCAAGGCGCCATTCAAGTCGTAAAACATGGCATCAGTTCGTCATTTCAAGCCTACATTACGGAAAACGATAGCAAATGGCTGCACCAAACAGACCTCTACGAGAGCATGCGTCGGGAGTGTCTATCGTTTTTGCATCTCGCCGAATCATCAACAGACCGCAAGGGCACATGGCCGCTCATTGAAGCATTTGTGAATTGGAAAGAGCGGCTTTACGCGCATCTGACAATTGTGATGAGCCATCGAGAGTTTGATGTGCTTCTCTCCAAATTCGAGGATGCATTTGGCAGTCGAAACACCGAAGATTTTGGCATTACCTTGCTCGGGCGGGTGAATCTGCCGCCGCATGCCATGGGGGCATTTTACTCGTGCTTCGATGTCATTATCGCGCCCTCTCGCTCCGAGGGGTTCGGGCTCGTACCGCTCGAGGGCCTCGCCTGCGGCATCCCATGCATCATCACTATCGGTCATGGGCACATGGAGTGGTGCGAAGATGCGCATGGACAGCTCAGGCCGGGTATCATCCCGATCCTCCCTGGGCCGATGGCGCCAGCGCTGTTTGATGGCGACGGCATGGCCGCAACGGTGGACCCGGATGCGATCCAGGAAGCGCTAGATGAGACTCTGCGGACCTACATTGTTAAGCGAATCGAAGCTATCCAGAACATGCCAGCGATACGTGATGAGTTTTCGTGGCAGAACGTCACAAAAGATTTTTGTGACATGATTCAAAGGGAGTTTTCACATGATTGACCTGTCGTTTGCCGATAACCAGGACGTTTTCATTCTGCTCAAGCATCAACTCTACATTATCGGCCACGATGGGCGGTCGTTTGTGCCGATGGGCGTGCAGTCATCCCAGGGCCAGCCGCCGACGCCCGCGGTAACTGACCACCTGGAAGGGCGACTGCGCAAAGTCGCCGGGCAGTTCGTTCTCGGTTACGCCAACCCAGCCAACCCGAGGGCGATCGTTGAAGTGGCTGTCGACAGCGAGAACGTTGCCGCGTGCTACACGCTGCGGTCGATCGAAATCGCGTCAGCCATCATGCCCAGCATCCAAATCGCCAGCAGCTAGTGGCGTCTCGTCCACAATTTTCAGCAAAAGTTCGAATCGAAGCTCAATGTCATCGAGCGACTTTTGGATGAGCTCGTAGGTGGCGTTTTTCGCGCCGATGCGAATGCAGCTGGCAATTTCGCCGGAATCGGTGCGAAATGAGCCGACGTGCTTGGGCGGTTCGCAGCATTGGATGGCGCGCTGATAGGTGCCTTGCCGAGATTCAATCGAAGTGAAATAAAAAACCGGGTCCCCTACATACAGGAAGGGCGCCACGCTGGAGACTACGGCATCTGCGTCCAGCAGCAGGTCGGTCCTGACGGTGATGCGGGTCGTGCAGTGCTTGGGACGATTGGGCAGGGGAGCGAAATTCACCTGAACCCATTTGCTCCGCATCGGCACGGGAAGCACGGCAAATGACTCGCTCATGGGCGTATTGAGCCGTCGTCGGACCGGCATGAGCATGAGGCGTCCCGACTCGATGGCGATCATTCGCCCGGCCGGCGCAGTGGTGTCCGTGATGTCCATCGGCGAGCGCGATTATACTCGGGGCGCGCTCATACGAAGAAAAAGCGTTGAGCTGGAGGAAAAATGGCTCCGATCATTCAATTTACGCAGAACGCGGTTACGCCCGGTCCCGGCATAGCGATGATCGGGGTGCCTGCCCTGGTGGTCACTGTCGATGACACGTCCTCGGACGTGGTGGTGCAGCGGACGTTTGAGCTGCTGGACGTTCCGCTCGACGCAGCGACTCTGACGGGTATTTTTGGGGGCCCGGGTCCCGCGACGACCGCCAGCTTCGTTCCCGATCCGGCCGCGGCCAACTTCGGGTGCTACCGCGTTAAGGTCTCAACGGTTAACGCGGCGGGAACGCTTCAGTATTCGATTTTGGATTTTGCGACCCAAACCACGCAAGGTTGGATTTTGCCGTCGTTTAAGGCGAAAGCCGCGGAGTTGAATTTTGTCGGTAATGTTGAGGGCTGGGAAGAGCTCCTCAACAGAATCTTCAAATGGATAAGCCTAAATTGGGGCACAGGGTCCGCTGGCGCGGAGATTCTCGAAAGCGTTCTGGTTAACGAGGCGATTTTGCTCGGCGACCCGGTGATTCAGTCTACGGTCAATGACCGAGTAGCGCGAGGCGATGCGGCCAACCCGCTCAAGGTGGGAGTCGTGGGCGTCGCAAAGACGGCGCAGCCAGTAATTGGGCTTGCGGCAACCGTGGTTTACGCCGGCAAATGCGCCGGTGTGCTTGTGGCCGCAACAGCCGGCGATGCCATTTACATGGCAAACGGTGGCGGATTGACGAACGTCGCGCCGGCTACTGCGATCACGATTGGTTACGCCATAAATGCTACGGACCTGCTTGTGACGGTGGGTTCTGGGGGCGGAGGCGGGAGCGGATCGGGCACTGCGATCGCGTCCAACGTTCCGGTGAACGAAGCCATCGCTATCGCGGATCCCGTCTACCAGTCTGCGGTAAATAACCGGGTAGCAAAGGGCGATGCGTCAGTAGACGCGAAAGCGGCCATTGTCGGGATTGCCAAGACTGCGCAAGCGGTGGTCGGCTCAAGCGCAATGATCGTCTACGACGGGCTATGCACGGGCATTCTGGTGGGCGCAACGGCTGGAACGCAGTATTGGCTGAAGATCGGTGGCGGCATCACGGTCACGCCGCCAACGACGGTTGCGACGCGCATGATTTCGATGGGCTACGCGGTAAATGCGACGGACTTGATGGTCAAGATCGAAGACTTCGGAACTTTGCCGTCCTGATTTATACTGAGCCCGCCCTTCACGGAAAAGAGAAAGCCCATGCCAATCGTAAGCATAATGAAAATCGAGTCCGTGCTCCTGACCAAAGGAGTCGATGGAAAGCGCAACGTCGCGATGGATCCTCGGCAGGACTCGATCGGGGCTGCGGGGATTTATTTCCAAACGAAATCAAAAACCAGCACTGACGAAAAAGTCGGAGCATGGCGAGACGCAGACGAGCTCTATTTCAAGGACGCGAAGAACCCAGCTGGTGTAAGTCTCTCGGATTTTCAGCTGCCGAGACGAAGCGCGGGCACAACGTTCCAGCTTGGGGACGGGGGTCCTATTCTGACGGCCACGGACTTGGGGATTTTGGAGCTCCGGAGCAATTCGGGCAAAGGCTTCGCACCAATTCGGACGATTGTGCGATTGCCGAGCGGCACCCAGGAAGCGGGGAGCGCCCCCCTGCAACTGCTCGAGGGGCTGCCCAACGCATCGCCTGCTCACGGGGCGATCGAGTTCAACAACGGGCTTTTGACGGTTGTTTCGGGTGGTGGCCGGCAAGCGCTGAACGAGGGGCCGACCTGGTCTGGCGTCACGACGGCCAAGGGGCGCACGGAGCTATTTCTCGAGGGGTCGCAAGGTGCCCGGCTGGTTTTGGCCGACAACTCCCTGTATGCCTTCGACATTTTGGCGGTAGGTGTGAACACCGAAGAGGGGAGCATCTGTCGCAACGCGATGCGAGGGGTGATCCGGCGCACGGTGGGCGAAGGGACCACCGAGATTTTGCCTGATTTCGAGGAACATCGAAAACGGCATGGTGGAACGACCATCGATGTGCAGGCCGCAGCCGATACGACGAATGGGGCGCTCGCCATTTTTGTCACGCCGGAGCTTGCAACGCGGCACAACTGGATTGTGCGAGGGCGTTTGCTGCAGCTTTCCACGCTATCGACCTGATCCGACTCATCGCACCCGCCCCACTCTCCGCAAATTAGCCCTGCGATTATCCTTGCGGGACGGCCCGACCTAACCGAGCCGCCACCGAGGAGATTTCGTAATGGGTATCGTACAGGTAATTAAGGGCGAATTGGTTGCGCTTGGCGGGTCTGTCAATTCGAAAAAATACCTGCCGCTAAACCCAAAAACGGACACCCTCGAGTCGGCGGGGCTGTACATACAGGACGCCGCGAACCGCGACCAGTTGATGCAGATCTGGAGGTCTACCAACAACCTCTACACGAAGACTCCGGCAACGGGACATGTCTTCGCGACGCTGGGAACGAGGACGGTCAAGCTCGACGTGGTGCCGCTCGGGGCGACTCCGGATGCGGCCTCGGTGTCCCTGGGCGACGGGGCCATGCTCGGGCCAAGCACGGGGGTGTCGTGCACCGCATTCGGCGTAAGCGCGCTTGCAGCCAACACGTCTGGGACGTGGAACGTGGCGGTGGGACACGCGGCTTTGGCGGCCAACACGACCGGGTATGGCAACGTTGCGGTGGGCCAAAACGCGCTTGTTACGACCAGCACCTCGTGGATGAACACGGCCGTGGGGCGTCGGGCGCTTGAGCTGACGACCACTGGATCGCACAACACAGCTGTTGGTTATATTGCACTTCGGAGCAATACGATTGGCGACGGCGGGGTTGCGGTAGGCTATTCAGCGCTGTACTCGAACACGACGGGGTTGCAAAACACAGCTGTCGGATGTCAGGCTCTGCGAGCGAATACGACTGCGAGCGAAAATACGGCTGTTGGTTCGTATGCGCTTCAAGAAAACGATTCAGGCGTAGGCAACACGGGCGTTGGGCTTTCGGCGATAGAGAAGAACGTTTCTGGCGGCTACAACGTTGCAGTTGGTGCTTACGCCAATCAGCTTGGGACGGCGACGACTCAAACTGTGGCAGTTGGCTACGGCGCGCTGCAGAACAACACGAACTCTTACAACGTTGCCGTGGGCTATGCGGCTTGCCAAGCGAACACCACGGGGCTCAATCTCATTGGCGTTGGCACGCAAGCGCTCACCCTAAATGTGCAAGGAATCAACAACACTGCGGTGGGGCATCTTGCCATATCAGGCAACATCAACGGCAGCGACAATACAGCGGTGGGAGCGTATGCACTTGCCTCCCTCGACGGGTTTCAATCCACCGCGGTGGGGTCGAAAGCGCTGTACTTGAACCAGGCCCTGGGAGCCACAGCGGTTGGGTATCATGCGCTCACGACCAATTCGGTTGGTAGCCATGTAACGGCTGTTGGCTGGAGTGCACTAGGCAAGAACGACACGGGCATTGATTGCACGGCTGTGGGATACGGGGCGCTCCAACTTAGCACGGTTGACAACAACACTGCGGTGGGATCGTTTGCACTCAATTCCAACACCACGGGCAAGAACAATACCGCGGTGGGGCACAACTCGCTTGTTCTCAATACGGTGGGTAAGCAGAACTGCGCAGTGGGAGAGGGGTCGCTGGCTACTCTTGATTCTGTTTCTGGCATCACCGGATCTGACTGTGTGGGTATTGGCTATAACGCTCTAAATCTGAATACCATGTCGTATATCACGGCAGTGGGATCTCAGGCGCTAGCGAACAATCAGATCGGCACTTGGCATACAGCGGTGGGGTTCGCAGCGCTTTTCAATGTTACCGGAAATTCAAAATCGACTGCGGTTGGGTATTTGGCTATCTCGAGCGCAACGACGAGCTCTTCGGACACGGCCGTTGGAGCCAACGCTTTGCTGAAGGTTACGGCATCGAGAAACAACGTAGCGGTTGGAAACGACGTACTATCAACCGGGGAAAGCCAATACAACACTGCGGTGGGTTCTCGAGCGATGCTTTTGAACGCCGGGGGATCGGACAACTCCGTGCTCGGGTATTCTGCCCTCGCGCTCAACACAACGGGCACGTACAACGTTGGCATTGGCGAGTCTGCTGGGTCGAAGATTACGACAGGCAGCTTCAATACGTTTCTTGGCTCGACCGCCGATGCGAAGGCAGCCACCTACGACTATTCGGTGGCAGTGGGATATGGAGCCATCTCGCAGGCGTCCAATACGATGCAGCTTGGTGGGACTGGTGCTGCGGCGCTCAATGTTGGTGTGGGGCTCGCTGCGGCGCCCACAGCGCGTCTACACCTGCCCGCTGGAACAGCGACCGCTGGAACAGCTCCTCTCAAGCTCATGACCGGCACTGCTCTGGCAGCGATCGAGGATGGCGCGATGGAGTATCACGCGAGCCATCTGTACTTCAGCATTGGGGCGGCTCGCTATCAACTTGATCAGCAGACGGCCGCTGCTCCTGGCTGGACGACAGCCCTCGATTTGGATTTCTCGGCAGAAGGCAATCAAACGCTGACCACCGACGGCAACTACACGATTGGTGGCGTCGTTTGGCGGAAGGTGCATTCAGCTAGCGATTCGGTGGCGATGGCAGTTGTGAACGGCTCGGGGTTGGTGATCCAGCCGATTGCAGCTTCCAATTCTGCGAACGATGTGGACACGGCCCCGTACCTTGACATTGGGCTGTCTAGCCTAATTCCCAGCCTGAGTTGGATGACTCCGGTCCGAATCTCGACGTACATCTCAGCCAATAACCAAGCTGCGAATTATGACGAAGCGCAGTTTGGAATTCGAGATTCAGTAACGATGCAGAGGAACACCGGACCGAGATACAACACAGCAAAACGAGTGTACCTGATCCATTCTTACAACGCGACCCAGATGTTTGAAAACTACGAAGGGCTTGCGACTACCCCCGGGTGCATCATGCTCCAATTCCCGCAGGGGCTGAACACGGCGAGCCCGAGCTTGGTGCTTGCGCTCGTGTATCCAGGGCACGCGCCTATTGGAAGCGAATACAAGCCTTTGCTGTGGGGTGCAGACGCAGCCGGGTCAATGGCTCTCTTGTACGCCGACGCAGTCAGCGTTGTGCGCATGTTCTTGTCCGCGGCGCGAAACGGTAGCGGAACGGCGCTTTCGGTGACCTACGCCAGGGTGAAGGTCGAATATTTGCCGCAGTACTAGCAGGGCCTTTTGGTGAATTGACAGAGAGATTCAACGCTTCGTGAGGAAATAACATGGGTATCGTACAGGTAATTAAAGGCGAACTGATTGCACTCGGTGGCTCTGTCAATTCTCACAAATACGTCCCGCTCAGCGTGCAGGCGGATGCCATTGAGGTCGCCGGGGTTTACCTGCAAGATGCAAAAAACCGGGACACAGCCATGGAGATGTGGCGCGTCAGCCCGGACATGTTCGTCAAGGCGCCGGCGACGGGGCACGTCTATGCCACGCTGGGGAGTAGGACGGTCAAGGTAGACACTGTTCCGGTTGGCCCAACGCCGGATGCAAACTCCATCTCACTTGGTGAAGGGGCGATGGCTGGGCCGAGCACTGCGCTGGCTTGCACCGCGTACGGGGTCAACGCCCTCGCGCTGAACACGACTGGCGATCACTCGACCGCCATTGGGTACGGGACGCTAGCTGCACAGACGACGGGGCTTCGGAACACTGCGGTGGGCTACCTTGCGGGCAACTCCCTAACGACAGGGCCTTCGAACGTAGCCATGGGTTACAAGGCGCTCACGCTGGCGACCAACGTGGACTCCTGCGTCGCAATCGGATACATCGCGCTGGGCCACTGCTCAACGGGAACTGAAAACACAGCCGTTGGTTTCTACGCGCTTGGGTGGACAACGACGGGCCAGAACAACGTAGCTGTTGGTATGCAGGCGGCGCTACTCAATGACAGCGGCAATTACAACGTAGCGATTGGGCGAAACGCAAATCGAGGCAACGCGACGGGGCATTACAACTGCGCTATCGGCTACGTGTCGATGACGAACAACACGGCCGGCACGGGCAACTGCACCTTGGGTGCGTTTGCGCTTCAAGCAACAAGCACGTGCAACTACTGCGTTGCCATTGGCTACAACGCTCTGTATGGCAACACGGTCGATCACAACGTTGCGGTTGGCTACTACGCCGCCTACGCGTCGCTGTCCGGGGTAGGACTCACGGTTGTGGGCGACAATGCTTTGGTGCAGAATTCGACTGGAAATTACAACACAGCTATTGGTGGCAACGCCCTTTACGCCGTCAATGCAAGCGATTGCACAGCGGTGGGATACAACGCTTTGCTGTCCAATACGGCCGCAGGAAACACGGCTGTGGGCAAGGACTGTCTTGCCGCAAATACAAGCGGCACGAATCATGTCGCCATTGGCTATCGCGCCCTCGCTTCAATTTTGACGAACAACTACTGCACAGCCGTCGGTTCGAGCGCCTTGGCGGCCAACACGGCAGCGAGCAACACGGCCGTTGGCTACTCGGCTGCGATCACCAACACGACGGGTTCGTTTTTGACCGCCGTCGGAATGCAAGCTCTGAATGGAAACACTTCGGGCTCGTACAATACGGGCGTCGGCACCTCGGCGCTTAGCACCAACAAGACGGGCAAAGATTGCACCGCGGTGGGCTACAACGCTTGCTACACGTCGGACGCGGACAGCTGCACGGGCGTAGGCTCTGGGGCGCTCTACCTGAACACGGGTGCTGGCAATACTGCCGTTGGTAAAGATGCCATGCGAAACAACGCAGCCGGCGTTTCGATGGTGGCAATTGGGAACAAAGCGCTCTATGCAAACACGAGCGGTACGAATCACGTCGCCATAGGGGACAATGCGCTCGCGGCGATTTTGACGAACAACTACTGCACGGCCGTTGGGTCGAGCGCTTTGGCGGCCAACACGGCAGCGAGCAACACGGCCGTTGGCTACTCAGCGGCGATCACGAACACAACGGGCTCGTTTTTGACCGCCGTTGGAGTGCAAGCGCTGAATTCGAACACGACGGGCTCGAACAATACGGCCATTGGCACCTCGGCCCTAGCAAACAACAAGACTGGGGCAGACTGCACCGCGGTGGGTTACGTTGCTTGTTACACGTCGGACGCGGCCAATTGTACGGGTGTGGGCTCCGGGTCGCTGTATCTGAACACGGGAGTGGGCAACACAGCCATCGGCAAAGATGCCATGCGAAACAACAGCAGCGGCGTTTCGATGGTCGCGGTAGGCGTTGGGGCGCTGTACGCCAACACAACGTCCAATTACAGCAACGCGGTCGGGTACTACGCTTTGCACGTCAACACAGCGAGCGGCAACAACGCGTTTGGGTACGGATCATTGGGGTCGAACACGAGCGGTGCACAGAATTGCGCATTTGGCGACGCCGCCATGACGGGCAACAAAACTGGCGACAACAACAGCGCTTTCGGCTCGAGCGCACTTCACGCTGTCGATGCAAGCAACTGCACTGCCGTTGGCTCGAGTGCCCTCATTTTGAACACGGCAGCTGGCAACACGGGTGTGGGCGCCAACGTGCTTGATGGCACGACCACGGGCGTCGAAAACGTTGCGATGGGGCTAAATACTGGCTCAACGAACAAGACGGGCAAAGGCAACACGTTCCTCGGCACAGCGGCGGATGCGAAAGCGAACAACTACGACTATTCGGTAGCGATTGGGCACGGAGCGATCTCGCAAGGGTCGAACACTATGCAGCTCGGCGGTACGGGAGCCGAAGCGGTCAACGTTGGCGTGGGTCTCGCAGCGGCGCCCACGGCAAGGCTTCATCTGCCGGCTGGTACTGCAACGGCCGGGACAGCGCCCCTCAAGCTTGTGGCTGGCACACCGCTTGGTACTCCAGAGGATGGCGCGATTGAATATGACACGAGCCACCTATGGGTCACCATCGGGGCGGTGCGATATCAATTGGATCAGCAGGCGGCGAGTGGCGGAACAAACACCTTTGGTCATTTTGGAGCTCTCCCCGCTGCAGGACATTCAGGTAATACGTTCACCGCAGACGATTCTCCTACGGCATTGTGGGTTGACGATGGGGCAGCGTGGAGGCCCATTATTTCTGGTTCATCTGTTGGCAAACGCCCTCCTTTAGCTAGTGCATTCACTGCATTGTCTTACTCTGCCCAAACACTAACAGACATCAATGGAGCGCTGGAGTATTACACGCCTGACGCCGGCGCCTCGCTGATATTTAGAGACTGGTCGATCGCGCTATCTGACGCCACGGCATTCGTAGAAGCAACAATCAATTCGCCTCCGCAAGTTGCTACCGTTACTGCCGTTGGAATTCACATGGCAGAGAGCAGTACTGGCAAAATGTTTACACTTGGGATTTTGCCAGGGTTCAATTTGCAACCGCAGGTCCTTTTGTGCTCGAGCGCATTTACACGAAGTAGTTACGCGTCTATTGCATACATTGACAACATAGCAAGACACTTGCCAGTGTTCTATCGGATTTTAAGGAGTGGAACCAATATGCTTATTACTGCTTCAGTGAATCGTGTTAATTGGTCAACACTGTATACAATAGCCACAACTTCTGTGTTTACAACAGCTCCCAATTATATAGGCATTTGGGGCAACGGCCAAAATGGAATAGCAAGGTGCACAATTACGCATTTTGATTACGGATCTTTGTAGATAATTCTTACATTGGGCTGTTGCGGTTGGGTTTTGCCACACAATTTGACTAGGTTACAGAGGGACAGGCACATGGGCATCGTACAGGTAATTAAAGGCGAACTAATTGCACTCGGCGGCACTGTCAACGCGAGCAAATACCTCCCGCTTAGTGTACAAACAGATGCCATAGAAGTCGCCGGAGTTTACCTGCAAGACGCCAAAAACCGGGACACAGCCATGGAGATCTGGCGCGTCAATCCGGACATGTTCGTCAAGGCGCCGGCGACGGGGCACGTCTACGCGACGCTGGGGACCCGGACGGTAAAGCTCGATGTTGTGCCAATCGGGCCGACGCCTGATGCGAGCTCCGTGTCCCTTGGCGATGGCGCGATGGCTGGGCCTAGCACTGGTGCAGCCTGCACCGCGTACGGTGTCAACGCCCTCGGCGCAAACACTTCTGGGCCAGAAAATACCGCGGTGGGCAACGCGGCTTTGGCTGCAAACACGACTGGGTACGGAAACGTTGCGGTGGGCTACAGCGCTCTGGCTACGCCAACCGTAGCGTACATGAACACGGCCATTGGCAGGAGGGCTCTTGAGCTCACGACCACTGGCTCATTCAACGCAGCCGTTGGGTGGGGCGCGCTACGAAGCAACACTACCGGAGAGGGCGGCGTCGCGTTGGGCGTTTCCGCGCTCTATGCAAACACAACAGGTATCCAAAATACAGCAATTGGTGGGCAGGCTCTGCAAGCGAATACGACGGCAAGCAACAACACAGCCGTCGGCTCGCACACGCTAGAAAAAAACACGACAGGCCACAGCAACGTGGGCGTCGGGCTCGACGCTTTGCAAAAGAACGTATCTGGCACTTACAACGTGGCATTGGGCAATTACGCCAACCAACTGGGGACAACGACGTCTCAGGTTGTAGCCATCGGTTACGCAGCTCTGCAGAACAACACAGCCGACAACAACATTGCTATTGGCTGGAACGCAGGGCTTTTGAATACGAGTGGCACGGCGCTCACAGCGGTAGGATATCAAGCCCTTGACGCCAATACAACGGGCGCCAACAACACGGCGCTTGGCTACAATGCGGGAACGACCAATGTGACCGGAGCTGACAACGTAGCGCTCGGATACAATGCTCTTGCCACGGCGGATGCAAGTAACAACACAGCAGTTGGTTCTGGCGCCTTGTCCGCGAGCACAGCAGCAGGCAACACGGCTGTCGGAAAAGACGCTTTGACCGCAAACACGACCGGAACAGCTGGCGTCGCTGTGGGCTATCAAGCCCTTGCGGCCAACAAGACCGGAACGAACAATGCGGCGGTCGGCTATTCGGCGCTTGCCTTGAATACGGGCTCACAGAACACAGCTGTGGGAAGCGGCGCCCTCAAGGCCAACACATCGGGCACCGATTCGGTTGCCGTTGGGTACAATGCGCTCTCTTCGCTCGCGAGCAACGGTTCCAGCGTGGCAGTCGGCTCCCAATGCCTTGTGTCAAGCACAGCTGACGCAGCCACGGCCGTTGGTTTTCAAGCTGCAAACGCGAACACCACCGGAACGGGCGTGACAGCCGTCGGCTATCAGGCGCTGCTGAAAAACACGACGGCAGGCGACAACACAGCCATTGGTGCTTCTGCGTTGGCTGCGAATATCGGCGGCACGCCCAACACTGCGGTGGGGCGTAGCGCTATGCTGAAAAACACGAGCGGCACGAACAACGTTGCCGTCGGAGACGGCTCTCTCTCATCAATTCTGACGAGCAATTATTGCACGGCCGTCGGCTCGAGCGCCCTGGCGGACAATACGGCAGCGAGCAACACGGCAGTAGGATACTCAGCAGCGATAACGAACACCACCGGGTCATTTCTGGCAGCTTTTGGCGTGCAAGCTCTCAACGCGAACACGACGGGTTCGTACAATACGGCCATTGGCACTTCGGCTATGGCTCTCAACAAGACGGGCAAAGACTCCACTGCGGTGGGCTACATTTCTTGCTACACCTCTGACGCAGATAACTGTACAGGTATTGGCTCGGGCGCGCTCTATTTGAACAAGGCAGCTGCCAACACTGCTGTTGGCAAAGATGCCATGCGAAATAACACGACCGGCACTGCTATGGTCGCCGTCGGTTACCAGACTTTGCTCAACAACTTGACCGGTGCAAACAATACAGCGATTGGTAGTAATGCGCTGATAACTGCAGATGCGAACGACAACACAGCCGTGGGAGCGAACGCTCTCACCGTTGGCGCAGCTTCGGGGGGCACCGCGGTAGGCAAGGACGCACTACTCCTAACGACATCGGGAGCGAACAACACGGCGATTGGGTCCTATGCCGGCGCAACGAACACAACGGGCAAGGGGAGCACGTACGTTGGTGCAATCGCAGATGCTGGAGCAACAGGCTACGACTACGCCGTCGCGATTGGCTACCGAGCCACTGCGCAGGGCTCCAACACGATGCAACTCGGCGGCACTGGGGCGTACGCTCTGAACGTTGGCGTCGGGCTCGCAGCAGCCCCTACGGCGCGCCTGCACCTTCCGGCTGGCACTGCAGCGGCTGGAACAGCGCCCATCAAGCTTGTGACCGGTACAGCGCTTGGGACGCCCGAGGACGGCGCGATGGAGTACGACACGAGCCACTTGTGGTTCACCATCGGAGCTGCCCGCTTCCAGTTGGACCAACAACTAGGTGGCACATACAGTGGCCTTTTGAGGCCTCCAGCTGGGACAATCGTCGCAAACACGGCTCCGTTGAAATACACAGCTGGCCCCTTCAATACGGTCCACGAACTGGGGGCGGTTGAGTACGATGGCTCGGCAATTCAGCAGATTGCGAACCTGAACCTCATCAGCAGCGGCTTGATTGCTTCGCTTGGCGGAGATCTGGTCGTCAACGGAACGTTCGCTGTAGATGCGAACTGGACGAAGGGAGCTGGCTGGAGCATTCCGGGTGGATCCACAGCTGTCAAGGTAGCAGGCGTTGGATCCTCGCTCGAGCAAGCTGTTCCGATCGCAGCCACGGCCTACTACGCTGTCATATTTGATCTTGTTACGACTACGCCCGGCCTTCTCACTGTGTATTTGGGCGACACAAAAGGCGGCAAATATGGGCAGTCGGTTCAAACCCTAACTGCGCAGCAGGTAGTTGTCTACACGACCAACACCAACAATTTGCAATTTACCGCCGACGCTGCTTGGGCTGGCACGATAGACAACGTCAGCGTGCAAGCGGTAACAACCGTCCCAGCCGCAGAGACCATCAAGAACTCAGCAAGCAACACCAGTGTTGAGCTTAGACCAAGCGGCACCGACCTTTACAATACAATGATTGGTCGAGACGCTGGGCTTTGCATGACAACTGGAATCAACAACACGGCTCTTGGGTATTCATGCCTAAATTCTAACACAACTGGCAATTGGAATACCGCAGCTGGGCATCAATGTTTGAAGGGGAACACAAAGGGCGTCAGCAATACGGGTTACGGGGGCAACGCGCTACTGCACAACACTGGCGGAAGTTACAACGTCGCGGTTGGAATTTCTGCTCTGCTAACTCCAACCGATAGCTTTGCGAACGTGGCTGTTGGTTACGTTGCTTTGCCACTTCTGACAACCGGCAATTCAAATACTGCTATTGGGTACCAAGCGAGCTATTCGGCGACCACTGCAACGTCGAACGTATCGGTTGGCTCTCAGGCCCTTGTTGAGGATATAACGGGGAGCTGGAACGTTGCCGTTGGCAGTACGGCAATGATGAAGGGAACCGCTGGAGAAAAATCCGTAGCAATAGGCTACGGCGCTTTGTACTTCAGCGACGCATCTGGGCCGGTGGCGGTGGGATACCAAAGCCTGACAGCGAACACGTCCGGGAGCGGCTCAACAGCTGTTGGATACCAAACTCTGGCGGCTATGACGACGGCATCCTACGCAACCGCTGTCGGCAGTCTTGCATTGACGAAAGCGACGGGCGGAAACAACACAGCGGTTGGTTGGAGCGCAGGGACCACTGTTGTGGCTGGAACCGACAACACGCTCATCGGATACGGCGCCGACACTGGAGCTGCGTATAACTACTCGGTTGCGATCGGGTCAGGGGCTGTGGCTCTTGCTTCCAACACGATGCAGCTCGGCGGTACGGGAGCTGCAGCGCTCAACGTCGGCGTGGGCCTCGCGGCGGCCCCAACGGCGCGTCTGCACCTTCCGGCTGGCACGGCAGCGGCTGGGACAGCGCCTATCAAGCTCATGACCGGCACAGCCCTTGGGACGCCCGAGGATGGCGCTATTGAGTACGATACGTCCCACTTGTGGTTCACCATCGGCGCCACCCGGTATCAGCTTGATCAGCAAGCAGGCGGTGGCGGTGTGCTCCGTCCGCCAGCTGGGACAATCGTCGCCAATACCTCGCCCCTCAAGTTCACAGCTGGGCCGCTGAACACCGTTGCCGAAGCTGGAGCAATTGAGTTCGATGCCACCAACGGCAGCCATTTGTACGGCACCGTCGTGGTTGGCGCTACGCCCGTCCGGGTTCAGCTGGACTCCCAACCCATCAGCACGACGGCTTTGACAACGTCCACCACGCTTGGACTGCTTTCAATGGCGGCTAATCCGAGCGGAGACGCGAACACTGCTTACGGCTACAAAGCGCTCACTGCCGCAACAACTGCAACCGGCTGCGTCGCGATAGGAGACAACGCCCTTGCATCTCTTACCACTGGTAAATACTGCGTAGCTGTTGGCTCTGGGGCTGCTGTGGCAAATACAGCCATCGGTACAACGGCGGTTGGGTATAATGCTCTCAAGAGTAACACTTCCGGGCTATACAATGTAGCGGTTGGGGTTGATGGGCTAGCTTCGGTCACCACCACTAATTGCAGCACCTGCGTCGGTGCCGACACTCTCACCATAAATACTTCTGGTTTTATGTCAGCTTTCGGATACAGAGCTTTAGCAAAAAACACAACCGGAGCTGACAACAATGCGTTTGGTTACCATGCTTTGGAATTGAACGCTACCGGAAGTAAATGCGCAGCGTTTGGCTCGAAAGCTCTTGGCGCTAGCACGGCGGACTTGAACACTGCAATTGGCTACAGTGCAGGCCTCACCACTACCACGGGCAAGGGCAACACGTACCTCGGCGCAACAGCCGATGCCGCGGCCGTTGGCTACGATTACACGGTGGCGATTGGCTACGGAGCCACAACTCAAGCGTCCAACACCATGCAGCTCGGCGGCACCGGGTCGTACGCCCTCAACGTTGGCGTCGGGCTCGCGGCAGCCCCAACGGCGCGTCTGCACCTGCCGGCTGGGACAGCGACGGCTGGGACAGCGCCTATCAAGCTCATGACCGGCACAGCCCTTGGGACGCCCGAGGATGGCGCTATCGAGTACGACACGAGCCATCTGTGGTTCACGATCGGAGCTACGCGATACCAGCTCGACCAACAAACGGGTGGTGGCGGTGTGCTTCGGCCTCCAGCTGGAACGATCGTTGCAAACACGTCCCCTCTGAAATTCACAGCTGGGCCACTGAATACGGTTGCCGAAGCTGGAGCAATTGAGTTCGACGCAACCAACGGCAGCCATCTGTACGGCACCGTGGTGGTTGGCGCTGCGCCCGTCCGAGTCCAGCTGGATTGTCAGCCTGTTAGCACAACGGCTTTGACGACCTCCACCACGCTTGGGCTGCTTTCACTGGCGGCGAACCCAAGCGGGGATGCGAACACCGCGTACGGGTACAAGAGTTTGACCGCACTAACAAGCGGCAAAAACTGCGTAGCCATTGGAGATAGCGCTCTTGCTACCGTAACATCTGGCACTTGTGACACGGCAATTGGAAGCCAGGCTCTGGCGGCAAATACAGAGTCGTACAACACGGCCGTTGGTTACCAATCTTTGAAGGCCAACGTTGGCGGAACTCCCAACACCGCGCTCGGATACCAGAGCTTGGTAGCCAACACGTCTGGCTCAGGCAACGTAGCAGTGGGCGATTTAGCGTTGGCAGCTGTCACCACCGTTGATGGTTGTACCGCTGTAGGAAGCTCGGCTCTTATCGTCAACACCGCAACTAGCAACACAGCCGTCGGATATTATTCGCTTCTTAAAAACACTTCCGCTACCGGACAGACCGCTGTGGGCTACAAGACTCTGGGCTCAGTCACTACTGATAGCAACTGCACAGCCGTTGGTTATTCTGCTCTTGCAAAATACGTCGGAGCCGGAACGGGCTACAACTGCTCAGCCTTTGGATACAATGCCCTTTCGTCTGTAACTTCCGGCACTGGACATTGCGCATTCGGAGATAGCGCTCTTTCGAAAGTCACAACCAACTTCCATTGTTCTGCGTTCGGCTTCCACGCGCTGCAAAACAACACTGGCAATAACAACACGGCGGTCGGTCGCGATTCAATGGTCGCAAACACGACCGGCAATAACAACACAGCGCTCGGAAGCATAACAATGGGCGCCATGATTGGGGGAAGTAACAACATTGCCATTGGGTATGCATGTCTAAACCAAAACACTGGCGGTTCAAACAATACAGCCATTGGGCAAGCTTCTCTGAATGCGGCCGGCACCTTTAGCAACGCAACCGCCGTTGGTTCCGGAGCTCTTGCTGTCAACACTGCGGACAATAACACCGCCGTCGGCTACAGTGCCCTCAACGTCAATGCCGGAGGCACCCCTAACACGGCAGTCGGTTATAACGCCCTTCTGAAAAATACGTCTGGCTCAAACAACGTTGCAGTGGGTGACTCGGCACTGGCTGCTATCACTACCAGCGGGTCGTGCACTGCGGTTGGATCCGGAGCTTTAGCGGTTGACACAGCTGAACAATGTGTAGCTGTCGGATGTGGTGCCTCAAGCAAAAACACATCAGGTGGATACAACACATCTGTTGGATATCAAGCGCTGCAAAATAATCTAACCGGCAGATGGAATGTTGCAGTGGGTCAAGTGGCTCTTCAGAATTGCACATCGGATTCTAACGTTGCCGTTGGGCAAGGATGTCTTGCTACCAACACATCTGGCTCTCTAAACGTTGCAGTGGGGCAGGCTGCTGCTTATGCCAATAGCACAGGCAGCGGAATTACCGCTATTGGTCAGACTGCTTTGAGATTCAGCACCGCCAGCAACAATACAGCCGTTGGCACGGGCTCCTTTTACACCACCACGAGCGGAGCAGACAATGTTGGCGTTGGCACTTCAGTTGGATATACAAATTCTACCGGCAAACAGATAACCGCAGTTGGCTCTAATGCCGCTTACTCAAATACTTCCAATGATGTAACTGCGGTTGGCTACAAAGCGGCCTACGCGAATACAGCAGCAAGCGTGACAGCTGTGGGCAGCGGAGCGCTCATTGCCAACACTTCCGGCACCGGACACGTTGCGGTGGGTTACAATGCCCTGGCAACCATTACGACAGCAAACAACTGCACCGCGGTCGGCTACAATACCTTGACTGCAGCCACTGGAGCCAGCAACACAGCCGTCGGCTATCAATCCGGGCTTCTCATTTCGAGCGGTGCAAATAACGTGGCAGTGGGTGACAATGCTCTTGCGGCTATCACCACGGGCAAGCAGGCCACGGCGGTGGGCTCTTCGGCGGCGCCAGTAAACACAGCGGATGGTACCGTTGCGATTGGTTACAACGCTTTGCTCAAAAATACTTCTGGCACTGCCAACACAGCCATCGGGTACCAAGCATTAAGCTCTGTTGTCGCAGTCACAGACTCTACAGCTGTTGGAAATAACGCCCTGGTGTCTGCCACAGCAGGCGCTAACACTGCAATTGGTTCGGAAGCCTCGTATGCCAACACGACCGGGGATAATAACACGGCGGTGGGCGCCGGAGCACTCCGAACCAACGTGTCAGGTACTAAAAATGTTGCAGTAGGCCGATCTGCTTCGTATGACAACACGGCGAGTTACACTACAGCAGTTGGGCAAGATGCCCTACGAAAGAACTATGCAGCCAATATCACGGGAGTTGGCTGGAGCGTTCTCGCAGCAAATACCACTGGCGTGGGTCACACAGCTGTGGGATACAAGGCGCTGGCTGCCGTAACCACAAGCAACTATTGCACTGCAGTCGGTGAGTCGGCGCTTGCACTCAGCACAGCATCGGATAGCACAGCGGTCGGATACAACGCGCTTGCTGCTGTGACTACCAATGGCAGTTGCACAGCCGTTGGTAGCTCGGCCTTGGTAGCCAACACAGCCGCAGCCAACACCGCTGTCGGCTATAACGCTCTTTTGAAAAACACTTCTGGCGCTGGGCAAACGGCTGTCGGTTACAAAGCTTTGGCTGCCAACGTCACGACTGATCATTGTACAGCTGTTGGCTATCAAGCGCTTCAAAGTAATTACACGGCCGACAACACTGCTATTGGTTATGCCGCGCTACAGAACAACACGACGGGTGACAGCTCGGTGGCGATTGGAGTAAATGCTCTTGTATTAAACACGGGAGGAAAGCAGAATTGCGCCATTGGACTTTCGGCTGGCTTCAACAATCTCACTGGCAGTTTTAACATCGTCATAGGCACCTCAGCCTTTTTTACCAACGATACCGGAAGTTACAATATCGCGATAGGCATAGAGGCACTTTATTCGACTAAGGCGTCTTACGCTGTGGGCGTAGGATATCGGGCGCTATACGCCAACACAGCCCCAAACAACACGGCCATCGGCTATCAGGCGCTTACTGCCAACGTCGGCGGCACTGCAAACACCGCTCTCGGCTATCAGTCAGGGCTCAAGATCACAAGTGGCACAGACAATACAGCCGTCGGGGACTCAGCGCTCGCAGCGGTAACAACGACCAACTATTCGACTGCTGTCGGCTCCCAAGCGTTGGTCGCCACCACTGGCGCAAGCAACACCGGCGTCGGCTACAAGGCTCTCACCGCCAACACTTCGGGCGCAAACAACGTAGCGGTTGGCGATTCGGCGCTGGCAGCCATCACCACGGTCAGCGGTTGCACAGCCGTCGGAAGTTCCGCGCTCGTCGTCAACACAGCAGCTGGAAGTACCGGCGTGGGCTACAACGCCCTCCTCAAAAACACCTCCGGCACAGGCAACACAGCCCTCGGCTATGCAACCCTTGCTACAATTGCCACGACAAACAACTGCACAGCAGTAGGCTACAACGCCCTCACCGCAGCCACCGGAGCCAGCAACTCAGCCATTGGCTATCAGGCTGGCCTCAAGGTGTCCTCGGGCGCAAGCAACACCGCCCTCGGTGATTCGGCCCTCGCAGCCCTGACAACGTCAAACTACACCACCGCTATCGGCGCTCTGGCCCTCACCGCGAACACCGCCGCAAATAACACAGCCGTCGGCTATAAGGCCCTCACCGCCAATGTCGGCGGCACACTCAACACCGCCGTGGGCTACTCGGCCCTGCTCAAGTGCACAAGCGGTACGTACAACACGGCCATGGGCGAATCGGCTCTCGCCGCGTCAACAACCCAGGACTACAACACGGCATTTGGCGCAACCGCCCTCACCAAGTGCACCGGCAATTACAACACAGCATGCGGTGCCAACGCCGGCGCTGCCCTCACCAGCGGAGCAGGAAACGTTGCCATCGGCGAGTCATCCCTCAACGCCGCAACTGGCGCAAACTACAACGTCGCCGTAGGCTCAGATGCCCTCTACAAGAGCACAGCCGGAAACCTCACAGCCCTCGGCTACAACACCCTTTCCTCCAACACGTCTGGAACAGGACACGTTGCGGTCGGTTACTACGCCCTCGCCAACATGGCAACAAACACCAACTGCACTGCGGTTGGGTATAACGCCTTAGTAGATGCCACCGGCTCGAGCAACTCAGCCGTCGGCTATCAGGCCGGGTTCGCCGTCTCAAGCGGCGCAAGCAACACGGCTCTTGGCACTTCGGCCCTCGCAGCGGTAACCACCACGAATTACGCCACGGCCGTTGGCGCCCTGGCCCTGACCGCAAACACCGCTGCAAACAACACGGCGGTTGGTTACAAGTCGCTCACTGCCAATATCGGTGGCACCGCAAACACCGCGCTCGGCTTCCAATCAGGCCTCAAAGTCTCCACCGGAGCGGACAATACAGCCGTCGGTGATAGCGCCCTTGCAGCTCTGACCACGAGCGGAACATGCACCGCGGTCGGAAGCTCGGCCTTGTCAGCTGGCACAGGCGCAAGCAACACTGCCGTGGGCTACAAGGCCGGAAACACCATCACCACCGGCTCGACCAACACTTGCGTCGGTTACCTGGCAGACTGCGCCACTAATGCCCTCACCAACGCTGTTGCCCTCGGCGCCAGTGCTTCCGTGACCATCTCTTCGACACTCTCAACGAGCGTCGGCGCCATCATCCAAGGCACCCAGGCGACGCGCAAAGAACGCCATTATGCTCTCTATGGCGACACAACCGATGCCGTAACGCCCGTTACGCTCACTTTCGACGGGACCAACTACTACAAGCTACCGGTCGCTGCAACTTGGGTAGGCGCAACCTTCGACATCGTCGTCAACGGCATCTCAAGCACCGGCAAGCTGTGCTCAGCTTGGATCCGTGGCGGACTCCGATGCGATAGTACCCTCGCCAACACAACCATCGTCGGTTCCACCGTCACCTACGAAGTCCAGGAAAACGCTAGCATGATCGTTTCGGTCCTCGCTGACACAACACTCGGCGCGCTGAAAGTCAACGTCCTCGGCATCGCAGCCACAACGGTCAAATGGACGGCCTCGCTCCGGATAGCGGATACGCTGTATAGTTAGGCCGAGTAATTTCAAAAAAGAGGCACCAAAATGGGAATCGTACGAGTTTATGGCACAGACACAATTGAATACAGGACCGCGTCGCTCGGTCCGGCAAAGGTCGGCATCGGTGTCACGCCGACGGCTTGGCTGCACACCGCGGCTGGCACCACCAGCGTTGCGCCCTTCAATATCACCAAAGGCGCACTTCTCTCATCGAACCTGGACGGCGCAGTCGAAAGCAATGGCACCCATCTTTACTGGACTGACGGGGCCTCGTCCCGATGGCAACTCGACCAGCAAGCCGTGGGCGCCGGAGATCCGACATTCATTGCGAGATACACATTTCAAGTTATGAAAAACGCCACGTCCACGATCTACACGTATACCATCTTGGACGACCATGTTGCGTGCATATATCTTCGAGGCATCTACGCCTCTGGCGATTCTACCCACGCTTTCGCAGGCGAGGTTTTCAACTTCACAATGGCGTCGCGAAGGACGGGAGCTAACGCTTTCTTGATTCAAGATAACGTCGAGATCAAAAACTACGCAGTCGAAACAGCTGGCGATATCAGAGTGGAGTTGTCAGGACATGATCTGGTTATTGTGGCAACCCCGGACCCTGCAGCTTCATCAACCTGGTATGATGTAACAGTCAATTTGTACACGTGCCCAGGCTTTTGGTTCGGCGGCGCATAACCCATCCCTTTTTTCCTTGTCGTTTTTTCATTCGTGGCTAAAATCCGCGCAACCCCAAACCGGAGAGCCACCCAAATGGAACAAGAGACCGCCCTGACCGCCACAACCGATGCGCCCCCCACCGTCGTCATGACGGCCGAGCAGTCCAGTCCGTCAGTTATCAAGATTTTGCCTTCGTTTATCAACGAAATCTTGCAGACCAACCAGGCTCTCGGTCAGGCGCGCGCCCAGCTTATCGAGCTCACCCTCGCCAGGCATCGCACCATCCGCCAGTTTCAGCTCAGCATCTGCTTTGGCGAAGCCGACCGCCGAGAAGCCGAAATCTGCAAGTCCATCGATGACATGGCCGCCGTCATGACCGAGCGCCTGAACGAAATTGCCAAGGCTCACGGCGTAAACATGGAGGAAAACTGGATCGTGAACCTCCAAGACATGACATTTGTCCGTCAGGCCTCGCAGCCTTCGTGATTTTGGGCGCTCCGGCGCCACTCACCTCAAAATGCCGTTGCGATTATCCTCAGCCCGAGGAGAACTCGCAAAATGGGCATCGTCCAGATTAACGGCACCGACACAATCAACATCTCCGGCACAGCCGGCGTCGTGGCGAAGCTCGGCGTGGGCATTGCCCCAACCGCGCGCCTGACCCTGGCTGCCGGCACCGCCACCGCAGGCACCGCCCCCATCAAGCTCACGTCAGGCGTCAACCTGTCAGCCGTGGAAGCCGGCGCCCTCGAGTTCGACGGCCTCTACCTTTACTTCACGCCCGGCCTCACACGCCAAACCATCATGACCAACGTCTCGGCTCAGATGATCGCAGCTGGAGAGCCCGACGGCTTCGAAAATCGTACCGATTCAAGCCTTGCCTTCAGCGATGCGGCTCCGCGCCTTTTCACCATCGCTCCGCTCGCTCCCGCAACGACTTTCTCGTATTGGGACCACTGTGTAAAATATACCAAAAATGCAGCGGAAACAGTGACGATCTCCAACACTGCAGGCCTTCACACTATCTATTACGTTGGAGGAACTCTTACCGACACCACGGTTTTCCCAGGCTTCAACGTTCCGCTTGTCGCGTTTGTCTATTGGAATGGCACAAAACATCTCACCATCCAGGACGAGCGCCACGGCATCGTCATGGATTATGTCACTCATGAATATCTCCATGACACCATCGGAATGAGGTATTCGTCTGGCCTTACCTTGGTCAACCTGCTCACCGGAACCGGCGCAGCAGATACCAACGCTCAAATCTCCCTCACCGAAGGCGAAGTCTTCGATGAGGATATCGATTGTGACATCTACCGCTCTGCGACTCCAACCCTTCCATTTTATCAAGAGCTCGGTCTGTCAACCACTGTTCCAGGTAAGTTTCCCATCCTTTATCGGCTTGGAGCAACTGCAGAAAACTGGACCACCCCAGCTGCTATTACCACTTTCCCCGTAACACCCTTTGATGGCTCGGCAGGAAGCCGTATCGGCTACAACCTCAACACAGCTGGCACCTGGTCCGTGGCCGATCCCGGGCAAAACAACTTTGTTGCCGTTTGGATTGTTGCCACTAACAACCAAGAAAATCCCATCATGGCCGTCATGGGGCAGCGCTTTGACACCACCCTTTTGAATGCCCAAACCAACAACACTTGGGCTACTATGACGCTGGGCAATCTGCCCGTGAATGAAATGAAAATGATGTATCGTCTTATTTACAAGACGGCCACCGGCTACGCCAACGCAATCAAGGCCTACGTTGCTGATATTGTAGATTATCGAAACACCTCCAATTTGCCATCGTCTTCCTACGTCGCCACGCAACACTCCAGCTTGTCCGGCCTGAACGCTGCCAATCAGCACCCAGCAGCCTCAATCTACACAGACACAACCAATTTCAATCAGCGACTCAGTGCAGCAGATACCACCGTCCAGCTTGCCCTCGATACACTCGATGACGCCAACTGGATCACTGCCTTGAATCTGGATTTTACGCTTGAAGGAAGTCAGACCCTCACAACAGACGGAAACTACACAATCGGTGGAAAAACCTGGATCAAAGGTAACTCCGCAGGCGATTCCACAGCCATGGCCGTTACAGGCGGCGTGGGACTAGTCATCATTCCCAAACAGGCAACCAACATCTCCGGAGCTACCTTCTCCGATCCGTATCTGCGAATACCGCTTACCACACTCATTCCACTCGTTACTCCCTTCACGCCCATTCGTATTACCATATACGTCTCTGCCGCCAATCTGACAGCCGATAACGATCACGTCGGCGGCCTCATCATGAATCACACCACGCCAACTGATATGAATTTCTTCGGAGGCCTCAAGTTCGCCACAGCCAGATGCGCTATGGATGAAATCAACATGGCTGCCACCAATCAAGGAGGCACCGTCGCCAACGCGGCCGATACCGTGTTCCTGCTCTCCCTCGAGGTCGGCATGATCGGTGGTCGATGCGAAGTGGCCTCTAAGACCTACTCGGTCTGGCCCCCTAACCCAGCCCTGCTCGTGCCCCAGTACCGCTTCGTCATCCCGTCCGGTCCCCCAACCATGGCAGCCATAAGCAATTTCAGCTTTGCCCTGGCCGCAGGCAGAAATGGTAGCGGCACCGCCCTTTCTTGCACTATCGCAAAGGTGATGGTGCGGTATATTCCGAATTACTGATTTTTGGTGGAGCTGCGAGAGATCATGGAAAAAATCATCGCCAGCTGTCCTCGTCCAGATTGCGCTCTGCACGAAGCGACTGTCGCTCGCGTCGCTGCCGTCGAGCAGGCCGCAGCCGAACTGCGAAACGTACGAGAGCTCATGGGACGGATGCCATCGCAGGCCGATGCCGACGACGGTGAGGGTATGGCGAAGCTCCTGGTACACCTCACCGGCGAGATCTGCCGCTTTCGGACCGCGCTCGAGCAGCTCATGAAAATGGAAGTTCAGGGCCGAGACTCGCCCGCGCTACCCCCAACCAACTGGGCCGTCACCATCTCAGTTGTCGTCATCGCCATCCTGATGACCGCGCACGTCGTCTACGACATGTTCGTGCGCTTTCGCAATTGAGCTATACTCCCCCTGAAATGCCACACGAGGAAACATCATGACGATCATCGGCGTTGGTTATGGCGATCTGCCCTACGGCGACGGCTCAGACGTTAACCAGCCGACCGCTGGCGACGAATGCCTCGTCGGTACTGTCACCCGACTGTCATCCCGGAACTACGTGGCGCAGCGCAGTCCCAGGTTCGGCGGCCTGAGCGATACCTGCCCCACGTACCCCGACGCAAAAAACGCTATCCAGCGAGCCGTAAGTCAGGACCTGACCGAGGTCCGAATCGAAGAGCCCGGGCAGCCACAAATCACGTATCTGTACTTGGCAACTTGCGCGGCCATGCTCGCCCAAATCGATGCCCGAGACGGCTACGGCGATTAGCTTAAGCGTCCCACGCGGCCGCAAATATCGCATCGATCGGGCTCGGCATCGCCCGCATCCCAGGTCCCATGTTTGGCGTAGCCCGCTGGTCTCCACCTTGCCATTTCGGCGGTATGTGCCGAGGATTCGCCCTCGCCCTCGATCGCTTACCCTGCGCGTAGGCGTTCATGCAAGATTCGTACCCTAAACGCCGCAGCGTTATCGGCACATTCGGGTCATCGATCGGCCACGGCAGCGAGTCCACCACCCAGCTGCCCTCATCGTTCGGGTCGATCCCCGGATAACCAGGCCACCTGGGCCAGTCCGGCCGCGGGTCCGTCCACCGCTTCGATGCATTCGGCCGCAGCTCCGCCCCCTCAAGATCGATGACCTCGACCGGCGCTCTGGCTTGTGGACTGGCACTCTCTGGCATGATGCACAGCTGCCGCCCATCATCAGTCGTCAGCTCCAAATGCAGCCTGGGCGAAGCGACAAGTGCCACATGCGTGGGCACCTCCGAGGCTAACTTGGCAGCGCCCCGAAGGAGAGCTGTCCGGTATGCACCCGTCGCCCCAGCCCAGCAAAACGCGATGTAGTCGGCCGTGGTCTGACATGCAAGCGAAAACGACTCGGCATCGAGCGGCAAACTGTCTGCCCCGGGCTTTCTCGCAGCTTGCGTCCACATCCGCTCGATCCCTTTTTCGACGAGCCTTCGTCTGTCCTCTCGCTCCGTCAGGATGCGATAGCGCTCAGCCTCGCTCATCCTGGCGATGTCGCTGTCAGATGGCTCGACCACGGGCGTCGACAGTGGGTCCACGCTTGCGAGGTTGGGATCAAATAGCGCGAGGGCATCATCCGGCAAGCCCTGCCCCGGTCCGACATCGCCCGATCGCACAACCACACTCGTCATGTGACCCTGCTTGGCGAGCGAATTGAAACCCTCCAAATCCCGCCCCCAAAACGCTCTCGTCACGTCAGGTGGTACTGTCCTGGTTGTTTCGTAGCCGAGATTTGATCGGGCCTCCTCGACCGCGCCCGCCCACAGCCGCCTCGAGCCTTCGACTACCTGGTCAATCGTCTTGGGCACCTGCCATCCCATGCCGCGCATTCTGGCCTCTATTTCGCTCGGACACGGGATCAGCGTCGCAAGCCAAATGTCCCATTGCCGGATCATGTACGGATGGCTTGCCCACAGTTTTTTGGCCTTTCGCCGCTCCCAAATGGCTCGAATGGCGCGTCTGATCACGCACTCACTGTCAGAGCCATACGACTCAAACCACGTCTTTTTCTGCTCATTTGTGTGCGTTATCGTGTCCCGATCGTCAAACTGCACAAGCGACGGCGAAAACATCGGATGCGCTTTTGCGTCCCTGGGCAAGGGATTTATGACTTTTGCGCCCCCTTCAATCTTGATCCCCCTCGCCTGAAGCTCTCGCACTACGACTTCGCGAATCGCTCCAATTGTCGGCGTTTCTGCCTTCTGCGCGATATACGTTGCGCTCAGTTCTGATTTCACTTCCGGAAATGCCATCACCGCAACATCGGAAAATGAAGCCTCATCTCGCCGCAATTCCTCGATGAGCTGGCGCACGTGCACCGAGTCTTTGCCTTCGGCTTTTTGGATTTGCTCAAATTCCTGCATCTTTACCGCGAAAACACGCGCATGCTCAGCAAGTGCGTCAAGCAAGGCTTGCGTCCGAAGCTCAGAAGGCCTAATTCCTACGAGCTTTTCGAACCATTGTCGCATTTGCTTGCGCTCAGGCTCAGGCAGCGATAGTAATGGGTCTGGCACGAAGAACCACTCGGGCAGGGTTTCCATCGCGACGATGCCGTACCCCCCGCGTTGCTGAGCCTCTCGGTATCCACTCCAGTACGCTCGCCCGCCCCAGCGCTCAAACCAAGCTACGATCTGCTCGGTCAGATGTTGCCGGACAATCCTCTCGCCTGCATGGGCGTCCTCATCGAAGGCGACCCAATGGTCTTCTCGCTCGACCATCGCCCGCTCGAAGGTCGGGGTCACGGTGTCCACGTACTCTCCGACCCACGTAACGAGAGCCGCTGCTGCAGACGGCCCCGCCGATTGCCAGAGCTCATCATACAGCCGCTTAAGCTCCTCGATGAGTCCAGCATCCGCGCCGAGCTCCGGTGAGATCTGCGCCGATGACGCAACCGGAGCGAGCTGCCGCTCCTTCCACGTATTTGCCCGCCCCGCCCACCATGCGAGCTTCGATTTTTCGCCGAGCCGAAACGTGACGTAGAGGTGCTTCGCGCGAGCCATGGCAAGCTCTTTGCGCGCGCCCTCGAGGGCCGCGTAATCGTTTTTCGCTTCTGCTGCCGCCATTTTTGAAAGAGCGATTTCTTCGGCGCGTTTCACGGTTGGCGAAAAATCCTTGGCACGAATGCCCCGCGGCAGCATCGCCTTAAATTCCTCGGCGCCGAACGTGTAAGCCCATGTTGGGG
>Ga0194039_1000288_pt1 | contig 31845 bp, 22 predicted proteins | sample JunL228m_MetaG_FD_148679 | JGI IMG/M metagenome (GOLD analysis project Ga0194039, IMG submission 148679) | Anoxic zone freshwater microbial communities from boreal shield lake in IISD Experimental Lakes Area, Ontario, Canada - Jun2016-L227-8m | ecosystem: Environmental > Aquatic > Freshwater >... | reverse complement strand
AATAAATCTAGTTTCCCAAGAAAGAGAAGGCAAATCAATCAATTACCATTTCGCAGTCGAAACTGACAAGGGAAATTGCCTCAAACTTAAATATAATAATGAGAAGTTGATTTGGTCGATAGAGGAACTATGGGTAGAATAGTATCTTAAAAAGAAAAGGGCCTAGGCCGGGGGTTAACCCCGACTCAGGCCCGAGTGACGTGACTCCCTCTGCTTCCGAACAGACGCCTGGAGACACCAGGTGAGAGTCATGGTCAAGAGAAAGAAAGCGCAGTAGAGGATGAGCGCCGAGAGGTGAGCATCGCGCCCATACTCCGGCAGATAGGCGTCCACGTTCCGCCAGGCATAGCCAAAGAGGCTATAGAAGACGTGGGTGATGATGGCGACAGAAGCCGCCAGGACAACCGCTTGGGCCCAGTTCTTAAGGCTGAACCAGCGGTAAAAGCGGTAGATGACAGTTGCCAGATAGCCCCCACAAACGAGGGCGAAAATGGCGGAGAAAATGAACTCGCGCATGACGACTCCTTAGGTCGATTTTACACGTGATTGATATAATACCACATTTATTTATACAGGTCAAGGTTTTTATGAATAGAATTATTCTCCACATCGATATGAATTCCTACTTTGCTACAGTCGAACAGCAGGCTAACTCACAGCTTCGCGGTCGACCGGTAGCCGTCCTTGGTAGTAAGGCCAAACGGACGATCATCGTCGCCTCCTCTATCGAGGCCAAAAGGCTGGGCATCAAAACAGCTAGCGATTTGAGTGAAGCAATACGGATTTGTCCTGGCCTCGTTGTGGTCCATGGTGAACCCAGAAAATATGCTGACGTCACAAGAAGGTTCATCAATATCTTTGAAAGTTATACTGATAAAGTTGAGATATTCTCTATCGATGAAGCTTTTTTGGACGTGACCAATACCGCTCAAATGTATGGTGGCGTGGAGATGATTGCCAGAAAGATAAAAAAAAGAATTAGGGCTGAAATTGGGACATGGATATCCTGCTCTGTCGGCATCGGTCCAAATAAATTTCTCGCCAAAACAGGCAGTAATCTGGAAAAACCAGATGGCCTGATCATTATCGACGAAGCAAACAAAGATGAGGTTCTGCTAAATCTTCCCCTAGAAGATTATTGTGGTATCGGCAGGGCGATATCAAAACGTCTAAATGTATTAGGAGTTCACAACACCAAAAAACTCCGAGATTATCCGATAAATTTACTAAAAAGAGAGTTTGGGGTGATTTGCGCCTGGAAGCTCAAACAGATGGCAAGCGGTCTAGACAGCTCCCCTGTCACGCCTTGGCGTGAACAAAAGGCCGCCAAATCTTTTAGCTGCTCTAGGACTCTAAATAAGGATGTCTTGGACAAAAAAGAGATGAGAACTCAAATATTATTCTTATTTGAAAAAGTGGCCAAAAAGCTCAGAGATGATGGCTACTGGGCTAAAGAAGTCGGCCTATGGCTCCGATTTAAAGATTTCTCTGGTTATGGTAAATCAATGCGAATTGGATACTGGTGTTGTGATGGTTTGGACTTTTATAACTACACGATGAAAATATTTGATCAAATCCAGATCAGACAACCGGTCCGAGCAATTGGTGTGTTCACAGGCTCGGTCCAGCTGAACAAAAATGTCCCGCTTAGTTTCCTAACAAGCGATATCGATAATGAAAAAGTCCTAAAAGTCTGCGATGAAATCAACAACCGTTTCGGCGAAGATACCATCACTAGAGGAAAAATTGTAAACAGCAGACTGAAAGAAATAGTATCAGGAATGGGGAGAAAGAAATTCTAAATTATTTGGTTAAATAAAAAAACCGCTCGGCTTAGAGCGGTTTTTTATCATATCGTTAGTCATTTAGAGATTTTTTTTGCCTCGTTTGGCTCCGAAAATGAACCAATATCCAGCGCCCAAGATTACTAGAATCACTAGTAGATACCACCAATTCCACCAACTGCTACCAGCCGTCTGTGCATCATCTTTCTTGTCAACATCAACAGACACGTCCCCTTTGACTTTCTTGTCATCTGTGCTTGTTTCCGCCCCTTGAACTGCGGGAGGTGTGGTTTCCGTCGTTGTTGGTGCTAATGTTGCAGTCGTTGTAGCAGTTGTTACCTGGAGAGGCTGAGCTGGGATCCTTCCAATCGAAGCTGCTAATACTTCCACCATTCTCGTGACTGGTGTTGCATTATTCCCAGCCGAGTCTATGGCATTATAAGTAATAGAATAAGAACCTGCTATGTTTGTATTCACTGATCCTGTCGGTGTCGCCGCAAAACTGCCATCTAAATCATCTGTTACTGTTGCTCCAAGCTCTGTGTAGGTTCCCCCTACAAGAATTGGGGGTATCACACCATTTACAGTAATAATCGGCGCAATTTTATTAATATTTCCAACAGTCGCGATTGCGCTCCCAGGATTGCCAGCGTAGTCTTTGAATGTAAAGGTAAAACTACCATTATCATTAAACATATGGCTAGGACCACCTATGTTAGTTATTATAACCGGCTCATCAGGAATCAATATCGCAGTAACCTCGGTGTTAGTCTTTGCTAATGTTGAGTAGTCTACGGTACCTATTGGCGAGATAGTATCAATGGTTAGCTGGTTTGATCCAGACCATAAACTAAAGTTCCCGGCCTCATCTCGTGCACGAACCCTCCACCAATATTCTCCATCCGCTAGGTTTTGAGAAGATTTTAACGTGTATATGTCTACAGAAAGTCCATTTTGCCTAATTACTTCATCCGAGCAAGTGCTATTAAGGCCATAATCTCCTGGGTCCATTCCGCAGACCTGCAATTGATACCTATAAGCATTTGGGGTAAGAGACCAATCAAAGACAGGATCATTGTTTTTGAGATATGAACCGTCTGTGGGACTTATCATAGCGGGTACGTCTGGCGGTGTTTTATCATATACTAGATTGTCAGAAACAGAATATGGAGTTACATTACCTGCCTTGTCCCATGCTCTTACCTGGAACCGATATGTTCCCTCGGAAAGAACCTTCGATACCTGTGTGTTAATAGTATCATTTGTTTTATTTAAGACTCCATCTTTGTATAATTCCCATTCATAGTGGCTGAAACCTGCGACAGTTGAGTCTGGACGTGTCCATTCCCAATTCACATTCTTGTTGTTCATGGGTGAAGTCAAAACATCGCCTGAATTATTTTTTGCGACTGGTACACCTACACCTAAAGGTGCTGTGCTGTCTAATGTTAAAATTCTGCCCGCTGATGGAGCGGAACAGTTAGGATTTACGGCAATAGCATCACATGCAAGGACTCTCCACATAAATGTTGAATCACCTGCTCCGACTAATGATAATGTTGTGATGTCACCGCTTGCTTGAAGTATCCAATTGGTTCCGCCATCAGAGGATAGTTCTAGTCTGTACTGAATTGGATCGTGTAGATCAGTTACTGTGCTCCATGAAAGTGAGGTCCCGCTTGTGTTTGGGTTTATGATTGCATTATCAGATGGGGCGATAAGTGTTGGCACAGCAGGCGCTGTAGCATCAACCGTAAATGATCTACCTGTTGACCAAGCACCGCTTGCAAATCCATCATTTGCCCTGACTCGCCAATAGTATGTTCCATCAGCTAGTGCATTGGCGTCAGCAACCTGGAATGCCGTCCCAGCCGTTCCGCCGGTTAAAACAATAGATGAAAAATCATAAGAAGAACCTATTTCAAAACCATAGTTCAGGCTATTGCCTTCAGCGTCTGTGGCGGAGTTCCATCCTAGTAATGGTGTATTATCGCTAAATAATGATGCGTCGGTTGGGCTTAGAAGTGTTGGAGTGGTTGGTGGAGTGTTTGGTGTGTAATACACCTTTGCAGCCAAGGAATCTACTTTTAAGTCTCCTAAGCTTGTAGTAGCATCTAACCTTAACCTGAAATTGGCATTTGAAAATTCATCATAATTCCATGATACTCTTCCCCACTTATCAGTGGCTGTTCCATATAATGCAGTGCCATCTGAGCTGGTCCAAGACAAAGGAGTACTAGTTATTTTTGTTTGAGTCCAAGTTGCACCAACATTCCCGGTTAGCGATATTTCAGCCTGTCTACCAAAATTATTAAAACCCTCTAATCTAACTTCGATACCATTAATCGTTGCTCCGCCAGGAACACCGAGGTTAAATGTACCATATTCAACAATATCAGTGGTAATATCAGCGGTCGCACGATTATTGTCTGAGCTATAGACTCTCTCAGGGTTGGCCCACCCAGTATTACTCACAACCGCTGACGGAGGATGAAAATTCGTATCCGCTGCCCTTGCTGATGGCGCCCACATAAACAAGGATTGTAGCATTAGTGCAAAAATCGCTACCACTGTAAATTGCTTTTTAAATCTCATTAGAATCTCCATCAAAACCCCTTTCAGTCCCTCACTTTTACTGATTATCATAAATTTATTATTAAAAACGACCTAAACCCTTCGAACTTTTTGCATACACAAAAAATTTGAAAAATCCAGGTCGGTTTCACTATTTTACCTGCCGTCAGTTCCCCGGCGTTTCAGTCGGGACAAATGGACGATTTCTCATAGCTTGGGATTTGTGAAGCCACAAAACAATCTTCACCCTTGCCATAAGTCAGAGGCATTCCTATTTTCTTCTCAAACTTCCTAATTTTTACCCACATTTCCGCACCCCTTGAATTCCTCCAAAAAGTGTATGAGTAGGTTCTATGTCTTTACCCCAGAGGGTACCTAATTTGATGTTTGTTTTTCTCTATTGAGCTATTCATTAATTTTATGAATAGCTCATGTTCTATTTTATTACTGATTATTCCCTTGTCAATAGGGTTTTGTTAATAATCGAAGGAATATGACCAGTAATCTTTGTTACTGCTCATATTCCCTATATTATTGATCACACTATCTTATTCCTTTCATTTTTGTTGATGACTCCTGTTATTCCTCTATATTGATGTCTGCTAATACATCATCTAGCTTTTCGTAATCTTTTTCTGAGATTAGCCTCGTCGTGATGACTCCGCGATCTTGTTCTGGCACATCTTCCATTTTGTTGCAGGCCTCGATAATATCCATGCCTTTAGCCGGTAACATTGGACCGACGTGATTGCGTAAATGCTGAATTGTTTCTTCTTGCCACTCCATTGTAATCACCTCCTTTATTCTTTGGCTTTACCTCCTGGCAATATTTCGATCGTTTTCGTAAAAATCTTGTATCCACCTTTTCATGTCAAGGTTTCTACGACTGATCGCTCTTGTCTGATAGTTGATATCATATGCCGTCGATCTTACCCCCGCCTTGCGCGGCTTTTTGTGTACTGCCTCCATATACATCTCACCTCCTCCTATTTGTGATTTCTCTTGGATTAATATTTCCTCGCGTACGAACGCTGGTTGTGAAACTGTCGTGTTGGCATGGATAGATATGCTTCAACATAGTCCGAGACAACTTCGATACCTTCTCGTTCTGCTAACCTCTCGGCTGCATCGTAGCTCATGCCCGTCAGGTCTGAGAACTTTTGAATGAGATGCTCTTTGGGAACATAACGTAATTTACGTAACATGGTCCACCTCCTTTCTTTTTTATTTGATAAAACGCCTATTTATTTTACATATTATAGCTGTGAATTTTCTGAGATATTTACTCAATATTTACTCTAGAGATAGTCTTTTGAGGTGCAGAAACCTGCAGTATGTGAGACTGCATCTAACGCATTTTTGTCTTTTTTTGAGTCATCAAGCAACGCCCTAAAGACGACGTTGATTAATGGAATCTGATTTTACTGATTTGCAGAGTGCCTTAATTATTGGAACAACGGTTCTCGTTCCGAATTAGATATTATTTTATGATATTTATATGAAGCTTTTGTCAGTTTTTTAGAGAGAATTTCTTCTCTTCGAATACATTATACCACATCCCGTAAAGTAGTTTAATGGCCTTAGGCCTAGCCTCTTGCACAAGGTCCATCCTTGTGCAAACTAATGACTTATTTTTTTGTCGGGAGTTCCTTTTCTTCTGGTAGCTCACATTCCTCTATCAAGGCTTCATTGATACAAGCGACTGACGCAACAGTATCTTTCTCTGCCATTCGCATAATTCTTACGCCCTGGGTTGCTCGCCCAATCTTGGAGATTGTTGTTAGCGGTACACGGATTACTTGTCCCTGAGAGGAGACTATGACCGCATCATCAGTAGAAGCAGAGATGACCCGCACATCAACTGTTTTTCCGGTTTTGGCCGTCACAACACCTATCTTGATCCCGACACCACCACGATGGTGTAGAGTGAATTGATTTAGGTTGGTTCTTTTGCCATAGCCGTTGGCCATAATAACTAGCAGCTCACCGTCTGGTATAATCACGTCCATGCCAACAACTTCATCACCTTTTTTGAGCCTCATCGCCCTAACTCCGCGAGCACTTCTGCCCATCGGACGAACATTTTCTTCTTTAAATCGGATAGCGAGACTATGAGCCGTCGCCATAATAATTTCATCTTTACCACTGGTTTCTTTGACCCATTTAAGTTCATCTGTTTTATCTAGACCGATCGCAATGATGCCAGTTTTTCTAATGTTAGCAAAAGCGGAAATTGGAGTTTTCTTGATCGTCCCCCCCTTGGTACACATAATCAAGAATCGATCAGCGTCGAATTTCTCAAGGTTAACTAGAGTCATTATCTTTTCTTCTGGAGCAAGCTGGATCAGATTAACGACCGGTGTTCCTTTGGCGATTCGTGATGCCATAGGTATTTCCCAAACCTTAACCGCAAAGACACGACCTTTGTTTGTAAATAAAAGTAGGTTGTCATGGTTGTTGGTTGGAATCAATTGCTTGACGACATCTTCTTCCTTGAGAGAGGTCCCGGAGACTCCTTTTCCACCACGTCCTTGAGCTCGATATGTCGAGCAAAGAATACGCTTGATATAACCACCGTTTGTCAGAGTCACAATCACGCTTTCGTTTGGAATCAAATCCTCTTCGTCAAATTTACCAAGACCATGGGCAACGATTTTGGTTCTTCTCTCATCTCCAAATTTATTTTTTACCTCGAGAAGTTCATCTTTGATCAAAGAATATATTTTATCTTCATGTGACAAAAGATCTTCTAGGCGAGCGATTAATTTTTGCAATTCTGCATATTCATCTTCGATCTTCTTTCGTTCAAGTCCGGCTAAGGTTCTTAGCTGCATCGCCAGGATTGCAAGAGACTGAATTTCCGTTAAAGCAAACTTTTTGATTAGATTATTTTTGGCATCTTCCTGTGAAGAGCTTTTTTTAATCGTAGCAATAACTTCATCAATATTTTCTAGAGCTTTGATGAGACCCTCTAGGATGTGGGCTCTGTCTTTGGCCTTTTTTAGTTCAAATTGAAGCCTTCTGGTGATGACAACCTTTCGGTGCTTTATAAATTCCTCGAGGATAGTCTTGAGGGTCAAAACACGTGGTTGAATCCCGTTGACTAAGGCTACCATATTTACACCGAATGAACTTTGCATGACCGTCATTTTGTATAATTGGTTTAATATTTTACTAGAATAAGCGTCTTTTTTCAGATCCAAAACAATTCGGACAGACATCTTGCGATCTGACTCGTCTCTGATATCTGAGACTCCGATAATCTTTTTTTCTTTGACTAGGTCCGCTATTTTGGATATAAGGTCGGCTTTGTTGACTTGATAGGGAAGCTCGGAAATAATAATTTGCTGATCTCCTTTTTTGGTTTCCTCTATCCCGGCCACGGCTCGCATAATAATCTTACCCTTGCCTGTAGCATAGGCTTGCTTGATTTCATTCCTGTCATAAATAGTAGCACCCGTTGGAAAATCAGGTCCTTTGACGTGCTCCATCAAATCTTCAACCGTCGCGTCTGGATTATCAATCAATGAAATAACGCCATCGACAAGTTCATTCAGATTGTGTGGCGGGATATTTGTCGCCATACCAACGGCAATACCGACTTGGCCATTTAGTAATAAGTTTGGCAATTTGGTCGGCAATATTGCCGGCTCTTTCTGTGAACCATCATAGTTTGGAACAAAATCAACCGTGTCTTTGTCAATATCTGAGAGCATTTCTTCGGCAAATTTGGTTATCCTAGCTTCGGTATAACGCATCGCTGCTGGACTATCCCCATCCATCGAACCAAAGTTACCTTGACCATCAACTTGTGGATATCGCATTGACCAAAACTGGGCCATTCTTACCATTGTATTATAGATAGCCAGATCTCCATGAGGGTGATATTTACCCATTACTTCACCGACAATGAGGGCTGATTTTCGATGTTTGGCACCCGCCCGAATCCCAAGAGCGTTCATAGCATAGAGAATCTTTCGATGAACTGGCTTTAGCCCATCTCTGACATCAGGTAGAGCACGAGCAACAATGACACTCATCGCATAGTCAAGATAACTTTCTTGCATCTCCTCATTGATGTCTCGGTCCTTGATATAGCCGATCTCTTGCCCGGGGGTTATTTCATTTTTTTCTGGTTTTGCTTTTGCCATTTTTCTTTATAACTTTATAACTTTATTACTTTCTACTCTCTTATATATCCAAATTCTTCACATTTACTGCATGGGTTTGAATAAACCGTTTGCGTGGCTCAACATCTTCTCCCATCAAAACACTAAATATTTCGTCTGCTTTCTCTGTATCATCTAAATTTACCTTAAGAAGAATTCGATTCTCGGGATCCATCGTTGTCTCCCAAAGCTGTTCTGGATTCATCTCACCCAAGCCCTTGTAGCGCTGTATCGTCATCCCAGATACTTTGGTCGGGGAATCCTCAGTCGATTCTGCGTCCTCGGATTGGTCTTCTTCAAAAACTTCTTCATTATTATCGTCCGCCTCGGCACCGATTTCTTTAACCTCAAATGCAAGCTCATCTGTTTGTTTTTTGCTCCGCGCTTCCTGTTTTTGACCTAGGTCTGATACTATTTCATCTTTTTCGGCATCAGAATAGGCATATAGTTTTTCTCGACCCTTTTGAATTTTGTATAAAGGTGGCTGAGCAATGTATATATAGCCATTATTGATCAAATCCGGGAATTGACGGTAAAAGAAGGTCAAAAGTAAGGTCCTAATATGTGCGCCATCGACATCAGCATCTGTCATAATAATAATGCGATGATAACGAAGTCTTGTCAGGTCATATTGTTCACCGATTCCAGTTCCAAGAGCAATAATCAAAGCCTTGATCTCGTCACTCGAGAGCATCCGATCCATCCGAGCTCTCTCGACATTTAGAATCTTCCCCTTTAGTGGCAAGATGGCTTGAAAGGTCCGATCACGACCCTGTTTGGCAGAGCCTCCAGCAGAGTCACCCTCTACAATATATAATTCACTAATTTCTGGGTTCTTGCTCGAACAATCAGATAATTTTCCTGGTAATGTCATTCCCTCTAAGGCTCCCTTTCGAATAACTGTCTCACGAGCGGCTCGAGCGGCTAACCTAGCTCGGGCAGAGAGAGAACATTTGCCAACAATTTTTTTGGCTTCATTGGGGTTCTCTTCTAGATAATAGCTAAAGTACTCACTCAAAACACTGGAAACAACATTTGTCATTTCCGGGTTGCCAAGCTTGGCTTTGGTCTGACCCTCAAATTGCGGAGAAGGCAATTTAACAGATATAACAGCTGTTAGGCCTTCCCGGACATCGTCACCTGTCAGATTACCATCATTATCTTTGATCAATGTATATTTGCGAGCATAATCATTCAATGCCCTAGTCAGTGCCAATCTGAAACCTGTCAAATGAGTACCGCCCTCTGGTGTATGAATATTATTAGCAAAAGTTTGAACATTATCGCTATAACCATCTGTATATTGGATTGCGATCTCGACATTAATAGTGCCGTCACTCTTTTCTACATAAAAGATAGGCTCATTTATTTTCTGTTTGCTATGATTGAGGTGGTCAACATATGATTTGATACCTCCCTCAAAATAAAAGGCATAGACTCGGTTGCTTTTTTCTTCTATAAGCTTAACCTTTACCCCTTTTGTCAGGTAAGATTGTTGACGTAGTCGATCCAAAACCGAAGCGTAGCTAAATTCAACAGTCTCGAAAATTTCTGGATCTGGGACAAAGGTAATTGTCGTTCCAGTTTCAGTTGTTGTCCCGACAGCCTTTAAAGCTCCTGCAGGATGACCACCATTTTTATATTCCTGGACCCAAATTTTACCGTTTTGTCTTACCTCTGCTTTAACATACGATGAGAGGGCATTTACAACAGAGACGCCGACACCATGAAGGCCACCTGAAACTTTATATCCGGAGCCACCAAATTTACCACCAGCATGAAGTATCGTCATAACCGTTTCAAGGGCGCTTTTGCCGGTTTGCTTGTGTCTGTCGACCGGTATGCCTCGTCCATTATCGGAGACTGAGACACTGCCATCAGCATGCATAGTCACTATAATATTATCGCAATAGCCAGCCATCGCCTCATCGATGGCGTTGTCGACAACTTCCCAGATGAGATGATGTAGCCCCGATAAACCCGTACCACCAATATACATACCCGGTCTTTTACGAACTGCTTGGAGTCCTTCTAAAACCTGTATCGATGACGCGTCATATGTATTTTTTTTATCTTTATCTACCATAATTTTTTATCAAGAAGGAACTATTAAACGTAACATTAAATTTTTTACGCCTTCCCTCCTATTCAACTGAAAAACAATAATACTTACAATATAATACCTAATTAATTGTAGCCCCATTTGAATACGATTGCAAGCTTATTTGTGCTTAGCGGCGAGGCTCTTGCGGCGGGGAGGTGGAATCAACTACTGCGACATTGTTTATTGACAATCTTTCCTGTATTTCTGCATCGACCACATCTCGAGCACGTCCATATTTAAGTCTCGCTAGTTGTCTAATCGCATCGCCATTTTCTTTGCTTTCTCCGGGTGGATAGTTAAATCCTTGCATGCTAAAAGGTCTCGTAGGTTTACCATCAACTAGAATTTTTGCCATGCTGTGATAGTTTTCAACATTAATCAGATCCTGTTGATTAAAGACTGGTGCAAATTGCTTGGCCAAGTATTCTGCATCATCGTTGCCGATTCTAAAGGATATAAGGCTACCGACATTCCCAAAAACTGCATCACGTATTTTTTCATCAATCTGGCCAATAAACTGGTTTGCTACAATCAAATTTAATTTAAATTTACGGGCCTCAGAGAGAATTTTTTCAAAAGTGTCGGTTGCAAAATTTTGAAACTCATCAACGTATAGATAAAAATCTTGTCGTTGTTCTTCTGGAGTATCGACTCGACTCATGGCTGACATAAATATTTGAGCAACACAGATCATGCCGAGAAGTTTAATGTTTTCCTCACCAACCTGGCCCTTGGCTAAGTTAATCAAAAGTATTTTTTTCTCGTCCATAATCTGACGGAAGTTAATTGCCGAGTCGACCTGACCAATAATATTTCTCATGGTCATATTGGTCATAAAGGCACCAAATTTGCCGACAAACCAGCCAAGCATTTCACTTTTGTGATAGTCGCTCGTTTGACCCATTTCGTTGATAAAGAAATTTCTAACGACCGGGTCAGTCACATACTTTAATTTGTCTGCCAAAAATTTATCATCGGTGAATATACGTGGTACTTCAATGAAAGTACCTCCTGCCGGGTCGGCCATCAAAGCTAGGGCAGCATTTCTGAACCAATGCTCAAAACGAGGTCCCATAATACCTGTATGCCCAGGATCGTAAAGTCGGTAAAGCATAGCGATTGATTCCTGGATCACAAAATCTTTTTGCTCTGGAGTCTTGGCAGAAAATAGGTTTAAACCCAACGGTCGCTCCGTATCGCTGGCATCAAAAATAATCACATCCTCGGCCCGTTCTTTGGGGATGTTCGGTAAAATATGTTCAGCAAAATCCTGGCCATGGGGATCAATATAACAGGCTCCCTTACCCTCACGGATATCCGATAGAAACATATTAATCATCGTGGTGGTTTTACCAGTACCCGTCTGACCAATCATGTAGACATGCCGACGACGGTCATCCTCAGATATTTTAATAACCTTTTCCTCGCCTCTAAATGTGTTAAAACCGACAGTCACCCCAGTCGGCGAAACAAAGGTAGGGGGTGCGGCCAATTTACTAGGTAGCCATCTAATCCCTGGCGTATCCACTAAGTAATTTGGTAAATGGAAAATTGAAGCTAACTCTTCTGTATTTAAGACTAAATCAAAATTTTTCTTTTTATACCAAGGATTAGCTTGATTAAAGATTCTTTTCATGAAGAATCTAAAGACATAGTCAGTCACTATTACTTCAGGATTTTTAAGTCTTTTTATCTTAAAACTATTTAAGTTTTCGTTCCCAAACTGCATAAATGTCGAGCCGATATCATTTATAATCGCCCATGATCGTTCGTTTGAGCTAGTAGAGGCGACTAACCTTATGACAGTTTCAAAAGCCGGTTTTCCTGCCTTTCGCTCTATGGCTTTGACTCGTTCTTCTTCAGCTGGAGTCAGCTTTGGTTGTTCTTGATGTGTAGCTTCTTTTGGCTTGCTTGTCGCCATATCCACCATCTCAAAAACTATATTTTTTTTATTCTTTCCGCTATACATTTCTTTGGCATTTCTCATGGCTCTTTTTCGAAATGCTTTATCGGCGGGCCTAAATAAAATCTGAATGGCAGCTCCTTCACCTTCCGAAAGTCTAGATAATGAATTTGTAATATTTTCTAGGGGCTCTGTGTCCATCTCCATATATGTTTTTATTGGATTCATCGGGCCTCGCCTGCCCCTAATCTCCGCACCGGCTACATTTCCTATCGGCCAACTTGGATTAAAAATATTATGTTCTTCGACTTCTTGAATCATTGCGTCTGGATAATGAGACGAGAAACTTTTTTCCATGACATCTTTGAATCGATATGGTGCGACTAAATAAAAAAATATCTCATGATCCTTAGCCACAATTTCAGCACCAAAATGAGGGGAACCATATACTTTTCTTTTGAATTTTTTTGTTATACTCCCGGCAGTTCCAGCAGAGATCAAATTTGAATAAGCTGTCTCAGCAACCGAAACAATTTCCTTCATAATATCTCTTTGATCCCGGTCTCTGGCTCGCTCGTCCTTTGATCCACTCTCTCGAGGTATAGTGACGATAAATGGAACCATCTGAAGTGAACGCTCAACTTGTTTCTTCCAATATCTGCTATTGCGGTACAGCAAAAAACCAGTAACCGCGGCGATAGGTATAAGAAGAACAACAACTAATAATATCAATATAAACATTTTACTTTATCTGCTGGTCGGCACTATCGATGTCAACCTTAACTCCATAATTTTTGGCCAGGTACTCTTGCTGTAACTTTTCACTATCTTCTTCTTCTTGATATGGCTTATCCTTGTCTTGATCAATAATTTTTTCTGCTTTTTTTACCCAAGGCAAGTCCTTGTTTGCAATAGCATCATCTTCATCTGCAATCGCTTGCGTGGATTGAGGGTTAATATTCACAGGTTGGTCAATCACAACAGACCCAGCAGGAACAATTGGTTGTGCTATGATGGGAGCGCTCTGAGCAGGGTCTGGCTGAGATACGGGTGCTTGTTCCTGCTGAATGTCTGGGACTTGGACTTCTGGCATCGCCTGCGTTTTCTGTTCTGGCTGGCCAACATTTTCTGGGCTAGGTGTTTGAATATTCTCAGGGACCTGGGGTGTAATGTTATCCATATTATTCTCCTTTGTTAATAGTGTACTATAACGGGTGTACCAACTGGAGCCCAATCATAGATAAATTGAGCAACTCCGATAGGTGAATTTACACAACCATGTGAGCCGTTCCATGTGTAATCCATCCCACCAAAACTAGAGCGCCAATAGGCCTCATGTATCGAATATCCACCACCTTTAAACCAAGTGACCCAATGAACATTTGGCAAATCATAATAGTCAACCCCTGGTGTTCCGCCAGTCATTCTGGTTATAGCTGATTTACCGTGCACTAGCCAAGTTCCGGTTGGAGTTGGATGATACTGGTTACCAGTTGTTACTTTCCAACTGCCTACGGCTTGACCTCCCTTTAGGTAAGCGATCATTGTTTGAGTAGAGAGAGTTATTTCGATATATTTGTCCCAATTTGCAACCAGTACTTGGTTAAACTCTGTTTTGAATTTTGCTACATACATAGGAATGGTCAGAGTTACTGAGGGTTGGACAGGCAAGATCTCCGCAATTGATTTACCAAGTGCGGCCTCATCCATCAAGAGTCCGTCTTTGCCTTCCTGCAAAATATTCTCTTTTGCTCCGTTTTCTACTTGTACCTTTCTCGTGACTGGATAAACATTAATTTTGCCGCTCAAAAATGAAAAGTAATTTTTCATCTTGGCGGGATCTACTATCAAAGTATAGTTTTGCGAACCAGCTGGTTTAACAAAATTAATCCATGAAGCAACGGTTTCTTTGTTTGGCGTAAATGTTTGTCCTTGGTAGGTTAATGTCACTGGTCGTGACATTACGCTCTGGGCTTGGACGACAACTTCTTTTGCAGACTCGTCGACAATCGCTGGTTTTACAGTCGTAGTGCTAACTTTTATTTCGCTTGGTTTAAATAAAGCAATATTATCTTTGACTTGCTTTGCCAATATCTCAGTCTGAACATCTCGACCATAGATGGCTGGCGCCAGCTCAGTGTTACCGTTATTTATTTTGACTTCTGAGTCTTTGGCTTCAATGTGAATATTGGTGGCAATTTTTGTTAGATATTCATTCAGTTTTTTGTCGTCCATTTGATAGCTTGGTGAAATAGCTAACTCGTTCGTTCTAAATGCAGTCTGGATTGGTTGCCATTTAATATTTGTAACCAAAAGCTTTAACCTAGTCCAATAGTTATCCCAAAATGACCCAGTCCTGCCTTTTGAATAAGCGCTTAGGGCCATCGTCTCTGAATTGAAGATAACTCCCAGATCACTTGCGTTCGCGACATATTTTTGGTCCGGCCCAGATAAAGTTAATTTGTAGTCCTGAATCTTTTTTGTGACCAACTCTTGGACCTGAGTCATCGACTTTCCACCAACTGGCTCGCCCCAAACCACTACCCCGGGGTAAACTTTGTTCTTATAAATAGACTGGTGAGCATAGGCCGAACCCCCAAGTAAAACTATGACAAAAAGCAAGATAGCTACAATCACGGACCATGCTGCAATTTTTTTGTGATGGGGTTTAATCAGCTTATCTTTGGGGTTTTTTTTGACTTTTTCAGCTCTAGCCTCATTGTTCTGGTTTTTTTTACCCCACCTAAACCAATTTTTCTTCTCTTTTGTTGGTGCTTTTTTTACTGTTGGGTCAAGTATCGACAACAAGGGCTCATCTTTTTTTGGCGTTACTTTTTTATAGACTTTTTCTGGATTTGATATTGTATCAAACTTTTTACTACTGCTCGACATCTCTGATATTCCCTCCAAGTAATCTAATTTTTTTTGTACAAACAGAAACGACATTATCAATCTCTGCATCATTTAAGGTTTTTTCAAAGCTTAATAAAGTTATTCTGACTGTAACACTTTTCTCGTTACTAGAAAATGGTTTGCCTTCATAGATATCAAGAATGACTGCCTTATGGATCAGAGGACTGGCCGTTTTGAACAAATCAAGTATTTCTTTGGCCGGAATCTTTTGATCAAAAACTGCTGAGATGTCGCGATTCACCAGTGGATATTTACTAATTGTTTGAAATGTCTTTTCATTTGGAATCCAGTTTTGAAATATATCTAAATTAATTATTAGGATTGCAATCTTTTTCTTTAATCCAAAATAATCCATTTCAGCCTGTGAGATTATTTTGATATTCCAGGATTCATGGGGCAGTTGATCCACTTCTACCCTGTACTCATGCAAGATTCGCTCAAATACTCCTTTTGCTAGACCGAAACATGCACTTTCACCTTGATCGTTCTTTATTCCAATACATAAATACTTTCTCTCTTTGGGCAAACTTTTTTTCTGAACGTTTTCAAAGGTTTGGCTAATCTCAAAAAACTGAATAACATCGCGTTCGAATTGATTATCGCTTAGGGCCTGTATCATAGATGGTGCTAGACTAGTCCGTAAATATTCCTGTTCTTTTAGGAGTGGGTTTGCTACCTTTGGTGCCTGTTGGGAATCATAACCTAAGACATTAAGGGCTTTTCCGCTTACAAAAGGATAAGTGAATATTTCTGTTAAGCCGATGTTTGACAATAACTGACGCAAATTATTGGCAAATTTATAGTTCAGATTTTCTTTTGGCAAAACATCTCTCATGTTGGGCAGGGTTGTCGGTATTTTGTCATAACCATGTATCCTGGCAATTTCCTCATATAGATCGGCGTCGCTTTTGACATCTTCGCGCCACCAAGGGACAGTCACCGCAACCAATTCACCTAGATTATCACAATACCTTCTCGCTCCAATGTACTCTGGATTTTTCGTAAAGTATTCAACTGGGATAACCTCTACCTTTTGATCAGTCTTTGCTTTTTCTTGCCACTTTCCTTTCTTATACTCATAAGCAGCGGCATGAATTACTTCACCGTTCCCTATATATAGACCGTTGTGTCCAACTCCATCAGGATATTTATCAGTCTTAACCTTTGTATGATTGCCTTGACCGTCGTTTTTGTGATATTCGGTCGTAATTGATTTGTCTATATGTCCCTTGTAGAATAAAACATCTCCTGCCTTTAGCTCACTCTCTTTGACTCCCCAGCCATGATGGAGCTGGCCTAAAGACGTATGCCCTATCTGGAGGTTAATTAAAGAATAGAGATAGTCTGTCAGATAGGAACAATCAAAGGCTTCGGTTCGATTTTGCCTGTAATTTGCTCCATATAAATAAGGCTTTCCTAAAAGTTTTTTTGCCTCGCTTGCAATGTCAAATTTTTTAGCCACAAAACCTAATGATTGTAATGAATCTACAATTTCCTGACCTTTTAAATTTATCCCTAAAAATTTGTTGGTTTTGGAGACTGATAAGCCCAAATGTTGAATCCAGATCCATTTATTCAAAACATCAACGCTACCTTTGGCTAACTTCCCTTTTGCTAATTCGCTTAAAAGCTGACCGGCTCGATCGATAGCTATTTCAGGTAAGGTAAGTGGTAAGCCTTTCTCGAATCTAGATACCGCCTCGCTCCTTAAATTTAGTAATCTAGAGGTCTTCCGAATACTATTCTTATCAAAAACCGCCGCTTCAACCAATATATTTTTGGTCTTATCGTCAACTTCTGAGTTCGCTCCGCCCATTACTCCCGCTACCGCTACAGCTTCCTTTTCATTAGCGATCAAAAGCATTTTCGAATCTAGTTTTTGGTCTGTCCCGTCAAGAGTTTTGACTGTTTCATTAGCCCGTGCGCATCGGACTATAATCTTCGTTTTCTTCTTTCCTTTGGCTAATTTATCAAGGTCGAAAAAATGTAGCGGTTGACCCGTTTCAAACATGACATAGTTTGAAATATCGACCACATTGTTTATCGGTCGAACTCCGACTAATTTAAGTCTATCTTGGAGCCATTTTGGTGATGGCTCGATCTTTACACCCTTGACAACTCTCGCCATATAGCGTGGGCAGAGAGCTGGCTCATTAATTTCTATCTCGATCAAATCTGAAGTCATCTCTTTTAACGTTTCTGTTATTTTTATTTCAGGAATATTGAGCTTGGTTTGGCCTGCCGCGGCTTCTCTTGCTAAGCCCCAAATACCCATACAGTCGGGTCTGTTGGGCTGAATCTTGATATCAATCAATGCCTCAGAAACAAGAGATTCCTTAAAGTCTGTACCAACCTTAGCATCATGAGCAAGAATCATTATCCCATTGTGATCATCACCTAGGCCCAACTCCTTCTCACTACAAATCATGCCAAAGGATTCTACTCCACGTAAATTAGCTTTTGCAATGTTAAAGCCAGCCACCTTGCCACCGACCAAAACGACTGGAACCTTGATTCCGACAGAAAGATTATTTGCTCCACATACAATTTGTAAAGGGTCTTTGAGTCCAACATTAACCTTAGTAATATGAAGCTTATCGGCATTTGGATGCTTCCCAACATTTAGAACTTCTCCCACAACTACTTTTTCAAAGTCATGTGAAGTTTCTACGGATTCGACTTCCTGTCCTAGCATCGTCAAATGGTCAGCCAGTTGTTTGGCAGACAGCTTGATATCAACATATTCTTTTAGCCAACTTAGGGGTAGTTTCATTAGAATTGCTCCAAAAAATTAATATCAGGGTGCCAGAAATACCGAACATCGGGTATCTGGTATTTTATCGCCGCAATTCTCTCTGGCCCTAAACCAAAAGCAAAACCAGAATATTTATTCGGATCAATCCCCATATTTTCTAATACCTTAGGATGCACCATTCCCGCACCAAGAAGCTCTAGCCAACCCGAATGTCCACAAGATTTACATCCCGATCCATGACAGTGAGGACAAGAAGCATCTATCTCCGCACTAGGTTCAGTATAGGGAAAAAAGCTCGGCCGAAAACGAATTTTTGTTTCCTGCCCAAGCAATGACTTGGCCAAGACTTCTAAAGTACCCTTCAAATCAGCAAATGTTATATTTTCATCAATAACCAACGCCTCAATCTGATGAAAAGCCCAGCTGTGTGATGCATCTTCATTTTCGTTGCGATAGCACCTACCTGGTGAAACTATTTTAATGGGTGGTTTGTTTTTCTCGGTATATCTTATCTGGACCGGAGAAGTATGAGTCCGTAAAACGTTCCCATCAATAAGGTAAAAAGTATCCTGCATATCCCGAGCTGGATGTTCTGGCGGCATATTGAGTGCTTCAAAATTATACCAATCACTTTCAACCTCTGGTCCGTCAACGATCTCATAACCAAGAGATCGACAAATATCCAGTATCTCAGTCATCGCTTGAGTCACTGGGTGTAAGTGGCCCACCGCAAATTCCTTACCAGGAGCGGTAAAATCTATTGTTTGACTTTTGCTCTTGGGTTTTAGAGAAGATCTCTTTTCGTCAAACTCTTTTTCTATCTCTTGGCGAGCCCTATTTGCTAAAGCTCCAATTTTCTTCTTCTCCTCCAGGCTTAATGAACCAAGAGATTTCAATATTTCATTTATTTCTGATTTACGTCCTAGGTATTTAGACTGAAGCTCATCAATAGTATCCGTTCTTGTATCTCCAAGTTCTTTTTTAACTCTATCTAAAATTGATTGTATTTTTTCTTCCATTATATCGCCTGTCTTTTGCTGTCTATTGGTTTAACTTTGTTAGACTCAAAATAAAGCTCGAGAAGTACAAGCGACAATCCCAGTAAAACAATATCCCACCAGGTCAGCAAATTGATTGACGCAATGAACAAGGTCAAGTCTACAAAAAGGGCTAGTATCAATGACTGTCTAAAAGAAATCTTAATGTTTGAAAAATGCGATTCATTGTTTGTTATCAAGCGCCTAGCAAAAAATGACATCAGACTAAAAAAGGATAATATGACAAGAGCTGTTGATAGATAAAAAGCAATCAAAGCAAATAAACCTTGTGCTGGATTAAGTTTTATTATCGTAAAAGCAAATATTCCACCAAATAAAACTAAACAGAGAGACATGATAACTGTGAATTGTCTTTGCATAGGAAAATTATAGCAAACTTTAGGCATGGCAACAAATATATAATTAGATATTTCTATTCGTCAAAAGGTTTATCGATTTGAAGTAATTCCGAATCTATTGATTCACCAGTAATTTTAGTGATATCCTTGTCGATTTTAACAAATTCCTTATTGGCACTGTTGTACATGTTGACCGTTGTTGACAGATTAGCTCCTAGTTTTTGAAAATATGATTCATAAGAATTGAGATGATTGCCAAGTTTGCTTATATTATCGACTATCTCTTTGATTGATTCTTCTACTGCCAAGGCTTTTAATCCCTGCAAAACTGTTTGCAAATAAGCGGCAAACGAAGTCGGAGAAACTATAATAACTCTCTTCTCTTTGAAAGCGTATTCGATCAAATCCCTAGTGTTTACTTTGACTGCACCTACTTGATTGACGAGAAGGTCATAATAAACACCCTCAGAGGGGATAAACATAAAAGCAAAATCATATGTACCTTCCTTGGGTTTGATATACTTAGAAGTTTCGTCAATTCGGCTCTTTAAGTCGGCTTTGAAAACTTTCTCTAAGGCCTCTTTTCTAGTAGGGTCTTTTTCTTCCAAGATTTTATTGTAATTTTCTAATGAAAATTTTGAATCTATTGGGATTATTTTGTCTCTCATAAAAATAACGGCGTCCGCAATATTACCATCCTTAAATTTGTATTGCATCTTATATTGGTTTGGCTGAAAAAGATTTTTTAATAGAGTTTCTAGATAATATTCTCCCAATATGCCACGCTGTTTTGGATTTTTTAATACATTTTCTAATCCTTGTAGCTGGTCTGCGATTCCCATAACCTGTTTATTGGTGTTTTCTAGATTCGATAATTTTTCCGTCACACCTTTTATAATATTAGTACTAGACTCAAACTGCTTTTGCATTATTTTGGATGATTCTAGAATACCAGTATTTAGCTGTTTGGAAACATCGTTCAGTTGTTGCTGGATCAAAAGGAGAGATTTGTCATCAGGCTTCTCAGTTTTCAGCTCTGAAAGCTTCCGATTCAAAATATAGCCGATTGCTACAAAACCAACCACTACAATAACTCCAATAATTAATAATTCATTACTATTCATATATTAATTTTAGTTTAATAATTAGCAAAAACAAGTAGACGAGCTATATTTCCACTTCTGGCTCTGTCTTTTTGGGGCTCTTTTCTGTGTTGTGGACCATTTCATAGCGTCTTTTTTCTCGCCAGGCAAAAAAATATTCAACGCCATAAAAGGTAGCAACCGCATAAAGAATCCCTACAACCGCATCTATTACATAATGATGTCCTAGATAGATAATGGCGAACCAGACTCCAAAAACATAGATTAAAAACCACCACATTTTTTTTCCAAAATATTTGACGAGATAGAGCAAAACCAAAGTTGGATAGGCCGCGTGCAATGAAGGCATCGCTGCAACAGGGTTCGGACTAAACATCCAATATAGGCTCGGAAATGAACCGCCTCGGAAAAATTTCGCTGCCGCTAGATTAAAGATATTATAAACTTGAGGGATAATACCCTTCTCAGCTGCCATCCAGGGGGGCATTGCTGGGTACAATATATAAGTAATGAATCCTATATAAGAAAGGACTAAGAGGGCTATCATAAAATGACTAAACCTTTCGCGCTTTTTTGTCCAAAGATAAAAGCCAAATATTAGAGGCAGTGCAAAATGCATCATGTATAAAACTGTAAAAATGAAATCATAGTAATGAAGTTGGCCAGGAACATAGAGCCATTTCTGTAATTCAATCGGTGGAAGATGCCCACCAAACAAAAATTTATCCGCATTAATTAAAGGGTATATATTGACCTTGGCATTTAGCATCGGGGCTAGACCACGTAAAAATTCGTATCCGAGCAATAAAAGAACCAGAGGAGACCAATCCTTTAGGAATTTAAATGGATTAGCAACTATGATAGCTAATATCAGACCGAAGACTATGAATCGATCTGGAGATATCCACCAACCAAAATAAAACATAATGCCCATGACTACTACAAAATACAAGAATACAAAAAAATATAGATTACTGCCTCGAAATATTCGATGGCGCGTCCTATTGATTAATAAAAAAGTTTTTTTAGTCTTTCTAAGTAGTGGCCCAAACCGACTTTTCTTTAGATATAGGTAAAAACTTTGTAATAATTTAATGATTGCTCCCATTTATCAAATACCGCAAGTATCATTCTATTAATTTTTACTACTTTGAGCAAGACTTTATGTGCTAAAGATAGGAGCTTACTTTAGAATGGGTCTAGTGTGTATCCGAGCTTTTCGTTTGGTTTAAGTTACTTTTTTAATTTATTTCTCTGATGAGGCCAAAGCGATTAATTCAAGTGAAAATCTCTCGAGTATCTCATGGAATCCTTCACCATAACTTTCATATGTTGACATTATTCTTGGCAAATCAATTACTGCATAATTTAGGCTATCTTGAGCTCTCTTTAATAAATCCTTAAACAAGGTGTCTGCATTTGGGTTATTCTTTGTTTTGTTTAGAAGTACAATTACTTCATCCCATCTTTTTGTTAGGCCTTCTTTTGTCGTGTCTGTCTGCCATTTTGATGGACCAAAATTTTCACCCCCAATATCCTGATACAATCCAATTTTTTTTGCTCCAATAAACTCTCTGATATTTTTTGCGTTGATATGACTAGAAATTTCCGCTAATTCATCCAAGCTTTTTGTTTTTATCCCTAATTTATTAAAACCTGAGACTATTTTATTTGCATTGGTCAAAAACTCAAAAGCAAAATCGTCAGGCCTTTCTTCCATTTCATAAGCTTCTAGAACCAAATCGTTTATAACCTGTTCTAGCGCTTTTTCTAAATTTTCGTTAATCATCCCCGGTTTGAGCTTATCCAAAAATGCAATAAAGGCATCTCCATCTTCTATATGGACCCTCAGTTCACCTACTGAGTCAGTATCGCCCCCGGAAGACCACATAACTGTATTTGCCCTAATTGGGGTAAGAGAAAGACCTGTGACTTTAAGAGTTTTTTCATTTTTAATATCGATCAACTCTCTGTCCATAGACTGCTTATCCGCAGAGGTTATCACTTCTTCTGATTTAGAATCATCTTCAGTCTTTAAGGTTCCAATAAGCATATTTGCTACCATTTTCCCAGGGGTATGATCCTCATTATGCCGCTTGATTGCATCAATAAGTCCGACAAAGGCTTCTCTATCTCTTGGAGCGTCTCCGAACTCTCTACTTTCTCCTTGTCTAATTTCTTCTGAATCCATAGATTTATCCTTTTTATTTAAGTCCTTATAACTTATTTGGTCGGGGTGGCGGGATTTGAACCCACGACCTCATCGTCCCGAACGACGCGCGCTACCGAGCTGCGCTACACCCCGAAGGTAGCTGTATTCTAGCAAATTTAAGACAAATACCCAAACTCTTTTTCTTCACCAATCGATGTTGCCAGCATATGCCCAGGATAAACATGAGTTTTGTTGGGTAATTTTGAAAGCTTTAGTAAACTCTCTTTCATTTTTTGATCGTCTCCACCTGGAAAATCTGTGATACCATACGATCGATAAAATAATGTATCACCAGAAAACAAGCTTTCCGTTATCAAATAGCACAGACTGCCAGGGGTATGCCCTGGAGTCTCAATTACCTTAAATCCATTTTCTCCAAAAGGTATGATTTCGTTTTCTGATACTGGAGTATAGCTTGTCTTAACCCCAGGGAAAACCATTGAAAAATATACGCTTTTATCATCAGCGCTATTTCTAAAATCAACCTCTTTTTGCGATAAAAATATTTTCGCTGAAGTATATTTTTTTGAAAGCTCTTCTAGTCCGCCAATATGATCAGGGTGAGTATGAGTCAATAATATATTTTGAACTTTGGTAAATTTTTTACTTTGTAGGTACTGAATAATCTTATCTGGTTCGTCACCAGGATCAATAATGGTGATTTCTCTAGCTTTGTTTGAGACTATATAACAGTTTGTTTTTAGCAGGCCAACAACTAACGTATTAATCCTTATATCCATCTTAAAATAACTCTCCTTTTTATCCTCTTTTTCCTAGGTAAATGTTCGTTTAGATATACTTCCCAATTATCTTTTAGCCATTTTTTTTGCTCTTTTAATGCCTTCTCTAGTCCCCTATTTTTTAGCTCCTTCGTGACAACACCGCCCGCATGAGGTGTTTGATATTTCTTTTCAAGAGGCGAATGGAATCCATGGGTATAGTGAACCAGTTCATGAGCAATCGTACCAGTTATGACATGTTCCGGTATCTGTCGATCTTTGAATAAGCTGTTTATCGTTATGATCGTATCTTGCTGCGAATTTTTCAGTTTATCTCCATGCTTAATCGAACCTAATCTATTCCGAGCTTTGCGCCCCCAGACAATATGGACATCGTTATCTTGAGGAACATCGGGGAAATAATTGTCCCAGACCTCATCAAGCTTTAGAAATAACCATTTGTCGTCTCGCATGAATATATTGTAGCAGATTATTTTTTGGCTACTTTTGTCGAAGGGTTTCGAAATAGAAGTGCCAGGAAAGCACCAATTAAGGCAATACTCGCGGAAATGTAGAAGGTATTATTTATACTAGTCACGAAACTGCTCTTTATCGCGTATTCGATGTCTTTACCAATTTTTACAAACTGAGACGCAAGCGCTTTCTGCTGTGCGGCTAATCTCGCTACAATCGTTGGATCCTTGGTCTGAGTTGGTATTTGCTGAGTTTGGATTTGCTTTAATTGATTTTGAATTTGGGTTTCTACTTTGGACCTGTTTTCTGAAAAGCCTTGGTTTTTAGTTTCCAGTATTATCGCATCCTTGGCAACTTGCGGTAGATTTTTTATTTCATTTATATTGGCCTTTATATTGCTAGCAATCATGGTCTGTAGAAATGCCCCCAGGATTGCAATCCCCATCACTGCTCCAATTTGGCGGGCGGTTGTGACTACTCCAGAGGCTCCCCCAACCTCATCCTCGGGCGTTTCCAATAATGTAATATTAGTCAGTGGTGCTTGCGACAGACCCATTCCAATGCCCATAATAATAAATGGCAAGATTAGATCGCTAATTTTTGTATCTACTCTAAAATGACCAATAAAGTAGGATCCGATTGCCATTATTGTCATCCCTGTAATGATTATATATTTAGGACCAATTTTGTCCGAGAGCTTTCCAGCAAAAGGAGCCACCAACATTATTGTAAAAGCAAAAGGTAATAGTGTCTGACCAGTTTTTATTGGCGGGAAACCAAGTACTGACTGAAGAAATAATGGTAGGAGAAAAAATGAACCCATCATCGAAAAGCTAAGGATCGCTGTCGCTACTGTCCCAACCGAATAGTTTCTATTTTTAAACATGGCCAGATCTACAAGTGGATCCTTTGTAAAGTGTTTCTCGTGAAAGTAGAAAAATACTCCAAAGATTACGGCTAGAGCAAATAATACAGGAACAATACTAATATCACCAAATTGTATTTTTTGGCCGAAAAGGACCAGCGCATTATTTACGTGCCACCAGCCATATTTCTGCCCTTCAATAAAGGCAAAAGTTAGTGAAAAAATAGCACCAGCTGAAAGTAAAATACCCAAGAAGTCATATTTGTGTGTTTTCTCTCTATCCTTTGACTCTTTGATCACAAGTACAGCGAGAATGCTAGCGACGATACCTATCGGCAGATTGATAAAAAAGACGTAACGCCAAAATTCTGTTATTTGTAATGCTGAGTTGATAGCGACACCGAGACCTTTATCGGTCAGATAGCCGCCTAAAATTGGCCCAATAACAATACTAAGCCCTGCGACTCCGCCCCAGAGGCCCATAGCAATTCCTCGTTCCTTTTTGGCAAAATTTGCCGCAATCAATGAAAGAGTGGCCGGCATCATAGCCGCTCCACCAACCCCCTGGATGACTCGGAAAAATATTAGTTGATTGATATCCTGAGCAAGACCGCTTAGGAGCGATCCAATGATAAAGACGATTAGGCCAGTAATAAAAACTTTCTTTCGTCCGATTTCATCTCCCAGACGGCCAAGTGGAATAAGCAGGATTGCAAACGTCAATAAATAGGCATTACTGATCCATTCAATTTGTGATATCGAGGCATTGAAATCGACTAGAATTCTGGGTATTGCTAGATTTACTACGTTGCCATCCAGAACGATCATCAAAAGAGTGAAACATAAAACACCTAGAGTCCACCATTTACGATTTTTATCTGTTATCCATTTCATTTCTTTTTCTCCTTTAAGTCTTTTTTGATATCCTGTCGTATCGTCTCCAAGCGATCACTAAAACATTCAGCTACGGTGTCGAAGACAACGTCAAGTTGATCAGCTTTGACTACATGCATAATCTTGTCATTACCAAAAACAACAACTTGGTCTTGTGGTTTTAGGTCGAATTCCTTGCGTGCATTAGCGGGGATAACTATCTGGCCTTTTTCACCAACGATACTATTCCCCCAAAATTTTTGATTGATATGTTTCATCTCTGTCCCAAATTAATAATGTATGATTAGTATTACTTTTCATACATTATTATATCACTTCTAGCTAGTCAAGACTATTTATGGACGGTCAAGCAGGCTTTAATAAAACCGTCAAAGAGTGGATGAGGTCGATTTGGTCTAGATTTGAATTCGGGGTGGAATTGTACTCCAATAAAGAAAGGATGGGTTGGAAGCTCTACCACTTCAACTAGATGATTATTTGGAGAAGTACCGACAATCATCATCCCATTTTTGGTGAAAACATCACGATAGTCATTATTAAATTCGTAACGGTGTCGGTGACGTTCACTTATTTTATCTTGTCCATATAGTTGATGTGACTTTGAAATCTTGGCCAAAACACAAGGATAAGCACCAAGCCTCATCGTCGCCCCAAAATCATCATCGTCCATACATTTTCTTTGCTCTGGCATAATATGAATCACTTCGTTTTTTGACTCATGATCAAATTCACCACTATTTGCATCATTGTACCCCAGAACATTTCTCGCAAATTCTATGACCGCTATTTGCATCCCTAAACATAGGCCCAGGTATGGAATATTATTTTCACGAGCATATTTGCAGGCTATAATTTTCCCTTCTGTTCCCCGGTTGCCAAACCCACCGGGGATAATAATTCCATCAAGCCCATCTAATGTTTTTGTGCCTTGCTTTTCAACTTTTTCCGCATCTATCCAGACAATTTTGGCCATTTTGCGATTATAAATTGCTGCTGACTGGATAGCCTCGTTCACACTTTTGTAGGTATCCTCATTTGACATATACTTAGCAACTAAGCCTACTTTGATTTCGCCACTTGTATGAGAAAGGTTTTCTAAATATTTCTCCCAACCATTACTGACTCTTTTTCTTATAGGCAAATTCAATTTCGAGCAGACATAGTCTCCTAGTCCACACTCCTCCAGGTTCTTTGGCACTTCATATACACTACTAATGGTTGGCAATGGCACCACAGCCCCCTCGTCGACATCAGAAAATAAGGCAATTTTTTTTAGATGTTCAGCCGATATGGCATGCTCGGCTCGACAGCCGATAATTTGTGCTTGGATGCCCAGAGCTAGCAGGTCTCTCACGCTAGACTGTGCCGGCTTGGTCTTTAACTCCTTGGAGGTTTCCAAAAATGGCAGGTAAACTAGGTGAGCATATAATACATTTTCGACGCCAATTTTACGTCTCATTTGGCGAATTGCCTCGATAAAATGTAGACCTTCATAGTCACCAACAGTCCCGCCGATTTCAACTATGTGGATATCGACTCCTTTGCCTGCTTCTAAAATAAATTTCTGAATTTTATTAGTTATGTGGGGTATTACTTGAACTGTCTTGCCAAGATATTTTCCTTTTCTCTCGTCTTCCAAAACTTCAGTATAAATTCTACCGGACATTACGGAAGAAGCCTTCGTCAGATTCCGATCGATAAATCTTTCGTAGTGGCCAATATCTAAGTCTGTCTCTGCCCCATCATCTGTAACAAAAACTTCTCCGTGTTCACCAGGATTTAAAGTCCCCGCATCAACATTTAGATATGGGTCACATTTTTGTAGATTAACAGAAAAACCTCGGCTCTTTAATATGTTGCCTAGAGAGGCAGCAAATATACCCTTGCCGAGGCCGGAAAGAACTCCCCCAGTAACGAAAATGTATTTTGTTTCTTTAGCCATTGATACACTTTATTTAACAAAAAATCCCTTTCGGGACATCCACCTGGAAATATTTTATACCTCTAAAATCTTTGTGTCAAAAGTTATTGTTGTTTCAAAAGTTGTTATTGATATATAATGAAAACAACAAAAAGGAAATACAAACAAATGGAAGAAGATAACAAGAAAATAATATTTATTGCAATTGGTGTAGTAATAGTTGTTGTGATAATTATTATTGTTTTAGTCGCGATCTTTGGTGGCAAAAAAACGACAAAAAACAAAACCACTAGTAGCAAAGATAAAGCCGAATCCAGCTATAAATTTGTAAAGACACAAGATACCCCTACGACTGGAGCAGTAACGGTTGATTTACCCCCCGACGTTAGTGTGGATTCATTGGTCAAACAAGACCCTACCGCCTTACAAGAATTAAATAAACAAATTCAAGGACAGGTGACTGGTGGCTCAGATGAAGGTTTTATCCCATTGGTAACACAGAATGGAAAGCCCATCCAAGATCAAACTACTCCTACTCCAACCCCAACTCCTACTCCAACCCCAACTCCTACTCCAACCCCAACTCCTACTCCAACCCCAACTCCTACTCCAACGCCTACTCCTACTCCAACGCCTACTCCTACTCCAACGCCTACTCCTACCCCAACAGATATGCACGTTGTTAAATATCGAACTTCATCAACCGGGCCTGGTGGAGGAACTTTTCCTGAAGCTGATATTACTTTTAGTCTAAATGATCAAATAGATAAAGCCTGGCCAGCAGATAAGAAGGCTATAGCCAATGATATCATTGCAAAAGCGTATTCACTCTACAAGAATATTTTTGGCTTACCACCAAAGGCCGAGACTGTTCAAGTCGGATTATGCCAAGGCTCTCGAGGTTATTATCAACCAGATGCTAAAATGATGTGTATTCCGGAAGTGGCACTATATCAGCTCCCCCACGAAATGGCTCATTCTTTTAGAGTACAGTATCTAATTAATAATAGGGCTTGGGAAGAAGGGTTTGCCATGCTCGGAGAACTTAAATATAACGAAACATACCCAGGAACACCTGGTGCCTCTCCAGCTTCACTGTATAAGCGGGAAGATTATCAAGAAAATAACCAACCAATCATCTCGACGCCGTATTTTTATTCCGAAACTAATTGCGGAGCTGGCAGCACTGCTCCCTACTGCAATAATGAACCAATTTGGGAATTTGATCGATACATGATGTCAGGATATTCTGCTTATAGAATCTTTACAGACAATAATCTAGCGGTCAAGAGATTCAATCAAGCTTACCTGGATAAGGCATATAACCTCACCAATACCTGGGATAGAAATAGCGATGACAACCTAAAAACACTATTTAAATCCGTAAATCCACAGACTGAAGGAATTGACTCAACCACTTGGATATCAAGCCAAAATATTTTAAAAAGTACGATAAATAATGGTTTACATCTAGCTATAACCACAAATCCTGCCACCAACCGACACCCATTTCAACAAAGAGTTTTTTTGTGGAACAGGGGTCAAACTGACGCTTACTCCACCGGAGAAAATGTTTCTGCAGTTATTAAAAATAGCAGTGACGCTGCGGTTTCAACCCAAAATTATATAACTGGGGGTAGCTACGGCACTGTCTTGGCTGACATCGGTCAACCAAATGGTTGTTACAAATTTGGTTTATCTTCGACAGGTAGTATCTCCACTACATCAGATCTCATTAAATTGCTACCTTTTAGGAATCAGCCGACAAACTATTGTGACGGGTTAACACTAAAATAAAATAGTTTCTAATATATTAAGTTAGATCAAAGCATCGAGTTTTTGTTGAATTTTAGAGTACTTTTTTCCTCAACCTTAGGCTTTTTGGAGTTACTTCGAGAAGCTCATCATCCTCGAGGAAATCCAGACTTTGCTCTAGACTAAATATTGTTGGAGGAGTTAACATAATCGAATCATCAGAACCAGACGCTCTAGTGTTTGTTAGCTTTTTTTCCTTGCAAACATTGATATGAATATCTTGATCCCGAGAGTTAAGCCCGACAATCATTCCTTTATATACAATTGTCTGTGGATTGATAAAAATAACACCCCGCCCTTGAGCAATATTAAGCCCATAAGTGACGGCCTTGCCATTGTTCGAGGCAACTAAGGCTCCGTTACGAAGTCTAGGGAACGAAGCTCCGACTGGCTCAAAGCGTAAAAACATCGAATTAATGATAGCTGTACCACGAGATAGTGTAAGTAACAGGTTTCTCAAACCCAAAATGCCCCTGGTTGTAATTTCAAATATTAGTCGCGTAGTTCCGTCTGAGTTGTCGGTTTGTGAAAATAGACTTCCTTTTCTGCGACCAATTTCGCCGTTAACTGCTCCAACAAACTCAGTCCCGACATCTATTGTTAATTCCTCAACAGGTTCACATTTGATTCCATCGATTTGCTTGGTAATTACCTGTGGCTTGCCAACCTGAAGCTCAAAGCCCTCTCGTCGCAGATTTTCAATAAAGACAGACAGATGCAATTCTCCTCTACCAGACAATATATAATCGCCTTCTTTACCAATCTTCATCTTTAGAGAAACGTTAGTTTCTAGTTCTTTTTTTATTCGGTCTAGGATTTGACGACCAGTGACAAAACGACCTTCTTTGCCAGCAAAAGGAGAGGTATTGGCCGAAACAGACATTTTCAAGGTTGGCTCCTCTATTTCAATCGTTGCCAAAGCCTCTGGATTGTTTATATCAGTTATGGTGTCACCAATGCTTGCTTCTTTGACGCCGGTCAGAGACACGATTTCTCCTGCCTCTGCTTTTGTAACTTCAACTCTTTTTAAGCCTTGGCTGACGTAAACTTTTTCAATCTTTGCATTTTGTTGCTCACCATCTCTATTGATCAAAGCCACTGTCATATTTGGCTCAACAAAACCTCGGCTGATTCTACCGATAGCATATTTACCCTGGAAATTATCTCTGTCTAAAGTCGTAACTAGCATCTGTAAAGGCTTATTCGGCTCTGATTTGGGCGCTGGTATATATTCGATGATACCATCAAAAATCGGAATAAGATCCGCGTCTTCAGTAAGATTTTCTGGCATTTTTGCCCATGATTTACCCTCTCTGGAAATAGCATAGAAAATCGGGAAGTCCAAATGGTCCATATCTGTCGCCATATCAAGAAAAAGATCATGCACCTTGTTAATAACGTAATCAATCCTCGAATCAGGTTTATCTATTTTGTTGATAACCACAATTATCTTAAGCCCGAGTTCAAGAGCTTTACCTAGGACAAATTTAGTCTGTGGCATCGGACCTTCTTGAGCATCAACGACAAGAATTGCACCATCGGCCATATTTAAAGTTCGCTCTACTTCTCCCCCAAAATCAGCGTGACCAGGAGTATCAATAATATTTATCTTGGTATCTTTGTAGGTAATGGCCGCGTTTTTGGCCATTATTGTAATCCCCCGCTCACGTTCCTGATCATTAGAGTCCAAAATAAGGCTCTGCGTCATCTGAGCTTCATTTTCACGAAAGACTTTCGTCTGCTTTAAAAAACCGTCGAGCAAGGTAGTTTTGCCATGATCGACGTGGGCGATAATCGCCACATTTCGAATATTCATTTTGCCTACTTATCGTCTTTGGCCAGGCCAAAGTGTGATTTCATGTTATTTATATAGATTCCCACATTTGTGGAAATGAGAGTCAATTAAGACAACCGATTAAGTATACAATCTTTTTGAGAATAAGTCGATGGTTATTTCTGGAGGAATCTTTTCCTAATATAGTCCATCTCTAACTCTCTAATGGCATCATTTGCAATCCATCTGGCAGTTTTGTTATCTACTTCTTGTATTTCATAGGCTGTTTTTAAGCCCTTTTCATATAAATTAATATTTCTGGATTTGGCGATACTGCGAAGGGCCCAATTGGCTGCCTTTCGAACAAAATTACGCTCATCTGCCGCTTCCCTTTTACAAATTTCTAAGAATTTTTCAAATGGTGCGTCTGGGGCTTTTTTATCATGAACTGAAAGCGCGCACATCACTAC
>Ga0194039_1000287_pt1 | contig 31846 bp, 24 predicted proteins | sample JunL228m_MetaG_FD_148679 | JGI IMG/M metagenome (GOLD analysis project Ga0194039, IMG submission 148679) | Anoxic zone freshwater microbial communities from boreal shield lake in IISD Experimental Lakes Area, Ontario, Canada - Jun2016-L227-8m | ecosystem: Environmental > Aquatic > Freshwater >... | reverse complement strand
GAATTAGAAATTATAATATTTATGATGACTTTTCCCTTTAAAAAGGATCAATTTTGCGTACCTGAGCTACCTCATCTTGCTGCGTTATTTCGATCTATTGTAATTGTTCCAAAACAAATAACCGGGAAAAAACAGCAGATTCCAGCAAATATAGCTGTCGATCCTTCTTTGGCCAAAACTTTGAAATATTACCGGATAATCCAATTGCCTTTAATTACCCTTTTTCAGATTTTTTCTTCATACGAATTTTATAATGAGATAGTAAAAAAACCTAGACAAACACTCCATTTCGATTCATTTATCAGACTAATACACTATTTCGGTGATGCCATAAGAACGGAAAAATGGGTAGTGGATTTTATTAATCATAATCATATCAACCTTAAAAAAACAATATTTTACACTTATTGGCTTGATGAAACAACAATGGGACTCTGTCTTGCAAAAAAGAAATTTCCTGAAATGAAAATTATCTCAAGAGCACACGGATTTGATATCTATAACGAAAGATCTACGTATGGATATATTCCATTCAGGCCGGAAATTTTTGAGAATTTAAATAAAGTATATACTGCATCCCTTGATGGTGAACACTATTTGTCGCAACGAAATCCCGTTTATAAAGATATCTTTAAAGTGGAATTACTAGGAATTAATAATCCGGGCTTTGTAACAAAACAATCTGATGACTCTGTTTTCCGGATAGTTTCCTGCTCTGCTATGGTCCCCGTTAAACGAGTTGAGTTATTAATCCATGGTCTTAAAAAACTTGGAAATCTTCAAAGGGAGCAAAATTTTTTTTGGGTCCATATCGGAACCGGACCGCTGGAAACGACAATAAAAAAAATATCAAAAACATTACCAGAAAATATTGAGTATCATTTCTTGGGGCAGATACCGAATAAGGATGTGATCAGTTTTTATAAAAACAATCCAATAGATATTCTTATCAATGTGAGTCAATCCGAAGGAGGGAATCCTGTATCAATCATGGAAGCCCAGAGTTGTGGAATCCCGGTAATTGCCACCGCTGTTGGGGGTAATATAGAAATCGTCAATGAAAAAGTTGGAATACTCTTGAATGCCGATCCAACACCTGAAGAAATTGCTAATGCGATTATTAATTTTATGAAAAATCCTGAATTAATTAAAGAAAGAAAATATTATAGTAAAATCAACTATGAAGAAAATTATGATGCAGATAAGAACTTTCAATCGTTTGCACAGGAATTAATAAAATTATTCTAGTCTTTTAATAACATTTTAATGAATGGTCTCTTCGAATGCCTCCGCAATCGAAAAAACTGTATTCCTCAGAATATCCGACACTCGGCACTAAATTCTTTGTAAATAATATTTTTCCACATTCGGGCCGAGCAAACGCGCGATTTCTCGTAACTCGTCATTAATATTGAGAATTTGGCACACAATGCGACTATCAATGATCTCATCGATCTGCCGTACTCTCCTGAAGAGGAAATAGACCCACTTTGCCCTTGGTCTTTGAGTAGGTTTACCAACCTGATTCCGAATAGAAATATTCTTCTCACGTAACAGGTTTCTGAACTGCCATTCAGTAATCGAATAGACCATCAGACACAGAACCATAATCATAGCCAGTGCAGCAATCCGGTTTTCGTTTTCAAGATACACTTCAGACGCGTGGAAACTCTTATCCTTGATGAATTTGAAGGCGCTTTCAACAGTACTTTGCTCTTTATAATAGCTGAGCATCACTTCCGGGTCCAACCCGGTATCATTACTGGCAAGGATGAATCGTCCCAGGATCTCCTGCTCGTGAACAACCACTTCAGAATTCATCGTGAGGGTACAATCCGGATAATAGGCATCTTCAAGGGGCTCGTCTTTTTTTGGTCTTCCTCGTTTTCCTGACGCCCTTCGATGTTTGACTGAAATTATGAGGTCTTTCATCAGATACCGGGGATGTTTTACCAACCATCGTTCAACAGCCATCCGGGCATCGGCATCACATGCAAATCCTTTTACACCGATTTTATTGAGCGCGGTCTGATCCGTTTTAAACTTCTTGTTCCAATTTTTCCCATATGTCTGTATGCTCTTCTTCTTTTGTTCTAAAGATTCGAACAGAACCCACCGTTGTTTCTCTCCACCATATGAACTCTCATATGTTGCTTGCTTATAGCGCGTATCGGTGCAGAGCGACCAATCAGGGTTAGAATCAACTATTTTTTGTGCCTCTTTAATTGTTTCAGGGACCCTGCTGATCCAAAAGCAGTGTTGACCCAGCGTCGATACACTGTCTGCAGAATAAAATGCCGAATCTGCCATATGATAAATATCTTCATCCGTGATCAGATTCTTCCTGACTTCCTCGATTGTCCGCAATAAAGTCTTTTTATCTGATTCATTCCCGGATAGGGGCTCCATAAACAGGGGGATTCCATGTTGATTTGTAACGAGGGATATGATGAACTGTTTAAGGTCGGAGCGGTGTGCTTTCGAGTAGCCATGAACAATTTCTATCAGACGGGTATTGAAGGACTTGTCATATTCACCGGTGACATTGATGCTGGTAGTATCGTAATGGAGCCTAATATCTCCCATTTTGAGATTCTTGATGATCTGGAGGGATATTCCTGTAAAGAGCCGGGTGGGGCCATACGCAGCTATGGCATCCAGGCACTCACCGAACAGATACTGATTCAGATGTTCGGGTTTGATTCCTTCTCCCATCAACCGCTCGGTTGCAATGTCTTCAAAATACTCAGGCATCATGAATAGTCGCCGTTCATTAAACCCAAGGCCGTTTATGAGAAGGCCTTTTACTGCCAGGCCGTGGGAAACTGAATGGGGTCGCGTTTTGGGTAATACCTCATCAATATATTGAGTAATTCCCAGCGTGTCGATTACTCCGGCTACAATACCCAGATGTGCGATGGTTACGTTTGAATCATCGATTAGAGGCATAGTTGGACAGTGTACTTTCTGTTCATTCTAAGTTATATAGTTAAGTACAAAATAATATAAAATGGATAATATTTTACTGCCGAGTGTTGGGAATATCTTTCATTCCCGTATAATCTACGGGAAAACGACTGCACAGTAAGAGGCGATATATAATTACCTGATCATCTCAAGATAGTATAAGTTGTATGCCGATGCCAGAACAGAGTTTATCCCGGAAATCCCATTTCTCCCGCGATGTCCTCACTCTCGTAACCGGTACTACAATCTCGCAGATCATTACTATCCTTGCCTCCCCGGTTATTACGCGTTTATATGGCCCCGAAGCATTTGGTCTACTCGCACTCTTTAATTCAATCACTGCTATTCTCGTTGTAATTGTCTGCCTTACGTACGAAAACGCTATTATGCTCCCAAAATCGGATGAAGATGCTGCGAATTTGTTAGGGCTGTGTATACTTATTACATTAGCAGTTACCATCCTGTTAATCATAGCCCTATTCCTCTCCGGTCCGTTCCTAGAGATGATCCTTAAATCTTCCCAGATTGGATATTTCTTCTGGCTGATCCCTATTTCGATATTCCTGAGTGGTGTATTTCAGGCACTGACTTACTGGAATACCAGAACCAAACAATTCCACAGACTCGCAATTGCCCAGGTAATTAGATCGGGATCATCAACGGGAGCTCAGATTGGATTTGGTTTTGCAGGATTTGCCTCGGGAGGAATCCTTATTGGTGTAAGCGTTTTTGGACAAATTATATCCACGTTTACCCTGGGAATACAAATAATGAGGGATCATCTTTCATTTTTCAGAAAGTACATTACAATAAAAGGGATAATTGTGGTCCTTAAACGTTACAGCGATTTTCCCAAATTTTATACCGGGGCCGCATTTTTGAATACATTCACCAACATGCTGCCTGTCTTTATTTTAACCGCCTACTTTGGTCCTACCATTGCCGGGTATTATGCACTTGGATTTATGGTACTTACGATGCCCGCGTATTTTATCAAGAATGCTATCGCACAGGTTTTTTTCCAGAAAGCCGTGGAAGACAAAAACATCAGTCATGAGAGCATAAAGGATACCGTTGGACAAACAATCAAACCATTAATCTTTATTTCGTTTCTTTCGACACTCCTGTTCATCCTCATCGGTCCGGAACTATTCAGTGTGATCTTCGGCCCCCAATGGGCTGAAGCTGGGAATTATGTCAGGTTTTTATCAATATGGATCGGTATTACTTTTATCTCATCTCCGATTAGTACACTGTTCTCAGTTTTCGAAAAACAAAGGTTCACCCTCTTTTTCAACATCTACCAGCTTATTTCGCAGGGAGGTGCTCTGATTATTGGAGCAACGACTGGAAATGCCCTGTTCACAATTAGTCTTTTCGCAATTGTGTCGTTTTTTAACAATCTTATAGCATATAAATATCTTCTCGGGTTAGCCGGGATATCGATTCAAACACCGAAAAGGATTATTACAAATTATCTTATGTTTAGTGTTCCGTTTATCCTATTTATCCTAATATTCCAGTATGTATTTCCTACAAATAATCTGTTGATAGTAGTCGTATCGTTATTTGTTTACGCGTGGCTTCCATTAATACTACTCAAACGAGATTCAGAGTTATCAGATTTACTCAAAAATATGACCGCCTCCATACCGGTAATTAACAAAATAAGTAAATTTTTGTAGTAAGCATAATAAGATAAGATTTTTTTGGCTGTATAGACTTCCTCAACCTTGATGAGGATACAAAATGATTGAGGAATTCTACACCGCCTTAATTTTATTGTCTTATTCTTGAGTTGGTAAAATAAGATCATATGAAAAAGTGCTTTTCCAACGATCCAGTCCGGTTTAACCGGTTCGATTGGTCCAAGATTAACATAATGAGAGAGGCTTGATCCCTCATCACTTATCTGATTATTATCCCCTTTTATAATATATCCCGGGTGAACCGACAGGTTTTCAATAGCTATCTGGTACCCCTTATTTCTGTCGAGTGAGGAATTTTTGATTAACGAGTTGAATTCATCCGGGTTCTTCACGCTGATTTTTTCATACTCCGTGGGGGTTGAATTTTTACTGCGGATTGTGGGAAAAAGATAATGCGGGTCAAAATTGAAGGAATAACATAATAAATCAGTGTAACTAATTCCTTATAAATATGTCAGATATTCATATCTGTAGGTATGATTCGAGTTTAAAAGATCAATTAGTCGAATTTCTAGGTTTGTTGAAGGGAAATATAAATGTCCACAAGAGAGAAAAATTATTTGAATGGGCTTATGAAAAAAATCCCTATACTCAAAAACCTTTCATATATCTTGCTCTTCATGGAGAACATATTGTCGCTCATTTAGCTTTTGTAATACAGAAGTATGTCCATAATAAAGATGAATTTTTACTTGGAATTGCCGGGGATGGAATCGTCCACCCCGATTTTCGGCGGCAGGGGCTTTTTTCTAAACTCATGGACTATGCTTGCGAAGATATGCTTGTGAACTCGAATATAAAACTTATACTAGGTCTTTCACCAAATGAGGCATCTGCTCTTGGTCTTTTAAAATTGGGTTTTATCCCTGTCGGGGAGAGGGAGTATATGTATTATATTTCTCCAGAAAATATATTGAAAAAAATCATTCAATATAAGTGTGATCTGGCTAATACTTTTATTTCTGATAAAAACGATGTAACAATCGAGATCACAAGAGAGCTAAAAGTCCGGGAAATATCTGGTTTAATGCAAACATTTACCGATAAGAATAAAATATACAATGTTAGAGATGAAGAATTTTATAAATGGCGATTCGCTGATAGTCCCAACAAATATATTTATGCATATTGTAGAGAGGAAGATGAAATCACAGGTTATCTGTCATTAAGAAAAAACAACAATACATTGATGGAGTATACACTGATGGAGTATGGTTATTTAAACCCGTCTTGTTTTAAATATCTCATCGAAGAATTTTCTAGAAAATTATTAATGCCAAGTCTCATAACACCTACCTTTTCTCGGAACCAAGATGAATTATTGAATCTTAAAAGAAGTGGTTTTAACTATTCTAATGATAGATGTATTATAATTCTAAAAGCACTAACGCGGATCAGTAAAAATAAACTTCCAGCATTATTAGTTAAGCCTATTTCCCCAGATTTTAACGATAATGCCTATCTTATAGGTGGAGTTGACATGAGATTGAGTAAGAATTGGTCTCTTTTCGAATCGGACGTGTGGTGAAGCATGGCAACCCAGATTTGAGCAGGACGCCGTCGGCCGGAGAGATCAAGAACAGAAAGAGTTACTGGGCAGGGTTGCCCGGTTTGAAGCAGAAGTGAAGAGGCCTTAATGATAGATACGGGTATTCGGTCGTTAAGGGATGTATATCGTCGGTCTTACATACGGTCTCTATTGATAAGTATCAGAGATTGGATGAGGTTGAAAACCTCGCCATTATGAACGATATGAAAGCTTTTTTCTATAATCATATAGTCACACTGGCGGGACTCCACGTATCCAGCAGATGTTTAACCGTTGAAGCTCATTCACTTGGTAGGGCCTTCTAGCGCGAATGTTATAGAAGGTGCCTATCTTATGCTTTCATTTTTCATGAAATCGAAAACAGTGATTTTCCCGTTACTGTGCATATGGTGGGTGCCGACCAAACCTGGGAAAAATTTTGGTTCGACCTCGCAGTAGGTTGCTTCGTCGTAAGATTCTATGTCGAGCCTGGTTATCTTGGCAATTGAGAACATTTTACCATATAGATTGAAACCTTGTTTTTGCCTTACACGGAAAATAGTTCCCTCCACGTCTCTCAGGAGCCCGCCGTTCCTCCCTAACTCGGGTGAGAAGCAAACGGGATTTTTCGGATGCGGTTGCCAATCCTTACTCAAGGGGCTAGTTGCGCTAAAAATGCACATTTCATTCCACATTTCATTCGAATCTTTGGAACCATCCGGTGACATATTAGTGAGCAGCCACCACCTGCCCGAGTGTTCGAACACCATGGTATCTACGGTTTTAACCTCCCGCATGATGTCATACAGGTATTCCCAACGGTCGGGGAACTGAACGCACTTGTACAGCCTGATAGTCCTTGCCTGAAAACTCTCTGGGACCATATAAAGGGCGCCTTTGTATTCGAATAGATAGGGGAAAGAAAGGTGGAAATCCTCCCTGATAATATCCGGGATAAATTCATATGATCCGTCCGGGGAGATCCGCACCGCCGAAATCGCACCGCGTCCGGTGGAATAGTGGAAATCCTCCACGAACATGACGGTCTGATTGTCACATGTTGCCACAAACGGATCTGCGAGGAACCTTCCCTCTGGATTTTTTACAACTGTCGCTTTTGAGAGGTTGGTGATTTCCCAATCCGATCTAATGAAGGCTACGGACCATCTTTTTTGTCGTTTTAATACCCTATCTATGAAAATACCCGTCAGAAGAAGGGTAGTCCGAGCCATGTATGTGAGGGTTTCGGTGAATTTCGGGGTTTTGAGAAGCGTGTTTGAATAGGGTTTTTTTGGCAGAACCGGGGGAAGGGTTCCCGTTGCAGCATAACCTTTGATTATCCGTTCCATGAAAGGGTTCCCTTTCTGTAAGATGTCCCTCTGGTTTAATGTATATAATAAGCGCGTGGATATGTCGCCCCTGAAAATTATATTGCCGTCATCGAGCTTCTCATTCAAGATTTGAATTATGAATCCCGTAGCTGGCTTCTTTAAATAAACCTCCCAGAATCCAACTGGACCGCCACGGTTCCAGCGATCGTCACCATAATGGAAGGAAAGGAACCCACCTGTGGAGGCACTGAGGATTTTGCCTTGGAATTTACCACCCGCATTACCTCGCAGTATCAAGTCAAGATTCAACATGTGTATTTTTTTAATGTCAACATCACCATAAGAGACGAATATATTCCTTTTAGAAAACTTAGTTTTTGAAAGTACTGGCGTCAGGAGAATCGTTTCCGTGAAGATTTCAGCTTCCAGCCGGAACTGCTTACTTAACTCTGTATGAGTCGCTATCGACACTATTTTCCTTTCCAGGGATATAATGAATCTGAAAAAGACGATGTCGATGAACCGGAAGAGCCCGACATCCCCGATCAGGCTTGTGGCTCTCTTAATACGGTTTTCACTCCCTTTGGAATTGTTTTGCAGGAGGTACAACTCGATATTCGGATCCGTCGCCAAGGTGGTGATTAGATTGAAAAGGTTCGGACTACATTTTAGAGAATCCATCAGTACGCCCAATTTAGTTTTCTTCAATTCATCCTCCCACATTCAAAAAAAAAGAATACAATTATTTAGGTGATTCCCTAAAGAGAAAAAGATATTGAATCCTGCCAATGGGGAGATCTTGGAACAATATTTATTTAGGTCCACATTGTAGGCATGAGAGAAGAAGGGCAATCGTTGGAACAGATAGCCATAGATCAGAAATTAACATCTAACAATTATACCGAAGACGAACGCGAGCACCTCAACCAAATCAAAACACAGGTAGAGCCTCGATACGACAGAACGCTCGTTAACCTGATCATACGTTTAGGTGTATCACCTAAACGGGTTATTAAGTGGTACACGAAAAAGATCACGTTACCCACCAGCAAAAGAACATCGCGGAACTCATAGTGAACGGTAGTTAGATTTCTCTTTTTCATCCTGAACATCCCTGAACATACGTTGAAAACTCATTGAACAAACCAAAATGTTCATACCAAATCAGCCCGCTTTTTAAAAATGAACGCCAAATAGAACGTATAGATATACAAATATTATATTATTATAGTAAGTGAACAGAAAAGAGATAGAATGAGTATTCTTTTATCTCTCTCTGGATTGTTGTTAAATTGTTGTTGAACGCGCATTGCGACAATCAACCATGCTCCAATGTGGGAAAACAGGCAGGGTAATAAACTGTTGGCGTTGTTTTAAACAGCTATAAATAAGAAATAAAGTGTTATCCCGCACTCCTGTCTGGTTAAGGCCAGACCCCAATTAGTTCATACTTTTTTAATAACTTGTAGCATTTTTCGCACCGCCTTCGGTGATACATTTATATATTTATAATAAAATGCCAATATGTCGTCTATTTCCTACAAATAAGGCTGAATATTACGATTTGAGCTCGAGAGATTCCTCTCATATGAAAAACTCTTCGAACTTGCCAAAAGAACAGGGTTCTGTAAGCGAATCAGGAAACTGCACTCGATAATCTTCCTGCAGCTGATCGTATTTTCACCCTGTTTTCATAATCACCCAACGGTTGCCGAGATCTGGAGAAAACATGCGAATCAGACTAAGTCGACTATCGCATATTCCATCTATGTTGATCGGTTAAACGATGCATCTCTCCAGTTCTTCAAAGCAGTCCTCGAAGAATGTATCAAATCTCCGACTAATGTCATGTCCCTGAAACTTCGTGAACGATATGAAAAGTTTGTCACAGTGTACATCCAGGATTCAACAAAAGTCAAACTGCCTAAAAAACTGGCAGACCTGTTCCCTGCCGGACCGAAACGAAGGGTAGCAGCCGGAATTAAAATCGGTTATCTCCTTAATGTCCTGGCAAATCGAGCCGCGAAGATCTCTTTCGTTCCAGATCGAACAGCAGAGATCAAAACTCTCCGTGTCGGTCCCTGGGTGAAGGGATCTCTCCTTCTCATCGACCTTGGTTTCTTCAAATATTAGATATTTGCCAGGATTAATGAGAATCAAGGGTATTTCATCTCACGGGTGAAGAGCTCGAGCATACTGATTATTAAGGAGTTCCTTTCACCGGTTACAGATGCCCAGAAGGAGCTGTTCATCGGCAGGGATCTATAAAAGAGGCCTAAATATTGATTATGCGTCCCCTAACTCAGCCGAGTTCAGGCTTATATGGAATCTCCAACCATGAAGAATTGTTCCAGCCGCTAAACCGGTTACATAATCAATGCGAAACCAATAATTTATTGTTATTAAATCCCAAATAGGGTAGTAAGAATATTTTTTTTTTTAAAATGGGGTGTCCGCAGATTGATGCAATACGGAAAAAATGAGGTAGGTAAGAACCCACAAATTTATGAATCGGTGACACTCGGGTTCCCTTCGCGCGAATATCTGGGTGCCAAGGACTTTCCGGGAGTCATCATCGGAAACGACGCAGTCATCCGTTCAGGAAGTGTCATTTATTGTGAAGTAACTATCGGTGATGGTTTCCAGTGCGGCCACAACGTCCTGATACGGGAAAAGACGGTGATTGGAAGTAACACCTCGATTGGAACAGCATCAATTATCGAAGGATACAGCACTATAGGGGACAATGTCCGCATCCAAAGTATGGTGTTTATCCCCACCAATACCGAAATAGCGGACGGAGTTTTTATCGGTCCCGGGGTAGTGCTCACCAATGACCGCTACCCACCGACAGGGAAGCCGGAGTTGAAAGGGCCCATCCTTGGGGAGGACTCAGTCATCGGGGCAAAAGCAGTCATATTGCCCGGGATCCGAATAGGAAAGGGTGCTGCCGTAGCTGCCGGGTCAGTGGTCACCCGTGGTGTTCCTTCAGGGAAGATGGCCATCGGGTCACCAGCAAGGGTTCGGGATATGCCAAAAGAAATGGTGAGAGATTAGTATGGCAAACTATGAAAAATCAGGCGTTCCTTTGGAACGGACTTTATTTCTGTCCTTGTTACCAGGACCTGAATACGCACTAATTTTAATTGTTCCCTTGGCAGGTGAGGGAATAGCATGATCCCTATAGCAAAGCCATCGCTTGGCATGGAAGAAGTTGAAGCTGTATCTGCCGTTATCAGGTCCGGAATGCTTGCCCAGGGGCCGCAAGTGGAAAATTTCGAACAAGCCTTCTCCCGATACTGCAACACCATGCACGGCGTTGCGGTGAACAGTGGAACGGCTGCACTGCACGCCACCCTGTTCGCACTGGGGATAGGTCCGGGCGATGAGGTGATCCTCCCGTCATTCACATTCTTCGCGACCGCATCATCGGTCTGCATGTCTGGGGCTACCCCTGTATTTACCGATGTGAATGCTGATACTTTCAACATCTCAATAGATTCCCTTAAACAGCACCTCACGGAAAAGACCCGTGCTGTGATCGGGGTTCACCTGTTCGGCCAGCCCTTTGCGGTCCAACCCGTTACAAAGATCTGCGAGGATCAGGGAATTCCTCTTATTGAGGACGCGGCCCAGGCCCATGGGGCACTGTACCACGGGAAAAAAGTAGGTTCTCTCGGGGCAGCCGGCTGTTTCTCGTTCTATCCCACGAAGAACATGACGGCGGGAGAGGGAGGCATGGTGACTACAAACGACCCTGCATTGTCAGAACGGATGCGACGTTTTATCAACCATGGGCAGGCAGAGAAATACCTCCATACCTGCATCGGGTACAATTTCCGGATGACCGATCTTGGAGCCGCCATCGGGGTTGCCCAGTTAAATAAACTGGAGGCCTTCAACGCCAGGAGAAAGGAAAATGCGGCATATTATGATGAACATATTCAATGCCCAGGGATCATCATCCCTAAAGTCGCGCCTGGCGTGGAACATGTGTACCACCAGTATGTCATCAGGGTGCGCAGCGAATGCCAGTTGACCCGTGACCAGCTCGCCATCGCACTCAGGGAGAAAGGGATTGGGACCGCTGTCCATTACCCAGTCCCGCTCAACGGGCAACCAGTTTTCAGGGAATATGCAAAAGAATGCCGTTGCCCTGTATCTGATATGCTGGCCGGAGAAGTGCTCTCCCTCCCGGTCCACCCGCTGTTGACCGATGAGGAACGGTTATACATTACCGAATGTATCAACGCGGTGGTATAATATGGAAGTCGGTGTGATCGGGACAGGGGTGATGGGAAAAAATCATGTCCGGGTATATTCTGAGCTAAAATCGGTAACCGGGCTCTATGTGTACGATGTCAACCACCAGGCGGCCATGAGTGTAGGGCTCCAGAACGGAGCAATCCCCTGCACAAGCATGGTGGATCTTCTCGATAAGGCAGATGCGGTAAGCATTTGCGTGCCAACCCAGTACCACCGGGAGACTGCACACCAGGTCCTTGAGGCAGGGGTCCATGTCCTCATGGAGAAGCCGATCTGTACCACGGTTGCAGAAGCAGAAGAATTAATGGGGATTATTGGGAAGAACCAGATCGTTGGGGTTGGCCAGATCGAACGGTTCAACCCAATCGTGCCGGAGATCAAAAGGATCTGCAAAAAACCCTTGTATGTCGAGATCAACCGGCATAACCCTGGTTCAGACCGTATTGCTGGTGCTTCAGTTGTTGAAGACCTGATGATCCATGATATCGATATCCTGCGACACGTCCTCTTTGATGAAGCATATACTCTTACCGGGGGCGGAACTGCAGACATTGCATCAGCACTCTTCAGATTTGGCAATACCCCGGCATATCTCTCGGCCAGTCGGAAGTCGTCAAAAAAGATCCGAAGAATCTATATCGAGGAGGAAGACTTCACGATCGAAGGGGATTTCATGGACCAGGAGATCTTCACCTACTACAAACCAGAGAAGTACCACGTCGAGAACGAACGCTATGTGCAGGAGAACATCATTGAGAAAGTGATGGTGAACAAGGTGGAGCCTTTGAAAGTGGAGCTCCAGACTTTCCTTGAGTGTGCAAAGAAAGGGAAACCTTTCCCGGTAACCCCTGAACAAGCGACAGAAGACCTCCGTATCTGCGAAGAGGTGCGGGCATTTCTATCCCCGAAAGGCATCACCGTATGAATGCGCCACTTGACATATTCGTGAAAGAGCGCGGGCCGATCCGGAAAATAGGAGTCATCGGTATGGGGTACGTAGGGATCCCGTCGGCAATACTTTTTGCTGCGGTGCCCCACTATGACAAGGTCTTAGGGTTCCAGCGTGATTCGAAGAGCTCGGGATACAAGGTCCTGATGCTTAACCGGGGAGAAAGCCCGTTAAAGGGTGAGGAACCGGGTCTTGAAGACCTCCTGAAAAAGGTAGTAGGTGAAGGAAAGTTTTCCTGCACCACTGACTTTTCTCAGATCCGGGATCTGGACGCGATCACAATTGCGATACAGACCCCGTTTCGCGATCCAAAGGACCTGATTCCAGATTTTTCCGCCCTTATTGAAGGCATCCGGATGGCGGGGAGGTATATCACCCTGGGGGCACTTGTGGTCCTCGAATCAACCATCACCCCGGGTACCACAACCGGCATGGCGAAAGAGCTGCTTGAAGAAGAGTCCGGGATGATTGCTGGCCGGGATTTCGCGCTTGCTCACGCCCCTGAGCGGGTGATGGTGGGACGTCTCCTCCGGAATATCCAGGAACACGACAGGATTGTTGGGGGCATCAATGCAGCGAGCACGGAACGGGCGGAAGAACTCTACACCCCGGTACTCACCATGGGGAGAATTATCTCTATGTCAGCAACTGCTGCCGAAGTTACCAAGACAGCCGAAAATACCTTCCGGGACCTTCAGATCGCGGCCGTAAATGAACTCGCTCTCTATTGTGAGGCAATGGGAATCAACGTGTACGATGTACGAAATGGGATCGCCAGCCTGAAGGAGGAAAACGTTACGAGGGCGATCTTATGGCCTGGGGCTGGGGTGGGGGGTCACTGCCTCACCAAGGATACGTACCACCTGGAACGAGGGGTTAAAACCCTCGGTGCAGGTCAGCTTGATTATCCACCGGGAATGGAATCGCTCTTCACCCTTGCACGGAATATTAATGACTTCATGCCACGGCATATGGTAAATCTCACCTGTTCAGGCCTGGAACGTGCAGGACAACAGATAGAAGGGACGCGGATAGCTCTCCTTGGCTGGGCATTTATTGCTAATTCGGACGATGCCCGAAACACCCCATCGGAGACATATTATACCCTTATGCAGAAACGAGGGGCGGAAATTGCGGTTCATGACCCCTACGTGGAACAATACCCCGGGACCCGAATAGAGAGTGACCTCGATTCAGTACTACTGGATGCCGGCGCCGTGGTGATCTTCACCGGACATTCGGAATACCGCTCCCTTGATCCCGTGAAGATAAGGAAATCAACAGGAAAAATCCAGCCAGTTATTATTGATGGCCGGAACGTTGTCGACCCGGACCGGTTCATCCAGGAAGGGTGGATCTACAAGGGGATAGGGAGAGGAGATAAGAATACACACCAACTTCTCAAGTACAGGTAATTACATTACGCTTGATATTGGTTTTTTATTATCACTAATCTCTATCATGTTACAGACAACGATCATAATTCAGATGGCATATGCTAGTGCCACGAAAACAAGCGAGAATAAATTGAGGCAATCACCTTTGCCAACAGTGAATGACAAAGTGATCCAGAGAATTTCATGAGATACCTGTAAAAAAACATCAATTCTCGGACAAATACGATCGATATGATAATCCATTCCGTTTGTTCCAGAAAACAGGCAGAATATATTCCGGACAATAATTGTAATGGCTGCCAATACGATACGAGGCTCGTTTTAACACATAGAGAGAAGTGGCCAAGCGACTGAATAACTTCAATCTGACCATACGGGCAGGTCTAAATTCGGGTAGCCGCGCTACTGGCTAAAATTATCTTCAGGAACGGACCTTGGTGTATCCCGTTCAATGATATGGCGATGACAAATAGGACCTCTTTTTTTCTGAACTTGTTTGTATACCTCGTTCGGCTAAAGTCTTCATTCAAGTTATTGGAGTGAACAACTCTGCTTTAGGTGTAGCATAGATTATATGGTTTGTATGGTCTTTGGGATGTTATTCGAAGACCTCGAAATATTAGTTTTTGGCGAAACAGGCTTGTAAATGTCCAGGATTAGTTCCAATGGTGTTTAGCGAGTGATCTTATTGATTTACATTAATGTAATGCATTGATGTAAACTATTATAAGGTTACAATGTGATTAATCATTGGTGCAAAGTGATATGTTCCAAAGTTCAACGATCACAACAAAAACATTCTGCGATAATATTCAAAAAAGTAAATTGGAGATAAAATCAATATCTAATTGGATAATTTTAATAATAATCCTCACACTTTTTATTTGCATCATACCGCCTGTTCAAGCTGCGGATTCCTTTGCCACATTAAAGAATCAATACATCCAGAATCACCCCGGGCAGTCAATAATACCGTATCCCTGGGAAACAAGTACATCGACAAGGGTCCTACCGTTCAATTACGAGATCCCTGCAGGACCCGCCAATGATATATCAATTACTGCCAGTGGGAACCAGTTTGAAGCGGCCTCTTTTATTATAACTGCTCAAAAGGATCTCTCCGGGATCAATATTAATGTTCCAAATCTTTATAACGCTCAAGGAAACAGCATCCCGGCAGATGCAATAAATGTCCGTACGGTAAAAGTATGGTACCAGGCAGCCGCTGATGACATCTGGCTTGACCATAATGAATACATCTTAGCTCCGGAACTCCTTCTCAAAGATGATAGTCTCGTTAAAGTGGATTATGTCACCAAAACGAATTATCTCAAAGTCACAATTAACGGAGTTGAGCAATATATTGATATCAGCAGTCCTACTACAACGGTTCCATCCAATGCCCAAATACACGATGCAGTATTACTACAATCATTTTCGCTTAAGGCGAACGAGAACAAACAGATCTGGATGACAGTCCATGTCCCAAGTAATACTCCGGCCGGGGATTATTCCGGAAATATAACCATAACAAGTCCATCGGAACCTTCAGTAGTCATGGACTTTAGCGTTACGATCTTACCATTTGATCTTGCGCCTTCACCGATTGAATATGCTATGTATTATCGCGGTGTTATTCCTACTACTCCAAAAGAGGGAATTAATTCCGAGTGGAAGACCCCAGAACAATATGCAATAGAATTACAGAATATCAAAGATCACGGAATATTGTATCCGACGGTTTCTTCATGGTATGAAAATAAGGTTGCAACCGAACTTTCGATAAGAAATCAAATTGGTTTTCCAAATGATCATATTTATTTATTGAATATCGGTCCTGGAAATCCAACCGACCAGACGAATCTTACAAAAATTAAAAATGAGGTTTTGGCCTGGAAAAAAATCACTTCGCAGTATGGGTACCAGGATACCTATTTCTACGGAATGGACGAGGCTAATGACACTGTATTGCAATCAGAAAGGCCCGCCTGGCAGGCAGTTCATTCAGCCGGAGCAAAGGTGTTTGTGGCAACGGGTTATGGTAATACGGAGGCTGTCAATATCGTGGGAGATCTTTTAGACCTTGCCGTTATTGCCGGTCCTGTCAACCCAACACAAGCCGCACAATGGCATAGCAATGGAAAACGGGTTTTTTCCTATGCCAATCCGCAGGTTGGTATAGAGGACCCGAAAATTTATCGCCAGAATTATGGATTTGCTTTGTCGAATGCGGGGTATGATGGTGCAATGGATTATGCATACCAACACGGATTTGGTCCTAATATCTGGAACGATTATGATAGTATCAGTACACATTACCGGGATCACGTCTTCGCCTACCCTACGAGCAATGGCGTCATTGACACAATTCAATGGGAAGGGTTCAGTGCGGGTGTCGACGATACAAGGTATGTCGCCACGTTAACTAAACAGGACGGAAGTGATAGCTCGGCTAAAACTATCGTTTCAAGTTCTTTGTCCAGCGGGGATAACCCGGCGACTATCCGCGGAAAATTAATAACCCAAATTCTGACACATTACCCTCAGACGCTAACCCCAACGGTAGTTGATAAAAAACTGCCCACGCCTAAATTAATGCCATCGGCCTCACCCACGGTGACGAACCTCACCCCCGCATCAGGAAATACTGCTGGAAGTAGTCCAACCCTTGTGGGAACTAACTTCAGAGAGGGTGCAACGGTAAAGTTGCAGAAGGCAGGTCAGAGTGATATCATCGCAAGTAATGTGGTAATTTCCAGCCCGACGAAGATCACGTGTACGATTTCAATTCCGGCAACTGCAGCAGCGGGGAGCTGGGACGTTGTAGTTACAAACAGTGACGGGACCTCAGGGAAGAAGACAGCCGGATTCAGTGTAACGGCACCAGCCTCACCCACGGTGACGAGTATCACCCCCGCGTCAGGAAATACTGCCGGGAGTAGTACAACCCTTGTGGGAACTAACTTCAGACAGGGTGCAACGGTAAAGTTGCAGAAGGCAGGTCAGAGTGATATCATCGCAAGTAATGTGGCAGTTTCCGGCCCGACGAAGATCACGTGTACGTTTGCAATCCCGGCAACTGCAGCAACAGGGAGCTGGGACGTTGTGGTCATGAACAGTGACGGGACCTCAGGGAAGAAGACCGCCGGATTCAGTGTAACGGCACCGGTCTCACCCAAGGTGACGAGCAGCACTTCCGCTTCAACAACCGCGGGGACTAACGTGAGCATCACACGCATCGCCGGAAATAACTCCATAAAGGGTGCTGCCTCTCCGACCGTTACGAGCTTCACGGCACCTGTTTCTCCGACCGTGACAGGCATCAGTCCCAGAACTGGAAAAACAAGGACTAACGTGAGCATTACAAGCCTTGCAGGTACTAACTTCAAAAAGGGTGCAACGGTAAAGTTGCAGAAGGCAGGTCAGAGTGATATCATCGCAAGTAATGTGGCAGTTTCCAGCCCGACGAAGATCACGTGTACGTTTGCAATCCCGGCAACTGCAGCAACAGGGAGCTGGGACGTTGTGGTCATGAACAGTGATGGGACGTCTGGTAAGATGGCTGCAGGGTTCATCACCATCTAGGGAACCCAAAGATGAAATGTTCAATGGATGAAGGTTTCACAATCAAACAATTTTCCCCCTCAACAGAGGGTTAAAGCGGGTTCCCACGTTATTGGTCGAATTTGTAACCTATTACCCTGCAATCCTGGGGTTTCCGGATTTCGGGAATTAACACCCATACTGTATTTATGCTGATTAAAAAAATTTGCATAACGCCAGACGGGCACGCACCAAAGGAATGACAATATAAGAGCCTATTTTTTACGCCCACAACGTTGCTGGATTCATGATGTTCAAGACAAATAAAAGGAAGGTTACTATGTACATACCCAACCTTCAACTATAAGGGTGTTCCAAGTTATGTGGAACCGCTAAGTCCATACCAGGTGAACAGGCGGTCCGCTATTCCGTCCACGGTTGAAAAGAGTTCCCTACCTACGCGGGGAAGTGGACAACAAAATAAATTGCCGGGGTGGTGTGATTCTATTGGCTCTATTGAGGTGCCCTTTATCATCAAAACTCTAGCAATTTGATCTCATTCTATCACTCGAACCGTCATCAGTTCGATTCGTCTCCAATCGTTTATTACCCTACGTTGCAAAAAGGATCTCACAGGTCCATGTTCTTCTTCTTACACCTCTTCACCGGCATCGTGCTCGGTCTCCTCGTTGCCGACTTTCTCCATGACCGTCGGTGGGTCCTCCCCATCGTTATCGGTTCCGTCCTGCCTGATCTCATCGACAAGCCACTAGGTAACCTTTTCTTTGCCGATATCTTCGGCAATGGAAGAATTTTCATGCACAGTCTATTCATTTTCTGCATATTCCTCCTCATTGGGATTGTTATCTGGAAGCGCTGGGCCCATCCCGGACTACTGGCCCTTGCACTTGGCCTTCTCTCTCACCAGGTCCTTGACCTGATGTGGGAAGATCCGAAGACCTGGTACTTTCCGCTGTTCGGGTCATTTCGCTATGTCCAGGGAGGTGACTTTGCTTTTATCCTCCTGCAAAGGGATATCGGTGTCCTTTCAGAGTGGATCCTCGCTGTAGCGATGGTAGGCGCATTCATCCTTTTTCTTGCGTTCCGGCAGTACGGGTTCTTAATTTCAAGGTACCAGACGGTATCGGCATGGCTCCTGGGTGCAGGGGCCGTCGTGTTCCTTCTTCTTTCCGGGGTTACGTTTGTAACGGGGCTGGTATCAGCGACGAGGACCACGGCGATTCTTTTTCGCTTTTTTGGGTGGATCGAGCCAGTAGAATGCATCATCGGTGGCACCGTATTCCTGTTGTGTGCCGTCCTTCTCTGGCGCATGAGATCAAATCTCCTGAAGAATAGAACGATTATCTTTGCACCGTAAACACGAAGTGCAGATTTTCATAGGGATTCAAAGGTCCAGAGCCCTGGATGGAGGAGCATTCGGATTTTGCTATGTGCTCCTGCCGGGTAGAAATCACATTGTGGTTGTATTGGAATGGGAGTCCTGATTTCAGACTTGACCATTCCTGCATCTGAACCAGTACGCGCATTCCACCATCATGGAGTGTTACCTCCCCAAAATCTGTATTCATACAGGGAGTGATGTAAGGGTACACCATGCATGTATGTCCCCTTCTGCATACCGCATGAAGTCGGCAATTGACCTTTTTAGAATTGGCCATCAACTGGGCCCCTGTCTCGGGTATCCTGGAGGTCTTGTGATTTTGATATGCTATGGCATAAACCCCAGCAGCCCCTGACTCATCAGGATAGTTCCGGGTGCAAGGATAAACAGGAAAAACGACCGGGATTTTCGCTTGTTTTAATGTCCGGATAATTGATTTCGACGCATCCGTGCGCACCGTAGTTGATGGCGGTTAATAGTGACAACGAAATAGTTTTGGTGTTTGAGACAGAGTGTATCAATACGACAGGAAACCCTCTCTGCCAAGTGTCTTGTTACAATTCATATCCACAAATGTTCATCGGATCCGTTATCCTGGACATCAACAATGTATTAAATGATAAAATCCAACTAATTTTTATGAACGCCCCCTTCTACCGGGTTATAGAAGGGAAAATTAAGTCTGAAAATAAAGAACAAACGAGGACCGTAACGAAGGACAAGGGAAGATTAACTACAGCAATAATTGTCTCTATTCTTATCATTTTCCTCAATGGTATTTTCCAGCCTGTTAACGCTGTCAATACAACAAGTAATTTTAACATTGATAGTAACCTTATTGCCGGTTTTACTGCCGATCCCACATCTGGACCTGTTCCTTTAACCGTGCAGTTTTCCGATTTGTCCAGTGGTGCCCCGGTGTCATGGTTGTGGACCTTCGGTGATGGCGGAACTAGTTCTGAACAGAACCCCTCGTATACTTATTCCTACCCGGGTTCCTATACGGTGTCATTGACGGCAATTAATCGTAATAGTTTTCGTTATTCCTACTCACAATTCAACTATATTTTTGTACACTATGATTCAATTAATGAGCAATTATCACCCGATTCAATTGATGAACAATTCCAATCAGACCCAATCAATGAGCAATTATCACCCGATTCAAATGGTGAACAATTCCAATCAGATTCATTTGATGAACAATTATTACCCGATTCAAATGGTGAACAATTCCAATCAGATCCAATTGATGAGCAATTATCATCCGATTTAAATGGTGAACAATTCCAATCAGATTCAATTGATGAACAACTATCATCAGATTTGAATACTATTAGGCCGTCATACCTGAGCCACGACACCGTTTCGATTAATGAACCAGATAATCGTGGATTAATTTCTAGTGATAATAAAAGTTCCGATTCAATAATGAACCTCGGAGAAGAAAGAATTGTCAGTTCGAAAAATAACAATCGAAACTCCACGAATTGGACATTTATAGAATTAGACCCTTTAAAAACTCAACAACAGAATGAATACATGGTATCGCATGTAGTCAACGTATTTCGTAGCCTGTTACCTTGAATAACGGGATATCAACAGAACTATTGATGTCGTTGTAAAAAGTTTTTTATGGAGATGAAATGAACGCCATTATTCAACTAAACTCACAGAAATTGAAATTCTCAATATTTTAGGACATTTTGTAGAAAATAATGGGATTAAAAGCGTTGAAAGAATAACTGGATATCACCACGATACGATTGGTAGTTTATTAGAGGATAGTGCTGAGTATACGAAACAATGGTACCGTACGGTACCAATTTTTTACATATATCTATTATCTATGGTTAATTGGAGCACTACCAAGATTACGCGAACACTCCGATCATTATATATTCTTTAACGAGAGATGAAAAAAAGATTGAGGGGTTGATATGACGACAAAAATATTAATGGTCGATGATTTTCCAGCTATCTTAGAACTTTACGACCTGTATTTTAAGTCTAAATGTAAGACCGTTGAAATTGAAGAATGTACGTCGGCATTAGAAGGCCTGGAAAAAATGAAATCCCAACAATTTGATATTATAATATCTGATTATGATATGCGAGATATGGATGGGATTGAGTTTCTTAAAACAATCAGAAGTAAGAGTGATTCTACACCATTCATCCTGCTAACCGGGATTCAAGATACAAGACTCGAAATTGAAGCACTGGAATACGGAGCAAAGTTTATGCAGAAAGGTGAAGAACCTAAAAAGCATTTTGATGAGGTAATATCAATGCTCAGGGAAATTAAGAAGCACCACGCTTCTTAACCTCGCATTAAAAAATCGACACCGAAATATTCGGACATCAAGGCAAAGCATATTTCTGCCCCATATTGCAATAATCTCGGACTTGATAGAACCTATGGGGTTTGAAATGCCGTATAAATTTTTCCTATCCTGTGCGATTTGGAGTGGAATTCTTCGGTATTTGCGGGGTGAAGAATGACCCCCCGGATAGAATTAACGAGTTTTATCAGGGATATCCAATGCGGAATTTCTGAATTGATCAAGCGCATTGATGCCTTGGGCCCCGGTGAAAGATGAACCCCCATGAGGTATGGGAAGGGGACCGTTTATCAGTATGCTAGTTCATGGGTTCCCTTACCCGAGGCATCAGAGGGATGAGATGGGAGATTTAGCCGGATTATTTTTCAGAGAACGTGGGATTGAATGGAGTAGTACACGCCTCGGGGGAATGTATCCAAAACAAAGGTAACCACCAACGGCATAAGTCGGGGTATCTCATTTCTGGTGGTCTCACGAGAATCCGAAAGAATTATGTGGCATTGAACAAAAAATAATGTGGATGACACTTATTTTTATTATCGAAGATAATGAAAACCTCGCTGATGGCCTAGCCTATTTTCTTAAGTACCTTGCTCGCTATGGTACCCTTATTGCCAACTCGGCAGAACTTGCTCTCGATACCCTGATGAAGATTGAAACCCCGGACCTGATCCTCCTTGATATAAAACTTCCAGGAATGGATGGTATTGATTTCCTCTCCCGAATCCGCAGGGATATTAAATTAAAGGATGTAAAAGTAGTTATTTATTCTGGTCTGCCGGAGTACAAAGTCCGTGAAGGACTTGAAGAGAGGAACATTTTTGTTCAACACATTTTACAAAAACCGACAAGCCCCGCAGCCCTTGTTGCTATTATTGATAAAGAGCTGAAGCAAAAATAATATCCGTCCTGTTTTTTTATGGTGCAACAGGTACGACGTTGCAACAGATGAATTAATTTTTTTGGCTCTTCTCCAGGCTTAGGAGATTTCATTGTGTAACTACGACCTCCCATAATAGGTAAAAGCCTCAACAGAAAATAATTGGAATGCCGGGAGAAAAGTTAGGTGAATACTATTACAAGGAAAACCGCCTTTGCCCAGGCGCGACCCGAAGAGGTCTCGCGCAGACCCATATCGGGATGGGAACAATCTCAATGCGGGGGTTTGGGGACGGTAGTCCCCATCATATTGTTTACCCAAAGACACCTGATTTATCCCCCGACCTCATAACCAACCACCTAATTTTTATCCGCACACAAAAAAAAAGAAACACAAAAATTGATTTCGTTGTAGCTTGGTTTGTGTTATACTGGAACGTAATTTTTAGAAATGGGGTTAATTCTTCCATTCCGGGAAATGTGGGCCATCCTGAATTGGGAGAAGAACCTTTTTTAATAAATCTGGTCGTCCGCTCGTTCTGCCGAAACGCTTTGGAGGCATTTTCGGGTATAATTTATTCTGTGACTCCATACTGACCCGAAATCTGATTCTATTGGGGAACCTGAAGCGATCAAGTTTTTTTGCTGGGTTGCGAATCTTTTTTGAAACCTCAGTAGTCATCCATTCATCAATTATCCGGTATGCATACACCTCATTTAACGTGTTGTTTCCTTTCCATGCAATGGGATTTCAGTTGCCCACGCGATAGGCACCCTTCGGCACTCTCATCTCAAACCGGGCTCCTTTGCCAATCTCCCCTGTCTCGCAGATGGTGATGCCGGTGATGTTAAGGATCTCCCTTGATAAGGCTAAACCGAGCCCGGTGTTCTTCCCAAAACCTAGTTCGAAGATCTTTTCCTTCTCATCTATGGAAACACCCGCGCCATCGTCCTCGCAAATTACGATACAATCATCCCCGGATTCCATAGAATAGAACCGGATGGTCGTGATCTTCCCGCCGTACCGGGCTGCATTATCCATCACGTTGTAAAATACCTTGACAATCAGCGGGTCGGCGAACACTTCAGTGCCGGCAGGGAGGTCGTTTATCACCACAACCGTTTCTAAAGGGGCTTGCTTTAACGCTGAGTCAACGAGTGTTCGGCAGTCTTGCCATATGGGTGCATGAACCCCGATGCTCTCGTATTCTTTAGTGAACTGGATCATCGAAGAGATGCGTTGCGCAGCGGTTGAAACCTTCAGGAAATATTCATTATGAGTGGTATCGCGTGGCCAATCTTCGAGAAGGGCAAGGTATCCCCGTAGAACCGTCAGCTGGTTGTTGATATCGTGGCGGGTAATGGAAGAGAGGAGGTTGAGTTTTTTGTTTGCAATAGCAAGTGATGTTACATATCGCTGGAGCTCCTGCGCATGGTGATCCCTCTCTGTTTCGAGTTTTTTGCGTTCGGTGATATCAATGAGGAGCAGGAGCGTTGCGGGGTTGTCGTGATATTTGATCGGCGTTCCTTTTACGATAACCGTTCTCCTGCACCCGTCCTGTGTCATGATATCTGTTTCATATACGGGGACTTCACGTCCGATGTGGCGGGCTGTAATGTTGGCAGTTACTTTGTCGCGTTGATCTTCTGCAACATATGAAAGTAACGATGTTCCGATCAACTCCTCCGCAACATACCTAATTGCCCACTCTGCGGCCGGGTTTACATAGAGGATTTTCCCGTCCGTTCCGTATATGACGATGTAATCGGGTAGGTTCTCGATAAGACTCCGGTTAAAAGATTCACTCTGCTGCAGTGCCCGCTCGCTTCTGCCGAGATCATCAATATTATGCCGCAATTCCTCTTCTGAAGCGGTTAGTTCCTCATATGATGCATGAAGATCTTCAGCATTTTTCAGCAGATCCTCCTCTGCCTTTTTGCGTTCGGTAATGTCATGGGTAATTGTAAGGACGTGCGCTACACCGTTTAGTTCAATAATTGACATGGACATCGAGCCATAAATCTCTCCGGTTTTTGTAAGAAAACGAGCCTCGAAATTTCTGACCTCCCCTTTGGCTTGCAATTCTTCTACAATCTTCCTCCTATCTTCCGGATCCTTCCAGAAATTTATTTCCAAAGAAGTTTTACCGGCGACATCCTCTTCCGTATACCCTGTTATCTCTGTAAATCCCTTATTTACTGAAATAAACCTGCCGTCGTTAAGATGGGTGATGCAAATTGAATCGGGGCAGGTAAAGAATGACTTCCTGAATTTTTCTTCACTTATATGCAATGCTTCTTCATTACGCTTACGCTCGGTGATATCATACAATATTGACCTGCTCATCATGATACTGCCGTCTGTGTTTTCAATTAACGTTGAACTGGCAAGAGCGGTTAGTATAGTACCATTTTTCCTGATTATATCAAACTCAAAATCTCGTATCCATCCTTGCTCTAAAAACTGTGGAAAACTCCTTTTAAGATTATCACGGCTCTTTTTTGTAAGGAAGCCTGAAAATTTTTTCTTGCCGATAATTTCTTCTCGCGAATACCCTAGCCATGAGAGTTCTGTATTGTTTATGTTGATAAAAACACCATCCTTGTCAAGCGAGTGATATCCACATGGTGCGTTATTGTAAAGATCATAAATTTCTCCAGATGCACGATCGCGGTCTGCTTCCGCCCTTTTCCGTGAGAATGCTGCCTTGATCTTGTGGACCAGTTCGGCAAACTGCGCTTCAGGATTGCCACCTTTCTGGAGATAGAAGTCCGCTCCACTATCGATCGCCTGCATTACTACCTCTTCCCTGCCTTTCCCGGTAAATAGAATAAAAGGAATCGATCCAAAGAGTATCCTCACCTCAACAAGGAATTGTATGCCGTTCATCCCCGGCATCTGGTAATCGGAGATAATGGCATCGAATTGTTCTTCCTGGAGGCGATCTAATGCAGCAGATGCCGAACCAACGGTTGCAACAGAGAACTCTCCGGATTGCTCAAGGAACAACTTGCTGATGTCGAGAAGATTGGGTTCGTCATCGACATAGAGTACCCGGAGAGTATCTGCCATCAGACTCTATAGTCTGTCTTGGAACACATATCTTTCGGAATTGGGATCCCGGATATTACTTTCATTTTCCATAATATTCCATCAGATGCCTGAAATATCCGAAGCCCTGACCGCTTGGCTCTCGTCTGGAAAATTTCTAAATTCTTCGTTTTTATTTTAAAAGAAATTTCGAACCCAACCAGAAAATAATGATAGAATCTTTACTAAGTTTCAAGAACGCCCCGGCCGGGATTTGAACCCGGGTCAAAAGCTCCGGAGGCTTCTAGGATGTCCACTACCCTACCGGGGCACCGTATACTAATTCTCCCTTCATAATTGGCGTGCATCATCCGGACATTGCCATGAAAGGGTGGTAACATATTACTCATTTAGTTATAAATAAACTTGCAATCCGAATGATTCCCTGACCAAGTTCTCAAAATTGCGATACCAGAATTATGAATAGTACCTTAAAACCGGTGACTGGCTTTTTTACAGCTTCCGGATTTTGTCCACCTTAACAGATTGGATTTCTGACCGCAAAGAATTGCGATGCAGGTACAGAAATCACTATGGACATACTACCATTGTGGGTCAATCCTTTTAAGCATATCGAACCTTCTTCACGACCGAAAAGGTGAAATAAGACCATAAAATCCGTCCTGTGCTTGTGCCATTCTGTACGGGCTAACCTGAACATACCAGTTCAGGGTCCTCAGGAATGAAAGGGGAGCCGTAACAACACGGTCCTAATTTAGGACCTCGTTTTATGGGAACAATTGTTGTTATGAGTGCCGGACATGGTAAAGGTGCCAGATCTTGCAGGCACCTTCATGGCTGACCATGCAGGGACCGACCGGAGTCCTCGGGTTGCATACTTTTCCGAATAATTTACAATCCGCAGGTTCTGCAATACCCCTGAGTACCTTGTCGCAGATACAGGCCGTATGCTTGGTGATGTGTTTGAATTCGAGATTAAATTTTTTCTGGGCGTCGTATTGTGCGAAACCCGGCCGTAAACGAAGACCTGACTGGGGGATTACCGGGAAACCACGCCACTCGACATCTGATGGCTCAAATACGCGGTACATCAGGTCTTGTGCTTTTTTGTTCCCGTCACAGGTTACCGCCCTCGGGTAGGCATTATCGACCCGGTGTGTACCCTCTTTTACCTGTTCGACAAGCATCAGGAGTCCGAGGAGAATGTCCTCTGCCTCAAAACCGGCCACCACCTGGGGCACCGGGAACTGTTCGTACTCGTGGTACCCCATGACCGTGCAGACGTGCCCTGGCAGAATAAAGCCGTGAAGTGCTGCTTCGCCCTGTTCAAGGAGCCACTTCATGGCAGGCGGTACAAGGCGGTGGCAGGAGAGGATGGAGAAATTGCCCGGCGGGTTGGTGAGCAGCGACGCTGCAACGGTAGGTGCCGTGGTCTCGAAGCCGACTGATATGAATACCACTTCTTTTTCGGTCTTTTCTGCTATCTCTACCGCCTTATGGACTCCCTGGACAACCCGTACATCCCCGCCGCAGGATTCAAGAGACCCCTTCGAACCCGGGACCCTGAGCAGGTCGCCATAGGTAGCGATGATACAGCCTTTTTCTACCAGTTCAAGTGCAGCATCGATCTCACCCTGGGGAGTAATACAGACCGGACACCCGGGACCCATGACAATTTTCAGTCTTTTTGGGAGTACACTACGGAGCCCTGTCCGTGCAATGGCGGCCTCATGAGTCCCGCAGATATGCATGAAGGTGAGGTCGCGGTCCACCATCTGATGGAGCTTTTCAGTAATCTCCTTTCCAACCGCCATAATTCTACAAATGTTTCGGCGCTAATCACATAAGAGTGCTGATCATTTTGATCTTTGACATAAATCCAATGCTCAATTTTCAAATATTGTAAGGGTTCCATTCAACCTGCCCATTTTAAGGCAGAACACTAATTTCCATATCTATTTATACCCACCTGCTCCACCGCTCACCATGCTTGGTGTCTCAACCTACTGTCTTCATGGGTTGCCGCTTGATAGTGCGCTTGAACAACTATCCGGCATTACGGGTATGGTTGAGGTGATGGATGAAGGGTACCATTATCTGGCAGACACTTCGGTCCTGGAGAACTATTCGTTACGTTATTCAATTCATGCCCCGTATCACGGGATCAATATTGCCAGCGTTTTTGAGACCATCCGCCGTGCGAGTATCGCGGTGACACTGGAATGCTTCTCGGTTGCCGCTGAAATTGGTGCGAATGTTGTCCTGCATCCCGGGTATTATGCATGGGAACAGGAAAAAAGGTCTGCCCGGCGGCAGTTTACTACATCACTCGGGGAACTTTCCAATGCTGCGGATGACCTTTCACTCACCTTTTATTTTGAAAATATGGGGGGTATGGATTATTTCTTCTTACGGACGCCCGATGAACTTGACCTTATCGGGGATGCCGGTTTCGCGCTCGATGTAGGTCATGCAAACCTTAACAACTGCCTGCCAGCATTCCTCGAAACGGCGATTGACCACATGCATATTCACGATAATTATGGCAGGAATGACTCGCACAGCCCAGTCGGAGATGGCGATATCGATTTTACAGCGGTGATGAAAGTGCTTCAACGTAACCATGTGACTCCGGTCCTTGAAGTAGCTACATTTAAAGGAGTAGTCAGGAGTATCGATGCTCTTCTTCAAATCCCGTCTACTCCCTGAATTGCCATATGTATGAATGTTTTATCCCTTCCGGCAGGGGGATTTATCTGAAATCTGCGGGGTGAAACCAACCCTCCGGATATTCCACCAATCCGGGCAGTAATTCATTGTCCTGAGATTCGTGTTCCGCAATCTTTTAAACATAATACTACGTAGTTTATAGGACACAGCAGCATGCCAATTGTTGCGAAGCAGCATGTAACTCCAAGTTGTATGCCTGCCTGCACGTTATGGCGTTCTTCCCTGTGCCTGTGTGACACAGCCCGGTAGTGTGCCTCCTTGGTAAGGAGGAAGTCGCGAGTTCGAATCTCGCCACAGGCTTGATAGCGGAACTAATAATCTCTGTCACTTTTTTACTATGGTTTGTTAAAAGTAAGCCCGAGACCGTGAGTGTTAGGTGAAGTAATGTGCTCATTACTCTATGACACGAACACCCGCGCCCAAATGTACTTACCCATTATGCACCGAAACGGACCACCGGGCATATGTCCGCGACAAACCCTACGAGGTAAAAAAAGCATCTCACGGGTTATGTCCCGTTTGTCACACAACACTATTTGATAAAACATTACCCCGGCAGGAATTGACAGGTGTAAAGGGTTGCCCGGGGATTATCCGGACCTTATGTGAAGACCAGTGACAAAGGCTTGCACCTTTTGGCTATTCATGTCCAGGGTGTCAGTCCTTCCGGTCCTGATTTGGATGATCGACAATTAGACAATCTTTTATACCGGTAAAAGATAGTTCCCTATCGGTACTGATCTTAGTCTGTCAGTTACCAACCTAAACCGCATAAAGACCAACACATTAGCTCAGTTGGGGGGGCCGGCCACCTGGCCCCTTTATCGATAGGGTACAATCCATTTTTTGTCTAACATTCCCTGATATTACTTTCACCCCACGTCCGGCAGCTCTCCATATATTCCAACCCAGATTTTATCTACATGGTTAATCCAATGGGATGGGTATAAGGCAAAAAATACCGAATCGTTACGGGATGGGGTATTGATGTCATGATATACTGTGGTTTGTCGGAAAACGGAAATGCGTTATTTGTCAGAGATGTATTCCCAGTGCAAGGAATCCCATGGCAGGCAATTGAAAGTCTTGAACCACTGGAAGAAAATAGCACCACGAGGTAAACGGTATAAGTATCATTCAGGACATCATTTCACTCGTACGGGTGGAAGAAAATACTCCCCCCAAGTTTTAGGAATATACGATTTTTTTGATTGCCGGGCTCTTACCTGCAGTTGTACGGGAGTTTTTAATATCCAGGTCCAATAAACAATAGAAGATTGAGGAATAACCATGCTTATCGGACCCTCTCCCACACTGGAAATGGAAATTTTCGTGGATAAATTATTCTGCAACGGGTGTGCGAATTGCATTCAGCAATGTACAATGGGTGTTTTTAAAATGGATGGCGATCAAGCCTTTGTTGACAATGAATACATCTGCGTTGGATGCTTTAAATGCCAGAGCTTCTGTCCGACAAATGCGATACAACCACGTATTGTCATGCGGGTTTCATGATTTATCCCTTTCCGATCTCCTGTCACCGGGCAATTAGGGTCTATTTTCTGCCGTTCTTTTTTAAAAAAAGAACGGGATTAAACGTAGGTATTTTCATTCGTAATCAAAATCGAAATCATAATCCTCATAATCTTCGCTCATTGTTCTCCAGATATCCACACAAATTTTCGGGTGTCCGCTGCAATAACAATCGATTAAACACTTGTATCGCAATTCTCCATCAGTACCTACATACCAGTCCAGGTATTCACATGCTCCATATTTCTCCACATATTCCGCTTCTTCACGTGTTCCATATTGCATAGGTTGCACCAGGGACGAAATGGACTAAATTTGGATAGGTATTTCTTATTATCCGAATAGTTTTTTTTTCAAATATATGCAATTAATCTCTGTACTATCTTCTTTTCATAGAGATATATCCTCACAAAACAACACTATTGATGTTTTGATATCAAAACAGGCTTAAATCAGATGAAAGTCGTTGGAAGTACATCTGGTAAAAACCGGTACTTGCCATGCCGATCGGATATGGAAAGAAGGACCTCTCGGGCGTAAGATCTCTTAATGATACGATTGCTTCCTACTGCATACCATGTCAATGAGGAACTACTCATGTCTAAAAACATGACGGCGGGATTTATTGTAATGGATATACTGGCACCTACCATCACGTTCATGGGAAATGTATGGTAAATGAGAATCCCCTTGCCTGAAATGAACTACATCAGGTCCGGCAGCACCAGTTGAAAGGAACCTCTATCATATGATGTTTATTGTCACGGTCACACCTGGGCCATCCCCGATCCAATTGCACCCTTCAACAACTCAAATCATTATTGCTGTTACCCCGGGATTTTGGACTATTTCACCTGCAACCGGGATATAAGGTCACCCATGGACTGGTCTGTCCTTCCCCGGTCTACTAGTCCAACAACGACCCTTTTTTATAAAAAAAGGGTGTGATGCACGTACTTATTCCCCCTCTACAGCGTGCGGCCTGCTCACGCGAGTCGGGCAATGAGGAAACAACTGGATGAATATAAATGGTGGGGATGATATCCCGGCAGGCAGAGGTTCACACAATACTATTGCTTTTTCTCATAATAGGTGCAGAATGACCCGCATCTGACACACCCTTCGTTACACGGCTCTACGTGAATGGTAATTGTTGACCTCGGGTATTCAAGTTTCAGGTCTGCTTCAAGGTGGTCCTCGAAATCGTGGGATAATTCGACTGATATGTCTTTTGACATCACCAGGTGAAAATCAATGAATATTTCCGGGCCTGCACGCCGTGTTTTCAATTCATGGAACCCTGCGTAGTCCTTTGCATGCTCGCAGATTATCTCCTTAATCCGCTTTTCATCTTCTTCAGGAAGACTCCTGTCCATCAGGTCTGAAAGTGACCTCTTTGTAAGGTCATAGGCTGCCTTCATAATTACAATGGCAACACCTATTGCAACAAGTGGGTCGAAGAGGGTAATCCCTGTCAATCGTATCAGGATAAGCCCGAAAAAAACTCCGAGCGAGGTGAATATATCTGTCCGGAGGTGCCACGCATCGCTTTCAAGGGCTATTGAGTCGGTTTGTTTGGCGACTTTCATAAGCCGCGAAGAAACGTACCAGTTCACTAGTGCAGAAAACCCCATGACGGCAATACCTGCCAGGAGCATCTGGGGGGTGAAATATTCAGTCTGCTCACCGAGCAGTTTTTTTACCGATTCGTAAATAATCAGGATTGCAGCGATAAAAATAAGCAGTGCTTCCACAAGGCCGGAAATATCTTCGAATTTACCATGGCCAAACTCATGTTCGGGGTCCGGTGGTTCAGCTGATTTCCTGACGGCTATAAATGCAATTACTGCCGCAACCAGGTCCATCGAAGAATGAATTGCTTCTGAAATAATGCTCACAGAACCAATGGCGGTACCGACGGCAAATTTTAACAGGACCAGCCCGGTATTAGAGATAATCGAGAGACGCGCTGTCTTTTCTTTCAGTCTGTCAAGAGTTTTTTTATCCTCGTCCGGCATCGTGATGGTATCCTGATTAGATATGGGTTGTACAATATTTCAACATATTGAGGAATTCTGGTTACGGATACGAGCCTGTCCAACCAGCTATGATAATGGTTGGACAGACCAATAAAACGCCTAATAAAAATAAAGGAATAATCACCTGCTTCATCCAATTGCTGAAAATACCCGTGCATCCTGAGATCCCGAACTGA
>Ga0194039_1000286_pt1 | contig 31855 bp, 24 predicted proteins | sample JunL228m_MetaG_FD_148679 | JGI IMG/M metagenome (GOLD analysis project Ga0194039, IMG submission 148679) | Anoxic zone freshwater microbial communities from boreal shield lake in IISD Experimental Lakes Area, Ontario, Canada - Jun2016-L227-8m | ecosystem: Environmental > Aquatic > Freshwater >... | reverse complement strand
AATTGGAAAGATTCTATGCTTGTGTGAAATAAAACCACCAGAACCGGCAATGATCATGCCGGTGTGCCAATCGAGATTATAATCCCCCTAACGAATCATCAGGGATTGCTTTCCCTCTCATGAAAAACGTGAGATGGGGAATGGTGCGCTTTACACTTATGTGCAGAGCGGGAAGAGTTTTTCTATCACGCGCTCGACCTGAATGACAGATGTACCGATGTAAGTGTCTGGGTTGAGGAGTGCCGCGATATCGCTCTTCGAACAATACCGCACGATTTCTGGATCAGATCCCAGCACTTCTGCAAGCGGCCGGTTCTCGGCCAGTGCCTGCATACTCGCCATCCGGACGCGTTCGTGTGAATCCTGACGGTTCATACCTTTTTTGGTCAGCTCGATCATGACAGATTCTGCCATGTTGATCCCGTGGAGGAAGCCAAGGTTTCGCCGGATTGCGGCGCGGTTGATCACAAGACCTTCGAGCACGTTTGCCATCAGCCTAAGGCAGTGATCAGTGAGGATCGAGGCTTCCGGGAACAATATCCGTTCGCAGGAAGAGTTGGTGAGATCGCGCTCGTCCCAGAGGGTGTTGTTCTGGAGCGCAGGTTCTACTGCGGACCGGATGATGCGGGCAAGACCGCAGACCTGCTCTGATTTGATCGGGTTTCTCTTGTGTGGCATGGTGGAAGAGCCCACCTGTTTTGCTCCGAAGGCTTCCTCGACTTCCCCGATCTCGGTGCGCTGGAGCGAGCGGACTTCAACACCGATCTTGTCGAGCGTAGTTGCAACACCTGCACAGAACATGAAGTATTCCGCGTACCGGTCGCGGGAGATCACCTGGTTTGAGACGTCCACCGAACTCATACCGAGGTACTCCATCATGGTCTCTTGCACTTCAATCCCTTTTGACCCGAGTGCAGCCTGTGTACCGACCGCGCCGGTCATCTGTCCTACTACGACCCTTGGGCGCATCTGTTCGAGACGCCCGATATGCCGTCCAACCTCGCTTGCCCAGATGGCAAAACGGAGGCCGTAGGTTGTCGGGACACCGTGCTGGCCATGGGTCCTGCCGATGCAGACCAGCGACTTGGTCTCAGCGGATCGTTTGAGGAGGATTCCCAACAGATGGCGAAGTTTCAGCTCGATCAAGTCGAGTGTCTGTTTCAGCTGGAGCCCTGTTGCTGTATCGAGGAGGTCGTTGCTCGTTGCACCGTAGTGCACCCAGCGGCCGGATTCTCCCGTTACTTCTGAGATCGCTTTGACTATCGCCATCATGTCGTGGCTGATCTCAAGCTCAATTGCCTTTGCCCGTACGAGCGAGGCATTGTGGGCCTTCTCGCTGATCTCTACTGCCGCTGCTGCCGGGATCATACCGTGATGTGCCTCGGCCTTTGCCAGTGCGACTTCGGCGGCAACTACGCAGGAGAACCGGTTCTTTTCACTCCAGACGGCACGCATCTCCTTTGTGCCGTAGCGCTCCTCGATGGGGTGGACTGCCATGGGTAGTGATGGGTTGTTTTGGGATATAGTGATTGAGGATCGGAAGGTGGATTGTTGAACGGACGATTCAACCTCTGAATATTCCGGAAAACCAACATCCGAGAGCCGCATACCTCATAGATGTACCAAAATGAGGATGATATACAGATGACACCGGAACTTCACCTTCGCCCCGCATCCCCACACTCATAAAACCCACCAGCACCAATACGTGTACCAATGGATAGCATCGACACCTACTTCCCATATAGCGAATACCGTCCGGGCCAGCGCCATATGCTCGAAGTGGCAGCGCAGGTTGCCCGCGATGGGGGAATTGTCATGATCGATGCCCCAACCGGCAGTGGGAAATCCAGTGTCGTTGCCTCGCTATTAGCCGAGCGGAAGAAACGGAAGATCGTAATTGCTGTGCGGACGGTCAGTCAGCTCACTACGTTCATTCGCGAACTCGAACTGGTAAAAAAGAAACAGCCTCAGATAAAAACCGTGTACCTTGTCGGCAAGAAGAGCATGTGTCCTCTTGGCGGCGAGGGGGATATTTACCGCAAATGCGAAGGGGTCAAGGCATTCTCTTCCTCACTCATGCGGGATCGTGCGGATAAAGGATCCCTCGTTCCGTCAAAAGACGCGTTCATCATCCAGCAGATACGTCGCATGGACAAGGAACACCCTCTTCTCTGCCCGTATTATATCGCGAGCAAAATGTTCGTGCCCGCAGAGACCATGGGGGTCAAGATGGTAGCGTCAACCGAACTACGGGCCAAAGCCGAACGGGTGATCGCACACTCTGTGCCCCCACGGGAACTCACGGAATTCTCCGGTGCCTGCTGCCCGTACGAGCTGATGATGCAGGCTGCCCGGAATACCGATGTGGTGATCCTCAACTACCATCACCTATTTAACCGCGACATTCGCGAGCAGCTCTATGCCAATCTCGGTGTCGAACCGCAGGATGTCCTGCTGCTTATCGACGAAGCGCATAACTGCGGTGATGTGATCACCGGTATTGAGAGCGTGACTTTAGAAGAGCGCGACCTCGAACAGGCATCTCGCGAACTCTCAGGTATGCGAAAAAGGCACAAGGGAGCAGAGGCGGTCCAGCATGTGCTGCCGCGGCTCACCGAATTCATACGGGGTCTTACCAATTCTGTAGAAGCCGAAGACTGGTTTGATCCGGCAATCTTTGACCGGATGATTGTCCGGGAATCCCTGTATAAAGAGATGGATGAGATCGTCGATGACCTGATGGGCCTATCAGAAACTATGAGGGAGAAGAACATAAAAGAAGGAGTATTTCGGGAAACCGCAATAGAACGGCTGACAGAATTTTTAGTTCGGCTCTCTCATTCCTCGACAGATCCTGCCTACCTCACAGTATACCGTAGAACTGAAACTGGAATCACTCTCGAAGTGCGCAACATCGATCCTGCCGCTTCGCTCTCGGAAGTCTGCGGATCCCATTCCTGCTGTGTCCTGATCTCAGGTACACTATCTCCAGTTGACAGTTTCCGCCACTACTATTTCGGTGATGCGAATGTGACAACGCTCTCGCTTCCCAACGCCTTTCCAAAAGAGAACCGGCTGATCGCGTGCGCAAATGATATCACTACTGCATTTTCCATGCGGCAGAACAAGGACAATACCAACCGGGTCTGCGATTACATCAAAGCCTTCAGTGCGCTCAAAGGGAACCGGGCCTGCTATTTTCCCAGTTACCAGATCCTAGAATCTTTTGCCAGCCTCACCGTGCCTCACATGAAGGGAAGAAAAACATACATCGAACCCCGCGATGCCGTAAATGCGAGTGCAGCCTTAAATGAATTCCTCTCACTACCCACACGCGGCGAATCCGGTGTGATGTTTGCAGTCTGCGGCGGGAAATGGAGCGAGGGGCTCGACTACCGTGGCGAGATGCTGAACGGTGCGATGGTGATCGGACTCCCGCTTGCCCCATTCAACCGTGTCAGGAAGATGACAATAGAATATTTCCGGCATAAGTTTGGCGACGAAGGTGAATTCATCTGCTACACTCTGCCCGCAGTCAACCGCTCCCTACAGGCTTTGGGAAGGGTACTCCGCACACCGGAAGATCGAGGTGTGCTGGTGCTGAGCGAAAAACGGTTCCTTGAACGAAGGGTAAGAAACGCACTACCCGGCTGGATCAAAGAAGAGATGATCGAATGTGATGTCACGCGATTCCGTGAGCTGATCGGGAAATGGAAATCGTAAGTGGTTCGTGCCGGTTCGGGCTCTGGTATGTCCACATCTGGTGGAATGATACTGCAGTGCAACGAGTTCATTTTTCAACAACCGGACTTGCCGGTGAAGTTCCCCCGCTCATCAGGAAATACTGCGCAGGACAACCAGTCGATTGTTCCACCCTTGACAGCTTCGCACTCCATGAAGAAACCATATACAGCCGGATTTACCGGGCTGTGCGGGACGTGACCTACGGGACAACTGCAACTTATGGTGAGATTGCCGAAAAGGTCAGCACTTCCCCAAGAGTGGTGGGACAAGCAATGGCCCGTAATCCGACACCGCTAGTCATCCCCTGTCATCGTATTGTAGCAGCGCATGGAATCGGTGGATTCTCACCGTCAGTTGAGATCAAGGAAGCACTGCTGGCAATGGAGAAGAAAGGACTGCATAAATTACTATTGGGAAAAAATCCAATGTAATTGATAAGGAGCAATTACCACATACGGAGAGCCGGTCTTGAAGTCAGCAGTTATCCTTGTAGGAGGAGAGGCGAGACGCGCCAACGGGCAGGAGAAGTATTTTTTCACCTATGAGGGAAAGACCTTCATCGATCGGCTGATCGAATCTCTTAAGCTGGTTGTTGACGAGATAATTCTTGTTGCACGGGATCCTGAACAATGCAAACGTTTCAAAGTGATCACGGGGGTCCGGTGCATAACTGACATCCGTACGGGAACAGGACCCATCGGGGGACTCCATGCCGGAACTCTTGCAGCACGCGGGGAGTTAATTTTTGTATCCGCATGCGATATGCCGTGTGTTGATCCGAGGGTGATCGCCCACCTGTTCAACCGGATTGGGGGTTACGATGCCTCCATTCCCAGCTGGAACCCGGAGATGCTCGAACCCCTGCACGCAGTGTACCGGAGAACCGCACTGATCGGTTATCTGGAAGACCACGCTTCCCTCTCCCTGCGTACCATGGTCAGGGAGTTGAACACACTCTATGTGCCAATCGAAGAAATACGGGCTATTGACAACGAACTGACAACATTTACCAACATCAACAAAATTGAAGATCTTGAACGGATTAACCGCATCCGGAAATAAAATCCTTGCTGTTTTTTAATTGAAAAAAGATGACCATTTCTCGTGCATGAACTGCAACAGTGCTCAAATCTTCTTTTTCCTGCCGCTTGCATCCCGCATATAATTCCCAAACTCGCTTTTTAGGAGTTTATCCCCGGAAAAAACCGGGCCGTCCCGGCATACCCGGAGCCCGGAGGGATCCACACAGCACGAACCGCAGACACCAACACCGCATTTCATGTACCTATGCAGGGAGAACTCGGTTTTATGAGCAATCCCTTTCTCATCAACTTTCGAGAGGACAGATCGCATCATCACTTCCGGGCCACAGACCGCTATCCGGTCGTACAAACCAAGATTGAAATCGTCCATGAGTGCGGTCACAAACCCTTTCTGACCAAGCGATCCGTCATCAGTTGCGATCAAGACATCCGTGCACTCATCCAGCTGATCGACAAAGAGCAGTTCAGTCTCGTTCCTTGCGCCAAGAAGCAGGGTCATAACACAGTCCGCCCGGGCAAGAGGCAGGAGCGGGGCAGCACCAACACCCCCGGCAATTGCCAGCATCTTCTCTCCTTGGGTAAACCCGTTTCCAAACGGACCACGTATCCCAAGTTTTGCACCGGTGCCAAGATCAAATAGAGCTGTTGTAGCATCGCCAACTTTCTGTACCGTGATGCTGTTCTCTGAAGACAAGGCCATCGGAATCTCATCCACGCCCGGCACCCAGACCATCACGAATTGACCGGGAGCATGAGGAAAAGATTCCTCGAATACGAAGGTCCGGATATCTGGGGTTTCTGTTTTCACACGGGCAATCGTGACCGGCACAGGAACCTGTCCTTTCCGGTCACTCATGGGCGCACCCCACAATCTCTTCTGCGGCAATCCCGTTCTTCGAATACAATTCCTTTGCGATCGTCTCAAAGATGTTCACATCATCATGAACCGCACTGCCGATCTCAACAGCCCGGGCTCCGGCCATCATCATCTCGATCACGTTGTCGGCAGTCGCAATGCCCCCGCATCCTATGATCGGAATTTTACAGGAAGCATAGAGTTCGTACACGCACCGGACAGCAACAGGAAAGATCGCGCTGCCGGAAAGTCCGCCGAAGCGGTTGCCCAGCACCGGGCGCTTAAGGCCGGTCGAGATGCGCATTGCTTTTAAGGTATTGATGGCAACGATCGCACTTGCCCCACCTCGTTCTGCGGCCCTTCCAATCGCAGTGATATCGGTCACGTTCGGGGTGAGTTTCACCCATGTCGGGACACCGGTCCGGCTTACGGCGCGGGTGCAGGCTTCCACTAACGCCGGGTCGCTTCCTATCGCAGTACCATATCCTTCGGCATGCGGACAGGAGAGATTCAGCTCAAAACCGGATACTTTACCTGATAACCAGCCGGCAACGGTTGCAAATTCCTCGGGGTTTCCCCCAAATATGCTTGCAACAACCGGTTGTTTTGGAAGGGGTCCGAGCTCTTCAATAAAATCCTGCGAAGGGTTGGGAAGACCCATTGCATTCAGGAGCCCGTCTTCCAGAACCACGAGGCATGGACCGGCATGACCCTCCTTGGACACAGGACCTATTGATTTGGTCACAACGCCGCCAGCTCCCAATGAAAGCATCCGCGCAAGAGATGTGCCGGTCGTTCCCAGTACCCCGGCCGCGAGTAAGAGGTGATTGTTGAAAGATACCCCCCCCACATTTACCGGTCCGGGTTTTAGCAAAACCATTGATCAGGAAATGGTTGTTAATTTAATATTAGCATACCCATATTGTTACCAGATGGCGCGCCTTGCTGTAGTGGGAGTTGGCAGGATTGGTGGCGAGGTTGCCTACCTCGCATCCTCATTAGGGATCGCCGAAGAGCTCGTCTTGTATGACAGCGCACCCGCACTGCTCAAAGCGCAGGTTCTTGATCTCAAGCACACAGGACTTGCAACCGATATCAGCACAGATAAAAAAGCAATTCGTGATGCAGATATCTGCATCTTTTCTGCGGGACTTCCCCGCAATCCCTCAGTGAAAACACGCGCTGACCTGCTGGAAGCAAATTCTGCCGCAGTCAACGAATGTGCTGACCTGCTCAAAGGATTCGAGGGGATTGTGATCACTGTCACAAACCCCATGGATGCCAACAACTTCCTGCTCTGCACCCGTACTGGAATACCGAAGGAACGGTGCATAGGATTTGGGGGCCAGCTCGACAGCGCACGGTTCGCGCTCGCCCTCAGTAACCGTGGAATCACCGGGTTTTCCTTTGTATTAGGAGAGCATGGCGAGCACCAGGTGCCCATATTCTCTACGCTCTCACGCGAGATTCCTATACCCATGCGAGAAGAGATCCTTACGGAACTGCGGGGTGCGAGCATGGACGTGATCAAAGGCAAAGGCGGAACTGTCTTTGGCCCGGCCCTGCATATCGTTACCCTCGCCCGCATGGTGCTATCGGATACCCGTGAGCTGGTGATCTGCTCATCGGTGCTTGAAGGTGAATATGGGATTTCCGGTTGTTCTCTGGGTGTGCCGGTCAGGATCGGAAAAGACGGGATAGAATCAATCGAGGAATGGCAACTCGACAGCTGGGAGCAGGAAAAGATGAACAAGGCAGGAACATTTGTTAAAGAACTCTGCCGGAAGGCGATCTCCTGATATGGCATCTGAGCCCCTGCGCAACGATACCTGCATAAATTCCACGTGCACCCTCGACTATTTTTCAGGCATCCGCCTTGCGATCAATCAGGTGGAGTACAGCCGGGCACCAGACGGTCCGATCATTCACATCTTCGGTCGCAATGCCCAGGGAAAAGCAGTCCGGCTCGATGTGACCGGGTTCAGACCGTATTTTTACATACCCGCAGATCAGGCCGCAGGAAATGCACCTCCTCTACAGGCCACATTAGAGGATGGGACTGAATTCCGCTCAATCCGGAATGAACCGCTGCGCAGGATGTATGTCCAGCAACCGGGCGATGTGCGGGATGTGCGCGAACGATATCGTCACTTTGAAGCAGATATCCCGTTTGCTACCCGGTTCATGATTGACTGTGGATTGACCGGAGGAGTATCCGCTCCCGCAACAACTGCCGATTACCATGATCTTTCTCCCGCAAAGGTGGATGCACCGGCGCGTTCATGTATTATCGATATCGAATGTGAAGATGAGCGGGGATTTCCTGATCCCCAGAGGGATGCGATCATCTGCATCACCTGCTACGATTCGTTTGACAACGACTATACAACGTTCCTTTTCCGGGAGGAAGGTGAGTCCAGAGAGATTACTGATAAAGTGGCTGAGGGAGGGCTAGCTAACGGGTGTTTCAGGAAAGACGATCACACCATAACTACCTATACCGATGAAGTAGCGATGCTCCGGGCGTTCTCTGCGTATATCGTTTCACGGGATCCTGATGTGCTCTCCGGCTGGAACTTTGTGGAGTTCGATATGCCGTATATTGCCGGCAGGATGGAAAAGCTCGGGCTTTCGGCCACCCATCTCGCCCGCCTGCCGGGCCAGACTGAGAGAAACGCCCTGAGAGGGCGGGCGCTTTTCGATCTCTTGACGGGATACAAGAAGATGCACCTCACCCAGAAGGAATCGTACCGACTCGATGCAGTTGCTCTTGATGAAGTCGGCGAGCACAAGGTGCGCTATACCGGCACCATCTCGGATCTCTGGAGAGATCAACCGGCACTTCTTGTAGAGTACAACTTCAAAGATGTGGAACTCTGCGTTGCGATCAATAAGAAGGACAATATCATCGAGTTCTACCGCGAGATCGCCCGCTATGTCGGCTGCCCGCTCGACAGGACGCTGAACTCATCGAGCGTGATCGATGTCTATATTTTGCGGAAGGCATCCGGAAAATACGTGCTCCCATCCAAAGGGTTTGCCAATGCAGAGGAGTTTGAGGGGGCGACCGTTTTTGAGCCGAGCAGGGGGGTCAGAGAGAACGTAGTTGTGCTCGATTTAAAATCGCTCTACCCGATGGCGATGATGACGATCAACGCATCCATGGAGACAAAAGATCCCGCAGGTGAACTGGTAGCACCCAACGGGATCCGGTTTAAAAAGCAGCCGGACGGGCTGACAAGGAGCATCATATCCGAACTCTTAAAAGAGCGCGACGATAAAAAGGCGCTGCGTAACAAGTATGAATTCGGATCTCCGAATTACATTCTCTACGACATGCAGCAGAACGTGCTCAAGGTGATCATGAACACGTATTACGGTGTCTCCGGCTATAACCGCTTCCGGCTTTTCGATCGTGAGATCGGGTCAGCAGTCACGTCCGTGGGCCGAGCAATCATCGAGCACACCCGGCGTGTGATCGAACAGCAGGGCTATACTGTTATCTATGGCGATACCGATTCGTGTATGGTGCACCTGCCCCCAAACCTAGACCGCGACGCGACGATTGCAACGGCTCGGACGATCGAGAAACGCCTCAATGAAAGTTACAAGGAATTTGCCCATAAGGAACTGAATGCCGATGTTCACTACTTTTCTATCAAGTTTGAGAAGATCTATGAACGGTTCTTCCAGGCGGGTAAAAAGAAGCGGTATGCGGGACACCTTGTCTGGAAAGAGGGAAAAGATGTCGATGAGGTGGACATTGTGGGTTTTGAGATCAAAAGAAGCGATACGCCTCAGATCACAAAAGTCGTGCAGCAACGGGTGATGGAGATGATCCTGAAAGGAGAGGAGTATGCAGGGATCAAGTCCTTCCTCTCTGCTGTGATCACCAAGTACCGTGCGGGAAAATATACTCTTGACGAGATCGGCATTCCCGGAGGGATCGGTAAATCCCTTGATGATTACGGGACCGATGATGTACAGGTGCGGGGGGCAAAATATGCCAACCTGCATCTCCATACCGAATTTGGCAAGGGCAGCAAACCCAAGCGGATCTATATACGGACCGTGACTTCGAAATACCCAAAGACGGATGTGCTCTGCTTCGAGTACGGGGATCAGGTGCCCCCCGAGTTTGTTGTTGATCTAGAACTGATGCTGGACAAGACCATCGAACAGCCCATTTCAAGGATTATTGAGGCGCTCGGCTGGAGCTGGGATGATGTCGATCCCTCTCGGACTACTCTTGCCCAGTGGGGAATCGGATGATCCGCTTCCCGTAACTGCGCAGGTGCCGGGTCAGGGTTTTTTGGTCTATCAGACCTTTTACGATCATGCTCCTAATGCCCCCGTAACATATGAAACCGGTTTTTTTATGAATATGTCCCACAACCCATTCCGGGATCCCTGGAGCCCGATCAGGTAAATACTCACCACGGCAGTAGCATGCGAATGCTCCACACTCACACATTCCGGTTATAGACCTTGTTAATTTTTAAAAATCGGGATCCGGGATAGTAGCATAGAAAGAAATCCGACAAAAACAAAATATGTTAACATCGATTGATGCAAATCGGATTCATATCTCTCGTTGGAAAAACTGCCAACCAAAGACAGGTGTGAGATGAGCACAGGGAAGGAAAACAAATGATGAATACGAATATTTTTGTTGAAGACAAGGAGAGTTTTGCTAATCTCTGGCTTTTTATTGTTATCAATACAACGATCCTTGCTCTCCTGATCAATATCCTGAGCCTTTATTATGGTTCCAATGATGTCGCCCCGTTCCTGCTCTATATTCCGGTAGTCATCGCTGCGTTCTGGTACCCGAACCGTGGCCCGCTCTTTGCCGTGATCATCTCCATAGCGTACATTGGAATGGTGTACTATTTTACTAATGGCGCAATGGGAGAACTGATCGCCTCGTCCATCAAATGCTATATTCTCATAGGTGTGTCTGTTGTTGTATCGAGTCTTGCAACCCACATGCGGAAGAACGAGGTAAAGTATCACGGGATCTTCAACCACTCAAAAGCGGGGATTGGTCTTGTTAACAGATCGGATCTCTCAATCATTGAAGTGAACAAGCGTTTTGCAGAGATACTCGGGTATACAAGTGAAGAACTCACCACGATCTCATTTGCTGACCTCTGGCTGGATCCCACAACAAAAGATTTGTTTTTCAACCAGCTCAATGTCCATGAAAAAGTTGAGAGCCTTGAGACCCAGTTCAAATCGCGAATTGGTAGTGAGCAGTGGGTGCTTATCTCCGCCGGAAAACTCACAGACGAAGAGTTTGTATGTACAATTGTTGATATCACGGACAGTAAAAAAGTTAAAGAGGCACTACTCATCAAGGATCTTGCCATCCGCTCATCGATCAACGCGATTGGTATCCTTAACCTTGATTTTAATATCACCTACGTAAACCAGTCGCTCCTGAGAATGATGGAGTGCGATCGGGAGCAGGAATTGTCAGGAAAGAACTCCTGCCAGTTCTTTGGTTCAGAGCAGATTTTTGACGAGATCCGTGACATGCTGCAAAAAAATGGCAGCTGGTATGGTGAAACTACCCTGATAAAATATAACAAGTCACCATTCTTTGCCCTCATCTGGATGAATCTGATAAAAGATGAGACCGGAAAACCGATCTGCATCATGGTATCATTCATCGATATCACCGATCGCAAACAGATGGAAACGGCAAAGAAAAAAGCGCTTGAGCAGATCGAGCAGAACATCGAACAATTCGCCATACTCGGCGACCATATCAGGAACCCACTGGCAGTTATCATGGGCCTTTCGAGCCTCGCCCCTGGGGAGATCTCCGATAAGATCATTTTGCAGGCTCGAGAGATTGACCGGATCGTTACGCAGCTGGACAGGGGCTGGGTCGAATCCGAAAAAGTGCGTGATTTCATCAAGCGCTATTACATGTCAGGAACTGCCGATATGGAACCTCACAAAGAAGAGAGAAAGAAGTATCACTCCCCATAAATCTCTGTGTTTTTCCCTGGTTTTGTTGAGCGATTAACTGTGCGGATTTTTTCCTGCATCTTTCAACCGCTCATTGAGTTTTTTGATCTGATCACGTAATGCGATCGCCCGCTCGAAGTCGAGGCTGTCAGCTGCATCCCGCATCTGTTTTTCTATATCGATGATCACATTGGGGATCTCGTTCTTCGGTACATGTTTTGTATCGGTCAGCTCGACTTCTTTTTCCTTGACCGGTTTTATGATTGTCTGTGGCACGATACCGTGCTCATCATTGAAGCTGACCTGCATCTCGCGCCGCCGTTTTGTCTCGGCAATCGCTCGCTTCATGGAGTTGGTCATGTTATCGCCGTACAAGACAACTTTGCTGTTGACATTGCGGGCTGCCCGACCGATGATCTGAATCAGGCTTCTTGCATCACGGAGGAACCCTTCCTTGTCGGCATCCAGAATACCGATGAACCCAACTTCTGGGATGTCAAGACCTTCCCGCAGCAGGTTGATTCCGACCAGCACATCGAACTTGCCCAGCCGGAGCTGGCGGATGATCTCAGTGCGTTCCAGTGTCTTGATATCCGAGTGGAGGTAGCGGGTCTTGATGCCACGGTCAGCAAGAAACTCCGAGAGTTCTTCTGCGAGTTTTTTGGTGAGTGTGGTGATCAAGGCCCGGTCACCGCGTGCGATGGTTGATCCCACTTCGCGAATCACATCATCGGTCTGCCGCTTGATCGGGCGGACCTCTACTTCGGGATCAACAAGACCGGTCGGGCGGATGATCTGCTCAACGAGCCGGGCGGAATGTTTCAACTCGTAGTCGCCCGGAGTAGCGGAAACAAAGATCGTGCTAGTCATGTACTGTTCGAATTCGTGGAACTGCAAGGGGCGATTATCGTATGCACTCGGCAGCCTGAACCCGTAATCGATCAAGGATTTCTTACGCGAACGGTCGCCATTATACATGCCGTGCAGTTGCGGGATGGTCTGGTGGCTCTCATCGATAATCAACAGGAATTCATCAGGGAAATAATCGAGCAGGCAGTAGGGTTTCTCACCAGCCGAGCGCCCATCAAAATGCCGGGAATAGTTCTCAATGCCCTTTGTTGATCCCGTCTCTTCGATCATCTCAAGATCATAGTTGGTTCGCTGTTCGAGCCGGTGCGCCTCGATCATTTCTGATGGTGGCAGCAGCCGTTTTCCGGGCGCCTTCGGGAGTGACGAAGTGGCGTGCAGGATAGACATAGAAATACTTCAACTGTTCTTTGCGGGCGCCGGTGTTCTTCTCTACCTCGCTGATGCGCTCGATCTCGTCCCCGAACATCTCGATCCGGATGATGTCGTTGAAGTACCCGGGGATGATATCGATCGTATCCCCCTTTACCCGGAAGCGTCCGGGCATCAGTTCGAGATCGTTTCGCTCGAAAAGAATATCGAGCAGTTTGCTCATGATCTCCGTGCGGGAAATCTTCTGACCCACGGATAGATCGAATCCCATATTCCGGAAGTTCTCCGGGTTGCCAAGCCCAAAGATACAGGAAACGGATGCGACTACGATCACATCGCGACGGAGCGAGAGGGAGGCCGTTGCAGAGAGCCGCATCATCTCTATTTTTGGGTTGATGGCCGAGTCCTTCTCGATATACTGGTCCTTTGAAGGAATGTACGACTCGGGCTGGTAGTAGTCATAATAAGAGACAAAGTACTCAACCCGGTTTTTCGGGAAGAAGTCGCAGAACTCGGCATAGAGCTGGGCGGCGAGCGTCTTGTTGTGGGCGAGCACGAGTGTGGGCCGGTTTGCGGCTGCAATCACGTTTGCCATTGTGAAGGTTTTGCCGGAGCCGGTCACCCCCAGCAGAGTCTGGAGCCGTTCGCCTTTTTCCAGACCTTCGGTTAACTCCTTAATGGCTTCCGGCTGGGAGCCGGCCGGTGCGAATGTTGAGACGAGCTCGAACTCAGTCACGGTGCTTAGGATCTCGGATTGCGATGTTATAATTGATCGGGATGCGGCAGGAAAGTGAAAATGCCGATCACCTGCTACCCTGCCGGGTCATGGGACAGACATTGCAGCCTGCCATCTCGCCAAAGCAGAAGAGGAACCGTTCCCGGATGGTTCGCGGGAGCTTATCTTCCGGTATAGGGACGAATCCGAATGTCTTGTAAAACGAGATGAGGACAATAGTCGAATGGATGAAGATCTGTTCGGAGCCGCACGCATCGATGAGTGCCTGAACGGCGAGCCGTGCAAAGCCCTTGCCGCGGAATCTCTCACTGGCAAAGACGCAGTCCATTTCGAGACCATCCGGGTGCCGGGTACACCGGGCGGTAGCGGCGAGGCTGCCATTCTCAAAGACGGCAAAGACCCGCTCTTCCGGCATATCGTTCTTCTGGCCGCGGTACTCTTCCCACAATTTTTCCGCAAGCCGGAACTCTTCGTATTTCAGCTCGCGCACTTCAGTTCCCATCCCAGTCTCTGCCATACGTTCAGGAGATTTTCACTGCACTCCTATATGAGCATGACCTTTCGTGCAGGGCCGGAGCGGTTAAAAATCAGCCCGGGAAATCCGACATCACCACCGGACCACCGGAAGAGTACTTCCATAATACAGGATTATAGTGCGGAAGAGACCACTATGTAATGCATTTACTTTTCGCTCCATCATCAGACAGGACATCAACGATGCTGACATTTGACGAAATTATCAAGCTGACCGGGGATTCGGGATTGCAATCCTCTCATGTAGAAGAACTCCGGAAGAAATATGGCGCCAATGCCATGACGCCCCCCGTCAGGGAATCTCTCTGGAAACAATACTTACAAAAATTTGATGATCCGATCATCAAGATCCTGATACTCGCAGTCACAATCTCCCTGATTGTCTCGCTTGTGCAGGGAAGCGGATTTTTAGACACCATCGGAATCATCTTAGCGATCCTGCTTGCAACCGGCATTGCCTTTTTTAATGAGTACCGGAGCAGCAAGGAATTCAATATTCTAAACGCCCACCGCGATGACATGGGAGTCAAGGCGATCCGCGATGGACGCCCCACTTCTGTTCCCGCCCGCGACATTGTTGTTGGCGATCTCTGCTTGCTCGAAGCTGGGGATGCAGTCCCGGCAGACGGATATCTTTCGATCTCCGATGCCCTCTACAGCGATGAATCCGCATTTACTGGCGAGAGCGAACCGGTCCAGAAAGAGGTGCAGGAACAGGTCTTAAAAGGTTCATTTGTGACCGCAGGAAAAGGGCGTATGATCGCAGCAGCGGTCGGCGACTCCGCCCAGATGGGGCTAATCGCTGCATCGCTGGGTATCGATCACGCCACTCAGACACCCCTCGAACACAAACTCGAGGCGCTTGCCGGTATCATCAGCAAGTTCGGGTACGCAATGGCCATACTCATCTTTGGCACCCTGTTGGTCCGGGGTCTCATGTTCGGGGAAGTCACCGGGCTCAACATCGACACTGCCAACCACCTCCTGCAATACATCATGCTTGCAGTGGTCATCGTAGTTGCCGCAGTCCCGGAAGGTCTCCCAATGAGTGTGGCCCTCTCACTTTCGCTTGCCATGCGCAAGATGACAAAAGCCAACTGCCTTGTACGACGCCTGATTGCCTGCGAAACAATCGGCTCGGCAACAACCGTCTGCACCGACAAGACGGGCACCCTTACCAAAAACCAGATGGAAGTGGTTGCATCTTCTGCGGGTAATCCAGTCAGTCCCGGAGATCTTCCGGGCACTGCTGCGGAATGGATCACCTTAAACGCTGCAGCGAATGGCACTGCCCATCTCGAAGAACGCGAGGGAAGGGTAATTGTGATCGGAAATTCAACCGAAGGTGCCCTGAACCGCTGGCTGCGCGAACATGCACTCGACTACCAGCAGCTGCGTGACGAGACAACCGTAGCAAAACAGTATCTCTTTGACGGGAACCGCAAACGGATGTCTACAGTTATCCACCTTAAAGGAATTCCGTACCTGCTTGTCAAAGGTGCACCTGAGATCATCAGTGGGCTCTGCACAACAACACCCGATCTCTCGGGAGTGAGCGAACTTGCATCGCAGGCCATGCGGACCCTTGCATTTGCGCATAAGGAGATCATCAGCGGTGATGAGAGCGAGACCGGATTGATCTGGGACGGCTATGTCGGGATACGCGATCCACTTAGGGATGATATCGCTGCATCCGTTGCCAGCTGCCAGAGTGCGGGAATAAAAGTCCGCATGGTAACCGGGGACAACCCCGAAACCGCACGGGCCATTGCCAGAGACGCAGGAATCTTACAACAGGGAACCGTCGTCACCGGGACAGAGTTCCGGTCGCTCACCGAAGAACAGCAGGTGACTGCTGCGGAAGGACTTGACGTGATGGCACGGGCAGAACCTATGGACAAACTCCTGCTCGTAACAGCTCTCCAGAAGACCGGCGCAGTTGTTGCCGTGACCGGAGACGGAACCAATGACGCTCCCGCACTCAAACATGCAGATGTGGGCCTTGCTATGGGAATAGCCGGAACCGAAGTTGCACGGGAGGCAAGCGATATTATCCTTCTCGATGATTCTTTCGGATCGATCACCAATGCAGTCTTATGGGGCCGCTCACTCTATGAGAACATCCAGCGGTTCTTACTCTTCCAGCTCACGATCAACTTCTCTGCCTGTATCCTCGTCTTCATCGCATCAGTGCTGGGCTACCCGGAACCCTTTACTATCATCCAGATTCTCTGGATCAACATTATCATGGACACGCTTGCTGCCTTTGCCCTCTGCTCGGAAGCCCCGCACGCTGCTCTCATGAAACACCGTCCGATACCACACGATGCAAAGATCATCACGCCGTTCATGTGGGTCTCGATCATCGTCACCGGAGCGTTCTTCATCATCGGGGGTATGCTCCAGATTGCCACCGGGTTTTTAGGAGGTACTACCACAGCTGAGATTAACACAGTCTTTTTTGCAGCATTCATCATCGCCGCGGTCTGGAACGGTATCAACTGCCGTGCGCTTGACGGCAAGATGCCGGCATTTTTTAAAGGCAACCCAACCTTTTTTGCGGTCATGGGCATTATCGTGCTTGCCCAGATCCTGATCATCCAGTACGGCGGGGCGATATTTGGCACCGTTCCCCTCTCTCTGAATCAATGGTTACTGATTGTGGTAGCAACAGCATCGGTACTGGTCATCGGGTTACTGCTCCGGATACTGCACCCGGTTGTTCAGGGAAGAAAAAGAACGCTGCCGGCATAATCATACTTTTTTTTGTTCAGGCACCTGTGCTTGTGAAGTGTGAAAAACACTCCGCTCGGTTTATGATGCCACACCGCCAATATAACAGGAAATGGATCCATTCTTCTACATCTTCGACCTTGTTATCCACTTCGATAATTACCTTCCGGGCATTATAGAAACATACGGGATATGGACGTACCTGATCCTCTTTGCGATCATCTTCTGTGAGACCGGGCTCGTAGTAATGCCCTACCTTCCAGGCGACTCGCTTCTATTTGTTGCCGGAGCAATGGCAGGAAGCGGATACCTCAACCTCGAGATCCTGCTCATCTCGCTCTTTTTCGCTGCTGTGATCGGAGATAGCGTCAATTACTGGATCGGAAAGACCGCAGGCATGAAAGTGCTGGAGAAGAACTACTCCCTCGTCCGCAGGGATCACTTGGAAAAGACGCAGGAATATTTTACCCGCTACGGGGGCATTACGATTGTGATCGCCCGGTTCATTCCCTTCATACGGACCTTCGCCCCGTTCCTTGCCGGTGTAGGAAAGATGAACTACCGCTGGTTTCTCACCTACAATATAATTGGCGCAGCTCTATGGATCCTCGGCTTTACACTGGCCGGGTATTTCTTCGGAGGCATCCCCATAGTCCAGGAGAATTTTAATTACATCATCTATGCAATTATCGCACTTTCACTCTTTGCAGTTATATCGATCGTTATCGGGGTTTTTAAGACAGTACGCGCCAGCTCAGTGGAAAGCAAAAACGAAGAAAAGAAAGAATAAATCACCAGCCCGGAAGAATGCGGCCCAGAATAAAGGGGGGTGCAGGGAAAAACAGGATTGCCCGCACCGCAACGTCCATCATCCTTAACGGATCATCCCTGTGCATGGATGAAAAGACAGAATTGGAGAGAGCAACCTTTGCTGCCGGCTGCTTCTGGGGAATCGAAGCAGCCTTCCGGCAGATCAAGGGAGTTGTTGAAACAGCGGTCGGGTATACTGGGGGAACGGTCCCGGAACCGGACTACAAAAAAGTCTGCTCAGGCCGGACCGGGCATGCTGAAGCTGTGGGAATCATCTTTGATCCCGCAGTGGTGAACTACGAAAAACTGCTGGATACATTCTGGAACATCCACGATCCAACGCAGGTCAACCGGCAGGGGCCGGATATCGGCACAAGTTATCGGTCGGCAATCTTTTACCATTCACCGAAGCAAAAGGAACAGGCAGAGGCGTCAAAAAACAGGCTTGCAAATTCCAAAAAATACCGTGGGAAAACGATCGCCACAGAGATTGTCCCGGCAACAGAGTTCTGGAAAGCAGAAGAGTATCACCAGCAATATTATGAGAAATGCGGGCGTGGATACTGCGCCAGTAAAAAATGCTGGGAATAAAGTTTTTAGATCTTCTGGTGGAGTGTGGTACTCCGCTCAATTTTCTTTTTTACCGTATCCCATGTTTTTGTGATTAGGAAGCTCTCCTTCATGAACCCGACAAGACGTGTAAATTTCTTCATTGGAAATGCCATAGTGAGCATATCGGGCGGCACGCAGGGCCGGGCGGAAGGATCGAACATGCCCAGCACCGCTTTGGGATTTTCCTTTTGCTGTTCCAGCCACGGGTAATGAATGATGGAACTGCACCCTGCACCCATCGGGCAGATCACACCATTGGGATCGGTCTGGTCGTAATTTGCGAGCGTGAAGAGCCCACAAAGTACCTCTGGACGGGCAAAGAAGATCACCACTTCGGGACTGTCACTAGCAGTCAAGTGATCCCAGCGGATGAAGACGATCTTCTTTCCTGCCGATGAAATTGATTCAATGTTCTTCTGCCATTCATCAACCTGTTCGGGAGTCTGTTTGTATCGCTCTCCTTCCACACCACCCGTCTTGCCATGCGAGAGAAAGTAGCGGAAATCCGGTGGCCGTTCGTTTGAATATCCGGAATATAAAAGACCCCCGCGACAGGTAATGGACTGTGCATCCAGAGCAAGAGAAGTCCCGTTCCTTACCCGGCCAATCTGGCAGATAATACATCGCCAGCCATCAGGAGCCGGAACGCTCTGCACCGTCCCGGAATCTTTATTAAACCCGAATGTGATCGGTAGTTCTGTGCCGGGAAAATAGTTCTGCCATAAGGCAATGAAATGATCCCGAAGTTCGATATCCATGTATGGAGATATCCCCTCTTTGGCTATAAGGCGATCTAAAAAACAATTCCCCGATTTTAAAATAACGACGTATTTTTTACTGGTATTTAACAGCAAATGACTTAACTATCATTCCTCTTCATATCCCGTCTTCTCATTAAGTTTTTTCTCAAGATCCCAGAGCAGGAACAGGTCAATGTCTGCATAGGTATTCTTCCCGACTTCAAACGGATTGTCCATATCCTTGATCAGCAACAGGAGGGCTGTCAGCAGCATGCAGAGAACCGTAAAGAGGACCAGTCCTTCGTAATAGGGATCGAGTTTGACAAAGAACAATATGATGATTACGCCAGCAGCTGCAAGTTCTGCAATTGCATAGGCAGCAGGTATGAAAGAGGTCTCGGCAATCGTCTTGATACGGTGCGAGATCCTATCGATATTTGTCATTTCTGTTTTTATTTTTATGATAAAATTCGGTGGAACATTCAGATCTACGCACCGTGAAATATCAGCATTGATCGTATCAATTGCGCTATCCATCTCCTCCAGGTTCCATTTGTTATTCCGGAAATTCGCATTTATGCATCGGAGCAGGGCTGCGGTCTTTTTCTCCATTCCAGCCACAAGCGTCTTGTCCGGGACACGGATGAGGGCCAGATCACTGTAGAACGACCGGATAGAAGTGGCGATCTCTCCGGGGATCTTCTCACTTTCTTTGTAATCGGTCAGGGTGCCAGTATAAATGATCGCGATAGTAAAGATCGCCCCACCGATAAATGCAGTGATGAGATTTGTCACCGCAAGGATGTCCAAATTCAGGTAATCAAAAACCAGCCTGACAACAAGCAGCGTGACCGTGATCCAGAATGCCCGTAAAATAAGTCCATATTTTGTCGTGAACCCTTCCATATTTCACTTACCTCTTTAATCCAGATAATACATGATTTGCATTGTGTTTTTTTGCGCGAGTGAGGAGTTTGTCGCATGTCTGGCAGGCAATGATCTTTTCACCCGCATCTAATGGGCAGGAACTGCTACTCATGCCAGATCGACCTTCCGGGCGCCCCAATATTTGTAAACCTCAAACCAGACAACGCTCACAATACCGGCGACTACGCATACCATAAGTTCCATAACGGAGATGGGACCGAACATGAAGAGCTCTCGGAGTGCCGGGATGCTGAGGACAAGGAGCATGCAGCATATCGTTCCGGCAAACACCCACACCAGAGCAGTGTTGGGAGTCCGTATCGTAGTGACGATGGTTTCAGACCATGATCGGTTTGTAAGAATCAAACAGAGGTTTGCAATAACAATTGTCGTAAATGTCAAAGTACGGGCTTCTGCTTCACCCAGTCCACCTGAAAGTGCGTTGACATATATGATGAGGACGACAGCCAATACAACAAATCCCTGGAGAAGGCTGAGTATGAGAGTTCTGCGGGTAAAGAGCCCCTCATTTTTTTGCCGGGGCGGGCGGTTCATCACATTTCGTTCTTCTTTTTCCGCTTCAAACACCGTTGAACACGCGGGGTCGATGATCAGCTGGAGAAACGCTATATGCACTGGCAGCAGGACGAGGGGCATGTTGAAGAGTATGGGAATTAATGACATTCCTGCAATCGGGACGTGAACGGAAAAGATAAACGCCATTGCCTTTTTTAAGTTATCAAAAATTCTTCGCCCCAGTCTAACAACAGAAACAATCGACATGAAATCGTCATCAAGGAGAACGAGCGAGGATGATTCACGGGCAACGTCTGTTCCCCTCCCACCCATGGCAATCCCGATATCTGCAGATTTCAGGGCCGGGGCATCGTTCACTCCGTCGCCGGTCATAGCAACGACTTCGCCGTTTGCCTTCAATGCATCGACAATCCTTAGTTTTTGTTCCGGGACCACCCGGGCAAAGATGGTGACCTGGCTAATACGCTGCCTGAGTTCTTCTTCGCTCATCTGTTCAAGTTCAGCGCCGGTGATGCACTGGTCGGGATTGGCAAGATTGATCTGCCGGGCAATATTCCGGGCTGTAATGGGATAATCCCCGGTGATCATGATGACCCGGATACCGGCAGAATAACATTCGCTGATCGCATCTTTTACCTGCGGGCGGATAGGGTCGCTAAATCCCACAAGCCCAAGAAATGTGAACGTGAAGTCATGCTGTACGCCTGGCAGTTTGTGCCGGGTAAACGTGGATTTTGCCACACCCAGCACCCGAAGCCCGTCTGCTGCCAGTGCATTGATCTGCACATTGAGCTCCTCTTCCTGCTGGGCATCAAAATGGCAGAGATCTGAAATTGCTTCCGGAGCTCCTTTTGCAGCGATTATGTAGTCATTGCCATCTGGAGATCTCCAGACATTTGACATCGCAAGAAGATCAGGTTTTAAGGGGTATTCCTGTATCAGTTCCCAGTTTTTATGGATGTGTTCGGTCTTTCCAAAATCACCTTCCCTGAGCTGAATCAATGCCTTTTCCATTGGGTCGAAAGGATCTTTTTTACAGGCAAGAATCGCAAACTCGGCAACATCGTGGCAGATCTCTTCAACACTATTATTTCCGGATGTATCGTGACTGCACACCTGTCCGCCGGCAAAAAACGACTGCACCGTCATCCGGTTCTGGGTGAGCGTGCCGGTCTTGTCAACGCACAACACGGTTGCTGACCCAACGGTTTCAACTGCTGGGATCTGGCGGGTGAGTACGTTTTTCTGGGAGATTCTCCATGCGCCAAGAGCAAGGAATATGGTCAGGACAACGGGGAACTCTTCGGGAAGAATTGCCATCGCAAGGGTGATACCGGCCAAAAACCCTTCAATCCAGTTAAAACGGGTGAGACCATACACAACCACAATGATAGTGCAGAGGATGAGGCCGATGAAGGCTATCGTCTGGACAATCTTTGAGATCTCTTTTTTGAGCCGGGTATCACCCCGTTCCACGGTCTGCAGGACAGTGCCTATCTTTCCCATCTCGGTATGGGTACCGGTCGATCTGACCTCTGCCAGACCCTGTCCCTGTACAACCAGTGTTCCGGAATAGACAAAGGGCTGATCATCTCCCCCGGGCCGGTTCACTACCTCTCCTTTAGTCCAGGAAATTTTCCGGACCGGGACTGATTCTCCGGTCAGGAGAGATTCATCAACGGTCACGTTGTTAGAAGAGATTAAGACACCGTCAGCCGGGACCCGATCACCTTCGGAGAGGATGATCATATCTCCGGTTACTACTTCCCGACCGGGAATTCGTGCGTGTCTGCCGTCACGGATTACTAAAGCTCGCGGGCTTGAGAGATTTTTTAATGCTTCTAATGCCCGTTCGGTCTTCTGCTCCTGGTATATTGTAATCCCGATGATGACAACAACAAAACTCATCAGGATCATGCCCTCGGACACGTCTCCGAGAACAAAATAGATCAGCCCACTTGCAACGAGCAGGATAAACATCGGCTCGTGAATCACTTCAAAAGCGATCCGTAAGATGCCGCGGTTTTTTGTCGAGGGAAGTTCATTATATCCTTCAGACGTAAGTTTTTCGGCTGCGGCTTTGCTCGAAAGACCGGTTACTGTATCAATATCCAGGAGTGGCATTAAGGTGTTCCACCCGGAACGGGGGGCTGTGGGTTATGCATCATATTCATTTTTCCCTGCACTGATCTTTTGAGGGGTACTCGGGTAGCATTTTTCAACAGTTAATCAAATCTTTTTTTTGTTTTTTTAAAGCCAGACACCACAGATTTTTTAGAAGTAATCAACCTGTGCGGATTTGCTATCCCTTGATCATGTCAGCATTGCCTACCGGGCTTTTCATGCTTAAACCGGAATATTTACGATTGTGAACATAAAGGGTTTACGATAGAATAGTCATTCCACATAGGTATAAAACCGTATAAAAAAAGAGATCCGATAAGAGATCAGAACATCCTCTTCTTCCACATCCATAAACCAAGACAGAGCGAGATCATAAAAGAAATACCGAAAATTGTTTCAAAGGCAAAGGGCGCCTGGGACAATGGAATTCCCACCACATTCATTCCATAAAAACTGGCAATCATGGTCGGCACTGCAAGGATGATCGTCACCGATGCAAGGAATTTCATGACTATGTTGAGATTATTAGAGACGATAGTGGCAAAGGTCTCTGTCATGCTGTTTAAGATGTGGGAATAGATCTGGGACATCTCCATTGCCTGCTTGTTCTCAATGATGACGTCTTCTAATAGTTCGGCATCCTCTTCATACATCTTTAATGGTTTTGTCCGGAGAATCCGTTCGAGTACTGCTTCGTTGCTCTTTAATGAAGTTGAGAAGTAGATCAGGCTCTTTTCGAGCTCCATCATCTGGAAGAGTTCCTCGTTCTTCATGGAGCGATGGAGATCGACTTCGATACGTGATATCGATTTTTCGATCTGCCGAAGATGGTGGAGGTAATTGGATGCATTCCTGTAAAAGATCTGGAACAGTAAGCGGGTTTTTTTAACTGTGTTGAAGTGACGCACTTTTCCTGCAATAAAATCATCAAGGATCTGGGTTTGCCGGCTGCAGACCGTGATGATGTGATCATTGGTCATGATCACGCCCAGCGGGTGGGTGGTCAGATTATTGATCTCCGCGTTTGCATTGGTGACTGGGATATCCATAACGATAAGCGCAACGCCCTCATCGTAATCAATGCGGGGGCGTTCTTCATCATCGAGGGCTGCCTTTAAAAAATCCGGGGGTATGGTGCATTTCTGGGTAACTGCAAAGAGTTCCTCTTCTGTGGGGTTGAACAATTGTATCCAGCAGCCGGCCTCAATGACATCTGTCTTATTGGTGACAACGGGTTCTGAGTCCTTCCGGGTCTTAAAGATCTGCATCAAGGTACTGGCACTCCTCGAATATTTTTTTTATTGAACTAATTCCCTTTTTTATGGAACGCTATTACGTAAGTACTGATGGTGTTTACCTTCTTACTATTTATAGAAAATTTTTCTTTCTTTTTCGACGGTATTTTAAGACATGGATGTATTTGCCGTACGGGAAAATACGTCAGCATTACCTGCTGATATCAAGTGAGGTCAGAAGATCCGGAATTTACCGAGCGCTGTTTGTCCCCGGTTATTTTTTACTCCGCAGCAGACGGTGATACGCCACTGCAAACCGGTGTGCTTCATTACGGATCTCCTGCAGGTACCGAAGAGCCGTTCCTTTCGGATCGAGGTGCAGTGGAAGCATCTCTCCGGGCAGGTACACCTCCTCCTCCCGCTTGGCAAGTGCAATCACCGGGATCTCCAGTTCGAGTGCAATGAGCACATCGAGGGCAGCAGAGAGTTGTCCCTTGCCACCATCAATCATGATGAGATCAGGCATTTCAGCATATTCATTAGAAAGCCGCTGATAGCGCCGCTTCACAACTTCAGCTATAGAGGCAAAGTCATCGATCCCTTCCACAGTTCTGATCTTAAACCTGCGATAATTTTTCTTGTCCGGCGTTCCGTCCCGGAACTGCACCATCGAACCGACCATGGAGGTGCCGGAGAGATGTGAGATATCGAAACATTCGATCACATGCGGGATGTCTGGCAGTTCAAGTGCAGTCTGGAGATCGCCAGTCTTCAATGCTCCGCGCCGGAAACTGAGCTCGATATTGGTGTGTACCAGATCGAGTAGCTTCTTCTTCTCGCCAATCTTTGGGACCGTTATCTGCACTCCTTGTCCCCTGCGCTCTGTCAGGTACTCTGTGAGAGCGGGATCAATCTCGCGAGAAAGGATGAGTTCAGCAGGCGGAGAGTGATCCGCATAATACTGGACAAGGAATTCTTCAAAGAAATCCTCAACCAATTCAAAGGAGTATTCCTGTTTTTGTGTCAGAAAGCCTTTCCTCACTGCAAAGACCATCAGCGAGACTATTCCGTCAGCAACCGTGTACCCGATCACGTCCTGATCGCACTCTTTTGGGCGCTCTACCGACTGCCGTTCCGACAGGCGCTCGATTGCACCGATCTGGTTGCGGAGTGAGAGCGCTCTTTCGTAATCCAGTTCAGACGAGCAAACCTCCATCTCCCCACGGAGTTGTTTTACTAGTTCCCCCCCTTTTCCTTTGAGCAGCACTACTGCCCTTTCAACCTGTATGCGATAATCTTCCGGGCTGATTGCACCGATGCAGGGTGCACTGCAGGACTGCATGTGATAGCGCAGGCACGCACGTTTCGGAAGTTTCCTGCACGAGCGTAGGGTGAACGTTCGTTTTATCACACGGAGCACAGAGTCGCGTTCTGAAGCCGAAACAAATGGCCCGTAATATGCTGCTCCCTTTGTCTTCTGACGTGCAATCCCGATTCGCGGGAACTGATCGCTGCTGATCTCAATGTAGGCAAACCTCTTGGCATCCTTCAAATCGAGGTTGTATTTCGGCTGATGTTTTTTTATTAAGTTGTTTTCTAAAAGAAGCGCTTCGGTCTCGGTTGTTGTCACCAGAAAATCAAATGATGCAATCCGTTCGACCAGCTTCTGCGTCTTGGTATCGTGATCGGTCTTTTTGAAGTAACTCGTCACCCTTTTTTTGAGATCCTTTGCCTTGCCCACATAGATGATGGTGCCGGCTTCATCGGAGAAGAGATAGCAGCCGGGGGCATGGGGCAGATGGACCAGATCGATCATACGGACAGGATCATTTGTTTCAAAAATTCCCCGGTATAACTGCCCTTCACGTTTGCGACCTGTTCGGGGGTACCCGTTGCCACGATCTTCCCGCCACCGTCGCCACCTTCAGGCCCGATATCTATGACATGATCGGCAGACTTGATCACGTCAAGGTTGTGCTCGATCACAACGACCGTGTTGCCTTTTTCCACCAGATCGTCAAGCACCTTGATCAGTTTCTTTGTATCATCGAAATGGAGCCCGGTGGTCGGTTCGTCGAGCAGGTAGAGCGTCTTTCCAGTCGCCCTCTTGGCAAGTTCGCGGGTGAGCTTGATCCTCTGGGCCTCACCACCGGATAGTGTGGTGGAACTCTGCCCGAGCTTGATATAATCGAGCCCAACTCGAGAGAGTGTCTCAAGCTTGGTCCGGATAGAGGGTATATTGGTAAACAGTGCAAGTGCTTCTTCCACGCTCATATCCAGCACGTCAGCGATCGATTTGCCCTTGTATTTCACTTCAAGCGTCTCTCTGTTGTACCGTTTGCCCTTGCACTCCTCGCACTCGATATATACATCCGGAAGGAAGTTCATCTCGATCCGGATCAGTCCGTCACCCTCACAGGCCTCGCACCTCCCGCCCCGAATATTAAACGAGAACCTGCCGGGTTTGTATCCCCGCATCTTGGCTTCTTTTGTCTCGGCAAATACCATCCGGATCTCGTCAAAGACTTTTGTGTAGGTAGCCGGGTTGGACCGTGGGGTTTTCCCAATAGGGGACTGGTCGATCACAATCACCTTGTCAATCTCGGCATCAAACACGATCCTGTCGTGGAGGCCCGCAGGGTCCCGTGACTGGTTGAGGATCTGCATCATACCTTTGTAGAGCGTCTCGTACACGAGCGTGGACTTCCCGCTGCCCGAGACACCGGTGATAACTGTGAGCAGACCTATCGGGAACTTTGCATCAATCTTCTTTAAGTTGTTCTCACGGCAGCCTTTGACGGTGAGGAATTTATCAGACTTGCGGCGATGTGCCGGAATATCGATCTTTTTTGTACCGGCAAGGTACTGGCCGGTTAAGGATTTTTTGTTCTTCTCGATCTGTTGTGGGGTTCCTTCCGCAACAATTTCCCCGCCGTGAAGACCAGCCCCCGGACCCATATCGATCAGGTGATCGGCCGATCGGATCATATCCTCGTCATGCTCCACTACGATCACGGTGTTGCCAAGATCGCGGAGAGCACGCAGCGTCTCAATCAGTTTCCGGTTGTCCCGCTGGTGCAGCCCTATTGAAGGCTCGTCGAGCACGTAGAGAACGCCCATCAGGTTCGAGCCGATCTGGGTGGCAAGCCGGATACGCTGGGCTTCCCCGCCAGACATGGTGCCGGCATTGCGGGAGAGGGTGAGATACCCCAGCCCGACCTTTTCCAAAAAATCAAGACGGGACCGTATCTCCTTGATGATCTGGCGGGCGATCTCAGTCTGTTTTTCAGTAAGTTTGAGATCATTGAAGAACGCGATGCTACCACTGATGGAAAAATCTGTCACATCGATGATCGATTTCCCGTTTATCCGGACCGCGAGCACCTTCTTCTTGAGCCGCTGTCCTTTACAGGCAGGACAGTCAAAGACCCGCATGTAACCTTCCAGCTCACGTTTCCGCCATTCGGACTGGGTCTGGGAATATAGCCGGGTGGTTTGGGGAAGCAGACCCTCCCACTCCCCGTTATGCGACCACTGGGCATCGCCGTTCTTCATGCTCATGGAGAAATGCATCCGCTCCTGTGAGCCGAACATCAGGGCGTTGTACTGCTTTTCGGTGAGATCCTTGATTGGGGTTAAGGCATCGAACCCGAAATGTTTTGCAACGGTTGCGAGGTACTGGCCGCGGAACCCGTCCATGGGGTTGCGGTACGGGGCAACGGCTCCGTCTGCGATACAGCGTGTCTTGTCCGGGATGATCAGGTCCGGGTCAAACTCCATCTTCACGCCAAGGCCGTGACATTCCTCGCAGGCTCCAAACGGGCTGTTGAACGAGAACATGCGGGGCTGGAGTTCTTCAAAGGCAAGCCCGCAGACCGGGCAGGCCATGAGCGAGGAGTAGGTGGACTCTTTTTCATCCTCACCTGCGACCAGCACAAGTCCTTCAGATTTTTTGAGCGCGTTCTCAACTGCTTCAGTAAGCCGGGAACGATCGGTTGACGCGAGCCGGTCGATCACGATCTCGATATCCTGTTTCTTGTACCGGTCGAGGCTGATCTCTTCATCGGTGCGGATGATCGCGCCGTTCACCCGGACCCGTGCGTATCCTTCCTTGTTGAGATCCTTTAAGAGCTGCTGGTAGGTTCCTTTCTTCTGCCGGACAATAGGAGAGAGGATTGTAACCATGCCAGGTTTTTCTGCTGCGATCTGGTCAGCGATCCGGTCGGGGGTCTGGGAGGCAATCGGGATATTATGTTCGGGACAATAAGGAGTTCCGATGCGGGCGAACAACAGGCGGAGATAATCGTAGATCTCGGTTGTTGTCCCGACAGTACTCCGTGGATTTTTGCTCGTGGTCTTCTGTTCGATCGAGATTGCGGGTGACAGACCTTCGATGCTGTCCACATCCGGCTTGTGCATCATGCCAAGAAACTGGCGAGCATAAGTGGAGAGCGATTCGACATAGCGCCGTTGTCCCTCCGCATAGAGGGTATCGAATGCGAGCGTGGACTTTCCGGAACCGGAAACACCCGTTATGACAACGAGTTTGTCACGGGGAATCTCCACGTTGACATTTTTGAGATTGTGCTGGCGGGCACCTTTGATGATAATATTCTTCATTCGTGTGCTGTACGAATCGGCACAGGAGCTTATCAGCATGAGGGTTGTGGCATGAAAGTGATGCGGGAGCAAAAAAGAACTGATGAAAAATTCACTTATACATAATTGGTTTTCGAACTCCCGGTGACATAATATCCGCATGCATTCATAAGTTCACAGAATAGTGCAGCCAGTCTTTTTCTCATTAATTGAGCGACATTAATTATTTACCGTCCCGCAATACTAGTGAAAAGGATCGAATAATTGTGGGGAGTGCAATGAAAAAAGTGATAATCATCGGTCACCGGCAGCCGGATACGGATTCTATCGCGAGCGTGACAGGATATGCAGCGTTTTTAAACCACGCTGAACCCGGGCGGTATATAGCTGCCCGATGCGGGGAGCTGAATGCAGAGACTTGTTTTGCGCTTGAGGCACTTGGTATCAAACCCCCGGTGCTTATAGACAGCATAGAACCCCGCGTGTCTGACCTTGCGATCCACCGGATCAGCGTGACAAACGATGTACCCACCGTTGATGTCGCCGCTCTCATGGATACCCATTATATCCGCAACGTACCTGTCACTGATGGTGAAGGGAAGCTACTCGGAATTGTGGGGGAGCACGGGCTTGCACAAGCCTATGTCCAACGGAGAAAAATCGGAGAACTTGCAATCACACCCCTTCCTCTCGACACCCTTGCCCGGATACTCAGCGCCCGCGTTGTGGTGAGAGCCACAGAAACACTAAAAGGCCGGGTATCGATTGCGATCGATGCACCAGCGGTCAGCTCAAAGAAACTGACGAACAAAGACATTGCGGTGGCAGGAGATAACGAACCCGTGCAGCGTGCGCTGATTGCGTCTGGCATTGCAGCGCTCATCATTGCCGACAAAGCCCCGGTGAGCGAGCAGGTCCGAAAGGATGCACTGGAGAGAGGTGTCTCTGTGCTGGCAACCGATCTTGATGCATTTGGCGTAGGAACCATGATCAACCTTTCTCTCCCAGCAGGCATGGTGATGGAGACCGATATCCCCCGACTTTCGCTCGATGATACGATCTCACACGCAAAACAGATCGTGTACTCGTCCAAATTCCGTTCCGCGTGTGTTGTGGAAAAAGACGGAACGCTCCGGGGAATTGTTACCAGAACAACGCTCGTTGACGATGTGCATAAACAGGTAATTCTTCTTGACCACAACGAATTTACCCAAGCAGTGGAAGGAATCGATACAGCAGAGATAATCGAGATCATCGACCACCACCGGCTCGGGGCCATCTCAACGTTAAAACCGGTCAAATTCCTCAATGACCCAGTCGGTTCAACCTCAACGATCATCACCAAAAAATATGCTGACAGTGGCAACACACCCACACCGGCAATTGCCGGTATCCTCCTTGCCGGTATCCTATCAGATACCCTGATCCTGAAAATGTCCACTACCACTCCTGAAGATCATAAGATGGTGGCATACCTCGCAGCAATCAGTAGTCTTGACCCGGTATCCTTCGGGACAAAACTACTGGAGCATGGGATGAATCTTGAAGGGGCAACCATGGAAGATCTCCTTGTAAGAGACACAAAACGCTACGAGCTCTTTGGAAAAAAGGTGATTATCTCGCAGGTAATGGTGCCCTCGTTTGTTTATCCGCAGGCACATGCTGGCGAGATCCAGCAGGAACTCGCACGATTGCGCGTGCAGCAGGGGGTTGACATCTACATGGGATTGTTTACCAGTGTCATGGAAAACGGAAGCGAGCTCTTTGCCTCAGCTGACAACAATCTCCTGTCTAAACTTGGGTTAAAAAGTCAGCCTGTCCCTCTGGTGAACATGATGTCCCGGAAAAAGGATCTCATACCGTGGTTTGGTGAGAAACTGCGTTCTGTCTAAATACTTAGGAATCCAACACTTCCGAGACTAAGGTGTACTCATGCCCGTAGTAGTTTTAAAAATGAAGAAAGGTGCATCAACCGAACAGAAACGCCAGATCGTACGCGAATTTACCGATACGCTCTGTTCAACGCTGGGACTGGATAAAAAACTTGTAACGATCATGATCGATGAACATGATCTTGAAAATATCGGTAAGGCAGGAAAACTCCGCTGCGATCCGTAACGTTTAAGAAATATTTTCCCTTTTTTTTAAGCAACTTAAAAATTCAGTCGCCCTCTCTCAACAGCACCGTAATCCAGAGCAGGAGCGGGGATTCTAACCCTACCCATCCATGCAATCTTGAACGGTAAAAAAATTCAGCGATCCCTGCCGGCCTTGCGTTCACTGTACGGAATCTCGGTACTTTTCCCCTTTGATAGTTTCTCCCGTTCCTTACGTGCGCTCTCGAAACGTTCGTCAAGGGGGATCTCAACACTTTTTCCCATTGAGAGTTTCTCCTTTTCACTATGTGCACTCCCGAAACGTTCGTCTAGCGAGATCTCGGCACTCATTCCCTTTGAGAGCGGCTCACGTTCATTACGTGCACTTTCGAAACGTTCCTGAAGGGGGATCTCAACACTCTTTCCCTTTGAGAGTGGCTCGCGTTCACTGCGTGCCTTTTCAAAACGTTCCTGAATGGAGATCTCAACACTTTTTCCCGCAGAAAAACGTTGGTCATCCGCTTGATCGGGATGCAGGCGTTCCTCAAAGGAGATCTGGCTGCTCTGCCGGGATGGGGAGACACGCCCACGTGGGATATCCTCCCCGGAAGTATCACTGCCAGATATGAAATCAATACCTGCATCCGCCAGATTGCCACGAGAAGTCCGGGCCGGTCCCCGTCCGTCTGCCACAACGGTATCTGCAGAAGTATGCCGCTCACCGGTAAAAGCGTATGGGCTCCGGCTGGATCCTGCTGTACCCCCACCACGGATCTTTGTTACCTCTTCCTGTATGACCTCGTCCCGGTCTTTAGCGCTCCATTCGGTGAACATCAGGAACTGCAGGAACGCCTCAGGCTCACGGAACAGCGAGGCATTGATTCCCTTGAAATGAATGGTCCGCTCAATATTTCCAAACCACCCTCCCGCCCGTTCAGTGATCGTGTCGTTGCCGGACTCGAAGACAAAGACCCGCTCGATCTCACCATTACGCCCCCAACCCGTTTCCGCAATACCGTTTTCCTCAAACGTGATGGTCTTTCCTACCTGCCCGTATTCGCCACCTTCTCGAACGACAATCTGCGAGCCGCCCTGCTCGTAGCGGAATGTTCGCGGACGGCTCCCGTGGGAGAAACTCTCCTCAAGTATCCCCATACGGTCAAAGACAAAACGCCTTAAGATCCGGTCCGGACTGGTGGGATCGCGTTCGGTCATCATATCGGATGCCGGATCAAAGCGGTAGAGTCTTTTTATGTTCTTTCTTCCGTCAAGTACCCGCACACCCCCGCTGCCGTACTGGTAGAAGCG
>Ga0194039_1000285_pt1 | contig 31866 bp, 34 predicted proteins | sample JunL228m_MetaG_FD_148679 | JGI IMG/M metagenome (GOLD analysis project Ga0194039, IMG submission 148679) | Anoxic zone freshwater microbial communities from boreal shield lake in IISD Experimental Lakes Area, Ontario, Canada - Jun2016-L227-8m | ecosystem: Environmental > Aquatic > Freshwater >... | reverse complement strand
TCTTTTAAGAGAGTATTTACAATGCAAGATTTTGGAAATTATTTTTAATTCTGAGTATGCTAATAAACTTTCATTTCTCGGTGGTACAGCGCTACGAATTGTCTATGGCAACAATCGGTTCTCAGAAGACCTAGATTTTGATAATTTTGGACTTTCCGAAATTGAATTTGGGAAAATCGCCGAAATTATTCAAAAAGGTCTAGAAGCCCAGGGTCTAAAAGTTGAGATGAGTACTGTCTCAAAAGGCGCTTTCCGCTGTAACATTCGTCTACCAAAAATTCTTTTTGAAAACGAGCTTTCAGGCTATCCTGAAGAGAAGATATTAATACATATCGATACGGTAGCCCATCATTTCGATTATGAATCAGATAAGAAAATTTTAAACAAGTTTGATGTTTTCTCTGAAATATTTGTAACCCCACTGGATGTGATTCTTTCACAGAAGTTCTATGCTGCAGTTAACCGAAAAAGAGCAAAAGGAAGAGACTTTTTCGATATCATATTTTTACTTTCAAGAACAAAACCAAATTATGTATACCTGAAAGAGAAGATTGGTGTGTCAAATGAAACAGAACTTCGGGCAAGGTTGGAAGTTGAGTTTAAGAAATTAGATTTTAAAGAACTAGAACGTGATGTTAAAGCCTTCTTATTTAATCCAGCTGATGTTAAGAGAGTTGAGCTATTTCCAGAATATATTAGGCAGGTAGAGTTAGAATAGAATTACTTATATACTTTCATTAAATGGTTAATCCAAGCCAGAAGGTGTTCGAAACAAAGTGCATCAAGGTCACTAACATCTAAAGCTAAAACGTGCTTGATGAGTACTAGCGCCTTATTAATAAAAACCAAGCACATAAATACCGGTAGGATGTATATTGACAAAAACACGCTCTACCGGTCGTGAAAGCAATTATTATGACAGTGACGGAATATAGGCAAGAGAGCTAACCGGATTTCGCTTTGAGTTGGAAAAATCATCCTTTACGGGTTCCCACTTAGGAACGTTCTGGGATTAACTGGGATATTATAAAGATTGATCTGAAAGTGAAGATGAGGACCAGTAGACCAGCCACTGTTACCAAGGGTACCGATGATTGTTCCTAGTTCAACCTCTTGGCCTCGGGTGACCTTTAAGGTTTCAAGATGAGCATAAATAGAGGTCAGGCCATGACCATGATCAATGATGACTTAGCCGACTCGTTACTGCCGAATATTTTAAAGTCTACTTTGATAATCTTATAGCAGCCTTTGTTATGGATAATCTCTACGCGATTTGTGGCACCAATCACATTATCAAGTTTTGCAAGCAATACGAAAACAGACAGCTCTGTTTCGGCCCAGATATTCTTGTATTTCTTAGCGAAAACTTTTATGTAATGCCTCCCGGCATATTCAGAAACTAGTACTCGGTAATCTAGTCCGTTAGTAGACATTGTTTGGATCTTCTTGTCCGATAATACTATAAGGAATTATATCTCCAGGTCTACATATTTTCCAAGGCAGCTGATTGTGCGTAAAATCAACAATGTCAGCTGTATTTTTGTCTTTCCATTTCTTGGAAATTCTTTTGATCAGACCTAGTTCCTCACTACTCAGCTTGTTCTGCGGGGGATTGTCTTCAACTGCCGAGATCATCCTCACTTTACCGTCTTTTTTGGTCTCTATTGTTATCTGTCCGCCCTCATATAGCTCATCTACCACTCGAAAGTATTCATTTGGTACTGGGCCCTGTTGAATTCTGCGGTAGGCCAGTCCACTCATCGGCTTGAGTTGATCATAGTACCAGGCAAAGTCAGCAAGATATGCCAATTTAGCTAACTTGGTCTTAGTTAGCTTTCCGTCTGAACTGTCACCACCATAATGGAGTACATTCAATATTATTTGTTTGTATTTTTGAAGATTACCCTCGCTTGTATCTTCGACAGTGGTATCTCCAAAAATATCGCTAGCACGAACATAAAATATAGCAGCAAGCCTATTTAGTTCGCTAACCGTAAGTTCACGTTTACCGCTCTCAATTGCAATATACGTCGGCCTACTCATTCCCAATCTACCGGCGACTTCTTCTTGTGTAATATTGTTAGAACTTCGCAGTTCCTTTATCTTTGTGACTATTGTATTCATAACTATCCCTCCGATATCAATTATATTCTCTTTACTTACTAAGTCAACAATTTTTTACATAACAGTCGGCATGTTTGACATACCCTCAAAAAAAGAGTAGAATATTATAGATACCACCCGAGGTGGCGTACGATATCAGCTTAATATTAAGGTGGATACAGAAATGTTAAATATGTTAACTGCTCAACCCACCAAGATTGCTTTAGGTAATGACCGGTTTCGTATGTCGAAAGAAGGCATTGTCTTAACCAATGGGGTTCAGTCAGTTCCTAACTTAAAAATTTCCCAAGCCCAATATATTTAAGATGAGGTTTCTGCAGGTTAGTGTCAGTGGGAATAATTATCGTCACCTCAGACTTATTAGTCTTATCATCATCGAAATAGTTTTCACCAATTTCCTGCCAATCGTCACGATATTTGACTTCAAATATTTCTGTGCCATAGACAAAATCGCAGGCTGAAGTTGATTTTATTCTTAAAGTGAAAAGTCAGTTGATTCCGTTGGAATGCAAATTAAACCTTAAAAAACCACAGATTTCTAGATCATTTGCATCATACATTTCGGAGTACAAGCCAGCGGTTGGTATAATCACTTGTAGTACGGCACCCAAAACAATAAGTAAGGATTCCTCGAAAATATATTTTGTACCCCCTTGGTTGATATAGACTTCTGTCGTCTAATAAGGTCTTTATGATTTGTTTTGTGCAGATTGTAATAATATAAACAACTCAGAAATAACCAGCTTCGGACAAGCTCATTATCTAAGACAACGGGTATTATTTGTATAGTAAATATATTTGAGAATTTAATCGATAGTCTTGTATTTTATTTATAATTAGTTATAATAAGACCAGAAGTTAGCTTTAAACTAACATGCAGTTAACATATGGGAAAAGAAATCACTAAAGGTCAATATGTCGAGAGATTATTAAGATCTCCTCAAACTGTTTTTACTAATAAAGACATTTCTTTGTTGTGGGGAGAAAAAGTGGCCACCAATGTTCGGGTTAGGTTGAGCAATTATGTAAAAAGAGGGAAGTTGGTTAGAGTCTATCGTGGTATCTATGCTAAAGATCGAAACTATAACCGCTTTGAAATGGCGACCAGAATTTATACCCCTTCATATATTAGCTTCGAAACTGTCTTGACCCGGACCGGGATAAATTTTCAATTTTACGGGAATATATATGTTGCAACTTATGTGACTCGGGAAATCGAAGCTGATAATCAAAAAATATCTTTTGTGAAAATGAAGGATTTTGTTCTTACAAATACAACCGGGATTGAGCATTCCAATAATATCGCGATGGCGACAAAGGAACGAGCTTTCTTAGATCGGATATACGTTAGTAAGGAGTATCATTTTGACAACTTGGATCTTTTGGATTGGGACAAGGTTTTTGAGATTTTGCCAATCTATCGCAATCAGAGAATGGAAAAAAAGGTGACCGCTTATTTTAAACATTACCAAGCTAATAGCTTAGAAGAAAAATGACACTAGATTTCCCTAAACATAAAAACATTTTACTGCAAATATTAAAAGAGATTTTTAGCGATACTTCTATCTCTTCATTTTTGGGGTTTAAGGGTGGGACCGCTGCTTATATGTTTTATGATTTAGACCGATATTCAGTTGATCTTGATTTTGATCTCTTGGACGCTAATAAGGAGCGTGAGGTCTTTGAAAAAATCCAAAAAATAGCAAACGGTCATGGCAAGATTATTTACTCAAGAATAAAAAGATTTAATATGGTCACAATCATTTCACATGATGTTAAGTCACAAAATATTAAAATTGAAGTTAACTTAAGGAATTTCGGTTCTCGATATGAGTTGAAAACACTCCTTGGTATTCCTATGCTGGTCATGAATAGGGACGATATGTTTGCGAATAAGCTTATTGCAATGTCTGAAAGAGTTGGGAAAACTAGTCGTGATATTTATGATGTTTATTTTTTTACTAAACATGATTGGCCAATCAATAAGTCGTTAGTTGAAAAGAGAGCTAAACTGCCTTTTGACGACGTTGTAGAAAGATGTATTAAGATTTTAGAAAGAATGAATAATCGTCATATTCTGGACGGTCTTGGAGAGATGCTCTCTGAATCACAGAAAGACTGGGCTAGAGCGAAGTTGCGGACTGAAACTATCTTTCTACTAAAAGCCTGGCTTAAAAGCGGAAAATAGAAGAATCTCAACCAGCAGTTTTCGCAACTTGCATAATGTTAGCTATATTCTTGGGTCAGCTGTTTGGTTAGTTCCAGTACTCATTGATTAAAAAACTGCATTGCGGATTAAAATCGCCAATATAAATTATGGCGATTGTTTACTACGTAAAATACGCCATCTTTGAGGTTATAAGACAGGAATCAAGGTCGTTGAGGATAAGAAGGTGTTTATTGGCTCGCTTGAGTAATAATAAAACTTTTTGATTTTTAAATTTTATTTTCAATCTAAATAACTTTGCAGATTTAAACTTTTTTCAACCTTAGTTATTATCCTTGTTTAATTTATAGAAAAAACAGGGTTTTGACCTCCTACCTTTCTTTTAAGGTTAAGGGCCAGTCAGGGAGATCATAAATAAATATATAAAGAAAAAGAGCGACTCTCTGGGATCGAACCAGAAAATCGCCCCGAAGATGACCCATGGCGGGTTAGGGCGTAAGAATCATCGTGCCATTCGGGCACAATACTCTTTAGCCAATTCTTCGATGTGGCTGGTGGCTTCAAGGGACAATCTGGCCATGAAAGGTACAAGTCGGGATTTCTCCACCCAGTAATAATCAGTGTTGGCTATCCAGGCGATCGTTCCTCCCAGATTGATTGTATTGAAGCAGTCTCCGATTCGATCTGACCAAAGCACGATAGGATCATGACGAAAACGGACATCCTCAAGTATTTCTTTTAGTTCTGCTGGGGCGTTCTCACAATTCACACCCCAATTGTCCGCAAAGATCTGCATCATGGCTGCTTTGTTAACAATCATCCGACTTGTTAAGTCGGTGCCAAAATAGATGAAGGTGGCCAAAACATCATACAAAGTCGGTATTTTAAGTAGTCTATCGAGTTCCGTCATCAGTATCGCCTTCTCTTAACGGGGGTAGTTTTTCTGTTCGATGGGTACTTGCTCTTTTCTAGCCTCATAGTTTTGCTGCACCATTTGCAATATAGTGGGGCAAAAGAACCTCATCCATGTCACCGTCAGTCAACTCAACATCGAAGGATTCTGGCATACCAAGAATCGAAACCATCGCTCCTAGTTGTTCAAGGGAAATTGTCGTCTCTGTTTCCTGGTTGTAATCGTATTTGATCTCTAACTTTGTCTTTACCCCTTTCCCTTGTTTTAGAACAAAGGATAACCTGCCGTTTGGGCCTTTGTAGACCGAGGATATACCGTGGATATGCTCCTGAAACGTTAGATAGTTTTGCTCTTCTCGATATTCATGATGTTCCCGACTAAAACAATAACTGATGTAGCGGGCATTATCATATGGAGAACTTACGGATGGGGGGATAAAACCGCCGTCATCGATAATCACACTAACTGCACGAAGAAACTTTTGGTAGTGAATGCCAGAACCATGCTCACTTTCAATGTCCCAGTTTGCCTTTTTCACTGCTTTCATCATTACCTTCCTGTAGATATGTTTTTGACAAGTTGCTAACACAAAAGGGCATGGTCAAATGACCAGCCCTCCATATTCTGGAATTATATTAGCATAAAGCTAAGTAGGTGCGTAGGTTTTTATTGAGCAATTTTTGTGCTAGTATGTCACTAATAAAGTACTGGAGGGCCATGACACTGTCGTGGCTCAAGTAGTTTGCGCACCTACTAGGGAAGGACATTGGATGTCTCACGCTGAGGACAAAGACGCCAAGAGACTACGCGTCAGAAGGTCTCGCCCTATCGATTCAGAAGCGTTTCACGAACAGAGTATCGATATCTCTGTGGAAGTAGAACCCAAGAAGAAAGATGAGTTGGTAGAACAATCCCTCAATCTTGCTCGCAAGATGGCTCCTCGACATAAAGACAAGGGGGGGGTGAATAACATGCATGGACACTCAGAGGAAGATTTCCACCGGGAGTTGGAGAAGGCGAAAGCAGGGGGCGACATCGTAAGGATGAATGTTCTCAACGCCGCCTATAAGATCGTAGATCATGTTGACTACGAACATCTTCATACCTTAGTTGACCTGAAGCTTCTGCTGGATACGGCCAAACGTCAAGTTCGTCTTGCCGATTTGCTTTCCAAGCGCGACCCTGACATACCTTTCAGCTGAGGAGGTGAATGAAGATGGGAGACGGAATAAACGGATTCATGGCGAGAGATCAGGAACGTGAGCGATTTCCTGAGCTTAGAATGCCGACGCCGGAAGACGTTCTAGGGGATATCTGTCCAATCTGTAAGGGAACGACCTGGGTTGTCCGCGCCAATGCCGAACTTGAGGGCCCAATCATGGCCCAACTCGAGCATTGCGACAACCCCGGATGTCCGCAGATGGCTGACCTAGGCGTCCGTAAAATTATGCATCTTGCAGTCCCCTATAACGGTTTTAATGGTTTGGCCAAGATCAACGCTACAGGCCAGATCACTGCTCTCACTTGTGAGTGACTCGCGACAACGACCCAAACCCGGTTCTCCGGGGGAGGGTCTTTCCTTTTGTAAGAGTTCGTGAGAATACGACCGTTTTCGTTTGTGCCATTAAATCTATTCCCATGTCTTTATCTGCTCATGCTTAACAAGAAAGACTACCGATATTAGCTGATGTAATGAACAACATTAAATAAGACAGCTAATAAGAATACTTCCAAGCGGACAATATATGGACATCTATGCCGTCAACCTTATTGGTTTCGTCAGCGCCAATCGTTAGAATGTAGCCTTCAGAAAGCCCAAAGCGTTTACAACAACGAACCAAACCGTTAATTTCTCGTTCCAACGTCTTTTTATCTGAAATATCGTAAGTCACCTGTATGGCCTCTATGACCTGTTCTTTATTAATCTTCACGAAATCGCATTCACTAGTTTCATCCTGAGAATATGCAATTTGGCTTCCTTGTTTCAGCAATTCTAAGGCCACAGTCGTTTCAAGCAAGCGGCCTTTATCCCCCGCCAGTTTGAAATCCAAGGAAGCACCCATACCCTGATCGATAATATAGACTTTCTTCTGCGAATTCTCCGATTTCACGAAGGACTCAGAGTATTTCGGAACAAATCTTGCTAGATATATCGATTCAATATTGTCCACGTATGAATAGAGTGTGTCTTTTGAGATATGATAGCCTTGCGATTTAAGCTCGTTGTATATTTTATTCACACTGAACTCGGAAGCTGTCGTAGCTACGACGCGTTTACAGAAATACTTTAGAATTACGGATTGCGAAATATTATACCTTTCAACAAGATCATGAAGAAGCATAACATTAAAATATTCCTGCAATATCTTATCCTTAATTGAATCGTCGCTTTTTATTACCTCAGGAAATCCGCCCCGTATGAGATACTTATCGTAAAGATTGGCAAGCTGCGCCTTTCCCCTGCTGGAGTTGGGGTCTACGTCGGGATATGTTATAGAGGCTAACTCGGAAAAAGAAAGAGGATATACTTCATAGGTTATAGTTCTCCCTCTTAGGGAAGTGGCAATTTCTTTGGACAAAAATTTGGAGTTTGATCCAGTAATGAATATATGTTTTGTAATCGACGAATAAAGCCGGTCGACAAATTTCTCCCAGCCATCGACTTCTTGGATTTCATCAAAGAAAAAATAAACGTCCGATAAATTGGTATCAGGATAGAGCTCGCGATATGCTTGCAGAATTTCATCCATCTCTTCACCCGACAGACGTAATCGTTCATCTTCAAAGTTAATATAGAGTAGTTTCGTCGAATCTACGCCCGACTCGACAAGCTGTTCCATTGTACCAAACAGGTGGTACGTCTTGCCGCTGCGTCTGACCCCGGTTAGCGTTACTATTTTTTCACTGTCTATTGGCAGCTCGAGCTGCCGTCGCCAAACTTTAGGTAGAGGCGTTGTTTGGCCATCTGAAATTATTGTCTTAAGGATATCTTTCCTATTCATAATGACATTATATTCCATAAGTTTCCTTTTGTAAAGGAAAAGAATCGTAACCTACATCCTAAGACCGAAGGCACCAGCGAACTTTCCATAGAATACCTCATAGGGTGTTTTATTGCCTGAGGAACTCAATTTAAAGGCCTAATCATGTTTCCGATATGCCTAAGCTTATTGTAACAATTGTCGTGTAGGATTAAATTTTAGATCTCGTTCCTGTATTACTCGCTTCGCCAAATAAAACATACCTAATAAGCTCACCGAAAGACCAGCTTATTAGGTATGTGTTTGATCCCTCGATTCTAAGGAGAGCGCTTTTCTTATCGTGCCGACTCGAAGAACGAGACGAGATCCACAGGCGCCATCCTAAGATTATAATATCTCTTTTTTTAATCGATATGGTTAGATCAAACAACCATTCTGTTTAAGGAGTAAGTTTTGTCAGTGAGAGGAAGGAGAAAACCTAAGACCTCCTCCAGTCTTTTAAGTGTAAGAACAGGTCTGTGCATGTCAAGGTGATCCCTTTTTCTGTTCTTTTAATCTGTAGGGGCTCCACCTTGACATGCACAGCATGCTGTTCTTGGTTTCTATATTTTAATAATCGTCTTGCATATAAGACAAAAAGATGCTAATATTGTCTCATGAATAATTTATTAAGAACGCTTTTGTATGAATGGAAAGATCGGAAATTACCTCAAATAATTAGACGGGATAAGGTTTTGGATACCTCTCTACAGCCAGGAACAAATAATGCGACTGTCATAACTGGGTTTAGACGAGTCGGAAAAACCTATCTGCTTTTTGAGGCAATTGATAAGCTTTTAGAGACATACTCTCGAGAAGAAGTAGTTTACCTTAATTTCGAGGATGAAAGAATCACCCAGCCCTCAACTGATCTTTTAACCAATCTGATCTCAGAGATACAAGCGACTTACGGAAAAAAACCGAAGTTTATATTTCTTGATGAATTACAGCTAGTTCCTAATTGGTCCAAGTGGGTTCGCCGGATTCTAGATACTGAGTCAATTCAGTTATTTATCACGGGCTCGTCATCAAAAATGAGTAGCTCGGAACTGCCCACGGAGTTACGGGGCAGAGCTTGGGAGATAAAAGTTAACCCTCTTACCTTTAGAGAATTTTTGCGGTTTAAAAACAGTGACCTAGATTTTGATAAAACCGCTTTAATCAAAGAAGAAATGGCACGCTTTCGTTTTTTGCTAGATGAATATTTGGTTTATGGTGGGTTGCCAGCGGTCGTGCTTACTACTCAAGAAAGAAAACAAGAACTCTTACAATCTTATTTCCAAACTGTCGTGCAATTAGAAATAGCAGAAAGATATAGAGTCGATAACGACGTGTTGCTGAGGACGCTGCTAAAACTGCTTCTTAATTCAACTTACGTCACCATTTCCAAATTATCCAATACCTTAAAAAGTATGGGCTTAAAGTCTGGGAAAACGACAATAAGCAACTATCTTTCTTATATTGAAAGTGCATATTTTATGAATGAACTTTATATTTATAACCCTTCAATGATCAATCAGCTACAATATCCTCGTAAAGTTTATTTTATTGATACTGGGTTCATCACGGCCTTATCAACCAAGTTTTCTAAAAATATGGGAAGACTCTTTGAAAACCTAGTTTTCCAAAAATTAATCAGAGAAAACGAAACTATTCATTATTATAAAGATAAAAAGGGCAATGAAGTTGATTTTACGATACTCGTTAACGGTGAAGTAACCGCTTTATATCAAGTTTGTTATGACGTTAGCGATGAGGAGACTCTAAAAAGAGAGATAAGATCATTAATAAGTGCTGGTAAAATTTTAAACTGCACAAATCTCAACTTATTAACTTTATTAAAATCAGATATCGGTAAGATACCAAAAGATATTAATATTACCAGTGCTGCAGATTTCTTGTCCTAAATAATTATTAAAAGATTAAAATTTCTTATATTTAAGTCTTTAATATAGCGTTTGAGGTTATGAAATAATATCGATTCATTAAGAGCTGTGTCACTAATATAACAAGATCGATAGATTCGATCTCGTTCGATATGTTACTCTGAATACACTTTAATTCGAACATATTCTAGGCTGATTAGATAAATCAATACGTTTATAGAATGTAACAAAGTAAACGTCTCTTCTTTAGTTTTTATACTCTTTATTTTGATAAAGAAAGAACCAAAACAAACGAATTCACCTCCTGCCTTTCTTTTAAGTCTAAGAACAGGTCAGTCCAGATCAAGGTTGTCCCGTTCTTTAGATCGTTGGTCGGGCTCCACCTTGACCTGAACTGCATGCTGTTCTTGCTTCCTTTTTGAGGCAGAAGGTCGACTGCCTTGGATTTATTACTATTGTTATAAAAAGGAGGTTAGAGATGTTAAATATGCTAACTGCTCAAGCCGCTAAGATTGCTTTAGTTAATGATAGCTTTCGCCAGTCTGAAGAAGATGTTGTCTTAACAAATGGGGTTCAATCTATCCCCAACTTAAGAGGACTAATGGCCAGGATCAGAATATATAATCACTTTACTAAAGATAATGATCCTTATGGAGAACATGACTTCGGAAAGATAAAATGGCTTGGCTTTGAGATCTTCTGGAAGATTGATTATTACGACCAGAAGCTTGAGGGGTGGGCTGATCCACTCTCGGTTGAGTGCAGACGAGTCATGACTGTGATGCTTGCATATGAGTATTAAGAGACTAGGCCTAGGAGTTTTCTCCTGGGCCTTTTTTTTATGCAGATTGCCAAATATCACCAGTTAGACCAAACTCTTTAACCTTTTGGCTGGTTGATAGATGAATAATTAGGGCTGGTTCATCTAACACGTTAATCTTTCGTTTTAGGTATCGTTTCACATAAATAAGGATTGTTTCATCAGGACAGATAAGGAGGAGAGTCGGGAAGGACTTTTTAGTCTCTACTTCCCATTCATTGCTCTCGTAGAACGAGAGGTACTTTTTTAATCTTTGTCTTAATCTTTCAGGAGGTAGTGAGGAGAGGAGTTCAAGAAAGTAATATTTGCTTTTCTTTAATCTAACTTGCTTGATATAGGCACTTGGTTTTAGATCACTCAGGAGATCTGCTAGCCGGTGAGTGGGATAGCCACTTTTAACCGTCACAATAAAGCCGATTTCACCCTTGCTTCTCTCTTCCAGGTCGAGGTAGATATTAGCAAGAAGAAGACAAGAGCCAACAAATGACAGGGAACGTTCATTCTCTCGGTAGAACTTACAAACGGTCTTTGCCTCGTTTTGATCTTTAAGATAACGAATGCCATTCCTTGCGAGGTGATAAACGGCGGGTTTGGTGTTTTCAGGAAAGATCGAACTATATGAGCGAGTGAGGTACTCTTTTTCAGTTAAGTCTTTTAACCACTCATTGATTCTTGCTCCGTCTTTATGATTTAGGAACTTTTGAATTTGTATTCTATCTAAAAATCTAAAGCGGGCTATTAAGTTGATAATTTCTCTTTGTTTACTTGTGATCTTGGGTAAGTTAGTCATGGTTTGTTTGGTTCTTTCTGGGGTGTTACTAGTTTATACATTAATCCAATCCATACCTACGCCATACTTGTATAGGTAAGGGTAAAAGAATATCTTTAATTCGTTCTTAAAATAGCCTAATCCTTGACGTAGCGCTTTACGGCAAAATATAATTGTTTTTTGGTTCATCTTTTTGACTACTTTTAGGTGGTTTTGTTAAATTTTTAGCGACTGCTTTTGTTTTATTACTTTGATCTTCTTTGTGTATTGATAACTTGATTTGGGTGGCGTAAACTTTCCGCGAGTGATCAATAACTGCTTTTGCCGTTTCCTCGTTTTCTTCTGGGTTAAAGCAATCAGCCTGAGCCAAAAAAGTATCTTTGGCTTCTGTGACTGATAGCTTCATGTAGAAGTTATAAAGTGGTAGATTACTGATTTCATGTTTGGCGACTTCGGGCGAGAAGATTGGTAAGATAAATTGTTCATCTTCAGAGTTGGCGGTTTTAAAACAAATCACAGTTCCAACATTAGCCAGGATTATTTTAATAATATCTCGGTTCTCAATCTGGGAGATAGATTGATGGGCGATAATAACAGACAAATGATACTTTCTAGCTTCCGAGACAAGGTCAGAAAAGGTATCTGTGGCAAAGTTTTGAAATTCATCAACATAAAGGTAAAAATCTTTCCGTTCTTTTTCTGGGATATGAGCTCTTCCAAGGATTGCCAATTGGATTTTAGCTAAGGTTAATGACCCAAAGAAACTTGATTCGTCTTCTCCGATCTTTCCTTTTGAAAGATCACAGAGTAATATCTTCCCACTCTCAATTACTTCCCCAAAATCAATCTTGCTCTTGGTTTGGCTTAAAATGTTGTAGTTAATTGGGGATGACAACACTCCACCAATCTTGTTGGTAATCGGCGAAATAACGGTATTCCTCTGCAGAACTCCAAGTTTATTGAACTCATAGATCCAATAATCTGATAGGACTTTATTCTTTAGACCAACGACAACTTCTTTTCGATAGCGTGTTTTTGTTAATAGATCAAGAATGGTTTGTAGGGTTGGTTCGGGGGTTTCTAGGGCGGTGAGGATGGTGTTCCTTAGAACATACTCCATTCTCGGACCAAAGAATTTGGCGTCATAAAACTTTTGAATGATGGAAATGATACTGCTGGTGATTAGGGACTTTTGCTTTTGAAGTTCGCTTTTAGTCAACTTCGGATTAGTCGGTAACTCAAGTAAATTTAAGGCAATGGGGAAGCCATCGTCATCAGGCGCAAACCAGACCACATCTTTGATTCTTTCCTTGGGGATAACTCGAAGGATCTTTTCGGTTAAATCTCCATGAGGATCAACGACCGCTACTCCTTTGCCATTTACAATATCATTGTAAATCATGTTGGAAAGCAAATTTGTTTTTCCTGAGCCGGTAGCGCCTAAAATATAGGTATGTCGACGTCGCTCTTCCAGGGTTTGGCCAATTGGTGTTTCTGTCCCACCATAATTGTTTTTGGCAAAGACATTATCTAGCGGCACAGACACTTGCTTAAAAGAAAGGGGAGCGGGGAGGGGGCGGCTTTTGCTCTTGACCAGATCCTCGGTTTTGGTGGTGTCGGTATAGGGGAAATGATAGATCTCGGCCAGCTCCGAGCATGATAAGAAGGGGTTCCCCGTAAAAGAGTTCTTTCTTGTTCCAAAAGAAGAAAAAGACGACCGAAAGGATGATAGCAACGAGCGTCTTTTTAAGATGAGCGATTGGTGGGCACTAGCCAGGGACTCAAAGGAGGCCAGAAAACCAGCGGCTCGCTGCCGATAGCTAGCCGAATTATGCGCTAAAATAAAAAAACGGAGGGAAGTTTCAAAGAGAGGTTGATCAATTTTATTCTTAATTGCGGCTGCAAGCTCTAGCTCATAAGGGTTTTGAATCTCTTTTTGACCCTCTTTATCTAAGCCTTCGACAAGAAAAGGAACACGATCACCCGACGTGTTCCAAAAAGCAATAACCATGCTTATAACGAATTTGAGTAATGACTCAATTACCTTTAGGGCTAGCTGTATAATCATCAGAGGAAAAGAGGTTAAGGCCTTTTGCCAGGTAGTTTTAAAGAGTTCTTCTCCTAGCGGCTGGCGATAATAGATTTGTTTTTGAGTTTTTAAAATATGGTTATGTTCTTTGGCGTGGAGACGAGGCCTAAGTGGTGTCACTATCGTCTGAAAAACCATCATTTCACCCAGTTGTAACTTTGTCATCTGCCCGGTTAAATATGAGACAGGATCATGTTCGTCAAGGACACTTTTGTTTTTCAAAGGTAGAACAAAACTAGTCTTAAGCTTAAGTTCTAAAATCTCAAATTTAGACTCTTGCTGGTTATTCTCTAGGTTAAACGGAGTTGGCAGGTAATCGTCTATCTTCATTATTTTAAGACCGGGCAAATAGGAAAGGAGGGTTTTTTGAATAATCGGAGCAACAACCGCCGCTATCACTAAAATGTAACGGATACCTTCTTCTTTTGTGCTGCTAATTTCTAAAGAATAGCCCCCTTTTTGTCCAATTATCTTGCTGGCCAAAGAAGGTTGCTTCGCTAAAGAATGTAGTAAAATAAATAATTGCTCAGTTGAATATGAAGTTTTCGTGGTTGTAGAAGGAATAATTAGTTCAAGATAAACCAGATGCTTGGTTTTCACTAATCTCCAGACTAATCTTCGAACTAGATAAATAGAGGTCGGGATAAGAGCAAGTAAACAAGCAATGATAACAACATATGCAAGAAGAAAGCTTGTTTGAATAGAGGCTAAGGTCGATTGAAAAAAGTTAGAAATAACCAATTCATTCTTCCCCCCTCCTTATTTTAAGGGCATCCTAGCAAAAATATTTCGAAATTGCAATATAATTATTCTCTTCCCTGATTAGATTATTACTTCAATTAAACTAAACAGAAAGGTGACATTATTATAGAGGGCTAATAAGTTTGACTGACAAATTTGCAAAATTGGAAGAAAGTGCTAAGATTGTAACCACAAAATGATTACACCAAAGTTATTTATTTTGCCGCTCTTTGCGGCAGTTTTAACCCTCATCATCACCCCGATGATCCGAAAAATGTCACTCCGTTACGGCGCGATCGATACTCCCGACTCCAGAAAAGTACACAAAATACCAGTTCCTACTAGCGGTGGAGTCGCGATCTACATCGCTTTTCTCTTTGCCGTTCTATTTTTTAATCGACCGACACCAGAGATCCTGGGGCTACTAGTTGGGTTGACTATTATAACCTGCTTCGGCCTTCTCGATGATATCTTTGACCTCCCGCCAGTGACTAAGTTTATGGGCCAATTTTTGGCGGCACTGGTCGTGATCTATTCGGGAGTACGGGTTGAGTTTATCTCTGATCTGTTACAAAATCATGGTCGGATAGTCGACTTGGGCTTTCTCTCTCTGCCTTTCACCTTTCTGTGGATAATAGGTATTACAAATGCGATTAATTTTATAGACGGCCTAGACGGTCTGGCGGCTGGCGTCTCTGGGATAGCGGCTTGGACCCTGGGTATTGTTGCCTTAATGAGCGGTCGTTATGATGCTGGAGTTTTAGCTTTCACACTTGGTGCAGCCGCTTTTGCCTTTCTACCTTACAATTTTTCAAAGACCAAAAAAATCTTTATGGGAGACTCAGGGTCAAACTTTCTGGGATTTGGACTGGCGGTCGTCTCGATTATGGGGATGGTCAAGATTGCGGCGGCCTTTACGATGCTTTTACCGATGGTGATCCTGGCTGTGCCGATCCTCGATACTTTATTTGCCATATTCCGACGAATGATAGCCGGCAAAAGCCCTTTTGAGCCGGATTCTTCACATCTCCACCATCGGATCGCGAAGCTCGGCTTTTCTCACAAACAAACCGCCTTTATTATCTATCTCATCAGTATTATCTTAGCGATAGTCTCTGTGATCTCACTAAACATTGCCAAAAAGTATTCGGTTATATTATTGATCTCAGCCGCAGCCTGTTTGATTTTAGGTGCCTGGGTCTTAGGCCTTTTCAAGTCAGAGATAAAGCCGCTTAGAAATAATCACCAATAAAAACGATTGTTCCTCTCATTCACCTCCCAAATTACTAATAACTAATGGCTACTATTTTTGTTACTCACGAGAAGCTCTTAATTAGTTATTGCATAAATCTAATGATTATTATGCGTAGATAGTTTAGAATTAGATTAGTGATATAGATCTATATAATGGACCGATAGATGAAAAAAAGAACAAAAGTACAAAATAAGCTTGTAGCCCGTCGGGTGCTTATCATTTTTAGCGCTCTTTTTGGGTTGTATTTACTATTAATAATTACTGAAACGCTGTTTTTTGAAAATAGATTTGGGGTAAACGTCAAAATAGCTGACGTCGACGTTTCTGGAAAAAGCAAAACAGAGGCAACACAGACTCTCATGGGTGCTTGGCAAAAATATAAGTCAGAGCAGGTCGGAATCGGGAGCGATACGTACAAGGCGAGCGAGCTGATAAAGGAGATTGATGTTGCAAAAACGGTCGATAACTCATTGTCAAAACAGCAGGCCAAATATCTAGAGCTAGCCGTGATAAGAAAGCAAAATTACTTAGCTGAGATAGTGGTTCAAGATGATAAGATCTCGAGTATTCTATCAGGCAAGTATGATAAATATGCCACTGCTCCAGTGAATGCGAAACTGGTTTTTGGTGATTCTGTCCAAATCGAACCAGAGAAAGACGGCATTCGTCTCGCCCTACCCGAGAGTAAAGAGAAGCTAGTCAAAGGTTTGGCAAATTTCGATAGATCACTTGATCTAAAACTGGCCTTGATTAAACCTGAGCTTGAGACGGCCTCTGCCCAGGCCGTAGCGGACCAGGTCTTTGCCCTGATAAAGGAACCAATCAATCTGACTTCTACAGCCGGTGATTACACGATTTCGTCAGCGAAACTTAAATCTTGGGTGAAGGTCGTGCCAGACAGCAACAAGTCAGTCGTAATCGCCGAATCCTTTCTACCAACCGAGAGTCGTTATCAGTATTTTGATGAGGGTTTGATCAAACAGTATGTCAGAGACCTGGCAGGGAGGATCAACCAAATCCCCGCCAATGCCACCTTGGGCTTACAAAACGGACAAGTGGTGATTGTTACTTCAGAGAAAATTGGCTACCAACTAAATGAAGACAAGGCTCTTGACCAGCTCATAAACATAACCAAAGATAATCGAGATATAGCACTCGTAGTTGAAACCAAAAAAGCCGAAATTAGAACTGATAATTTTGTCGAACTTGGCTTGAAAGAGCTTGTCTCTACCGGCTGGTCTAATTTTGCCGGATCACCAACCAACCGTATTCATAATGTCAAAACAGGAGCGTCTAAATTCAACGGTGTTTTGATCAAACCAGATGAAGATTTTTCCTTCAACAAGGCGCTCGGTCCAGTTGAAGCTTATACTGGTTATCTTCCAGAGCTTGTTATTCTGCAAAACAAAACGGTTCCCCAGTATGGTGGTGGACTTTGCCAGGTCTCCTCGACCGCTTTTCGAGCGGCCCTGAATGCAGGACTGCCGATATTAGAGCGAACTATGCACGCCTATCCTGTGACTTACTACAAGCCCTATGGGGTTGATGCGACGATCTATCTGCCTAAGCCCGATCTGGTTTTTAATAACAACACCGGCAAATATATCTTTATACAGACCAGAATTGTGGGAACGAAGCTCTACTTTGATTTCTACGGGACCAAGCCTACAAACGCCTCAAAGTTTGGTGGGGTGATCAATGGAGCCAATGCGGTCGGTTTTGTTGAAGATGTCAGTCCGAGTCTCTACGACCAAGGGGCTAGAGGCGTCGGTTCATTTACGGCGACATTTTATCGGTTTATTACTGATCCTGGCGGTAAGACGATTAGGACAGATACATTTACTTCTAAATATGACTCACCAACGAAATATCCGCACTAAACAGATTAATCACAAACTGGTTACTAGTTAACATCTAGGACTTTAGTGATACAATTTATTTAGTACCTCACAACAAAAGGAGGAGTCATGAGAAAGCATTGGGTGTCTCCTCAACTCGGGGAGCAACCAATAACGCCGACCTGTGTTTATGGTAAGTGGCTAGTATTCTGTCCAATCTGTGACCAGCCCCAACCATCTCCTCATGGCAAGGACCGACCAAACGATCTGGAGTGTCTGCACTGCCACCAGCCGATCCATCTTGTCCCTATCATCCATTAGGAGTAAAAATGGCAGAGGAACTGGTAGCACTCGAACGGGGTGAAATCATCCGTCGACCGATGGAAAAGGCAATCTGCCCCGAATGTGGGCAGACAATCAGTCTAACACCTAACCTGATCGGGGGATCGATCAATTGTACAAATCCTGAATGCTGTTGGGCCTTCAGGGTCTGAATCGTCTATATCTATTGTTGTGGGGTTGGGCTCGTTTACACGAGCCCTTCTTCAACTAAAATAGTCTTTACAAATAGCATATTATGTGTTATTATTTATCACTGTTGCTAACTAAGTTGGCAAAGAACGCTTGTTGGTTTATCGTCTCTAGTCTTAGGCCTAGAAAAAAACTGAAAAAAGGGGGCCAAAATGGAAGAGGAAAAAACAAAAGAAGAGCAAGACCGTTGCGATTTTTGTTTTCGCAACGACCACTATAGGTACTTTCATTGTTTGGCCGACTGCGGCTTAAACGTGACAGATCTCAAAAAAGAAATCGCAGAGATCAAGGCTCAGAAAAAGTAAACCAACAACACCAAGGGAGACGAAATATTCGTCTCCCGTTTCATTTCCAAAGATAAATAATGGATATTTACACGTTCTGTTTGCTAAGTTATTATTAGATTAATATTGAACCTTGTAGCAACATTTGGAGGTGATCCAAAAGACTGCTGATGAAAATACCTTATGTTATTTTTGTTACCAACCTCTTGATCCAGATGAAGAGGGAGCAAGAAGAACAAGCGAACACCACGTCAACTTCCCAAAGGGCTTTTACAGCCAACCCAAATACGAACAGCGGAAGGTTTGGTGCCACCAATCCTGCCAGCAAAGCTTTCATCGCGCCTATGAGGACTACTGCAAAGACGTGCCTGACGTCAAGCTCAAGTGCGAGAGCTGTAATCCAGTCTGGGCAATCGTCTGTCTGTACAACAAGACCCGATACAGGGAGATTGACGAAGATGAGTTGACCCAGATTCTCTTTGAGAGAAAATGGCTTGCAGAGGCCGAAGAAAAAGCAAGAACTGCCCGGAGAAGGCAGAAAGTCTATACACCACAGCAAGTGTTTGCAACTGAGTGACCCCACGAAACAGGGGCTGACGCCAAGGCAATTTGATTGCCCTGACGACAGCCCCGTTAACTTCTTAACTAGCTACAAGCTATCTTTGCCTTACCACTTATCGTAATGAACTCGCTCTTTTTGATAATAGCTTTTTGCATTATAAGAATGAGCAGGATATCCAATTGGAATCACACAATGCGGCATAATGTTTGGTGGAAGTTTGAATAAATCTCTCATTCCTTCTTCGACTTCTTTGAGGGGATAATTTGCAGTCCAGACAGCACCCAAGCCCAGATCGTGAGCGGCGAGGAGCAAATTCTCAGCAGCGGCAGAGCAGTCCAGGACCCAACAGCCGGGATATTTCTCTAACTCAAGGTCAGCACAGATAGCGATTGCCACCGGTGCATTAGCGATCATCGGTGCAGTTTTGTGAAAGGCCGGAATCTTAGATAATATTTGTTTATCTTTGATGACGATAAAATGCCAAGGTTGAGCATTGCCAGCCGATGGGGCTTGGCTAGCCGCCTTTATTAAAATCTCGATATCATGATCAGAGACAGGTTTATCCGCATAGGTTCTGACACTTCTTCTCGATAGAATAGTTTCTTGGGTATTCATATTAGTTATCCGGTAAGTTACTTAGTCTTTCTCTGGCTTCCTCGAGTTCCATTCTGTCCCCATCCCTATCATCTGTCCTGATCTGGACGTCAGCTTTTGGTAGGTTACGAATATCATCTTCACTAGTTATCCTAATGGGGTCGCCATCTGCTAAGTCTGCCAATGCCTCTTCTGCTTCGGCTTCAGTCGGGGGTGTCCATGTTTCTTCATCATTTGGCATTGATCCAGTTTTGTCTTCAGCCATATATTTCTCCTTTAGTGTATTTAGTTTAGCTTGGCAGCTAAGGCTAGTCAATCAAGGCCTAATTAAAAAACTTATCTTTTTGGAAACCAGGGAAAGAAGACGCTAGTTCTTTTTTTATAACTTTCAAACTCTGCGTTCCCATTATATTTTTTCTCTAACATCGGGATGCCAGAGACTTTGATGATAAGAAAGCTGATTAAAAGGGGGCTGGTTATTAGCAAGAGCTGATTCGTTGATGAAAAGGCGATCAAAAATACGCCCCACCACAGAGTCACTTCACCAAAATAGTTGGGATGTCGAGTGTATCTCCAGAGGCCAGAGTTTATGATGTGGCCTCTATTCTTACCTACTTTAATAAACTGAGCAAGCTGCCAGTCGCCAATCGCTTCAAATAGAAACCCAATCAGCCAAACCACCAACCCAACATAAAGAAGGAATGACCAGTCGCTATTTGATGATGAGTTGATAACCATTATTGGCAGAGCGATCATAAACATAAAAATTCCTTGGAGGATAAATATTTGAAAATAACTCCGCAGATAATAATGATTCCAGGTTTTGCGCCAGTTGAGATATCGAAAATCCTCAGGCTTGTTTTTGTTGCGCTGATAGACATGGTATCCAAGGCGTAGACCCCAGAGAGAAACTAAAATCAAAATTAGAGTTTGAGGTAAATCTCGAAGGACCTCATAATGTCCTAGAAAATATGTCATCCAGGCAATGACGACAAAGCCTAGCCCCCAGCCAATATCGACCAGGCCGGCATTCTTTCTGATGGTCGCGAGGACAAAAAAAGCACTCATATAGAGTAGGATTACTACGGCACACATAACTAGGACATTAAACATCTTACCTCTTTTTCTAATTATACTATTATTGGCCAGATTAAGGTAAAATAAATCTATTAAAAGGAGACAACATGAAGGTATTTAAGTGGATTCTGCTGATTGTGACTATCATCATTATTGCTTTAATTGGCTATGGCATCTTTGCCTTTACTCAGATTAAAAGCAACAAACAAAAAGATTTGGGCGTAAAATATACGATCGCTGACTACAACCAGGCCGTCAAAGAAAAGGCCAAGGTCGACGTCCCGATTCCTGGGGCCTTGTATCTGGGCTCAACCTTTAAAACCGAGGGCAGTCAACAGGTCGACCTTACCCTGAGCGATGCTGAGGTAAGTGCGATCCAAAACTATTCGAATAATCTAAAAGGGCCGATTAACAATGTGCAGATCAAATTTCTAGGCGGCAAAAAGGCAGAGGCCTCATTTGTAACTAATTTTACTTACCAAGGACGGAAAATAAACTACCCAATTTACGTCAAAGGGGATGTCTACAATACTGGTGCAAAAAGTTTTGGCGTCAAAGTTGATAAACTCCAAGCAGGAGCGCTCTCTGTGCCAGGAGTAATTACCAAAAGAGCTGAAAGTGAATTTACAAGCTATGTGAACAATATATTAAGTGGGATCAATGGGCTTGACGTTCAAAAAGTCGAAATAAACAATGGATCAGTTCATTTTGTGGGAACGATTCCGACAAAAGCTTCTGGATTATAAAATATTATTTAGATAAGCAACGAGCAAACCACTGCTTGCTCCAATGATTGGACCCCAGACTACTTCGAGAATGGTTATATCTAGACTCCAATTTTTGATCAGAGCATAATTCACCAGTCCATAAACGCTGATTGCTAGGGTTCCAGCGAGGGCACCGACGATGGCCGCTTGCTGGTATGAGCCACCCAAGCCAATCACCATCAAGACCAATATCATAATGCTGGTCACGACCAAGATCTGAGAGATCAGGGCACTGATTCCTTTGAAAGCAACTTTTCCATTTTTGACGTTAGCCACTCTTTCGATGCCAGCTCGGTAGCGGTTTTTGAATATCAGCAAATGCCACACTCCATCGATGGCGCTGACAAGGGCAAATGCTATAACCCAACTCAATAAATATTTCATCATCACTCCTTTACTTTCACTAATTATAACAGAAAAATAGCTTTGTTATGGCTATAACTGCTATAATAATCTAGTTATGTTAAATGTATTTAGACATTTGTTTGTTCAGGAGAAACGAAAAACCATCGGCCTTGCCCTCGGATCTGGCGGAGCCAAAGGCTTGGCTCATATTGGTGTAATCAAAGTTCTGGAGCGCAACAGTATTCCGATTGATTTTATCGCCGGCGCTAGTGTCGGGGCAATGATTGGGGGAGCCTACGCCCATGATTTAGATATTGTAAAAATTGAGAATATTATTCGAAAGCAAACCTTCAAAGAGTTCTTAAAAAATTTCTTGGATCCATCATTGAGATCAGGGCTGGTCAAAGGAAACGCCATTTCGGAATATCTGGAGGCCCAGCTTGGCCGCGTTAACATCGAGAATAGTATGATTCCCTTTAAAGCAGTTGCAACCAATATTGAAACAGGAAATGAAGTAATTATTGATCATGGGGATCTGATCGAGGCGATAAGGGCTAGTATTTCTGTGCCTGTTATATTCAAACCCGTCATAAGCAGTCGAGGAACACTAGTCGATGGTGGAGTGAGCAATCCAGTCCCAGTTAACGTAGTTCGGGAGATGGGGGCAGACATAGTGATCGCGGTTAATCTTAACAATGAGAGCTTTATCACTACTCAAAATAGAAGTCTTGGCTCTTTCTCGATGGCCTCATCTTTGATAGAGCTCCTCAGCTACAACCTAGCAAAGGAAAAATCCAAAGATGCAGACATTATCATCAAGCCCGATATCCCAAAGGCAAATTGGACAAAATTCTCGGGTGGGGTTGATCTAATTCATAAAGGAGAAGAGGCAGCTTTGTCGATGTTGCCAGAGATAAAGAGATTGCTGGCAGAATAAAAACTACCCCTTCTACTTTATAACTTTACAAACTTGATAACTAACAAACAATTTAGATTTTGTACAAATAAAAAAGCAGTCATACAAGACTGCTTTTTTAATGAGAAAAATATTATTTTTCTACAGCCGATTTTACATCCAAGGCAATTGCGATGGTGATAGGTCCACTTATTAGGGCAAATAACCCCAAGACCCAAACAAAAGCAATCGTTGTGCTTGGTTGCAAGAGAATTAACACACCAGCTAAAACTCCGACTACACCTGCGATAATTGCTAGAGATTTTTCTGTAGCAGTGACTCCTTCAACGAAGGCGCCGACTATTTCTAGAATTCCTCTAAAGATCAGGATAAATCCTGCAAGTAAGATGAAGGTAGCAATAGTAACACCAAGGTGTCTGATTAGATATACACCGAAACCAAGTTCCAAAATACCCATAATGAGGGTCAAGAACCAACGAGTGTGTTTGCCGATACTAAAGATACCAACAATGATATCGATTATCCCACTAGCGATCAAGAAAAGGACGAAAAGATAAATCAAGGTTAGTAAAGTCATTCCTGGCCAGAGAAGAGCTGCTAGACCAAAAAGGATAGCCGCAATACCTCTGATAACCATCATCCACCAGTACTGTTTCATTAATGTTTTATCAGTTTTGTTCATTTTTCTCACCTCCTTTCAAAATAAACTTTAGATAGCTTATTATATTACTATTTATCGATATGTCAAGGCTTGGGGCCAAAACTTAACTATATTATAGTCTTTTTTATTGTTTTTTTATAGAAACAGAGTGGTATAATATTTATATGAACAAAAAGACTATTCTATTAGTTATCTGTCAAATAATTGTACTTTTATTATTGGTCCATATGATTATATTGAAGGGCTATCTGACCAATGCGACGAAGCTACAAGCTTTGTTTGTGGAGGCGAAAACTTACACATATACCGCTGAAATTATTAAAACAGAGATTGAATCACGACTTCCGGAGAGGATCCAAAACAATATCGTGGAGAAGGCAATCGTGACAAAAGCGCTAGATTATTTTATTACCCCGAAGCTAGTTCAGAACCTTAGCAAGAAACCAGTCGAGCGTGTTGTCAAATCCCTTAACAAAAAAGGGAACACCGAGATTGTTAATGATAAGGTTGTCATCGACACCTCCAAGTACAAAGACCTAATAAATGCCAGGCTAAATGGGTGGGGATTGTCAAAAGATTTAAATACCTTAGCAAAAGATACAGTGGCATCTATACCAGCTCAGATATCTGTCGTTGACTTAGAGAAAAATCCCAATAGTGGCATTGGATATTTAGTCAAGGCAAGGACCTACATCAACCAGCTTGGTAACCTAATCGTCGCGATGTCTATTTTGCTGGCCATTTTCGTAGCCGGAGTATTATATGTGAACAGAAAGAATTTATTGATAGCCCTTCGGGCTTCTGGGTGGGTACTAGGAATCTCTGGTGGCTTGATGGTTCTATTATCTTATTTTGGCTCGCCCGCAATAAGCTCTACCATGGCTGTGATCAATCCAACAACCGCTGAAATGCTTTTCAAAAACATGGTTTTAGCCATCGGGACTAATTATGTTCACGCTCCTGGACCTCTGGGCGCTATATTTTTGATCGGTGGTGTCGTAATACTGATTGCTACCAGCTCTAGAATAATTAATAAAATAAAACATACTACTATTAATAAAAAGGCTTCGACAAAAAGCTAGTTCAATATAAATCTACAAAAATAAAACCCTTATTAAAAAAAGGGTTTTATTTTGGATGCTTATAATTACTTTTCTGATATTTCGATCTTGATGCCTTTTGTCTTGCCTAGGGCTTCATTGTAGAACCAAGCTGCAACTGCTCCCCAAACCCAACCAGTAGCTAGAGCAACTAGAGGACTAATGATAATTGTCCAGATGGCATAGCTCCAGTTAAAACTGGCGCTTGGAAACCAAACATCAATTTTAATAAAATTCAACCAGCCAAAAACCATCATTATGACAGCCGCTACTAATACAACGATTGCAGAAAAAACTGCAACAAAATTTGCAAAAGAGACCGCATCAACACGGGTTAATGTTACTTTCTTCATGTCTTCCACCTCCTTTCATAATGTATTTATTTCTTACTTAAGAAAATTCTAAAATAATAGAGGCTAAATCTATTTAGATTTAGGTAGCTTGTCTTTGTTCCCGTAGACAGATCCGCTATATGAGGCTATGTCAAAGAATAGGGCTAGACCTAACCAGATCCAATCGAAACCACTTATTCCACCAGGGGCAACAATCAAATACATCAATGTCAACCAAGGCAAGAACACAATACCTAGTATTGTCCATAAAAAACCAGGCATATTATTACTAAAATAGAGAGGTCTAATTAACCACCAAAACAGAATACCTGCCCTAGGTCCTAAAAAAGCCAATACCGCAAATCCACAACACATACTTACTCCTTTCTTTAAAATTATAATAAAATTTACAAACTTAAATAAACTAGTTCTGGTTTGTTTCCTTCTCGACCCTTTTGGCATCTCTGCGACGTTTGACTTTAGCCTCTCGTCGAGAGAGGTATTGGCCTCCAATGAAGGTAATCGAAGCCAGGGCGATAGTTACCCCAAAAAGGATAAAAAAGATAGTAAAGAGGCGACTTAGATCCGTTGTCGGGTGCAAATCTCCGTAGCCGACTGTAGCCATGGTAACCACTGTAAAATATAGCGCACTAATCCAGCTCCAACCCTCGAGATAATGGTAAACAATTGTTCCAGTGGCTAGGAGCGAGATTACTGCCCCGCTGGCGGCAATAAGCCCGGCCCAAAGTTGATCTTTTTCTTCGTCAGTCTTGTTCATATAAATATTATACCATCTAGAAAATAATATTAATATAAAATATTGATGTAAATATTCTTAGCCCATAAGGAAAAAAGCGCTTTTTATTCTTTTCTTTTATTTGAAAATATGCTATAAATATCCCATGGATTTATCAGCGCGAAATATTACTAAAGTTCTATCTGTTGTCACCGTTTTTTTACTCTTCTTGTTATTTCTAAATAACATCCGAACAGTTCTAGGCTGGATTGCGGCCGCCTTTTTGATTGCAGTTCTAATAAATCCTTTTGTCGGCTGGATACAGAGATTTATACCGAAGAAAAACCGCATTACGGCGATATTACTAACTGTAGCTTTCATCACTATTTTGATCGGTTTTTTTGTTTTTGTTATGCTCCAACCTTTGATCCAGAGCTTCGGAGGTATTATCGATGAGATCACCAAGGCAATCAATTCGGCCAAAGGAAATGATACCGTTAAAGGCTTGATATCGCAGATAAATTGGAAAGATGCCAGCTCAAAACAGGTATTTACGACAGTCGGTGGAGGAATTACAGGTATTGCTCTTGGTATAGTCAATGGAATTTTCGCCTTTGTAACGATTCTTTCACTATCAATCTTTATGCTTATTAACCCCAAAAACGTTGTCGATTCGGTCGGTAAATATATTCCAAAAAAGCACAGGAGTCTTTACCAGAAGATAAACAACAACTTATCGAATATCGTCCCAAAGTATTTTGGTGGTCTCTTGATGGTTGCAACCATAGCGGGGATAACCTCATTTATTGCACTTTTGATTTTACAAATTCCTTTTGCGCCAGCGCTAGCTTTAAGTGTTTTCTTCTTGGACATGATACCGATGGTTGGTGCCACTCTCGGTGCGGCTCTAGTCGTTGGCTTCTGTTTCTTGATCGGTCAGCCAGTCGCCGCTATCATCTTTGTAATTTACTATATTCTTTATCAGTTAGTTGAAAATAATATTATTACACCTCTGATCCAACAAAAAACCGTCAAGCTTTCGCCACTAAGTATTCTGATAGCGATCCTAATCGGGAGTGCGGCGGCAGGAATGGTTGGGGCACTACTTGCGATACCAGTAGCGGCACTAATCAAATTAACTTACCAAGACCTCAAAGATGAGGGCTACATTAATCCTAGCTAATTCAAAGAATTAACTGAGCAATAGCACAAATGAAGACAAGCTTAAGAAAACAATACATTGGGCTTAGGCATAATTATTTTAAAGTAACTCTTATCACTCTATTGATCGTGATAGTGACATTGGGGCTATATTTTTTTGTAAAGGATGCCGATAATACTAACCTAATCTTAAATTTTGTCAAAGAAACAAAAACATTCACCGAAAAATACTTTATTATCTCCTGGGTTACTTTTGTTTTGGTCTATATATTGATCGCCGCTTTCTTTACACCTGGGATTTGGATCATGAATCTCTCGGCAGGTTTCTTCTTTGGCATTATCTTTGGCACATTGGGTGCTAATATTGGTTGTACGATCGGTAGCTTGATTATGTTTTTGATCGCTCGACATTTTTTTGCCGCCAAAATTACAAAAAAGTTTGGCGATAAATTTAGTAAATTTGAAAAAATGTACAAACAGGATGGAGCGAACTTTTTTCTATTTCTCCGCCTGACTCCAGGCTTTCCCGCGATGATGATTAATATTTTTGCTGGATCGACTCAGGCAAAAGCCAAAACTTTTCTATGGACAACGTCACTGGGGATGCTACCGGCAGAACTGATATATACCTTTGCTGGCCAACAGGCGAGGGTTGTTACCTCGGCTAGGGATATTATGACCCCAGGGATGTTGTTCGCCTTGGGGCTCTTGGGGGCATTATCGTTACTGCCAATATTAATTAAACGTAGGCGCGGCGCTTACGAGGAGGCATGATGTTGACTATTTGGGGACTTTTTATATTGGTTTATGGCCTTTTAGCTATCGCCGCTATAATAATACTTATTAATGATGATCGTGATGCCGAGACGACCCTAGCCTGGATTATGGTTATCTACTTTGTCCCATATTTGGGCTTGCCCCTCTATTACTTCCTTGGTCGAAATTGGTATCGATCCAGCAAAAGACGGAAGATTAGAATCGCTGAAAGAAAAAAACTTGAAACATTTTTTCTATCTATCCAGAAGAAATATCAGAAGGACAGAGAGACCTTCACCAAAAATAATAAGGATAATTTAACTTCAAAGGTATCACAATTAGGTATCTCATATTATGGGGATACTAGGTTCCCGGCAACGGCGGTTGATATCTATCCGAGTGGCGAGCAGAAATACGATAATCTCAAAAAAGATTTAACAAAAGCTAGAAAATATATCATCCTCCAATATTTCATTTGGGAGAGGGATAAGCTAACTGGTCAAATAACCGAGATATTATTAGAAAAGCTAAAAGAAGGGGTCGAAGTCTATATAATGTATGACTTTGTTGGAAGCCTTCTCTACTCAAAGAAGGAGCTCCATAAGCTTAGAAGAGCAGGGGCTTCAGTGACGACAGATGTCATGAATCTAAACATGATAAACTACCGAAACCATCGTAAAATCGCGGTTATTGATGGCGTGATCGGCTACACAGGCGGTATAAATATGGGGCAAGAATACATTGACGGCGGAAAGCATTTCCCCACTTGGAGAGACGACGCTATTCGTGTCGAGGGACCGATAGTCTATATGCTCTTGTCTCAATTTGCCTTTCGTCTCTTTGAACGAACTAAAATAAATCTATTTACCAATAAATACTTTGTGAAAATGGATTCGGATAGTGATAGTTATAAAGCCATGGTTCAGTTTGCCTCATCGAGTGTCGATAACAACAAAGAATCAATTTCAAATATCTATGCAGAGGCAGTCTCAAACGCAAGAGAAAGAGCCTGGCTTCAGTCACCATATTTTGTGCCCAATCAACACCTCTATGAATCAATGAAGGCGGCTGCCATGTCAGGTGTTGACGTTCGACTGATGATCACAGGTTTGCCAGACAAAAAGCTCGTTTGGAATGCAGCCTTTTCTTATTTTACGGATCTGATCAATTCTGGAGTCAAAGTTTACCTTTATGAAGCTGGATTTTTACACGCAAAAATGGCCACTTTTGATAAAGAGTTTTTTTCGATGGGAACCTGCAACCTTGATACGCGCAGTCTTTCTCTCCATGATGAGCTGACATTACTTGTCTATGACGACAAACTTACGGCGTTAAATGACAAAATATATGAAGATGATTTGAAAAAGTGTCGATTGGTGACATTACAAGAACTAAAAAACATCGGAAAGTACAAACATTTTCGTAATTCGATCTCTAGACTTTTCTCTAAAGTAATATAGTTTTATTGAGTTGTTTTGTAGCTAACGGTCAGGGAAACACCCTTTGAAGATGAATCGTATACTAGGGTTAGATCACGAGTGTCTTTTTGCATTTGTATCAGGTCTGCTCCAAATGAACTCTCGCTTGAATTAGTCCAGCCAGCGGCTTTTAGCTTTGTTTGATAGTCTGCAACATTACTACTTTCAACGTTACTGATCAACACTTCCCAACCTTTTGGTTCTGTATTTTTATTTGTAGCTAGCGTAATCTTGCCGCTAGTGAATTTGGGAACATCTGTTGGCATATCACTCGGCCATGAAACATTTTCACCAGCATTGAATGTGCCTTCATTTGTTTTGATGGTGACATCTTTGTTTTTTGTATCGATATTAACCTTACCACCAGTACCTGACTCAATTACTTTTTCGACTATACCCTCACCGGCCTTGTTAAAGACATATTTGCTAATAAAATAGCCGCCAACAGATAGACCAATCAATAAGACCACGACAACCAAAACAATAGTCAAACAAGTTTTATTCGATTTTTTGGTTGGTTTTACAGTCTCGGATACAGTCTCATTTTTTGTTTCCTCGACTTTTTCGGATGCAGAGTTTTCTTTTACTTCATCAGGCATCTTGCCCTCCATTTATTATTAACTATTATTATATCAAGAAAAATAATGATTGTGATGAAATAACTTTATATTTTAGAAATATCCTTAATATTATATAATACGACCAATGAAGTTCCATATATCTTATGTCCGAAATATTGATTTTGCGAGCCTGATCGAAAACTTTCTTTTTACCTCGGTCGCAACTATCTTGGGTATTAGAATATTTTTGGCTTTAACGGGATACCCACAGCTGGGAGGCGGAAATGGACTTCATATTGCCCATATGCTCTGGGGTGGTCTGCTAATGTTGATTGCGATTGTTTTCTTTTTGGCTTATTTGAATAAAAGTAGCTTAGTCTGGGGGAGTATTCTCGGAGGGATTGGTTTTGGTTTTTTTATCGATGAGCTCGGGAAATTTCTAACTTCTGATAATAATTATTTCTTCAAACCTACTTTTGCCTTGATGTATGGTATCTTCCTCGCGATCTATTTAGCCTCAAAAATTATAGAAAAAAGAGTGGCGATGTCGCACAAAGATTATATGGCCAATGCTCTTGATATGCTCAAGCAGGCCTATATCTCTGATTTTAATAAGAAGGATAAGGAAGACTTGCTTCACATTTTAGAGAAAACTGACAAAAACGACCCATTTTACTCTTTGATAAAAGACTATGTAAATACTTATAAGCCAGCGGAAGCAAAGGATAATATTATCGAGAGAGTCAGAATACTTTTCTTCACCAAGTATACAAATATTCTCAAAAAGCCAAAGGTACAGGCTATATTAATTTCTATCTTTGTCTTTGAATCAATCCTGGGACTAATCACTTCTTTTGTAGTGCTCGGGATGGGGAATAAAGACTTTGTCTACAATATTATTTTTATAGTTATTTCTGGACTTTTGGTTTTATTTGGCCTATATTTTTTTATCAAGAAAAATCGTCTTAAGGCCTTTGAGTTTTTCAAATATTCACTTTTGGTGACTATCTTTTTCTCTGACTTTATCCTTTTTTATCAAAACCAACTTAGTGCTATTATCGCGTTCTTTGTTGATCTGGCCCTATATTTGATCATTCGATATCTAATCGAGCAGGAAATTACCCTAAATAAAGCTCATTCAAAAACATAAAAATTGTTACTAATTATATATAAAAAAAACGACCGAGATGGTCGTTTTTTTGGTTCTCTTCACTCTAACTCTTTTTAAGGTAGCCTTCTTCTTGTAGAGCGTTGTAGGTAATCTTGATCATGGCGGCGGCTGGGATTGCCAGCAGGGCGCCGAGCATACCAAAGACGGCGGCACCGATAAGGATGGAGACCAAGACGCTCAAAGGTGAAATGCTGACTGTCTTGTGTTGGATCAAAGGAACGATCACGTTATCCTCAACTAGTTGATAGATAAGGATATAAATCAAAAGAATCACAGCGGCCATCGGCATATTTATTAATAGACAAAAACCGATGATAAATGCATAGCCCAACGTGGCACCAATGAGAGGAATTAGATCAAAAAATAGCATCCCCGTCGCTAAGGCGAGAGGGTAGGGCACGCCCAAAAGAACCAAGGGGATGAAGGTAAAAACAGCGACGATAAAGGCGATTATCAAGGTTCCGCCGAAATATTTGGGAACGATATCAGATAGAGCCGTATTGAGTTTACTGACCAGTCGTCTATGCTTTTTGGGAATATATTGGATAACATGATCAACTACTCTTTGCGGATTTATAAGCATAAAAACAGCGAGCATGGTGATAGTGATTGCGGCCCAAATAGCGTTTGCGATAGAAACTGTTAGATTGAGGGCGAGAGAAGCGATATTAGAAACGGTCTCTTTGTATGGGGCTGGAGCGCTGCTGGCATGATTAATAAAATCAGATAATGTTTTGTTTCCCTTAAGCCCCTCGAGATGTTTTGAAAGATCAATTCCGAGAGAGCCGAACTGCCGAGTCAAGGGGGAAGCGATTACAATAACGGCAAATATTAATATCGCAACGATAATAACCACCGTTAGGAGAATAGCCGTGATTCTGCTTTTTTTGGGCATAAACTTCTGAAATCGACCGACGAGGGGATTTAGGAGTAGGGCGATCAAAAAAGCTGCCGCAAGCCACATTAGCGGTGTGGAAGCCGCTCTGATAAAGAGCAATAGGACGATAAATAGGGTAACGGCACCTAATATTTTGAAGATGTTAGCAGTTGTAATTTGCATGAACGTTATAATAACACAAAACGGTATGATTGTAAAGGTTTTGTTAGCGTCCATAACATATTGGACTTTTGGGTGTTAGTTATAAAGTTATCAATAAAGTATTTAAGGGGCGGTATTTTCTGAAGAGATTTATGCGGTCTAATCGTATTGTAC
>Ga0194039_1000284_pt1 | contig 31987 bp, 24 predicted proteins | sample JunL228m_MetaG_FD_148679 | JGI IMG/M metagenome (GOLD analysis project Ga0194039, IMG submission 148679) | Anoxic zone freshwater microbial communities from boreal shield lake in IISD Experimental Lakes Area, Ontario, Canada - Jun2016-L227-8m | ecosystem: Environmental > Aquatic > Freshwater >... | reverse complement strand
TCTGATAGCAGTTTATGCTCCAATTCTTGTCGGTTCAGCTCCACTTGTTGTTATAGAAAATAAATTTCATATATCTTTTCCTTTTGCCTATTTCGTATTCAATCCTGATGGCCCGGAACTTCTTCTGGATAAAATATATAATTATTTAATATTACTTATTCCTTTATTCCTTCTCTTTCGCCTTATAAGGTTTAAGAAAAGGTATTTCCTAATAATTGCTATTTTATTCATCATTCCATTCCTATGGAAATGGCATGTTGCCTGGAAATATAATGATAACGCTTCTGCGGCTAAAAACTCTTATACCTTGCGAATCCTGCCACCAGTAAAATTCACACCTTATGAAATTGCAGGAACTCCCCATGAACCGCCATCGCTGGAACACTTTCTTGGGACAGACAGTATAGGCAGGGATGTTTTAGCCAGAATAATCTTCGGCGCCAGAATTTCCATCGCCGTCGGATTTTTTGCCACGCTGATCTCTCTCATGATCGGAACAGCTATGGGGTTAACTTCAGGCTTCTTCGGAGGCTGGATAGATATTCTTGTGATGCGATTTGTCGAAATTTTTATCTGTTTTCCTGCATTTTTGCTTCTGCTGATACTTGTAGCTTCAATGATGGATTTGAAGTTTGTGCAATCCGGACTAATTCTTATCCCCGTAATTGGCATATTAAGCTGGACAGGATTTGCAAGAATCATCCGTGGTGAAACCCTTAAACAACGCTCTCTTCCATATATTCAAGCGTGCAAAGTTTTTGGAATGTCAAACTCCAGAATCATGTTTATCCATATTTTGCCAAATATCCTGGGTCCGATAATTGTAACGATAATATTCTCGATTGCTTCAAATATCCTGGCTGAAAGTTCATTGAGTTTCCTTGGCTTTGGAGTTCAGTCGCCGACAGCAAGCTGGGGCGATCTTCTTAGGCAGGCTTTTTCAGATCCACTGCGCTATTGGAATCTAACTTTGTGGCCGGGACTGATGATATTCTTATCTATATTTTTTCTTAACCTTGTAGGAGAGGGTGCCAGAAAAAGCATCGGAGCCTAGATGGAATTAATTTATTTTTATATTGTGAGAGGATAGATACAATGAAAGTTTACATAAAAACTTATGGCTGTCAGATGAATGAGAGAGACTCGAATGCTCTTGCAGCGACGCTTATTCAGAGGGGATACGAGATGACCTCTGAAGAAAAAGAAGCCGATATACTCCTATTTAATACATGTTCTGTTCGAGAGCAGGCCGAACTCAAAGCAGTCGGAAAAGTCGGCATTTTAAAAAAACTCAAAAAAGTCAGACCTCATATACTCATAGGGATGTTAGGATGCATGGCTCAGAGAAAGGGCGCCGAACTTCTCAAAGAGCTTCCGCATCTAGATTTTGTCATCGGCACAGATCAGCTGGCCAAACTTCCTGACATCATTGAAAAGGAACTTTTAAAGAGAGAACAAGTTTCATTTACGGAGACCAATAAGGATCTTCCGCAAAGTCTTACGGAGCACCTTGAGACAAATAGCATATCTGACTTCATCGCCATAATGCGCGGATGCGATATGTTCTGCTCTTACTGTATCGTCCCTTATGTCAGAGGCAGAGAAAAGAGCCGTGAAATTCAGGAGATAGCAGACGAAACAAAAAAACTCGCGGATAAAGGCGTAAAAGAAATAATGCTCCTTGGTCAGAATGTCTCTGCTTTTGGTTTGAGCCAGAATACAAAAGTCAGACCAGTCGAATCTCCTTTTGCCGACCTTCTGCGTGAAATAAATAAAATTAACGGCATTGAGAGAATCAGATTCATTTCACCTCACCCTTTCTTCTTTAATGATAAGCTCATCAATGCTATTTGCGAGTGCGAGAAAGTCTGCAATAATATTCATCTTCCGCTTCAATCAGGCTCAGACAGAATTTTAAAACTCATGAATCGCCGTTATGATTCAACTATGTATATGGACATTGTAAATAAACTCAAGGCTCTTGTTCCTGATATTACATTTTCGACAGATGTAATAGTAGCTTTCCCAGGAGAAACTCAGGAAGATTTCAACTGCACAAGAAATGTAATGAATGAAGTCGGATTCGATAATGCCTACATCTTCAAATATTCCCCTAGAGAAGGAACTCCGGCGGCTAAATTCGAAGATCAAATCCCTCAGAAAATTAAAGAAGAACGCAATCATATCCTCCTTGATGACCTAAAGGAAAGAACGACAAAACATAATAAGCTCTGCGAAGGACGAATATTTAAAATATTAGTCGAAGGTCCGAGCGTGAGAAATCCCGACCGATGGAGCGGAAGAACCACCAATAATAGAACTACAGTTTTTAATCCCGCTGCCACTCTTAAAGTCGGCGATATAGTAGATGTTTACATCGAAAGAAGCACCTCTATGACGCTTTTTGGCAGAGTAGTCTAAATAAATAATTTGAACCAAATATTATTATTGTATTCACCTGAACGCCAAAAAGAAGATGCGCACGAAGAATGTCTCCCAACGCCTCCGGAATATAATCTTGTGATCTGTACAACTAACTTTCTATATTGGCTGAACCTTCACTAACTCTGTCTTTTTAAGACCCTTTGCCAATTTTCTAAATTTAAATTCTTCCCTGATAGAATAAAGGACGGGGACGACGAACATGGAAATATTGACTATCAGGAGTCCGCCGAAAATAGGAACCGCCATCGGTACCATCAGATCTGACCCTCTGCCCGTAGAAGTTATCACAGGAATCAAAGCGAGGATTGTTGTTCCGGCAGTAGTCAGACAAGCTCTGACTCTTCTATGTCCAGCCGTAATTATATTATCTCTTATATCATCAAGAGATGCTGGAGGTTTATGTGTAAAAACATCCTTGATATAGCTTACAATCAGGACGCCTTCGTCTGCCGCAATCCCTAACAATGCCAGGAATCCGACCCATACAGCTACACTCATATTGATCGTGTGTACATTAAAGAGTTTCTGCATCGAGACTCCGAAAAAATCGAAATTAAGAAACCATGAACAGCTGTAGAGCCAGATGAATATAAATCCGCCTGACCATGCGACAATAACTCCTGAAAATATGAACATACTTGTAATAAGCGATTTATACTGCAAGAACAGAATCAGGAATATCACCAGGCAGATAAAGGGTATTATTATCATAAGAGTCTCGCTAGAGCGGACATAGTTCTCATAGTTTCCTGCGAATTTGTAGGAAACGCCTGTAGGCAGTTTTAGAGAACCGTCTTTCACATGTTTGTCTATCATCGCGCTTGCCTGGTTAACTGCTTCTGTCTCAGAAATATCTTTGGCTTTGTCAAAGAAGACATAGTTCACAAGAAAACCATCCTCGCTTGATATGCTTTCGGGACCTTTTTCGTAGTTGATTTTCGCAATCTCTCCCAATGGAATATTTGCTCCTTCAGGAGATGTGATTATTATTTTCCTGAGAGAATCAATATCGTCCCTGAGTTCTCGCAGATAACGAATCCTGACCGGATAGCGTTCTCTTCCTTCTACCGTGGTAGTAACTTGTTTGCCGCCCACTGAAGATTCAATTACATCAAGAACTTCTTGAATCTTAAGCCCGTACCTTGCGGCAGCTTCCCTGTCAACATCAATTTCTATGTAAGGGCTTGCCAGTGTCCTGTTGGCAAAAACCGTATCGGGATTGATAGCTGGAACTGCTTTAAGGACTTCTCCTAAAGTTATCGCGGCAGATTCAATATCTTGTTGCGAACTGCCTTTGATTTTTATCCCAAGTTCGGCTCTCATTCCGCTCTGAAGCATGACTATTCTTGTCTCAATAGGCTGGAGTTTAGGAGATGATGTAATGCCTATCATGGTTGCGGCTTTGACAATCGCCTGCCAGATGTCATCAGGCGAATTTATGCCTTGCCACTGTTTTCTGTCGGGATTAAGAGCCGTTTCAAGCGCAGGTCTCCATAACCTGAAAACATTTCCGCTTGTATCAGCGATAAGTTTATTATCCGCATCACGGATGAATGTACCTTTGACTATATAAGATTTGCCATCCGAAGCAAAAAGTTCCTTCCCATTTTCGTCTCTGAAAGAGTCGTTCTTGGATGGATCGAATTTAAATCTTAACAGACTTCCACTCCTATCAGACAGATATTCTCCTTTGTAGTTGATAATCGTCTCTAGCATTGAAAGCGATGCAGGGTCAAGGGCAGTTTCTGCCCTTCCGGCCTTGCCTGTAACTGAGACTACTTCAGGAATAGCGCTTATGGCAATATCCTGTTTCTGCAGATAATCCTTGACCTCTCTGATAGATGCATGAGGCATAACTGTAGGCATCAGAAGGAATGAACCCTCATCAAGGGCAGGCATGAACTCTGCTCCGAAACCGGGGAATACTTTTGAAACTCCGGCAAAGAGAGAGCTGTTTAGTATTGAGTTCGGCATCCAGTTAAAAAATGTCCTTACGCCGAGCCATGACACAATCCCCCAGATAATAATAATCACTGGAAGCGCCAGAAATAATTTCCTGTGATTCAGGCAGAACCTGAGAATGCCAGAATAATATCTTTCGATGATCGAAAAGAGAGCCAGCAAAAGCCCGATTGGAATCAGTGCAAATATGGTATTTAGAATTACTCCTTTTGATGGACCAAGCGGCCACCAATGCGCTGCGAGAAAAATAGCTACGCCGACTGGAACAATAAAATAAATTGCTCTGAAAAACCATTTATGCCATTTACGGGATTTTATAAAACTCCTGTTCCAGTACCCGTTTTCTATTAGGAGATAGTAGAACACGGGAATGACCATCATGCCCAGTATGTAGGCTCCGAAAAGAGTAAATGTTTTCGTAAATGCCAGAGGCCTGAAAAGTTTTCCTTCAGAATATTGGAGCAGGAAGACCGGAAGAAAACTTACAATCGTAGTAGCCTGGGAAGTCAGAATGGGAGCTGCCACTTCGGCTGCCGCCTTATGTATTACTCTCAAGCGGCTTTCAGACGGGTCAGCCTCTCCGACTCTCTTTAGTATGTTGTCGCACAAAATAATTCCCACATCAACCACCGCCCCGATGGCAATCGCTATACCTGAAAGAGCCACGATATTGGCATCAATTTTAAATATCTTCATAAAGACAAACGCAAAAAGAACAGCAGCAGGAAGCAAACTCGATATTATCGCCGAAACCCTCAGATGCTTTATCATGAAAAGAACTACTATGATGGTAATAAGTATTTCATCGAATACTGCGGAATTGAGTGTTCCGAGAGTTTCATAGATCAGGCCTGACCTGTCATAGAATGGTACAATCGATACTTTGCTCACGGTTCCGTCAGCAAGAGTTTTCTGAGGGAGCGATGGAGATATTTCCTTTATCTTGTCTTTGACTTTGTTTATGACTTCAAGAGGATTGCTTGTAAATCTTACAGTAACGATACCTCCTACGGCTTCGGTTCCTCCCTTGTCTAGCATTCCTCTTCTCAGAGCCGGGCCTATTGTAGCATTAGCCACATTTTTGACATAAACCGGGATGTTTCTATCGCCGACCTTGATCACAACATTCCTGATGTCGTCAACAGTTTTTATATAACCAAGTCCTCTTACGATATATTGAGCCCCGTTCTGCTCAATTGTATTGGCTCCGATGTCAACATTAGACTTCAGAATGGCATTGAAGATATCATCTACACTCACTTTGAATATCCTCATGGCATCAGGATCCATATCAACCTGATATTCTTTGATATAGCCACCTACTGAAGCAACTTCGCTCACACCTTCTGTCCCCAGGAGTGAATACCTTACATTCCAGTCTTCTATGGAGCGCAGTTCATCCAGATTCCATCCGCCGGTCGGGTTGCCGTTTTTATCAAGCCCTTCGAGAGTGTACATGAAGACCTGACCCAAAGCAGTAGCATCAGGACCAAGAGAAGGATTAACGCCATTGGGCAAAAGTCCGTTAGGCAAGCTGTTAAGTTTCTCCAGAATCCTTGTCCTGCCCCAGTAGAAGTCCACATCATCATTAAATATCACATAGATGGAGGAAAATCCGAGCATTGAATTCCCTCTGATGGTTTTAACGCCGGAAAGCCCCATCAAGTTTGTCAATAGCGGATAGGTGATCTGATTTTCTATGTCTTTCGGAGAGCGCCCCATCCACTCAGTAAAAACAACCTGTTGGTTTTCGCCAATGTTTGGAATTGCATCGACAGGAATAGGCGTGCGCCTGATGCCGAGATTCCAGTCAAACGGAGCGACATATATTCCATACCCGATCAACATCAGGAAGACAAACAGCGTTAAAAGCTTATTGGTCAGACAAATCCCAATCAGACATGACAGCAGACTGAATTTTTCATTTTTATTTTCCATATTAGTGCTGATGTGTAGTTGGAGTTGTCTGAGTCTCAGTATCGTCATTCATCATGCTTGGCTTTGCCTGTATCTGAAGCTCGCTGTCGAGTTTAAAATTGCCTTTGACTACAACTTTATCGCCAACCTTCAGTCCACTTTCAACAATGTAAAAACCTCCGACTTTAGGGCCAAGCTCGATTTCTCTACCCTCAAATTCCCCGGGTTTAGCTTCGATATAAACCACCGTCCTTTTCCCGGTAATAAGCGGAGCTGTCGCAGGAATGAGCATTGGCAAGCTCATCTTCTGCTGTTCAGGGCTAAGAGTTAAACCAAGTTCTGCCGCAGTCTCAAGAGGCATTGAGCAGATTGGGCATTTGCCGGGCTTATCTTCAATTACCTCGGGGTGCATAGGGCAGATCCATTTGCCGTCAAGGTTCTCTGGAATAGCTGTGCCGTCAGCTCCCATGTGAGCAAAAACAGTTGCATGGGCAAACATTCCTGGTTTCAGCTTACCATCTTTATTATCAATAATGACTCTGACTTGAACTGTCCTGGTAGTTTCATCTACTGTAGGATTTATGTAAGCTACTGTTCCATGGAATTTTTTACCTGGAAACGCTTCAACACTGAATTCGACTTCCTGCCCGTAATGTAAATAAGGCAGATCCTGTTCGTAAGCATCCAGAATCAGCCACAAACTGCTCAGATCGGATATGACAAAAAGGACATCACCTTCTTTGAAATACTGATTCTCCAGAACTTTTTGCTCCTTGACAATGCCTATTACAGGCGAATAGAGCGTCATGGTTCTGGAAATTGTGCCGGTCTTCAGAATGTTATTAATCTGATCATCAGTCAAACCCCAAAGCTTAGCTTTGTTTACGGCTGCATCAAAAGTTTTTTGAGGATCAGGTAAACTATTATTGATGTTTATGTTGCCATCTGTCTTATTCTTCTTTGTAAGAATCAATTCTCTTTGCAGAACAGCTATTTCAGCGCTGAAAATTTCCGCTATGTGCTCACCTTTTGTTAGCGGAGCGCCGACATAGTTCAGATATAGCTTTTCAACTCTTCCCGGAAACTTGGCTGAAATGGTCACATTTCTGGTTTCATTAAAATTGATTTTCCCGACAAGATTAATTTCGGCAAGGGCTTCCTTTCGAACGACAGGAGTTGTTTCAATTCCTGCAAGGTTAATAGCAGAAGGAGAAAGAGTTAAGACAGCTCTGGGTGTGGCAGTACTGCTTTCATGAGTCTCAGCGACCGGAATCAAAGTCATACCGCAAATCGGACATTTTCCGGGTTTATCGCTCCTAATTTGAGGATGCATTGAACATGTCCAGATTTGCTGTGCTGGTGGTTCTTCTTTTTGAACATTGTCTTGAGCAGCAGGCACAGTGTCTGGCATCTTCATGCCCGGCATTCCTGGCATATCTGCAGAAAAAGCAATTACCTGCACCAAAGTTGACACTAAGAAATACACCAGCATTTTTTTCATTTTAAATCATCCTTTTGAGTCATTTACTTTTTTGTATTTTCGCAAAGATAAAGAGTTTATAACAACAGATACTGAACTAAATGCCATTGCCGCTCCAGCTATCATGGGATTCAAAAAGCCGAAGGCCGCAACTGGAATTCCTATGATGTTGTATATAAATGCCCAGAATAAATTCTGTTTTATTTTAGCTAGAGTTTTGTGCGATAACCTTATAGCTTCAGGGATTAGGGCAATGTCGCCGCCTGTCAAAACAATATCACCTGTTTCTATTGCTATATCCGTCCCGCTGCCCATCGCTATTCCAAGGTCTGCAGCCGCAAGAGCCGGAGCATCATTAATTCCATCTCCTACCATTGCTACTTTAAGACCATTAGCCTGAAGCTCCTTAACTTTTTTAATTTTATCTTCAGGAAGGGTTTCTGCAAAATAGTTTTTGATCCCAATACTCTTTGCCACGGCCTCAGCCACTGATTTACTATCGCCTGTAATCATGTAAACTGTATAACCCATTTTTTCGAGGTGAAAAACTGTTTTTGAGGCGGCTTCTTTAATTTTATCCTGAATGGCGATGCATCCGATATATTTGCCGTTCAATGCCGCATGAACAATTGTAGATGCTTTGGATTCAAAGTTACCGCCTTTGGGGTAACTTTGTGGAGGTAGGGACGCATCTCCGAGGCGTCCGCATCCGGCGGTCTCGGAGAGACACGCCCTACCAGCAAGGAATTTCTCTGTGCCAATGAGTAGCGTTCCTTTATCAGTTTCAGCAATTATTCCTTTCCCGGAAATAATTCTAAAATTTTTGGGATCAGGAATCGGAGTTTTAACTATCTCTGATGCTTTTCGGATAACAGCTTCAGAAAGTGGGTGTTCAGAGAGTTTTTCACCTGTTGCAAGTATTAGGATGAATTCCTCCTCAGACATATTGTTTTCAGGATAAATGGCCGTAACTGAGGGTTTGCCTACAGTCAGAGTTCCTGTTTTATCAAAAAGTATAGCGTTGATTTTACCTGACTTTTCAAGTACCTCGCCACCCTTGATAAAGATACCCATTTCTGCACCTTTGCCTGTTCCTACCATTATGGCTGTCGGAGTAGCAAGCCCCAAAGCGCAGGGACATGCTATAACCAGCACTGAAATAGCGCTGATAAGACCTGCTGACGGATTGCCAAAGACAAATGTCCAGACTAAAAAAGTGATGATGGCAATGATGATGATTGCAGGAACAAAATATAGTGAAATAGTATCGGCAATTTTCTGAATTGGCGCCTTTGTTCCCTGGGCTTCTTCCACCATTTTTATGATCCTTGAAAGGGCTGTCTCTTCTCCGATTTTCTCTGCCTTGAAGCGGAAGGCTCCGCTTTTATTAATTGTTGCGTCAAACACCTTGTCGCCGATAGATTTTGATACAGGCAAACTCTCGCCTGTGAGCATTGATTCGTCAATAGTTGAAGAACCATAAACTATTGTGCCTCCAACAGGAATTTTCTCTCCCGGCTTCACAAGCAGAATATCGCCTACTTTAACATCTTCGACAGGAACAGACTTTACGGTTTCCCCCTGCTGTGTTTGAGTGTATAGATTGGCGCTAACTGGTTTAAGTTCCATCAACTTTTTAACCGCTTGGGCAGTTTTGCCTTTGGCTCGTGTTTCCAGAAATTTCCCAAAGAGAATCAAGGTGATCAAAACAGCCGAAGATTCAAAGTAAAGGTTGCTATGCGAAGTATGAAAATGAACAGCAAAGAAAGCATTATAAATACTAAATAGGTATGCGGCGCTAGTTCCTAAAACAACTAGCACATCCATATTAGGAGCAAGCGACTTCAAAGCTTTCCATGCATGTTTGTAGAAACGCCATCCTATAACAAATTGGACTATACCGGCAAGAACAAGCTGGAAGAATCTATTGCCCAAAAATGAATTAATGCCTACCATTTCCAGAAACATATTCAAGACAAGAGGTGCGCTCAAAATCAGAGCGGCGATAAAACCATACTTAAGAGTTCTGACTTCTCTGGATTCATATGCAATATGCGCTTCCTCTGAAGCCTTGTCAGTCTTTAACGAAGCTTTATATCCCAGTCCTTCTATTGCCTTAATTATTGAATCCTGACTGATTTTATCGGCATCAAAAGTAACATTAGCCCTGGATATGGCAAAGTTAACATTAGCCTGAACAGACTCCATTGAGTTGAGTTTCTTATCTATCTTGGCCGCGCATGTGGCGCATCCCATCCCTAATATCATTAATGCAATATTTTTCATAATGCACTTTGGTGATTACATATTTCATCGTATCGGGCAATAAACGCGTTGATTGCTTCTACTCCACTCATGTGAAGACGGACATATCTGTCGCTCAAACCTATCTTGTCACCACCCATAATCAGAATACCTTTCTCAGCCATTGAGTTAACTAGAGTCTGGGAGTTTAAACTTTCCGGTAATTCTATAAGAGCAAAATTCGAGAAAGATTCTATGTATTTACCTTTCTCTGATGTCTCGAAATATTTCTTTAGCAGCTTATGACATGAGGACAATATCTGTCTCTTCTCTTCAATGATTTTCTGATTGTCCAGGATTGCAAGGCATTTTCTTACAGCGTTTATATTGTGGTTCAAGTCGCGCTTGTGGTACAAGAAGTCAGCAATATCAGCATCGTTTGTAACTAAGTAGCCCAGGCGTTCATCAGATAAACTGTAACTTTTGGAAAACGAGTGCAGAATGATAATTTTCTTGCTCCTATAAATTTCCAGAATGGATTTTGTACTTATTTCAGGCAATACATTCAGACAACTTCTATCAATAAGAATTATTGAGTCATCTGAGATAGTGTTCATAATTCTATCTATATCTTCATCTGTAAAAGGTTTGCCACTTGGATTATTGGGAGTTGTTATTAGAACCATATCGGGAGCTGATTTTTTAATTGCAGAAATAAATTTATCTATGGACAAACTAAAATCCGCTTCACGCTCGACAAATATTGGCTCGATGAACCACTCCGAGAGCTGTTTTATCGTGTAGAAATAATTAGGGCAATCCAGAAGCAATTTGAATCTGCTGCCTTTTTCGGAGAGAAACTTTAAAGAAAAGGCTGAAAAAATAAGATTCAAGTTACTATTAGAACCATAGTTCAGCATAACTTGTTTCTTGTTCACATTCAAACTTAGCGCAATTCTCCTCTCAATCTCATGCTTCAGTTCAATTTCTTCTTTGTATTTTTCACCATAGTTTAAATCATACATAATTCTTCTCTGGATTCTATTTGTATTTTTTTGGGTTTTCGATATTCATAGCGCCTTGTTTATAGCCTTCAAGATCGAGAGTGATATTTTTGAAACCAAGCTCCTTGAAATATGCCACAATTTTTTCTCTGGAATAAGTGATTTCCATGATTTGGAGTGGATGGATTTCTATTTTTGCCGTAGTGTCAAATTTTCTTACTCTGCACGATAAAAAACCTAGACCGTGCAGAAAAATCTCGGCTTTTTCAATCTGTCGCAAGTCATCATTTAGGAGCAATGTATTTGCAGGCAATCTTGTAGATAAACATGCCTGAGCAGGCGCATCAGAAACCTTTGTGATTCCATTAACTTTTTATTTTTGCTTATTTTATGATTGGATAAAGTTAACAATCTCTTTAATTTTGTCGAGAGTATCCGTTCTTGCGATGTAGCAATAATCGCCTAGTGCCAGTCTGTAAACTTCTGGAATCTCATGATTAAGGACAATGTTTGAAGTATATTTTTTCATTACTTCAGCGTGAGGGTTGGCATAAGTTTTGTTATTCTTTCTGCCTATGTAGGCACAGAAGTACTTTCTTGAATAATCCAGCTTGTTATTGCCATTTATTACAAGGTCTGCCCATACTTTGAAAATATCAAAATCTGAGGCGTAATTATACATATCAATGCCATATCCTCCTGATGGCCTGATGTTAACTTCCAATGGTACAAATTCGCCCTTTGGAGTATAGAAGAATTCGAGGTGGAAGAAACGGTTCTTAACATTAAAACCTTTCACGCATTTCCTTCCTGCTTCCTCGAGTTGCTTAGGTATTTCTCTCTGTGAGTAATAGTAGATATGGTCATCCTGATTAACTACATCCATTACAGGCGTACTAAAAACATGAGAAGTGTAGAATATCGGCTCTGAATTCCAGTCAGCCAGACCATCGAAAGAGTGAATTGCACCTGTGATAAATTCTTCAATGATGTAAGGATCTGAACCAATAGTTTTGTAGGCTGTTTCAAGTTCTTTAAGGTTATTAATCTTATATGTCGATGAAGCGCCGACTCCAATATCGGGTTTAGCGATAACAGGATAACCTATCTCATCGACCCATGCTTTTGCGTCTTTAAAAGAGCGTACTACCTTGCCCTTGGCTACTCTAAGCCCGAGCTTCTGATAGATCTTCTTCATTTCGGATTTAGCTTTGATATACTTCATATCTTTGGTTCTTAGTCCGGGAATGTCGAAAGCATCTCGTAGTTTTGCTTCAGTTTCCAGCCAGTATTCGCTATGAGAATCAAGGAGATCAATTTTACCGTATTTCTTAGTGAAATAATCTAATCCTCTAACTAGATCATCATAATTATGCATGTTATCGACCTTATAATACTCTGTTAGAGTATTTTTAAGATCAGGATGCAAATTATCGTAAGAGTCATCTGCAAGCCCAAAAACCCTTGCCCCCACAGCTTTTAGAGATGTGGAGAATGATTTAAAATTTGTTGGGAAATTAGGAGACAAAATAACTGCATTTTTCATAGTAATAACATCCTTATATTTGTTACAACAACAGTTGTTTATTGAGTTTGCTTAATTCATTTTAGTGGAATTTAAATTAGTTCGCGAGTGTGAATTGCCTGTTTTTTCGAATTTAACTGAGAGGATTTCTGCTATTATTGATATGGCTATTTCATGAGGTGTCGTCCCGCCTATTTTCAATCCGACAGGGCAGTAGAGCTTATTGATGTCGATATTGCTAATTAACCCTTCGTCAGAAAGGCGTTTCAATACTGTTTCAGCCTTCTTTTTGGATGCGATGGCTCCAATATATTTCGGGGTCCACTTGCTCTTATATATTCGCCTTAAAACTGTAAAATCAAATTCATGCGAATGAGTTGCAATTAAGAAGAAAGAGTTTTCAGGAACGGCTTTGTCTTCCAGTATCTTAGAATAGTCGGCAATAACAACTTCATCTGCTCCAGGTATTGCGTTGCTACACTCATTTCTGCAGTCACAGACTACTATTCTGAAATCAAGTTTGGAAAGGTGATAAACAAGCGCCTGCCCGACATGTCCTGCGCCAAAGATGTAAATTGTGTCCAGAGCAGCATGAGATTCAAAAAAGAGCGTCAGCTTTCCTCCGCAGACCATTCCTGTTTCTATAGAATCTAAAATGTCGTTCTTTTCTCCAAGGAGGTATTTCTGAAGCTTTGGACTCTCCTTTTTCTCGAGCATTGAGACAGCCTCTTTTATAGCCAGCAATTCTATAGCTCCGCCGCCGATTGTTCCAAACAGTCTGTCCTTAAGTCCCACTACCATTTTGGCTCCTGGTATCTGTGGTGCGTGTCCTTCTTTATCAACTACTGTTACTATAACAAAAGGAGTATTTGATTTCTGAAGGTTGGTTAATTCTTGGTAAATATCCATAAAATCATCTCCTGTCTCTGTAAATAAATTAACTTTTAGTATTCATTGAACCCTGTTTATATCCTTCCAAGTCGAGAGTGATATTTTTGAAGCCAAGCTCCTTGAAATATGCTACAATTTTTTCTCTCTGGAATATGAATTCCATAATTTGTACCAGATGAATTTCAATTTTAGCCGTGGTTCCAAACTTTCTGACCCTACAGGAAAGGAAACCTAGCGCATGTAAATAAATCTCAGCTCGCTCAATCTGCCGTAAATCCTCATCCAAAAGTCGTGTATTCGTCGGCAATCTTGTAGCTAAACATGCCTGAGCAGGAGCATCAGCATTTTCCAGATTATACTTTTTAGATAATTGCCTTATATCGGTTTTTGTAATGTTTGCTTCGATGAAAGGATGCAATATCCCGAGTTCTTCTGTAGCTTTACTTCCTGGTCTGTAGTCTGATAAATCATCAATATTTGAACCATCAGCAACCTGTGTGATTTCATACTTCTTAGCAATAGCAAACACCTCCTTCATCAAGGTTTTTTTGCAATGATAACATCTGTCAGGAGGATTGTTCTGAACTTCAGCCACCTTTAGTATATCAAAGTCGGCGACTTCTATAGATATATCATTTTCTTTGGCCCATCGTTTGACAAATTCGCCTTCTTCTTCAGTGCTAAATGGCGTATGTGCATTTACTAATAAAACCTTGCCTTTTACATATTTTTTAGCAAGTAAGCTAAGAAGAGTGCTGTCCACCCCTCCGGAAAAGGCTATTGCAAGAGAGCCATATCCTGAAAGCAAATTGGCTAAACTTTGCTCTTTTATTCCGACAGTTTCTTTTCTGATTTGTTCAGTAGTAGTCATATAATTTTCGATTTTCCCATTTAAAATTCCAATGCCTGCTCTAAATCAGCAACGAGATCTTCGGCATCTTCTATTCCGACTGAAAGTCTGATGAGGTTCTCATGAATTCCTTTTGCCTCTCTTACTTCTTTTGGAATAGATGCGTGAGTCATGGAAGTGGGATGGCATGCCAATGATTCCACACCGCCAAGGCTTTCGGCCAAAGAAAAGATTTTCAGAGATTTCATAAACTCATTAACCTCTTTGTATTCGCCTTTGATTTCAAAAGAAATCATTCCGCTAAAACCAGACATCTGTTTCTTTGCAAGTTCATGCTGAGGATGGCTCTTGAGACCTGGGTAATTAACTTTCAGAACTTTTGGATGTTTAATAAGATATTGTGCTATTTCCAAAGCATTGAGTTCGTGCTGTTTCATCCTGATTCCAAGAGTTTTGAGACCTCTTAGAACCAACCATGAATCAAATGGACCTGGCACTCCGCCTGCTGCATTCTGATAAAATTTTATTTTCTCGTATAAGCTTTCGCCGTTCAGAATCACGGCTCCACCAACTACATCAGAGTGACCGCCAATGTACTTCGTAGTGCTGTGGACAATAATATCCGCACCAAGTTCCAAAGGTCTCTGAAGATATGGAGTGGCAAAAGTATTATCCACTGCTAGGAGGAGGTTCCTCCTCTTTGCTATTTCTGAGACGGCAGCAATATCTGTGAGCTGGAGCAATGGATTTGTCGGAGTTTCCAGCCAGATGAATTTGGTTTCCTTTCTTATGGCTTTTGCAAACTCGGAAGGATCAGTTCCGTTTACATAAGTGGCAGTTATGCCATAAAGCGCAAATACTTTTTCAAAAAGCCTGTATGTCCCGCCATAAACATCCTCGCCGGAAACAATATGGTCACCGGGTCGCAAAATGGATAATACTCCATTGGTGGCGGCAAGCCCTGAAGCATATGCCAAGCAGTATTTTCCGCTTTCCAGAGCAGCCAGACATTTCTCCAGGGCTGTACGGGTCGGATTACCTGTTCTGGAGTATTCATATCCTTTGTGTACTCCGATTTCATCCTGTGTAAATGTAGATGTCTGGTAGATTGGGACTATTGTAGCGCCAGTCGCTGAATCAGCTTCCTGCCCGACATGAATCGCTTTTGTATTAAAGTTCATATATTTAAGCTTTTTTGTTTATTTTTTCTGCCCAGAAATTTACGAAGTCTATTTTTGTAACAAATCCGACAGCCTCTTTGTTTTTCATCACTAATACTCCATTATAGCCGGCCATGAGCAATCTGTATAACTCGGCCGCGTCTGTCTTTTCGTCAAGCTGCGGCAGAGATGCCCCCATGACCTTCGAAACTATTGTTTCATCGGGACTGAGATTGTCATTGAGATGCTTTACAAGGATTTCCTCATTGACCAGACCTACTACTACTCCATTATGGATGACAGGAAGCTGGGAGATATTATTTTGAGTCATAATCTTTGCAGCTTCCGAAACAGCGCTATCGGGAGATATAGAAACAACCACAGGCGCATTTGCCTTGGAGTTCATAACATCGCCTACGCTGTATCTGAGATGGCTGCCTCTTAGAAATCCGTTCTCAACCATCCATTTATCTGAAAAGATTTTTGTAAGGTAGTTTCTTCCAGTATCAGGCAGAAGAATAACTATATTTGAACCGAATGGGACTCTATTAGCGTATCTCAACGCGGCGGCGACTGCTGTCCCGGATGAACCTCCGACGAGCAACCCCTCTTCCCTGGCAAGCCGGCGAGTTACTTCGAAAGCTTCAGTATCGCTCACTCTGACCATGTCATCAATGACCTGTCTATTGAAAGTCAGAGGTATAAAATCTTCTCCAATCCCTTCTACTTTATACGATTTAGGGGTATCTCCAGACAAGATTGAACCTTCAGGATCAGCTCCGACGATTTTTATATTTGGATTTCTTTCTTTTAGAAACTTTCCGACTCCGGAAATAGTTCCGCCTGTTCCCATTCCGGCAACAAATACATCTATCTTTCCATTGAGATCATTCCAAATTTCAGGCCCTGTAGTGAAGTAATGAGCTTCAGGATTCTTGGGATTTGTAAACTGCCCGGGTCTAAAGGCATTGGGAATTTCTCTAGCAAGCCTGTCAGCTACACCATTGTAACTTTGCGGAGAGTCTGGAGCAACAGATGTAGGAGTTATGACTACTTCAGCTCCGTATGCCTTGAGAAGATTAACTTTTTCTTCGCTCATCTTGTCGGGCATTACGAAAATGCATCTGTATCCCTTGACAGCAGCTACCATAGCTAGACCCGCGCCGGTATTTCCTGCAGTAGCCTCAATTATGGTGCTTCCAGGCTTTAATACTCCGCGCTTTTCAGCATCCTCAATCATAGTCAGAGCTATCCTGTCCTTGCTGCTTCCTCCTGGATTAAAGTATTCCACTTTCGCAAACAAATTCACATCGAGAGTTTTCCCGATCTTTGATAGTTTTATCAGAGGTGTGTGTCCAATTTTTTCTAAAACGCTTTCGTAGTATTGCATAATTTTATTTCCTTCAGAATTTAATTAATTTTTCTTAAAAAGATTTTTAACTTTATCAATAAACTTCCATGGGTTCTCTCCCGGCCAGTTAAAAAGAACCGCCAGGACTACGCATATTAATGAGAGATATGAGTAATATGAGAATTTCATTATTGCCAGAGGCGACAAAACGCTCATCCCTACAAAGCTTACACAAAGAAGAATCTGCGCTCCATAAGGTATTATTCCTTGCATTGAACACGAGAAAATATCTATTAAACTTGCTGCCCTCTTTGGAGCAATATCATACCTTTTGGCAATGTCTTTAGCCAATGGACCAGTAACGATAATTGCGACTGTATTGTTTGCTGTACATATATCCACAAGACTCACGAGCAGACCTATGCCAAGTTCTGCTCCTTTTTTACTTTTAATATTCGATCTCAATATGCCCAGTATCTGCGCTATACCGCCATTGTACTTTATGACTTCTACTATCCCGCCCAGAATAGCTGAAATTAATACCAAATCCATCATACTCGTAATCCCTCTTTGTATGACATCAAGAAGCTGCCAGATGTCAAAAGAGTGAGCTATAAAACCTACAATTATTGAGAGCACTATTCCCGTAATCAGAGTTATAAAAACATTGACTCCAAAGATAGAAATAAGGATAACAACTACATAAGGTATTATCTTATATATCTCATACTGCTCATGAGCTAAAGCCGTAGTAGTTTCATATAGACCAGCCACATAATAAAATACAAAGAATGATACAATAGCCGCGGGCAGTACAATCAGAAAATTCATCTTGAATTTATCCTGCATTTCGCATCCTTGTGTTCTCGTAGCAGCGATTGTCGTGTCACCAATGAATGAGAGACCGTCGCCAAACATCGCTCCGCTTAAAACAGCTCCCAACACTAGCGCTACAGGGAACGGTGTATGAGCTGAAATTCCAATAGCAATCGGCCCCAATGCCGCAATTGTTCCCATTGAAGTACCAATAGCCATTGATATGAAGCAGGCTATTAAAAAAATACCTGGAATTAAAACTTTGGCAGGAAGAATTGCCAGCGCCATATTCACTGTAGATGATACAGCCCCTGTTTCCTTTGCTACGCTTCCGAAGACACCAGCAAGGATAAAAATCACGCACATTATTATGATGGTCTGGTTTCCGGCGCCCTGAGCAAAAGTGTCAAGCTTCTTATTCGTCTCTTCATTGTGATTCATCAGTATGGCCACTACTGCCGCCAGAAGAACAGATACGGCAATCGGGACTTTATAAAAGTCGTGAATGATCAATGAAGTAATCAGATATGTGCCAAGAAACACCACAAATGGAAAAAGAGCCCAGTATCTCTTCTTGCCTTTGTACCCAATTGACATAATAAATCTCTCCTGTTATAAAATTAAATTTAAAAGCATAATTGCCAAAGGAATTCTACCCCCCCCCCAATTATTAAAGCATCACTAAATGCAATAATTTTGATTTCCTTCTTTCTTTTTGATCACCGCTTCCATAGCTAAATCTTTAAAATTAACTCCGTCTATTGTCGAAGTTATAGAGTCTCCAATTTTTTTCCATATGGGAAAAAAGACACATCTCTCTACTTCAGAGCAATTCGAAAACAATGAGGAATTTGTACACGAAATCGGATAAACAGAACCATCTATAAATCTGACAATATCTCCAAGTGTTATTTCTTCAGGTGCTTTAGCAAGGTAATACCCTCCCTTTTGCTGTTAATAAATCCACCTCTTTTAAGTTCAAGAAGTATTAACTCAAGAAATTTTCTTGGAATATCCTGAGACTTTGAGAGCTCTTCCAGATGCAAAAGACTATTTTTGTTTAGTGACATATACAAAATTACTTTTAACGCATAATCCCCTTTGTAAGTTACTTTCATTAATTTAATTTATATATTATATGTTTTGTATTCTATTTTGTCTATTTACATTATAGACTATTTGAAATTATGTCAAGGGAAGATTGTTTTTTCTAAAGATTTTTAATCAAAATAGTAAATTAAATAAGGTCGAGATTAACAGCGTTATAAGGATTCTTATGTTAAAATAAGGCTAAGAAAAACAATATAATCAGGAGAAGAATAGTGAATAATTTTAGCCCGGAACAGTCTCTATCTGAAGCGAAAAGGGAATTTGATGAGCATGGCGGTGTCACTCCATCAATCTCAAGGTCAGCGACATTTACTGTCATGGAGCCTGGCACGATGCCTAAAATATTCGAAGGAAAAATGACACCTGATCTAGGAGGATGCTATCTCTACAGCAGGCATTTTAATCCGACTGTCAATGTACTTGATAGATACCTGTCCGCTATGGAAAGCACCCAAAATGCTATCAGCACTTCAAGCGGTATGTCAGCTATATCATGTTCTCTTTTGCAGATATGCAAACATGGCGACCATATTGTTGCGAGCAATACAGTTTATGGCGGCACTTACGCGCTAATGGCTGAGCTTTTCAAGGAAATAGATATAAATGTGACATTCGTTGATCCGACAAATCCAGAGGCTTTTGAAAAGGCCATAACTCCGAAAACCAAGGTTATCTATGCTGAAACTATCGGCAATCCTACACTCAAAATTGCTGACATAAGGAAGTTGTCAGAAATATCCAAAAACCATAATTTGAAACTCCTTATAGACAATACATTCTGCCCTATGATAGTATCTCCAGCTAGACTTGGCGCCGATGTGGTTGTTTACTCTATGACGAAATTTATCAATGGGGCAGGCGACCTTATAGCCGGGTCAATCTGCTCAACAACAGATTTTATAAATAAGTTAATGGACACCCACACCGGCCGTGTAATGCTTTACGGCCCTACTATTGACCCAAGAGTGGCATTTGATATCATTCAGAGGCTTCCTCATCTTTCAATCAGAATGAAAGAGCACTCAAGAAGAGCGTTAGCTATTTCCGAAATGCTCGAAAGCATGAATGTATGCGTCTGCTACCCGGGACTTAAAAGCCATCCTCAGCACGAACTCTTCACATCAATGATCAATGAAGGATATGGTTATGGTGGAGTATTAACAATTGACTGCAAAACTCAGGAAAAGGCATATGCCTTAATGAGTGATCTTCAGAATGTCGAGAAATTCGGGCTGTTAGCTGTATCGCTGGGTTACTTTGATACTCTTATAAGCTGTTCAAGTTCTTCTACTTCATCAGAAATGCCGGAATCTGAGAAGGACGAAATCGGGTTGTCCAACGGACTTTTACGAATTTCAATAGGTCTAACCGGGTCGCTTGAAGCAAGAATGGATCAAATCAAGCGGTCCGTAACGAAAACGCTATTAAGCTAAATGAGTTTTAGGAAGCATAAGGCAAAATTATTCTAAATTCTGATCCTGAATTAAGCGAACTTTCAACAGTAATAGAGCCGTTGTGAGCTTTAATTATAGATTTAGCCAAGCTCAAACCTAGACCATTTCCTGGCTTTGAGCGACTGGAATCGCAGCGATAGAACCGTTCAAAGATATGTCTTTGATCTCCTTCGCTGATACCACAGCCAGTATCTTTAACAATGATTATTATGTTATTGGCTTCTTGATGTACAGATAAAAATATTTTGCCATTACTTTGATTATATTTTATAGCATTATCCAAGATGTTTGAAATAACCCGCTGTAAGCGTAGCTCATCGCAATTCAAAATTATTTGTTGGGCAGGTACACTAAATTGAAAATCAATGCTTTTATCTTCGGCTAGAGGAAGGAAAAGGTCATAGGCTTTCTTTACAATACCAATGATATCTACATTATGTTTAGGCATGGCTAAAACTCCTGAATCTGTCTGAGTTATTTCTAGCATCGTATTAATTATTTGTACTAGGCGATCACACTCTTCGGCAATTCCTTCTGCCATCTCCTGATAATCTTCTGAGCATGGATTGCTGTTAATTGTGACATCAAGAAGTCCGCGTATCCTGGTTAGAGGTGTTCTTAAATCATGAGCTATATTATCTGAAACTTCTTTAAGTTCGAAAATAAGGGATTGAATTTTTTCTATCATCGAATTGAAAGCAATAACCAGATGTTTGATTTCTTCTCCCTCTCGGCCGATTGGGACTTTTCTGGTAAAATCACCATTTTCTATTGCTATAGCTGTTTCAGTAACGCGATTAACTCCTGACATAGCATGCCTGGCTATAAGCCAGCCAAAAACAGACCCTAATATAAGCAGAAACCCAAAAACTGAAATAAACACTACGCAGTAGATTTCGAGCAACAATTGTTCTTTCGTAAGGCTTTTCCCAATAATAAGAGTATTCGTTCCATCAAATGGCTTACTGTAAATCCTGACATCATCGCCTCTTTCTGTTGAAAAATAGAGAGTGTTATATATTTCTTTATTAACAAATTTTAGTAGAATTTTAGGCTTTTTTGTGATTCCTTTCCACGCCTTTAAATCTGAGCTGGCCAATATTTCTCCCTGTGGTGAGACCAAAATAAATAAAACTCTATTTGCACCTTCATCATTTGCTTCATTAATGAATTCATCCTCGATAAATTCTATCGAATTATTCTTGGAAGTGTTCCATTTGATACTATGTTCAAATTCTTTGAAATATGCCGAGAGTTCTTCATCTGTTCTTTTCATCATGCTGGCGGATAAAGCATAATAAACGATAAAAAAAACTACAACCGAGGCAGATGCAAAAAGGAGAGAGTGCCATAAAGTGATTTTAAACTTTACGGTATTATAGAATTTTCTTCTTATTTTCAAGGACATATCCAAAGCCTCTGACAGTATGCAGTAATTTAATGTTGAATGGTTTGTCTATTTTATCTCTCAGTCGGCATATCCTAGCCTCGACTATGTTTGTGCTTGGGTCAAAGTTATACTCCCAGACATGTTCCATTATCATAGTCTTTGATACCACTCTTCCTTTATTCCTCATTAAATATTCCAAAAGTGCATATTCTAGTGGCTGAATATCTATCTTTGCTCCGCCTCGATAGACCTTATGACTCAGAATATCCAATGTTAAATCACCTACCGTCAGAACTGTTGGTTCGGCAATTGAATTTGCTCTTCGCAGAAGGGCCTGAACTCGCGCTAAAAGTTCTGAAAAAGCGAATGGCTTAACAAGATAATCATCGCTACCTTTCTGCAACCCTTTAACTTTATCCTCAACAGAATTTTTTGCGCTCAAAATAATTATAGGCACAGATATACCCTTCTTCCTGATTGCATCAATTACAGCAAACCCGTCAAGTCTGGGGAGCATGATGTCAATGATCATTAGATCAAAACTTTCAACGGTTGCCCTAAATTGACCATCCACTCCATCTGAAGAATGTTCTACCGTATATCCAGCCTGATGTAAACCTTTTATAATGAAGGCAGATGTCTTTTTATCATCTTCTATCAATAGAATTTTCATATAATTAATTTGTCAGAAAATATCCTTTAAGAAAAGTTCATTTTGCTTTAAAAATCAAAATTGTTTTTTTATGGGCTAAAAACCACAGGAAAAGTCTATTATCATCGTAAGCATAATCCCAGGCATTATGATCGACACCTTTTAATTCCTCATATTTGACATCTTTGTCACCATCGTTTTTTAGTTCGCTAACTATCTCCCTAGATTCACTTACTTTTACCCTTGAATCCTTCTCCCCGTGAAAAACATAAACCGGCATATTTTGGAGACTCTCTAATTCTACCTTTGGGGATTTAAATCGACTGGAGTTTTTTCCAGTACCAAATCCGCACACAGGCGCAATTGCCGCAAATATATCTGGATGTCTGCTACCTAAGTACCATGTGCCAAATCCTCCCATCGAATATCCAGTGAGATAAACTCTGCTGCTATCTATATTATAATCTTTTTCTGCAAGAGAAATAACTTGAAGGACATCCCGTTCTCCGTCATTCATATATAGAGAAGCACCAAAATTAAATTTCTTTGAGCTGAAGTCTGGATGGTTTCTTCCGTTTGGGGCAACCATTATAATTTGATATTGCTCGCACATATCTAGGAATATTTTGTGAACTGGGGAACTATTAGGTAGAAAAGCCTTCTCTCCTGACCCATGAAGTAATACGATTAAGGGGTATTTTTTAGAGCTATCATATTTTCCAGGAACATACATAACACAAGAATCAATAGTGTTATCTACATTTGATATATAAGCACGCTCAATTAATCCTGTAATTCCATCCATGGCATCCTTTTTAGAAAGGACATTGGAGACTATTTTATCAATTGTGCTTTCTTCAGAAATTCTAGAAAAAGCGGCTTTATCATATTCGGGAGAAGCGTCAATGCTATTTGTAGAGTGATCTTTTTCTCTCTCTGTATCATAAAAATCATATCTTTTCAGAATCAACATTCCATCATTATTTTCATTGACTTTTGCCTGACGCAGTATTTTTATATCATTTTCGATAACATCTTCCTGCCCATATGAACAAAAAGAAGAAAAATAAAATAACAACAAAGTTAGCAGCAAATACTTATGTTTATTGTAAGGCATTAACATATCTCTTGAGTCGCATTAGGGATCTTTTGAAGCAAAAAATCATTAAGAAGTATAAAACTTAATTAGGAAGAAAATATATATCTTCTTCCTATATGAAACACCACAAATTCTAAGTAGCTGTATAAATTATTTGGTTTTTCTGGCTGTATCGGCAGCCGTTGATTTGTCTTTTGACTGTGATTTACCCTTGTTTTTAGAAGTTTTTTTCTTGGTATCTTTATTTGCGCTTTTCTTAGGATCTGATTTCTTTAGCTGCTGGTTTTGTTGCGATTGAGCATCTCCAGATGCACTTGTACTTGCGGCAGAGGCATTAGGATCAGCTGAATTTTCTGCACTTAAAGTTATTGCCATCATTAGGCAGCACAGAACCATTGATACTCTGAACATTTTTTTCATTTCTACACCTTTTTTTTATTTATTAACTATGGAGGGGAATAAATAAAATTATTTTGATTTCATATTTTAACTTGACCCCCACTATTTTTTTACGCCTGCATCTGTGGAAGTGCTAATGTCTTGAATTAGCTCTATTTTATCTACTTTCAAAACTAATTCATCTAATCCAATTTTGCTCCAAAAGCTTTTTTTAGTTGTTCCTGTAATCTTTACATTTAGCCCTAGATTTGAATTTACCATGCCTGGCTTCTCCTTTGGGAATGCCAAAGTTATTTTGCCTGTTGAGTCTTGCAGAGCAAATTTCTTGCCTACCGGAATAAGCTTCCCGATTAAAACCACTTTTGTATTAGCTGGCGCTTTATTTGCCATATCTACTGTGAGTATAGATAGATTAGGTTGCGACATCTGTTTCTTGTCGCTAGCCATCATGTACACTCCTCCTAATAGGTAAAAAACAATCGCCGCTACTGTTAAATTTCTGTACATTTTTCCTCCTTGATGCGAATTATAATTAGTTTTGACCCTTCATTAATACGAGCCTTTATTTAAATGGGCAATATAAGCACAAATTATTACTAGAAGATTGCGGGAAGATTACATTTTGGTAATGTTAGCAAGGAAATAGTATGCCTATGCTGTTCTACTTGATTTTAGAGATAAAAGTTTAGATATACCTGATTATTTTAGACAAAGTAAAAAGTTTTAGGCACTAGAAATTATTCCTTAAAAATATACCAAGAAACATACATAAAGCTAATTAATAGTTTGTGTTTGACATTTTTAAAAATCTAAAATATAGTTAAAGAATAAAGAAGATCAGGTTCTCATACCGGGCCAGTTTAAAATAGGCAGTAGCTAGCACTACGGGACTTCTTAATCACCGCAAATAGACTGGATAAATATGAGAGCTAGTGCAATTTTTTTTGATTGTCTTCCGAAATTCTCTCTCCAATAATTTATCTAGCCTATTCAGTGTTAATAAACAATTTTGGTTAAAAAAACATAAAATCACATGAACCTTTTTGTCAGATTTTTCTATACATTTCGCAGATGGTCAAAGGCATTGAAAATGTTTTTTATCCTGGCTGGTCCCGGCATTATAGTAATGGTGGCTGATAATGATGCAGGCGGCATTACTACTTATACCGTAACAGGCGCTAAATATGGTTTTAGCCTGCTTTGGTTCCTTATTTTATTGGGCCCGGTAGCTTACTATGTCCAGGAAATGACAGTAAGGTTAGGTGCAGTCACTAAGAGAGGCCACGCAGAGGCAATTTTTTGCGCTTTTGGAGCTTTTTGGGGTTGGTTTTCTATTCTTGATCTGATACTAACAGACTGGCTGACTATGATAACTGAATTCATAGGAATGACTGCCGCCTTAAGTATCTTCCACATTCCTCCATGGATAACGGTAGTAGGGTGTTGCTTGATTATGGTCGGAATGATTATGTCTGGACGCTATTGGACTTGGGAAAAAATAGCCCTCTTCTTTTGTCTGATAAACTTAATTTACATACCATGTGTTTTCATGGTTAATCCTTCAGTAAAAGACATCGCTTTAAATTGTATTCCTAATTTGCCTCCGGGAGGATTTACCAATGAGCTATTCTTTTTGTTAATGGCAAATATAGGGACTACTATTGCCCCTTGGATGCTCTTTTTTCAGCAAAGTTCAGTCGTTGATAAAGGCATGCAGGTAAAAGACATTAAATTTGGCAAAATAGATACGGCCATAGGTTCTTTTCTTACCGTAGCTGTGGCCATGTGTCTGATTATTGTTACTGGTAAACTTTTGTATGGTACAGAGGTAGGAAGCGCAGCAGAAGCCGCTATTAGGCTTATGCCTATGAATCAATATATCGGATCCTTTTTGGCTATAGGACTTTTTGACGCGGGACTTCTAGGAGCAATTTGCATTTCGCTTGCTACTTCATGGGCATTTGGAGAAGTCTTTGGATGGTCACATTCTCTTAATAACAAAATTAGAGAAGCACCATGGTTTTATGCATATTATTTCTTGGTTTTAGCTTTTGCAGGTATAATTGTTTTAATCCCTGGCGCTCCTCTTGTCCTGATTACGCTGTTTGTTCAGATATGCGCTACTACATTGCTTCCTGCTGCGTTAGTCTTTCTGATACTCCTTCTTAATGACGAGAAGACTATGGGAAAATACAAAAATACGCTATACGAGAATATCGTTAATATAGGGATAGTCGCCGTGATTATTATACTATCTACTTTGTACGGGATAAGCGCTATTTTCCCAAATATATTCAACTGAACTAATTAGAGATAATATTTATGAGAATATCAAGCAAAATATTTAGAACAATGGTTGAGTCAATTCAGGAAATTAACAGGAAGTATAAAAAACCTCAAATACAGATGACCTTGTTCGTAAAAATTTGCCTGATGGCTTTAAGAGTGTATTTGATATTGTTAATAGGTGTCATGATCTTTAAGTTTGTAACGATGTTATAAATCTATAACTAGGTTTAATATGGATATTTCAAAAAATATTAATCAGCCGATACAAGGTTATTTCTTAAGCGAAATTATAGGCGCCCCAGTGTTTTTGGCAGATAAAAAAATTGGAAAACTAATAGACTTTGTTATTATTGATAAAGATAAAATTGCCGAAGTTACTCATATTTGCGTGGGGCGACCATTTGGCGAACCAACCTTGTTCATCCCCTGGGGAAAAGTAAAATCATTAGCTAAAAAGTTGACAGTCATAGATATTAAAACTGTTTCTGAGTATGCAACAAAATTAGCAGAAGATACCATATTTCTTAAAGATTATATCGTTGACAAAAAGGTTCTAGATGTCGAAGACAGAGAAATAGAAATGGTTTACGATGTAAAAATGGAGATTGAGCATGGAAAGCTTTATGTTGTAGGAGTGGATTTAAGTAGGTACGGACTGCTTCGCAGAATGGGACTGAAGTGGCTAGCTGATCTTATATACAGCCTTGCAGAAAAAATCAGAGATCAGATAGTTGGGTGGGACTATGTAGAACCTCTACCTAAGAAATTGGATAGTTTCAAAGGCAATATAAAGCTAAAAGGATTTAAAAATGAGTTAACAGGAATGCAACCAGTTGACTTAGCTAAGATTATAGAAGAAATAGACCATGATCAAAGAGTTGTTATCTTTGATGAATTGGATGCTAGTAGCGCCTCTGAAACATTGGAAGAGCTTCACCCCAGAGTTCAAAGAGATTTGATTGCTGATATGGATAAAAATAAAACAGCTAGGCTTTTAGATGAAATGACCCCAGGGCAGGCCGCTGACATCTTGTCGATACTACCATTAATGGAAATGGAAATAATTTTGAATTTAGTAGATAAAAAGAATGCTGCCAAAATAAGGAGCATTCTGGATAAACAGGAACAGACTATTCTTAATTTTGCAGTTTCGAATTATCTTAAATTTCCTCCCGGAATAACCGTTTCTGAGGCATGCAAAGCTTTTCCTTCTGAAGGTAAAGGGAAGGAAGCAATTATGTATCAATACATTCTAGATGACCAAAATAAATTGCTTGGAGTTATCGATATTAAAGAGCTTTTAATGGCTGATGATGAGGCAAAACTTGGCGATATAATGACGGCCAAAGTTGTTTCATTGAGTCCAGACAGCAAACTTAAAGAAGCATCTGAACTATTTGCCCGCTATAATTTCAGAGCGCTGCCAATTACTGATGACAATGACTTGATGCTAGGAGTCATTCCCTATAGAGATGTAGCTAACCTAAGACAGTTTTCTATAGAATAGCATTTCTAAATAATTAAGATCACCACTCTTTTTTCTATGTCTAGTGGAATTGCTATAACCATTATCTAAAGTCTTTAAAAAGAACCTGATATTGAACCTGTTTTTGTTAAATATGAAGTTTATTATAAAAAGGAATTCTTATGATTAAATTTGATCCTAAAAACTTAAAAGGACTTTCTAATGAAGAGGTACAAGAAAGACTAACTAAATTTGGCTATAATGAACTACCTTCTTCAAAGCCAAAAAGTATTATCCAGACTGCATTGGAAGTGGTAAGGGAGCCTATGTTTATACTCCTGATAATCTGCGGCACTCTATATCTTATTCTTGGTGATTTTCAGGAAGCAATTATGCTTCTGGGGTTTGTTTTCGTTATTATGGGAATAACTCTTTATCAGGAAAGAAAAACAGAAAAAGCCCTGGAGGCTCTCAAAGATCTTTCAAGCCCTAGAGCTCTGGTTATCCGGAACGGCGAAGAAATCCGTATTGCCGGGCGTGAAGTTGTTATAGATGACATAATTGCATTGAAAGAGGGCGACAGAGTTCCAGCCGATGCAGTTGTTCTGCAGTCAATCAACATTACAGTCGAAGAATCACTTCTTACTGGTGAATCTGTGCCTGTCAGAAAAGCTGACTGGGACGAAAAAATGCAAAGAGTTCAGCCTGGAGGAGATGATCTTCCGTTTGTTTACTCAGGAACAATGATAACGCAAGGGCAAGGATATGCGAAAGTCATTGCTACAGGAAGTGAAACCGAGCTAGGGAAAATCGGTAAGGCTCTTCAGAATGTCCAGGAAGAGGACACTAGACTTAAAAAGGAAACTGGAAGAATTGTCAAGATTCTTCTTCTTACCGGGATAGTTCTTTGCTTGGCTATAATCATCCTTTACGGCATAACAAGAGGCGATTTTATAAAAGGTTTTCTTGCTGGAATAACATTTGCCATGGCAATGCTTCCAGAAGAATTTCCAGTTGTACTGACGATATTTATGGCATTGGGAGCCTGGAGAATCTCTAAAAAGAATGTGCTTACACGAAAGATTCCAGCAATTGAAACACTTGGCTCTGCTACTGTTTTATGTACTGACAAGACTGGTACAATCACACAGAACAAAATGAGAGTCGAAAAGATTTTTTCGAATGACTCATATTTTGTGACTGATGACAAAAAAGATATAGGTTTACCAGAAAAATTTCATCTACTTGTCGAATATGGGATATTGGCTAGTCAGGATGACCCATTTGATCCAATGGAGAAAGCTATAAAAGAACTAGGGATATTCAAACTTTCAAATACCGAGCACTTGCATACGGATTGGAGTTTTATCCAGCAGTATCCGTTGTCTAAACAACTTCTGGCGATGTCGCATGTTTGGAATTCACCAGATGGAAATGAGTACATAATAGCCGCTAAAGGAGCACCTGAAGCTATAATGGACTTATGCCATCTCTCTGAAGAAAAGAAAAAATCTTTGTCGAAAATAATTGAAAGTATGGCTTCTGAGGGTTTGAGAGTTCTCGGCGCTGCAAAATCAAAGTTCAATCGAGAAGAACTTCCAGCTATACAACATGATTTTGAATTTGAATTCCTTGGTTTTATAGGACTTTCTGATCCAGTAAGACCATCAGTAAAGGATGCGATTAAAGAATGCCATATGGCTGGCATAAAAGTCGTAATGATAACTGGCGATTATCCCGTTACAGCTCAAAATATCGGCATGCAGATAGGTTTTGAGAATGCAGAAAATTATATTACCGGGGCTGATCTTGAGAAACTTTCTGACGAAGAATTAAAGAACCGTATAAAAGATGTAAATATTTTTGCCAGAGTTGTGCCTGAGCAGAAGCTCAGAATAGTTAATGCTTTCAAAGCTAATGGGGAAATAGTCGCAATGACTGGTGATGGAGTAAACGATGCTCCGGCTCTAAAGTCCAGCCATATCGGAATTGCTATGGGGGGCAGAGGAACAGATGTGGCCAGAGAATCATCTGCACTTGTTCTGCTTGACGATGATTTTTCTTCAATAGTCTCAGCCGTTAGACTCGGGCGTCGTATTTTTGATAATCTTGGCAAAGCAATGGGATATATTCTTTCAATACATATTCCCATAGCCGGAATGTCGCTGATACCTGTGCTTTCGGGAAGTCTGCCTCTGATTTTCTGGCCTATTCACATTGTTTTTCTTGAACTCATAATTGATCCTACATGCTCGGTCGTTTTTGAAGCAGAAGCAGAAGAAAAGAATATTATGGACAGACCTCCAAGAGGCATAAATGACCCGTTGTTTAGCTTTAAAAGAATTCTAATTAGCGTTCTTCAAGGGATTAGTATTTTAGCTGTCATCGGAGCTGTATATGGGATAGGAATTTATCTTGGCAGGAATGATTCTGAAGTCAGAACATTGACATTCACAACTCTGGTTATTGCAAATGTGGCTTTGATTTTAACAAACAGGTCATGGACAAGAACCATATTAGAGATGCTAAAAACAAAAAATACCGCGTTAATAGGCGTACTAATAAGTGTAGTATTTTTTATGGGTCTAATTTTATATGTCCCATTCTTGCGAAATTTATTCAACTTTTCAATACTTCACTTGAACGATTTACTAATCTGCCTTGTTGCAGGCGTCATAAGTATTGTATGGTTTGAAATATTCAAGTTAATCGCAAGAAAGAGGGTAAACTCAATTGTATGAACACACTCAATAGAAGAAATATCTGGCTAGTTGTAAAGACATTTATTCTAGTGATCATTCTGATCGGAATTAAGCTAATCTTGCATTTTTTTGGGTTTGAAGTAATCTCGATAAACGCACTGTTTTCAGGTATTGTCGCTGGAAATGTATTTCTTATGGGTTTCTTATTGAGTGGAGTGCTCTCTGACTTCAAGGAAGCTGAAAAAATCCCAGGTGAAATTTCCTCAAACTTATCAGCCATATATGATGAATTTCTTACAATATATGAGAATAAGCAGAGCCTCATAGCTAAAAATGGAATGCTCCAAATGCAGAAGCTATCCGAAGATCTGGTTCAATGGTTCCATAAAAAAATAAAGACAAGAATCATCCTCAGGCAAATCAGAGGGATAAATCATCTGGTCGGAGAACTTGAAAATGAGACACAGGCAACATTCATTGTGCGCCTAAAAAACGAAGCAACGAGTTTAAAGAAAACTATAATAAGGACGGATACTATTCGAGATACGGATTTCATTGCATCAGGGTACTTGATAGCAACTATTGTGACTCTGCTCCTATGTCTTGGTCTGACATTAGCTAAAATCGAGCCTTATTACGAATCATTGTTCTTTACGGCAGTCATATCCTTTTTAATGATATTTCTTCTGGTTCTTATCCATGATTTAGACAACCCGTTCAATTACAGCAATAAATTTTCCGCTGAAAATGTTTCACTCTATCCTTTAGAACGAATCATTGAAGATATAAAAGAAAATAATTCAAATATTTAGATATTGCTCTTCAAACTTGAAAGTGCTTTATAATGTGGAGCCAATGAGCGGAATCGAACCGCTGACCTATTCATTACGAGTGAATTGCTCTACCATCTGAGCTACATTGGCATTAGATCATATGTTATTAGTAATAAGATATTTATGCAACTAGCTAATTAATCTTTATTTTCTATTATTACTAAACTATTTGCTTCTTTTATGAGTCCAAAGTATAGTATTAGTAAAGTAGTAATAGTACTAAACCTTTCCAACACTATACCGTTATATTTTCAATGAAAATTTCACTTTCAAATTCTAAAGAACTTCATAAGTTAATCAAGAATAAGGAAAATAAAACTTATACAGACAAGAATTTTCCTTATCTGGCATTAATGAATCAGTCTAGAGGCGAACCTACTTGGTATTTTATGAAGAAGGTGAATGGCAAGCTGTATTCAGAAAGTTTGCTGTACTAACCCTTCAAGAAGCATATTTAAAAGTTCAAGAGACACTTCAAGCTTTAAATAATGGACTAAATCCTAAACTAGAGAAGCTAAAAAAATTAAATGCTTTAGCCATAGCAGATACACAGTTAATAACATTCAGAGAAATCACACAAAAATATTTTACTTTTGCAAATTTAAAAGATGATAGATGCAGCAAGTTATTAGTAAAAAATTACCTTTACCCTTTGAATGGATTAACCCTACAGCAAATCAACAAACCAACAATTATGAACATTTTGTGCCCAATATTAGCTTCTGGGAAAAAAAGTACCTATAATAGAACTAAAGCTGTGCTAAGTGCCATTATAAATTTTGGAATTAAAAAACTTGATATTGATGCAAAAAATCACTGCCATATCCTCTCCAAAGCAAAAGTTGATCCAAATGATAGAGTATTATCACAGACAGAAGTTGATAAATATTTACTAACTGCAATGCAGTGGAGTAAGAACTATAACGATTCACGGTTTGGTGTATTTTTT
>Ga0194039_1000282_pt1 | contig 32101 bp, 33 predicted proteins | sample JunL228m_MetaG_FD_148679 | JGI IMG/M metagenome (GOLD analysis project Ga0194039, IMG submission 148679) | Anoxic zone freshwater microbial communities from boreal shield lake in IISD Experimental Lakes Area, Ontario, Canada - Jun2016-L227-8m | ecosystem: Environmental > Aquatic > Freshwater >... | reverse complement strand
ACGCTCCATCCCTCTCCAAGTCCAAGGGCCACGGTAAAAAGTCCTTCCGGTGTCATAGGATGACAATCCTACCCCTCATACCTTCCCTGCCTCAATCCTTCCTACCCACTCAAAATAGCGAGGAGCCTTATTAATTTACGGATTGCGGAGCATCTTAACTCTAGGGAGAGTCAACATATGGCCTCCATCCGTCTCCTCAGCACTGATTTCGATGGCACGCTTGTTGGCGGGAAGTGGGGCGAAGCATGTGCACCGTCGCTTGCGAGGGAGCTCTTGGAGTTGATGGAAGAGGGAGCTCTTTGGGCGGTCAATACTGGTCGTTCGCTGGAGAGTGCTCTGGATGGCATTCACAGGTTGGGTGCTCCAGTCCTGCCAGACTACATCCTGACGAGCGAACGACATATTCACCATCCTAATGGATCGGGTGGATGGATTGATTATGGTGACTGGAATAGAATCTGTCAGCAGCATCATGATCTGCTCTTCTCCCAATCCTGGGATTATTTTGAACAGGTTAAAAAGCTGGCTGAGAGGAATCCCGGAGTGACCGTCCTGGAAAATTGCGAGGGTGTTCCCGAAGGATTGATGGCTGGCAGCGAGGAATTGCTTGATGCCGTGATGCTTGAACTTAACAGACTCCCAGGGAGGCATGACGATTTCAATTACCAGCGAAGCGATATCTATGTTCGTTTCTGCCACCGTCACTATGACAAGGGGAGCACGCTGGCCGAATTAAGCCGACTGCTCGATATGCCGACGGCAGATATTCTTGCCGTAGGAGATCATCAGAACGATCTGGCCATGCTGCACGGTTCTGCGGCCTTGATGGTGGCCTGCCCATGGAATGCTCATCCAAGCGTCAAGGAAACCGTCCTCGGGGCAAGGGGGTATGTTTCTCCAATGGAGGCTGGAGAAGGTACGGCGGATGCGATCAGCTTCTATCGCCAGGGAAAAATCCGTCAGGAATGAAGGATATGCAGGACATTCGGACAGAAACAGCAGAAAGCTATCTGCTTGTTTTGTTCTGCTGATCCGTCCGGATCCAATGCCCGGTTAGCTTGTCTTAACAGGCCCTAAGCTTTGTTTCCTGTAGCCTTTTCCAAAAGTTTGAAGTGGCCTTTTCCGATTCGCTTAATTTCCGGGAGTTTCTTTCCCGTGCTGCTGAACCAGACATGGACATTCTGACTCTTAACCCCGATTTTTTTGGAAAGATCAGGTACCTTCATGCCTGCATCACCCGCGGCTCGTAGGGCGGCGTAGATTTTTGTTTTGAGAGCTCCCCTTTTTGCTCGTTTGGCTGGTTTGCCGGCTTTTACATTGATCTTTGTAGAAGAGAGGGACTTTGCGGGACGGCCACGGCGCTTGCCTCTGGAAAGTGGTTTGCCCAAGATCAGGGATGAGAGTTGTCCTTCAATCTTTTCAATCTCGCGGACAAGGGCCTCCTTTCGTTCCGTAAGCTTAATCAGGTTGCGAAGTGAGGTGCTGTTCAAGTTTGTTAATGTCATGATAGTAGTATGTATTAGTTTTTGAATTGGGGGGGATGACTACGTAAAAATTGATACTTTTACTTAGATTACGCCAGACATTTTTAATTTAATATTGGGTGGGTTATTGATAGAAAATCATAAGCCAAATGCTTGGACGGCATAGAGGAAAGAAGAGGAACATTGGATGCACTCGAACAATTTAATCAACGGTTTCCTGGAAAAGGAAAAAGCCAGATGGGGAGTTGCTTTCCTTTCTTGAGTTGACGGCACTTCCCACAGGCCTGTTTCCATATTAAAACTTTCGCTATGCTTTCTGCTCTCCACTGGTTCAATCGTCAGCGTTCTGAGAAGATTGATCTTCCAACGATCCGCCGTATCGTGGAGGCCGCCTTGCCGATGTGTGTGAAAAAAGCGAGACATAAGGGGGTTACGCTTCCCAATGAAGTGGAGATTACGCTGCTGGGCCAAGCTGCCATCGCCAAAGTGCATCGAAAATTTCTGGATGATTCTACTCCAACCGATGTAATTACCTTCGAGCATGGAGAGATTCTGATTGGAGTTCCAATAGCTGCAGTAAATGCAAAAAAATTCGCTCACCCGGTGAATCATGAGGTCGCCCTCTGTGCCATTCATGGGCTTCTTCATCTCCTGGGCTACGACGATCTTACGGAAAAGGAACGCCTGATTATGCATGCCAGGCAGGATGAGATTTTGGCAGCCGCCTTGCGTTTGATGTGTTAGCATTTATGACGTGATCCAAGCCGCCGCACAGCCAGAAAGAATTTCCGAAGAGTCGGATTTCTTGCTCATCGTGCGTGCAGCACAGCTCTGCAATCCCTTTCTCGATGCGCTCGGTGAGGTGACGCTTCTGGCCCGTGGCCCGGTTGCGGCCTTTGTGCTGAACTGGAATGCGAATTTGTTTCGTCCTTATCTAATGCCTCTTTTGTTAAAGGTGCTCGAGGCTGCTTCAGAAGGGGGAAGTTTTGAAATCACAGCACTCGATTGTCAGCTAGATGCCGCCTTGACTAAGCAGTTGCGCATTCAAAGCCGTGATGAGGGAAAGCGGTTGGTGCAGGGACTTCTTGCACCTCGTGGTGATAGGCTGATCGATCGCTACCGCAATGCTGTCCTTGTTGGAAACTCCCCTGGGCATTTGGCTGTAATTCATGCCCTCCGTGCTGCTGTCTTTCATCTCCCCCCTCGTGTCCTGATCGCCTCTTACCTGATGCAGGAGGGGATCGGTGCTGGGCTTGATGATCGGGAGATCAACCGATTTCTGATTGAGGGAGTCTGCGGGACTATCGAGCTCAAAAGTCATCATGGATAGGCCGGGACTCCTTGAAAAACCCGAGACGGATCTCTCCGAGACTCTCGATCTTCCTTGGCTGGTCGTCGTGCATAATGATCCGGTGAATCTTATGAGCTATGTCGCGATGGTCTTTCGCCGAGTCTTTGCCTGGACGCGTGAACGCTCAGCGCAGCACATGATAGAGGTGCATACCAAGGGGAGATCTGTGGTATGGAGCGGCGCTCGGGAGCAGGGAGAACTGTATGTGCAACAGCTCCATGCTCATCTGTTATTGGCGACGCTGGAAAGAGCTCCAAAGTAAAATTTTAAAAAAAGAGTTTAGTCAGCCACTAAATGCACAAAAATCACAATGATTGAGCAGTTGTTCATTAGTTCAAATGCTTCATGGGTAGAGTCCGTTAATTTTTGTTTCCTCCACTGCGTCTCTGCACCTTCGCGCGAGAACTTTTTCCTTTAGCTTTTCCTTGTGCCTTTTGTGGCCAATATTTCCATATTCTGCCATCAAGCATGTATTTCGAGATTTCCAAATCGGGCAATCCACTTTTCACAAAGATTCATCCGCTACTGGCTGGGATGCTTCAGACGGTGACGGTCGATCCTTGGGAGCGTTATCCCGATGGCAGTTCGCGCCTCCTTCCATACCCCGGAGAGGATGAAGAACTTTTGCAGGATTGGGAGGATCTCGTGCAACCGGAGTTGCGTCGCCACTTCATTACTGAGCGCGCTGTAGTTGCTGATGATTTGTCACGACTCATACAGGGGAGGGGCAAGAACCCTTTATGGTCGATTGAAATTCCTATGAAGCATACGGATGCATGGCTCACCACCCTGAATGCATGCCGGCTTGCCCTAGCCTCCGAATATGATCTCACCGAAGCCGAGCTGTCCGAGAAAACAGAGCCTGATTTTTCCAGCGAGCGGGGCTTTGCCCTCATGCAGGTGAATTTCTTTGCATTTATGCAGGAGTGCCTGATCCGAGGAGTGGAGGAGTAAGGGATGGAAGAGGCTAGGGCCATTCTCCTGCGTCGCTACCGCTTTTCGGAAAATAGCCTTGTCGTCATCTGGCTCACAGACCGGCATGGGAAGGTCAAAACCGCTGCACGGAGTGTCGCCAAGCCGGGCAGCCCATTTGCGGGAAGATTAGAATTATTTACCGAGGCAGAGATTGTCTTCAACCCTCCCAAAAGCGGTGATCTCCATGCGCTCAGCGAAGTGGTGTTCTCGGGTGATCTCGCCTTGCCAGCGACTTACGAGACGCTACTCACCGCTTCTTACTTTGCCGAACTTTGCGACCTCTTCACCGAACCGATGCACCCAATGCCCGAGTTATTCACTCTGCTTCAACGCGCCTGGGGATTCCTGCGCAGAGAGAAACCCACAAAGCGTGCCATGGAACATTTCGAGTTAGAATTGGCGAAACTCCTTGGCATTCATGATCCAGCAATTCCCGCCTATCATTCCCTTTCTGCCGTAGCCCATCGACTCCCTGAAAACCGCGTCCGCTTACTGGAGCGTCTTCAATAAACATGCTTGTTCAGAGCCACAAACACGTAGTTTTTTGATGGAGATTATTTTGCCTCTACCTTGTGCTCGATCGCGCTTAGTAGAGTTTCCCAAGGTAGGACGGCGCATTTCACCCGTTGGGGAAAGAGATGGATGCGATCAAGGATCTGAATCTTTTGCGGGAGATCAGGGGCTGAACCCGTGCGTGCCATTTCACGAAATCCAGAGGCCAGTTTCTCGACCGCTTTCACGCTCAGTCCCTGCACCTCGCTGGTCATGATTGAAGCGGATGCTGTGCAGATGGCACAGGCACTCCCTGTGAATTTGGCATCGGTCACAGCGTCATTTTCTATCTTGAGGGCAAGGGAAATTTCGTCACCACAGAGCGCATTGTGCCCGTCGGCGGTGTGTGTAGCACACTCCATGGGGCCGAAGTTTTTAGGGCGCTTCGAGTATTGCAGGAGTACTTCCTGATAAAGTTCGTTTTTATCCATGGAGTTGATCTAACGGAAAAATGACACAGCTTCGCGTAAGATTGCAACCAATGCCTCCACCTCCGCCACGGTATTATAGAGATAGAAGCTCGCACGACTCGATGCGGGACTGCCAAGTTTCCGCATGAGCGGCTGGGCGCAGTGATGTCCTGCTCTGAGTGCGAGGCCTCTCTCGTTGGCAAAAAAGGCGACATCGTGTGCGTGAATTCCTTCCATAGAGAAGGTGACAATCCCCGATGCTCTCGTCTCGGGACCGAAGAGATGGAGGCCTTTTATTTCGCGTAACTGTTGGGATGCAAGATTGGCAAGCATGACCGAATGATGCTGGACATTGGCAAGGCCAACTTCCCTTAAAAAACGGATGGCCTCCCCCCAGCCAGCAGCTTCAAGAATCGGAGGTGTTCCCGCTTCAAACCGTGCCGGTGAATCACGGTAGATCGCCGGCTTATCGTAGAACGCACGATCCACCATCTCGCCGCCGTAGAGGAACGGAGGCATCGTAGAGAGTAGTGCGATTCCTCCCCAGAGGACACCTATGCCGCTTGGTCCACACATTTTATGAGCAGAGAAGGCCAAAAAATCGCATCCAATTTCCTTCACATTGACTTCCTGATGACCAACGCTCTGGGCTGCATCCAGGAAGGTTATGACTCCCTGCTCACGGGCCAGTTGGCAGAGTTTTTTAGCTGGATTTTCAAGTCCCAAGGTATTGGGAACATGGGTGAAGGAAAAAAGTTTCGGGCTCTTGGAAAGGAGGGTAGCGGCAGCTTCCAGATCAAGACTGGTGCCATTCCCGAGGATGGGGACATATTCAATGCGTGCCCCAACCTCTCGGGCTAGTTGCTGCCAAGGCAGGAGATTGGCATGGTGTTCCATCTCGGTCAGCAAGATCGTATCTCCCGATCCGATGTGCTGGCGCCCCCAAGTGTTCATCACGAGATTGACGGCCTCCGTGGTACCACGCGTGAATATAATCTCGCTCTCGGATTTGGCATGAATGAGCTGGGTCACCTCACGCCGAGCCTGTTCATAGGCATCGGTTGCACGCTCGCTGAGCAAATGAATCCCGCGATGGACATTGGCATACTCGCTTTCAAGGAATCGACTGATTCGCTGGATCACTCGATCAGGCTTTTGGGAGCTGGCCGCGTTATCGAGATAGATGAGGTCATGTCCATTCACCTTCTCTTTTAAAAACGGGAATTGATCGCGGATCGTCGAAATGTCCATGGAATCTATACTCTATGCGGGGTTGATCTGAAAACTCCAGCTTGGTGAAAGATGTTTTCTGGATCGGGAAATCCTAATAGACTGCCGAAATGCAGCCCATCCAGCATCTGCGCCGAGATTATGATCATGACCCACTATGCGAAGCTGCCCTTGCCGCCGATCCTGTGATTCAGTTCCGAGCATGGTTCGACGAAGCCCGCGATGCTGGCATACCCGAACCGAATGCCATGACGCTTGGTACTGCGGATGCCGCGGGGAGGGTCTCCTCTAGGACGGTCCTGCTGAAGGCCTTTGATGAGCGGGGATTTGTATTCTTCACTAATTACGGAAGCCGAAAGGCACGCCAGATTGCCGAAAATCCTCAAGCCTCACTCTTGTTTCCTTGGGTGGCTCTCGCTCGTCAGGTCGAAATTGCCGGTCGAGTGGAAAAAATCTCCACTACTGAATCAGTCGCCTATTTCTTGAGTCGCCCCTTTCTGAGTCAGCTTGGTGCTTGGGTATCGGATCAAAGTTCAGTGATTTCATCACGCCAGATCTTGACCGCCAAATTCGAGGAACTGAAAAATCGTTTCGCCAGTGGTGTGGTTCCCAAGCCCGAAGGGTGGGGTGGTTTTCGCGTGATTCCTGAGACGATGGAATTTTGGCAGGGAGGGGCATCGCGCCTCCATGATCGCTTTCTCTACACGCGTTCTGACATGGGATGGAAGATAGAACGCTTGGCGCCATAGGCTGGAATTCAAAGAGCCATCTTGCCATCATGCGATAAATATCTCCTGAGTCGGCATGACTCGTGCTAATCATTTTGAATGAACAGACCGCCCCTGCATCACACGCATGAGTATGGTGGATTTAGAATGCGCTATGGACATGCGCTTCCCTTCGGCGTCAGTCATGTGCCGGGTGGCTTGAATTTTTCCGTATTCTCCTCGCATGCCACGAGTTGCACAGTCGTTCTCTTTCGCAAGGGAGAATCTCAGCCCTACGCCGAGATTCCATTCCCCCCTGAATGTAAAATCGGAGATGTCTATGCAATGATCGTCTATGATTTAGACTATGAGGATCTGGAGTATGGATTCAAAATGGATGGGCCTAGTAACGCAAAGGCGGGACACTACTTTGATCCTAAAAATATTTTACTTGATCCGTTTGCCCGTGAGATTTCAGGGAGTGAGGAGTGGTTGAGGCCCAAGGCCGTGCAGGAGATTTTTCCTCACAGGGCAAGGATTCCCTACGATGATTTTGACTGGGGGCATGATCGTCCAATCAATCTGCCGGTGCAGGATCTTGTCATTTATGAAATGCATGTGAGGGGTTTCACACGACACCCATCTGCCGGGGTAAGGCATCCCGGTACCTATCAGGGCATCATCGAAAAAATTCCTTATCTCCAGTCCATCGGAGTGAACTGTGTCGAACTGATGCCGATTTTTGAATTCGATGAGGGTGAGAACACAAGAATCAATCCTGAAACGGGTCAATTGCTCTGCAACTATTGGGGCTATAGCACGGTAGGTTTTTTTGCCCCCAAGGCTGGTTATGCAGCCACTGCCCATCACGGAACTCAGGTTCAGGAGGTCAAGAATCTCATCAAGGCGCTTCATACCGCAGGGATCTCAGTGATCCTTGATGTGGTTTTTAACCATACGGCCGAGGGTGATGTGCGTGGCCCGACGATTTCCTTCCGAGGTCTTGACAATCAGACATACTACATGCTCAATCCCGATGGCAGCTATGCCAACTACACGGGCTGCGGGAATACACTCAATTGCAACCATCCGGTCGTTCGCAATTTTGTGGTTGATAGCCTTCACTACTGGGTCTCCGAATTCCATATTGATGGATTCCGATTTGATCTTGCATCGGTTCTCGGACGCGACCGGAATGGCCATCCTCTTTCCAACCCTCCCTTACTCGAAGGTCTTGCCCTTGATCCGATTCTTGCAGGGTGTGATCTGATCGCCGAAGCGTGGGATGCTGGGGGACTCTATCAGGTTGGGAATTTTCCAGCTTATGGCCGTTGGATGGAATGGAATGGTCATTACCGTGACGCGGCCCGCCGATTTCTGCGAGGTGATGCAGGTGTGGTCGGTGACATGGTTCAGGGAATTTTGGGTTCTCCCAACCTCTATGCTCCCTCAGGTCGTAAACCGACGGCCTCAGTGAACTTCATCACCTGTCATGACGGGTTCCCACTGCGCGATCTCTATTCCTACAATGACAAACACAACTTGGCTAATGGTGAGCAAAATCGCGACGGGGCCAATGACAACTATTGCTGGAACTGTGGTGCTGAGGGGGAAACGGATGATGAGACCATTCAGGAGCTTCGTTACAGACTGCAGAGAAACGCCATGGCGCTTCTCTTTCTGAGTCAGGGTGTTCCTATGCTCTCTATGGGAGATGAATTGAACCGCACCCAGCTCGGCAATAATAACGCCTATTGTCATGATGAACCCTGGAACTGGCTTGACTGGACAGGACTCGCCCAATCTGTGGATGAAGCCGCTGAGTCAGGGAAAATGAACCATATTTCTGGGCTCAATCGATTTGTTTCTCAGCTTACAAAGTTTCGTCGCCGTCACAGGAAACTCCGTCGGTCAGACTATTTTACCGGAATGGATATGCAGGATTGCGGCTATCCAGACATCAGTTGGCATGGCACCCGTCCCTGGACACCTGACTGGGGGCCTGACAGCCGTTCCCTTGCTTTTATGATCACGGGTGAAATGGGCCTTTCATCGGGTCCAGAGGCAGATTTTATCTATGCGGCGTTTAATATGTGGCATGAGCCGATCACATTCGGACTACCCAAGCTCCCTCCCGGAATGCGCTGGCGGCGGGTCATGGACACCTCAAGATCTTCGCCAGATGACTTTCTGGAACCTAGTGTCGAACAATTGCTGAAGAACCAATCTTCTATGACGCTCCGTGATCGTTCCGTGGTGCTGCTGATAGGCAAACGTACCGGACGCCGCGGGTAAGGCTTGTGAGATTAGCGGAGAGCCGCGTTGGCCTACGGTCGCAGTAGGCAACTACAGCTTCCCTTCGCCGTCTTGCTCTCCAGCCAATTTTGCGGCGCCATAGAAAATGCTCTAAATCAGGTTGTTTTTACAAACTGCTTAAAGACCGCGTTTGCTTCCACGAGGGTCTCCTTGCTGCCAATGTCGAACCAAGTTCCTGGGACATTCCAGGTGCCGACTTTGACACGACTGTAGAGCCACTGAATGAGACGGCCTGGTTGATCGGCATTATTTCCCTCTGCGATGTAGGTATCGATCATCGGCAGGACATCGGAACGGTAATAGTAAAGAGCTATACCAGTCTTGGTAGTCTGGGGATGGGCTGGTTTTTCTTCAAAATGAGTGATCACTCCTTCTGCATCAACGGTGACATTATTATACTTTTTGATCTCTTCAAGATTGCCAACATCGTAGAGAGCAAGGGTGGCTGGGAAGTTTTTGGCCGCCACGGCAAATCCCGGCACAGGTTCGCTGAAGAGATTGTCCCCAGCCACGACGAGGAGATCCTGAAAACTGATATTCTGAGTCTTGAGCACATGGTGGATATCACCGATAGCACCAAGTTTGTCACTGTCGCTGGTGGAGCCGTCATTGACGATGGTAAACTCCATCTTGGGTTGACTGGCCTTGTAACCGATTGCCCATTCTTCAAAGGCTTGGGCAAATTTGTTGTTGGTCACCACATAGACGCGATCGATATCAGGGATCGGGGCAAGATTATCGAGTACCCACTCGATCATCGGCTTGCCGGCTACTTCGAGCAGCGGCTTGGCTTTGTTTTCAGTAAGGGGATAGAGGCGAGTGGCGTATCCGGCAGCGAGGATGAGAATATTCATGGAGTGGTTGGTAGCGGGGAAAGCGTCTATCTAATGCAACTGGCTTAAGGTTGCCAAGTCATGATGAGATTTAATCAGCGCTTTGTTAATGGTTGATATACAATGGAAGCCTTACCAAGAATGCCGCAAAATCCCTCCATTGAACTGGTGGTCGCTCGCCATGAAGAAGATCTTCGTTGGTTGCGTCGCGTGCCGCACTCCATTCGGATCTCAGTCTACAATAAAGGAAGGACTCCCGCTCTTCCTGATGGCCTCTCGGGATCAGCGAGGTTGAGAGAGCAAGAACTTCCCAATGTAGGACGCGAAGCACATACCTATCTGACACATCTCTTCGAACGCTACAAGGAACTGGCTCCTACAACCATTTTTTGTCAGGGACATCCTTTTGATCATGCCCCCGATTTTCACAACAGGCTTCGTGCGCTTGCAGGGGGAAGAGAGATTCCGGAGCCATTTCTTTGGTATGGATTTTTAGATGACACGGATGACCCATGTGGGCAGAGGCTCTTTGTCCCATGGAGCAAGAATCCAGAGCGGAGGGAGCTTTCTACGGGTCAGCTTTTTGAAGAACTTCTCGGGGAAAAGTCCCCTTCCTGGTTTCATTTTCGAGGAGGGGCTCAGTTTTGCGTGACGCAAGAAGCGGTCATTCAAAGATCCCGTGAATTTTATGCCAGGGCATTGAAGTCAACTTTGGAAAACCCCGATGCAGCACATTCCATGGAGAGGTTCTGGGATCGGTTCTTTGGGCCTGCAATGATTGATCCTGAATCCCTGGATTCAAACGGAGTGAAATATTGGAAGAAAATACGCAGATTCGATGAGGAGGCGAAGCAAGAATTGCCTTCAGTTCCGATTGATTCCGTTTGAACTTTTTCCGATAAGGGGCAGATTGTTCTTCGATGTCTCGCAAGAAAAAGTCGAAAGGAATCCCCCCTTGGTTGATCGGATTGATTGTGCTGCTGCTTGGAGTGGCCGCCTTTCTTAGTTTGCGTCAAAACTCCTCTGAGGCCTCCCTCAGAACTATTGAGGAATTAAATCCCGAACTTTACTATGAGAATGCCAATTCACTCCGTGGCAATACCTACAAGATCGATGTTACGATCGACTCTTCGCTGGGAAACTCGCCAAGCATGGGGAGGCTCTTTTCAGTTGCCGCAAAAAGCATGGATAAAAACGGGAACCCGGCGATCCTCCCTGTTCTCGTCCCTGCACGACTAGGTAGTCTGACGATTCAAAAAGGACAACATTATCTTATGAAGGTAAAAGTCGTTGATAACGGTCTCCTTCAGGTCGAGGAGGCTGAGAAACCATGAACCGTATGAAAAACTCCCCCCGGTTGGCACTCTGCTCCCTCGTTTGGCTGATCATTGGCACCGCCCACCTTTGGGCCCAAGGGGTGCCCAACGCGCAGACGATCCACGAGACTGGACAGCAGTATAAGGAGGGCAATCCTCTCATCGGTGCCTCCGATAATATGGCCATTGGGAGTCAGGCAATGTTTGAGGCTAATCTCAAGGCGAAGAAGAACATCGTCGATATGAAGCCTAATACATTCCTCTCCATGTGGAATAATCCTGCCTTTGCCGTGCAGTTTGAGAAGTTTTTGAGCGCTCCCGCCGAGACATCCGATGATGCCAAACTCTACCGCCAGAGAATAAACAAAATCATGGATCTCCTTTCACCGGGAAAAGCCACCAAAGCCAATCAGGATGAAGCTTACAATCTGCTCCCGCTAGCCTCGGAATTTGAGAGTGATGCAAACAACTGCACGACGATTCATGATGCCGTCTATGCTGCGGCAAATGCAAAAGTGGAAATTCAGAAACTGACGGAAGTCGATCAGGCCTTGGGCAAGGAACTTGGTGTAGCGCAGTATAATTACCGTCACGATGCCAACTCCCTTTCGCTCTCCACAGAGGCAGTCAGTAAAACAGAGCAGGCCAACTATGATAAGAATCAGGTAGAAGTGCGTGCCGCCACACTCGATCCCTCCAAGAGCACGGTTGCGTCACTCAAACAGACGATCCAGCGCAACCAGCAGCAGATTGCGAATGCCGAGGTGCAAGCTAAGTTTGCCCTTCAGTCATTGATTTTGCAGCTCTTTGTGCAACGGCGTTATCAGCATGTCATCATCATCGACAGATTTTACCGGGCACTCTTTGATGATGGAGACCAGTCACTGCAGCAGTTTCAACAGATGGCTGACAAAATGGGATATAACAAGGCCGCCGGTCAGGTGAAGATCACCGCCGATGCCGATCCCAAGGGATCGACGGCCGTGGGCAATGGGAATAATAATGGCCGTCATGGAGTCGGTGCTTCCGCAGGAACAGGGCCGGATGGGACAGGGGCTAGTGTAGGAAATGGTTATGATGGAGGAGGGGGAGATGCAACGGCTCTCTCAGGATCGGGACTTCACTTAGGCATTGAAAATCTGAGCGTCGAAAGTGCACAAAACGCCGTTACAACAGCGATGAAGTCGGCCAGTCGGACTTTTAAAAGCCTCAGCCAACTGGATGCCTTTGCCAATGAGATCATCCGTGATGTGAATGAAGGGGTGAAGGTTTACAAGTTCCTGCTTGATAAGAGCGAGCTTGAGAGTGCCAGCAGTCAACTTGCCGCTGTCTTCACCAAGGGGGAATACCTTCCAAGCGTGCGACTGCTGACCGTGGATGAGAAACGCAAGACCCTGGCCTATGCCCAACTCTGCAACAGGCTGGTCAATGCGGCAAACTCGGGAAATATCGATGCCCTTAGCGAAGTGGTCGCCGGCATGAAGGCGATGAACCCAAGCTTTGATGATGCCGAAATCCGTGCCAAGTTGCAGGGAGTCAAGACCGCCAGCAGTCTGCTTGTCGCTCAAGCAAAGGTGGCGGCCTCCAAGGGAGATCTTCAGGGAGTCCAGACTCAGATCACGCGGGCGGCAGCCCTCTGGCCCAACAATCCAGAAGTCACGAATTTTTCTGCCGACATGAGCAAATTGGGTGAAAAGGCCAGCCCTCAAGTTCAGGCCATCAATGATTTTGATCAGCTCTACGGACAGAAGAATTACCGTCAGATTTTTGATGAAAAGGAAAAGTATATTGCCGCCATTTCGCAGTCACCCGAGAGGCAGGGTAAGCTTAAGGAAGTGCTTTCCCGCATGCAGGAGATCGAGACTTCCATCATGAGATCAAAGGAAATTGCGAGACGCGGAGATTATGCCGGGGCATGGGAAGGGCTTGAAGTGACCTTCAACCAATATCCCGATGATCTCAAGCTGACACAACTCAGGGCCGAATATTCTACCCAGACACCTGACTTTGTGAGGGATATCAATACCGCAAAACAGAATGAGGAAAAACAGGAGTATGGATCAGCTCTTGCATGGTATCTCAAAGCTCAAAATGCCTACCCCATGAGTGATCTCTCCAAGATTGGCATCTCAAAGGTGGTAAAAAAAATACTCCCGGATGCTTCCTGATGATGCTCTCGTAAGAGCCATTGTCGTCATCCGTCCCGCTTTCTATCGATACTCCGTACTACTCCCAGTTCGTGAATGGTTCGATGGCTTGGGATGCCGAATCCTTCTCTAAAAAGGCTTTTCGCTGAATCTGTGATTCAAAAAGATAGAGGGCATAGCCACCGAATCCACCGCCGCAGTACTTACGCCCAAGGCACCCTGCTGCTTCTGGTAGTGGCGACATACCTTCGTGAAGTTGGGCGGCGTATGATGAGGCCACTCCGCTGCCGAGCAGAGCCAGATCATTGCTTAGTACAGCATCACGGGCCACTTTGCTAGCTGACTCAATCGAAGCATAATCCCGATTTTGATCTGCCATTGCCGGGGTGTCATGAGAGTTGCCGCTCCACCAAAGAGCCATGCATCCTTTGAGCATGGATCCGTCACTTTTGAATTCCAAAGAAGGTTTGGCTCCACTCCGCCAGATGCAGAGTCCGGTTTCCTGAATGACCGCCGGATCCTGCCAGCCCACACCGAGCTTGATCTCCTCCTCCACTCCGGTATGTCCATTGAGTAGTGCCCAGGCACCACTACCGCCAAGCCCTGCATTGCGCTCATATCCCCACTCACGCAATGAGACTTTTGGAGAGATGGCACAATTGACGATAAATGCCCCGGTCCGAGCATGTCGTGGCACATCAAGCCATCCGCCAGCAAAATCGACCCTAAGTGGCGCATCTTTGGGAGCGCGGATCCACTTTACAAGCTGGGAGGTGGAGACTGGCTCGTACTGCGGAGGAGTCTTGGGAAGAACGACATATTCAGCACCCACCTCAGCGCAGAGAGCCCGCTTCAGATCACCATATTGATCATCCTCGGTCACTGCGAGGATGTCGGGTTTGAGTCGGCGGAAGTCTTCTAGAAAGTCGAGGCCATGATCCATCCCTTTTCCAACGATGACCTGATCGATCATATTCATGGCCTCCAAAATCCCCTTCTTATGTTCATCAGGCAGGGAGGAGCGTCTTTGCTTATGCTCCCAGAGTACCTCGGATGATGCGAAGGAAACCGTCAAAAAATCTCCCAAGGCCTTGGCTTCGCGAAAGAACTGCACATGCCCAGCATGGATGATGTCGTAACAACCTGAGACGAAAATATGACGCATGATTCTCCATGTTGGTGGTGAAAAACTCCTGCGACAAGAATTCATTATGAGACACTTTCTGAGCCCTAGATAGAAAAAGAGGTTTGCATACGAGGGGGATTGAGGAGTTTTCTGATGCTTTCATTTCTCCCCAAAACCATGATCCTTCCACTACTGCTTGCAGCAACGCTTACTTCAACCAACCCCGACCCGTCATCACGGGTGATCACCATGCATGTGCCGGCGATTCCCCATCTCATGCCAGCCCAAGAGTTAAGATTCAATCTCCCTCGCCAGATACCCGGTCTGGATTGGGATATGGAACGATTCTGGCATCCTTATGAGATAAGCAGAGACGATACTAAAAACTGGATGGAGTCCAGCTATGCCACGATGAATTGGTTCGGGTTGCGCGACCGTCTGGCAACCAACGGAGTGGATATCTCCCTCAACTACCTGAGCAATCTCGCAGGTAATGTCACCGGAGGCAAAAGCCGGGGATTTACCTACTGTGATAACTTGACGCTCGATCTGGAATTTCACAGTGAGCAGCTCCTCGGTTACAAAGGAGGAACTTTCGGCATCATCATGCTCAATCGTGATGGTAATAACCTCTCGGCGCAGAACATAGGCAACCAGTTCACTGTCCAACAAGTCTATGGTGGTTCCACGGCGATCTTCTATGGACTCACTTACGACCAACATTTCCTTGATGATAAGTTGAGCTTCAAGTTTGGTCGCATGGCTGCGGGGGATGACTTTGCATCCTCGCCTCTCTACTGGCTTTATATGAACAACGGTATCGATGGCAATCCACAGGCATTGCCCGTCAATGGTAAATTTACTGCCTATCCGTGGGCGTCATGGGCTGCTCGCCTGCGGGCCAAGACATCCAGCGAGACTGAATTAATGCTGGGTGCATACCAGGTAAGCTCACAGATCTGGCGTCCCTCGATGCATGGCCTCAATTGGAACATCGATCCCAATGATGGTGTGATGCTTATCGGTCAATTCGGTTGGGCTCCAGAGTTCTTCAAGCCCGCCGCTTCCTCCATATCACCTTCCCAAGATGGAAAATCCGTTGTTACAGGAGGAAAATCCTCCGATGGGAAAAATTTCAAACCCGCAGTGGATGCCATCGCCGGAGAGCTACCTAAGGGATTGCCCGGTCATTACTGGATGGGTGGATATTACTCTACTTGGATCTATCCACAGTTTAACAGCACCCAGGGACAGCAAGGAGCCTATGGACTCTACTGGCACTTCGATCAGATGCTCTATCGCATGAATCCCTTCAAGGACACGGGACTTACCGCATGGAGTGCCTTTGTCCTCTGTCCCCAGCAAAGCACGGCCAAAATCCCCTTTCAGTACAATGGTGGACTACTCTACACGGGCATGATTCCTTGCCGACCACGCGATGTATCCATCTTCGGTGTGATCTACGGTAATTTCAGCTCAAGTTATGCTCAGGCAAATCAGGCCTCGGCGGGTGGCTATGCCACCTATGAACTAGTCTATGAATTCGCCTATCGGATCAATCTGACCAAGTTCGCCTTTGTCCAACCGGATGCCCAATGGGTCATCAATCCCGGTGGCACGGGCACCATCCCGAATGCATTGGTGCTGGGTGCACAGATTGGGGTGACTTTCTAGCATGGCGAATGCCTGGCTAGAGGCTGAAAGCTGAAGATTATTATGCCATGAAAATATCATCGTTTGTTCTCGTTGTCGTCCTGGGGGTATTGACAGCACTTCATGCCTCAGATGCCCCATCGGATGCTCAAGCTGAATCAACGAAACTCTTGAATGCCATTTCGGGTGGTGATTATGCGGCTTTTATTGCAGACGGCAGCGATGCTTTCAAGGGGATCACCAAGACTCAGTTTGATGCTGTGGTTGCCCAGCTTTCTACCGAGATGAAAGCTGGTTATGAAGCCACTTATCTTGGAGATCTCAATCAGAAGGGCTACCAAGTTACACTTTGGAGATTGCGATTTTCCTCAGGTGGCGATGATCTGCTCGCAACCCTGAGTCTCAAAGGTGGAAAAGTCGGCGGATATTGGATTAAGTGATCCGCCTCTTTCTCCTCCTGCTTTCCTGAGTTCCAGATTTATTCCTTCAATGCCCTCAGCGCGAATCTCACCGTCTCCGCGCAGGCCACCGAGGCGGAGTGTTCGACGAAGTGAGCGAAGTCTATATGCGCGCTTCCATCCGCCGAATCTGAGATGACTCGCATTACCCCAAGAGGCAGATTGGCTGCTCGGCAGACTTGGGCGATGGCTGCCGACTCCATATCGACACAGGAGGCTTTCGGTAGAGCATTGAGGAGGGCATTTCTGCCTTTTTGACTTGAAACAAACTGATCACCTGTTGCGACAAGTCCATGCCTGATCCTTGCCGCTTCCAATCCGGGAGGGCATTTTTCTACCAGCATTTCTCTTGCTGCCTGAGTCAGTAAGTGCCGAAGATCCACCTCGGCTTCAATGAGCGAAAATCCCTCGAATGGAATCTCATGCTGTGGGAAGAGTGGGCGCGCATCCATATCATGCTGAATGAAGGAATCGGCGATCACGATATCACCAACATTAAGATCTTGCGCCAAGCCTCCCGAGAGTCCGGTGACGAGAATGCGAGCAACCTTACTATGGCCGGCTAGCAAGGTTGCAGAGAGTGCAGCATTTACCTTGCCGCAACCGCAGAGCACAAGTGCCACCGGTTGCCCTTCCAGATTTCCATAAAGAAGTTCTCGTCCGGCTATTTTCTCAGATCGTTCATGATTGAGAGAGGTTGCCAGATCACGAAACTCCGACTCCATCGCTGCAATGATGCCTGTGCGGTTAGTTCTGATCATATGCATAACCAATTCATCTACCCCTCCGCGTGAAATGAAGAAAGCGAAGATGTCAAAAATGTCATCATGCCATGCTTGACTCCGCGGCTTTCCTCTGTGATTCCAGAGGTTCACACAAACCTCATCCACACAAACCCCAACCAAGGAACAAATCATTATGCGTCTAGGAATGGTCGGACTCGGAAGAATGGGAGCCAATATGGTTCTCCGCCTCATGAAGGCAGGACATGAAGTCGTCGTTTGGGATCATAGCCTCTCGGCAATCAAGGCACTTGCTGCCCAAGGGGCCATTGCAGCAAATGATCCTGCTGATCTGGTGAGCAAACTCACTGAACCCAAGGCTGTCTGGATGATGATTCCAGCCGCTTATGTTGATGAGACCATATCAATCTTTGCTCCAATGCTTGGGAAAGGGGACATCCTCATAGATGGTGGTAATTCCTATTACAAGGATGACATTCGCCGTGCCAAAGAACTTGCTGCTTCAGGCATTAACTATGTCGATGTCGGCACTTCTGGCGGTGTCTGGGGACTTGAGCGCGGTTATTGCGAGATGATCGGCGGGCCGGATGAAGCGGTGAATTTTCTCGATCCAATCCTAAAGACCCTGGCTCCCGGCAAGGGGACGATTGATCCTACTCCGGGACGCACTCGGACGGATAGCACGGCGGAGGAAGGGTATCTGCACTGCGGTCCATCAGGATCGGGACACTTTGTGAAGATGGTTCACAACGGCATCGAGTATGGAATGATGGCCGCCTACGCAGAGGGGCTGAATATTTTGAAGAATGCCAATGTCGGCAAGGCGAAGCGCGAGGTTGATGCAGAGACCACCCCCCTTCGTGAGCCTGAGAATTATCAGTTTGATCTCGATCTACCCGAGATCACCGAGGTCTGGCGGCGTGGAAGTGTCGTGGCGAGTTGGTTGCTTGATCTTACCGCTGATGCCATGGCGCGTGATTCGGAGTTAGCTACCTTTGGAGGGCGGGTGAGCGATTCCGGCGAGGGACGCTGGACCATTCAAGCGGCCATCGACGAGGGAGTTCCTGTACCCGTGCTGACAACTGCTCTCTACGAACGATTCTCAAGTCGTAATGCTGCCCTGTTTGCGGACAAGATTTGTTCCGCAATGCGCTACGAATTCGGAGGCCATCACGAGAAACCGGAGGGGAGTGCCTAACAAGTAGGTAACACCCCATCACCGATAATAGCCTAAGGCTTAAACTTCTCTTTCTCTACCCATGACCATTCCAAAAAGTGATGCCCTCGTGCTCTTCGGGGCCACGGGAGACTTGGCCCACAAAAAACTCTTCGACACCATTCAGGCGCTCTACCGCAGGGGTGTGCTTGATGGGCCTGTGATCGGTGTTGCCAAGGGGGATGGAATGACCCGGGAGCAATTGATTGAGCGAGCAAGGGAGGGAATTACGACATTTGGGCGTGGAGTCGACGAGGCTGCCTTTAAGAAGTTTGCCGATCAGTTCCAATACGTCGATGGTGACTACGGTGATGCATCGACCTTTGAGAATCTCAAGAAGGCCCTTGGCGATGCCAAGCATCCACTTCATTATCTGGCGATCCCTCCCGTGCTCTTCGGTGTCGTGACTAAGGGGCTCAAGGCTGCAGGTTGTCTTGCCGATGCACGCGTCGTGGTGGAAAAGCCCTTCGGGCGCGATCTTGCGTCAGCGGAGACGCTGGATGGAATCCTCAATGAGGTGCTCGAGGAGAAACAAATTTTCCGTATCGATCATTATCTGGGTAAGGAGGCGACGCAGAATGTCCTCTATACCCGTTTTGCCAACTCCTTTCTGGAGCCGGTCTGGAACCGTCAGTTTGTCAGCAATATCCAGATTACCATGGCTGAGTCCTTTGGTGTGGAGGGGCGTGGAAAGTTCTATGACGAGACTGGGTGTCTTCGGGATGTCATTGAGAACCACCTGATGCAGGTGGTCGGATTCCTCTGCATGGAGCCTCCCTACTGGCCCGACATGGATCGTGTGCGTGACGAGCAGGTGAAGCTCTTCCGTTCCATTCGCACCATCACCACCAACGACATCGTGCGTGGCCAGTTTGAGGGATACCTTCAGGAGCCTGGAGTTGCACCCAATAGCAAGACGGAGACCTTTGCCGCTGTCAGGGTCTATATCGATAACTGGCGCTGGCAGGGGGTCCCGATCTTCATCCGTGCAGGGAAGCACCTCCCTGTGACGGCTACCGAGGTGCGTGTGCAATTTCACCGCCCACCCGATGTTGTCTTTACAGAAGAACAGGCACCCTTCCACAACTTTGTCCGATTCCTCTTTTCACCCCGCATCGAGATCGGCATCGGGATGCAGGTTAAGATCGATGGTGAGCGCATGGTAGGAGAGCCGGTCGAACTCAAAGTCGTCGATCAACAACCCGACGAGATGACTCCTTATGAACGCCTCATTGGTGACGCAATCCGCGGCGACCAGGCCCTCTTTGCCCGGCAGGATGTCGTGGAGGAAGGATGGCGCATCGTGGAAAAAATCATCGGCAACACCGGCCCAGTGCATACCTATAAAAAGGACACCTGGGGGCCAGAAGAGGTCAATGAGGTGCTCCTTCCCTCAGGCGGTTGGCATGGCCCGAAGGTGTAGCCTGCGTATTTGATACGATTAGTTGATCCTGTCTGTTCGTGGTTGTCGGCGGCATGGTACAATTAAAGAATGACTTTCACTATGTTGCCACTGCTCGGCCATTTACTTGTGTTGGGCATTGGAGTGCTTGTGGGATGGATGCTCGGCAATGTTCGGAGTCGTGGAGAGATTGCTCTCGCGCAACTTCGCAGCGAACAGGCTGAATGCGAAGTGCAGCGCTTGCAATCCGAGGTCAGACGGCTTGCCGAGGAATTTACGAAAGCCCGTGACGAATCAAAAAAAGAACAGGCGCAACTGGTCGAGGTGCTGACCTCTCAATTTCGCAATCTGGCAACGGAAATTCTGGATCAGAAGGCAAAGTCCTTTTCCGAAAGTAGCAACGAGAAAATTGGTGGATTGCTTTCACCGCTTCAGCAGCAGATCGAAAATTTCCGTAAACGGGTTGATGAGGTCCATGAATCTCAGATCAAGACAAATACCGGCTTGTTTCAGGAGTTGCAACGCACGGCGCTGCTCAATACACGCCTGTCCGACGAAGCCAACAATCTCACTTCAGCACTCAAGGGTGAATCACAACGACGCGGTGCCTGGGGTGAGTTGATTCTGGAACGGACATTGGAACTTTCCGGGTTAGAGCGGGGACGGGAATTTGAGCTTCAAGTCTCCACCGACGATCGCCTCCGTCCTGATGCAGTCATCCATCTACCGGAGGGTCGTTTCATTGTGGTGGATTCCAAGGTATCGCTCGTTGACTACGAACGCTCCTGTAATGCCGTCGAGGAAGCTGATCGGCAACGCGCCCTTCTCGATCATGCGGCGGCTGTGCGGCAGCATATCAAGTCACTCTCAGAAAAAGGATATCCCGATCTCTTCGATGGACGGACACCTGAGGTTGTGATGATGTTCCTGCCTATTGAACCCGCATTTGGTGCGGCACTCTCCGCTGATCCAAAACTCTTTGAATTTGCCTTTGCTCATCGTGTGATTCTCGTGACACCGAGCACCCTACTGGCTGCTCTTCGGACAGTGACCAATGTCTGGAAGGTCGAGAAGCAGACCAAAAATGTTCTGGAAATCGCCCGCCTCGGTGGTGTCCTCCATGATAAGCTGAGTGACTTTGCCAAGGGACTTCTCGGTGTCCGCGAACGGTTGGCTCAGGCTACGGTTGCCCATGACGAAGCAGTGGCGCGCTTGACCTCCCAGAAAGGAAACATCATCGGCACAGCCCTCCGTCTTCGCGAGTTGGGAGCCAAAGCCGAGAAGCAGATGCCGACTGAGTTACTCTCAGAGGTGCAGGAGAACAAACCTTCTCTGGAAAAATCATGAAATCCTGCCTCGCGGTTGTCCTTCTCACGATCCTCATTGCTGGTCTTGTCTCCTGCAAGAAAAGCGACGAGTCATCAGGCCCGAAAACCTTGATCATCGGAATGGATCTTTCCTATCCACCCTTTGAGACGATTGATGCGCAGGGGAAGCCATCCGGAATCAGTCCTGATCTTGCATTCGCGCTAGGGGCATTTCTCCAACGTCCGGTGAAGATAGAGAATATCCCTTTCACAGGTCTGATACCCTCGCTGCTCACTGGCAAGATCGACTGCATCATCTCTTCCATGACAGATACGCCAGAGAGGGAAAAGACGATTGCCTTCTCTGATCCCTATCTCTCCATTGGACTTGCGCTTCTTGCCTCCAAAAAAACGACTCCCTCTTCATCCTCTGCACTCGTGATCGACCAGAAGGGCTATACCGTCGCCGTCCGTCAGGGAACAACCGGTCAGGTCTGGGCGGCAGATCATCTCAAACAAGCAAAGATCCTGGTGCTGGACAAAGAGTCATCCGCCGTGCTGGAAGTCATGCAGGGAAAGGCCGACGCCTTTCTCTACGACCAGATGAGTGTCTGGAAGAACCATCAGGAACACCCTGCTGAGACCATCGCACTCCTTGAGCCAATTCAGAAAGAATCCTGGGCCATCGGTCTGCGTCCAGGGGAGACGATCCTGCGTGATCAGGTAAATGCATTCCTAAAAAACTTTCGTGCCTCTGGCGGTTTTGACAAACTGGGGGACATCTACCTCAAGGATCAGAAAGAGGCTTTCGCCAAAGCCGGAATCCCATTTTACTTCTAATCCCATCAACTTCAGCCCCTCACAAATTCCTAATTTATGAAAACTGCACTTCTCTTCTCTGGTCAGGGAGCACAAACCGTGGGCATGGGCAAGGATCTTGCCGCTGCTTACCCCGTTGCTGCTGACCTCTTCGCCAAAGCTGATACCATCCTCGGCTATTCACTCTCCCAGATTACATTTGATGGGCCTGCGGAGGAGTTGACCAAGACCTCGTTCTGTCAGCCTGCCCTTTATACGCACGGGCTTGCTGTACTTGCCGTCCTGTGGGAGAAATTTCCCTCCTTGAGTTTTGCAGCTACCGCTGGGCTCTCTCTGGGAGAATTCACGGCCCATGCTGCCGCCGGAACCTTTGATTTTGAAACCGGTCTTCGCCTTGTCGATCAACGCTCTCGTTTCATGCAGGAGGCGTGCGATGCCACCATCGGCGGGATGGCCGCGATCATCGGATGTGATGAGGAGGGAGTTCGCAATCTCGCAGCCGCTGCGGATGTCGATATCGCCAATTTCAACAGCCCCGGGCAAATCGTCATCTCGGGAGAGCAATCCAAGATTGCCCTGGCCGTTGGTATGGCCAAGGAATATGGAGCCCGCAAGGCTGTAGAACTCACGGTCGCCGGAGCATTCCACTCCCGTCTTATGGAGCCGGCTTATCAGCGGTTGAGTGCAGTACTCGCTGAGACTCCGATTGTCATGCCTGGGGTGCCGGTCGTTGCCAACATAGACGCCCTGCCGGCTGGCTCTCCCGATGCCATTCGTCAATCGCTTGCCGATCAGGTCACAGGTTCTGTGCGCTGGACGAGTAGCATCGAGTACATGATCGACCATCTCAGCATCACCCGCTTTCTTGAGCTTGGCCCCGGCAGTGTCATTGCCGGGCTTGTTGGCCGCATCCGCAAGGGAACCGAGGTCATCAGCATCTCGGAGATAGCCTCTCTCGACGCTGCTCTCGCAACGCTTTCAGTTTAGAAAAATCATTTCTTGAGTTCCTGATTTCCAGATTAGATTTCCCTGTATGTTCTTCCTCGCTTTTGGAATGCCTGCTGCACCGGAGTGGATCTTCATCGGGATTCTCGCTTTGGTGCTTTTCGGGCCAAAAAAGCTCCCCGAGTTGGCGCGAGGTCTTGGCAAGGCCCTGGCCGAGTTGCAGAAGGCAAAGGAGGATTTTCACCGCGAGATCACGGGAGCCCCTTCGATGCCCGAGATCAAGTCACCCGAGGGATTGCAGGGAGTTGCTGAGAATCCGGAACAGCAACATTCTGAATTGGTCGCTCCTTCCACCTCAGTGCAGTTAACTGACCAAGAAGAGAAAAAATCCTAAGGCCGAAATTCTAAGACCGCTTACGATCCCTCATGGTGGCTGACATCCCGCGATTCAAAGCGGGTGAATTCACTTAGGAAGGTGAGAGGCACTTCGCCCGTGGGGCCGTTACGATGCTTGGCGATGATGAGAGCTGCCTCTCCACCTTTTTCGGTTTTTTCCTCCTCGTCCTTGGCGTAATAGGCGGAGCGGTAAAGGAGACCGACCACATCGGCATCCTGCTCGATCGCTCCTGATTCGCGGAGGTCCGAGATGCGGGGTTTCCCGTCGCCCCGTTTTTCCGATTCACGGTTGAGCTGTGCCAGCACGATGATTGGGATGTTGAGTTCCTTGGCGAGGGCCTTGATGCCACCCGAGATCTCGGAAATTTCGATCTGGCGGTTTTCCTGAGCCCTCTTGGAAGGCGATTTTAGCAGCTGAAGATAGTCGATGACGATCAGACTCAGGTCGTGACGATCCATGAGACGGCGTGCCTTGGCTCTCAGTTCAAGGATGCTGAGGCCCGCTGAGTCGTCGATGTGCATCTGGCTTTTGGCAAAGGAATCCGCCGCTTTAGCGAGATTGTTCATGGCGCCCTTTTCAAGAAAGCCGTTGCGGATGCTCTGCAGATTCACCCTTGCGCGTGAGCAGAGAAGACGCTGTACAAGTTGCTGGGAACTCATTTCCAGGCTGAAAACGCCGACAGGTTTGTTGTGATCGACCGCGACATGTTCGGCGATGTTCATGGCAAGCGCCGTCTTTCCCATCGAAGGACGTGCGGCGATCACGATCATCTCACTCCCCTGCAGGCCATTGGTCATGATATCAAGCTCTTTGAACCCTGTCGGGACGCCGGTGACCTGTCCCCTGTTCTTGTGCAGCAGTTCGATGGCATCGATAGCACCAAGCGAAAGATCTTTGATGGTCTTTGACTTTTCATCCCTGACGCTTTTTTCGGTGACTTTGTAGACTTGAGTTTCCACATCGTCGATCAGAGCTTTCACATCCCCCTGCTCCTCGTAGCATCGTACTGCAGAGGTATTGCAGACGGAGATCATCTGCCGCAGCAGGGATTTCTCGATGACGATATCGATGTAGTATTCCGCGTTGGCGGCGGTGGGAAGAAAGGTCTGCAGGTTGGCCAAAACTGCAGGGCCTCCGATCTGCTCCAGAAGATTCCGATCGGCCAGGATCTGTGTGACTGTCAGGAGATCAATCGGTTTGGCCTTGCTATCAAGATCCAACAGAACCGAAAAGATGGTGCTGTGGGCGGGGTGATGAAAACTATGCTCGGTCACACCTTTGGCGATCACTGCCTGCATGATCTCCCTTGGAGAGAGCAGGATGGAGGAAATGACACCCATCTCAGCATCCAGACTTGCGGGGAGAGGGCGATGGGAATCAGGAAGGTATTGCCTTCCTGAAAAACCAGTTGAACCCTCTGGACCGCGTCCCCTTTTTGCAGGCTTGGGGGCGGTCGGTGCCCCGTTGGCTATTGCAGGGCCGGCGTCGTCCTTTGGACTTTCGGCCATGTGGTCTTCAGTTCAATGGCTTGAAAAAGCCGTTGGTGATTCAGGATTGAGTGTTCTCGACACTCTTGCGACGAGGTCGGCGTGTGCCTTCCTCCTCTTCCTCGGGTTGCTCCACTTTCGGAGTGGCTGCAATCTCAATACGAAGGGTGGCCGTCACCTCAGAGTGAATCTTGACCGCAATCTGATGTTCTCCGCTCTCCTTAAGCGGGCGATCAAGAACGATCGCATGCTTTGGAAGAACAAGGTCGCTGATTTCCGAAGAGAGTCGCTCGAGAAGATCGGCGGCCGTGATGGAGCCGAAAGCCTTGCCGGTTTCGCCGGTCTCAAGCTTCAGGGTCAGACGAAGTTTATTGATCTTTGCAGCAACGGCCTCCGCCTCGTTGATCTCACGGGCCTCACGCTCGGCGCGCTTGGCCTTGAGGTGATTGATCTTGCGAAGTGAAGCGGGAGTGACCTCTAGGGCCTTACCTCCGGGGATCAGAAAATTGCGGGCGTAGCCGGCGCGAACCTTGACGATATCGGCTTCTGCTCCAAGCGAGGGAACGGCTTCAGTGAGGATGATTTCGGAAGTGGCCATGGAAAAAGTCCCGGTTGGTTGGACAGCGGGAGGGAAGAGAGTATCGGGAATCATTCCAATGTCAACCAAAGAAGAAACAAAAGGGTGGAGGCGAGGGGAGTCGAACCCCTGTCCCCGAACCGCATCAGGCGTCCGTCCACATGCTTGACCGCACTTGGGATTTAAGAGGTCGGCCACTGTGCGGCACGCTGCTTTCCTCCGATTGTCCACGAAATCGATTCACTCCCCGGCGCGGTCAATCCGCCAGTGAGCCAGCCTTCTGTCGTCGCCTTCACACCTAGTAGGCGTCGGTGTGTCAGCGTCGCGGCGTTAGGCCGCGAGAGCTAGATCTTCGTAATCTGCGTTTATTTTTTGTGACTCGATTTTTAACGAGGCCAACGAATCATCCTCGGCATGCAGAACGCGCAATGAGCTTCGGGTCGAAGCCAGTACGCCCCCTGTTATTTCTAACAAGCACACACTGCCCCAGTATCCTGGACGGCGCAAGGTGTTTTCAGGATCCAAGAGATTCAGATCAGTCTAGAAATGCTTAGCTAAGGAAGCGAATGATGCCAGGATAGCGATATTCCTCACCATTGCTGGTCTTCACCGCTGCGATGATGGTGAGTGTAACCCAGGCAACAAAGAGAATGGGAAAGAGAAGCAACCCAATGAAGACGAAGCAGAGCAAGCCGGAAACTGCCAGATAGATCGAGTAGGAGATCTGGAAGTTCAGGACTTCCTTGCCGGTCGCATTGATCTGGGGGCTATCGGCTCGTTTGACCAGCCATATGACAAGCGGGACGAGGATGTGGGCAAGTGCAAATCCCAGCACGATGCCCGATAGACCCGATAGATGGAGTCCGATGCACCAGGAGCGATCTTGTTCTGATATCCCTGAGCTTGGGACAAATGAGTTATCAGGTTCGCTGGGATTGGGAGTCAGAGGAGGAGGCGTTTCCATTCGTTCAGATGAATCCGTGAATCAATGGGATGCAAGAGACAATTTACAATACATGGAAGAAAATTGAAGCCCCAGCGGGGAGATTTTGGTTGCCAAAGCGCTCTCCCTCAGACTCATTTGCAGGACGCCGTTTTCAGGTGTCAATTTTCTATGAGCGAACGCAGAGTTGTTATCACTGGTCTTGGAGTCGTCAGCCCCGTTGGGTCGGACATCCCTACCTTCTGGAAAAATCTTACCGAGGGCCGCTCCGGGATTACCCGGTATGAGGCGTTTGACTCGACCGGATTCGATTGCCTGATCGCAGGTGAGGTCAAGGGATTCGAACCCTCCGCATGGTTCAAGACCCCCAAGGATGCCCGGCGCGCTGACCGCTTTGCCCAGTTTGCCATGGCGGGGGCAAAGCTTGCGCTTGCCGATGCCGGGCTTGATCCTGAGACAACGGATCGTGAACGGTTTGGCGTGATTGTCGGGAGCGGTATCGGCGGACTCTACAGCATGGAAAATGAGGCCAAGAAACTGGTGGAGAAAGGTCCCTCCAAGATTTCCCCCTTCACCATCGCCATGATGATCAGCAACATGGCAAGCGGTCTCATCTCCATGGAATACGGACTTACCGGCCCGAACATGTCGATTGTCACCGCTTGTGCGACCGCAAACAATTCCATTGGCGAAGCCTGGCGCATCATCAAGTTCGGCGATGCCGATACTTTCGTGGCTGGTGGAGCCGAGGCCACCATCACCCCGCTGGGAATGGGAGGCTTTTCCTCGATGCGAGCGATGAGCACGCGCAATGACGAGCCTGAGAAGGCATCCCGTCCCTTTGACAAGGATCGTGACGGGTTCGTCATGGGAGAGGGGGCCGGTATTGTCATTCTTGAGGAACTCGAGCACGCCAGGAAGCGCGGCGCGCAGATTTACTGCGAACTCGTCGGCTACGGAGCCACTGCTGACGCCTACCACATGACAGCTCCCCGTCCCGAAGGTGAAGGGGCAAGCCGTTGCATGCAGATAGCGATGAAGCATGCAAAGATCGCCCCGTCCGAAGTCGATTACATCAATGCGCACGGCACATCCACCCCCATCGGAGACATCTGCGAGACAAAGGCGATCAAGGACGCTTTTGGGGCAGATGCCTGCAAAGTGGCGGTCAGTTCCACAAAATCGATGACAGGCCACCTGCTTGGGGCTGCGGGGGGAATCGAGTTGGCTGCCTGCGCCCTTGCGATCAAGAATGGAGTGATCCCACCGACCATCAACCTAGATAACCCTGATCCCGAGTGTGACCTCGACTATGTCCCCAATGTCGCCCGTGAGCGATCCGTCAAGATCGCCCTGAGTAATTCGTTTGGCTTTGGAGGACACAACTCCAGCATCGTCATTCGTGCCTTTGAAGGGGAATAACCCCGCAACCCTTTCATCCCCTATAAATCCGTGAACATTCCATCCCCAAAATATCTCGCTGCGTCACTTGTCGCAGCGGCAACCCTCCTCCTCAACCCAACTCATCTCATGGCACAGACATCCAATCTTGAACAAGGTCAGGCATTCCTCAAAGCTAATGCTACCAAACCCGGCGTTCATACCACACCAAGCGGACTGCAATACAAAGTCATCACCGAGGGTCATGGGAAGAGTCCGGCCGCTACCGATACCGTGCTCGTCCACTACCGTGGCACGACCATTGACGGCACGGAATTCGACAGCTCCTACAAGCGCAACGAACCGATCTCCTTTCCTCTCAACGGTGTCATCCCAGGTTGGACAGAGGGTGTGCAACTCATGAAAGAAGGCGGCAAGATGCAGCTTTATATTCCTTCCAACTTGGCCTACGGATCGCGCGGAGCAGGTGGAGTGATAGCACCCGATTCAACGCTTGTGTTTGATATTGAACTTTTGAAAGTTCAATAATTTCGCAGGCTGATTTCTTAAACCGCCAATGACACCTGGCCCGGTTCCTTTTGCTAAAGGCACTTCCGAGCATGTGCTTCTCCCTCGTATGGCCAATCGTCACGGCCTTATTGCTGGAGCCACCGGTACTGGCAAGACCGTTACTCTGCGTGTCCTTGCCGAACGCTTCAGCCAGATGGGTGTGCCAGTCTTTCTGGCAGATGTAAAAGGTGATGTTTCGGGCATAGCTTTGGCGGGTGAAAGCAGCTCCCGTATCGATCAACGCAAGGAAGAAGTGGGATTAAAGGAATTCGCATATCAAGATTTTCCTGTTTGTTTTTGGGATGTCTTCGGGGAACAAGGACACCCGGTCCGTGCAACCGTTTCTGAAATGGGTCCTTTGCTGATGGGGCGCTTGCTTGGTCTAAATGAAGTTCAGGGCGGGGTGCTGAATCTCGTCTTCAAGATCGCTGACGATCAGAAACTCCTCCTCCTTGACCTCAAGGATCTTAGGTCAATGCTCACTCATGTGGCCGATAATGCCTCGCAGTATCAGAGCAGTTATGGGAATGTTTCCTCGGCGAGCGTGGGTGCCATTCAGCGGGGGCTACTGGCATTGGAATCTCAGGGGGGTGACAAATTTTTTGGCGAACCAGCCCTTAATTTGGATGACCTTATCCAGACACAGGATGGTAAGGGTGTCATTAATCTCCTTGCAGCTGAAAAACTCATCAATTCACCGAATCTCTATGCCACATTCCTTCTCTGGCTGATGTCGGAGTTGTTTGAGCGACTTCCCGAGGCGGGGGACTTGGAAAAACCAAAGATTGCATTCTTCTTCGACGAGGCTCATCTGCTTTTCAGTGAGGCCCCGGCATTTCTTCAGCAGAAAATCGAGCAGGTTGTCCGCCTGATCCGCTCCAAGGGAGTTGGCATCTACTTTGTGACGCAAAGCCCGCTTGATATTCCCGATGCTGTTCTTGGTCAACTTGGTAACCGGGTGCAGCATGCTCTAAGGGCCTTCACTCCTCGCGACCAGAAAGCCGTTAAGACTGCAGCGGACACATTCCGCCCCAACCCAAAACTCAACACCGCGGCCGTGATTACCGAGTTGGGTGTCGGTGAAGCACTTATTTCCACTCTAGATGAAAAAGGGATCCCTGAAATAGTTGACCGCGGTCTCATTTATCCGCCTGCTTCCCGATTGACCCCCCTTACAGCCGGAGAGCGAATGGATATCATCAAACAGAGTTCCCTGTTTGGATATTACGAAAAGGCTGTGGATAGGGAATCGGCATACGAACTACTTCAGTCCAAAGCGACTCAGCTATCGACAGCTGCAGTCGAGAAAGCTACCGATGAGAAACCATCCGAACTGATGAAGGCTGCGACCAGTATTGGCACCAGCGTGCTTCGTGCTATGGGAACCCAGATGGGACGAGCTATTGTCAGAGGGGTCATGGGAAGTATCATGTCCGGAATGAATGGAGGAACCTCCACTCCACGTCGATCGACTTCGCGGCGACGCTAGAACAAGGTGCAATGGTTGCGCGTTGGAATAAAGAGTCATTGCTTCATTGATGTTTTTTGCTCGGGTTGGCCGCGCCCTGAGATCAGACTCTGATTTATGTCTCTATCAGCAGCCGATGTCGGAGAGGTTCTGGAACAGATTGCCCAACTTCTTGAACTTAAAGGGGAAAATCCCTTTAAGATCCGCGCCTACACAAATGCAGCGAGAGCGTTGGATTCCCTAAGTGAGCCGATTGAGAAGTTGGTTGCCGAAGAGCGGCTTGGAAACATAGAAGGTGTTGGCAAGGCAATTACGGAGAAGGTCACGGAACTCGTGACGACCGGGCGGCTTTCCTATTACGAGGAATTGAAGGCTTCCTTCCCCGAGGGGATTTTCGAGCTTTTTGAGCTTCAGGGGTTGGGAGCCAAGAAGATCAAGGCGCTACACGACCAGCTGGGAGTTGATTCGTTGGCCGATCTGGAAAAGGTTTGTCAGGAGGGAAAAGTTGCAGAGTTGGCGGGATTTGGTGCGAAGACACAGGGTAATATTGTCAAAGCGATAGCCGATCATCGCAAGCACGCCGGGCGATTCCGTATCAATGTCGTCGCGGAGCTTGCCGAGGAACTTCTCTCCGATCTCCGCGCTCATGAGGCCGTGGGTCAGTTGGAATCGGCGGGAAGCTTCCGTCGACGCAAGGAGACGATTGGCGATCTCGATCTGCTCGTTTCCTCAACCCACCCGGAGGAGGTTTCGGAATTTTTCATTCATCATCCGCTGGTGGAAGAGGTGATCGTGCATGGTCCGACGAAATCGAGTGTGCGTCTCAAAGATGGCCCTCAATGCGACTTGCGCGTGGTAAAGCCGGAGGAGTTCCCCTTCGCCCTTGTCTATTTCACCGGCAGCAAGGAGCACAATATCCGGCTTCGCAGTAGGGCGCTCGATCAGGGGTGGTCGCTCAATGAATACCGCTTCTCACCATCAAAAGAGGTGAGCGAAATCACCGTCCCTCCGATTCAGACCGAGCAGGAACTCTACAAGGCTCTCGGCCTCGATTTCATTCCGCCGGAACTACGCGAGGACAGGGGCGAAATCGCCGCTGCGGAGGTAGGAATGCTTCCTGATCTCATCGAATGGAGTAATCTTCGCGGCACCTTCCATTGCCATACCACGGCGAGCGATGGCAAAAATTCCCTGATCGAGATGGCCCGGGCTGCGATCGAACTTGGACTGGAATATCTCGGTATTGCCGACCACAGCAAGAGCTCCTTTCAAGCTCATGGACTGAGTGCCGCCCAACTGGCCGAACAGGTTGCCGAGATTCGGAAGTTGAATGAAACCGATGAATTCCGCGAAGCGGGCTTCCGTCTCTTTACCGGGACGGAGTGCGATATATTGAAGGAGGGCGACCTTGATTTTCCTGACGAGGTGCTGGCTTCGCTTGATTATGTCGTTGCCTCGGTTCACTCGAGTTTCACCATGGGCGAAGCCGAAATGACAGCCCGTATTGTCAAGGCTATCAATAACCCACATGTGACCATGCTCGGCCATCCGACAGGACGCCTCTTGCTCTCGCGGGAACCGTATGCCGTGAACATCCCCGCCGTCATCGAGGCTGCCGCAGCGACGGAGACTATCATCGAGATCAATGCCAGTCCCTGGCGCCTCGACATGGACTGGCGCTGGTGGCCGCTGGCGAAGGAAAAAGGAGTAAAATGCGCGATCAATCCCGACGCCCACACAACCCACGGACTTCAGGATCTCATCTACGGCATCGGCATCGCCCGGAAGGGGTGGCTCACAAAGGCTGATGTGGTCAATTGCCTGCCTCTTGGGAAGATCGAAGCTGTTTTGAATGCGAAGTGCAAACAAGCGGAAAAATAAATTAGAGACACATAGAAGTGCTTACCTCTCCTGATGTGCTTACTAGCATCTGCACTCTTTTCCTGTGTAGCCGTGATTGATGTTAAGGTGGTGGGTGATATAGAGGATGGTAGTTGCAAAGCCGACCTTGCCTACACCTCCAGCTACTACGATCCGAACTGCTTCGACTATATCAAAGTCGAACAGGCGATATGATTTGCTTAAATCCAGAATTTTCCAGAGCATGCAATGAATAGCTTTGTCTTTTGCTCACAGACATCCCCCCCAACAAACTATGATTTGGCTCCTCGCTATTTTGAGTGGGTAGGAAGGATTGAGGCAGGGAAGGTATGAGGGGTAGGATTGTCATCCTATGACACCGGAAGGACTTTTTACCGTGGCCCTTGGACTTGGAGAGGGATGGAGCGT
>Ga0194039_1000281_pt1 | contig 32196 bp, 22 predicted proteins | sample JunL228m_MetaG_FD_148679 | JGI IMG/M metagenome (GOLD analysis project Ga0194039, IMG submission 148679) | Anoxic zone freshwater microbial communities from boreal shield lake in IISD Experimental Lakes Area, Ontario, Canada - Jun2016-L227-8m | ecosystem: Environmental > Aquatic > Freshwater >... | reverse complement strand
GCCATCCGGGTTCCCGAAAAATGAAATGCAAACCCCTCAGGCCCGGCCCGGGTGCGGCCCGCAGCAGGAACGCGCGTCCCGCCCGTTTTGTCGCAAGCCCTCGCTGCGAAATCTGGAGGGCGCTGCTCCGTCGGCACCGGCTTTTCTGCCTTCTCCTTGCCGCGCTGCTCCTGGTTTCGCTTGGTGCTTCCGCGACCCCGGACGAGGAATGGTCGGTGATTGTGGCGCTCGATGCGGGGCCGGGAAAGAAGCCCGGCACGCGTGAGGCGGCCCGGTTGCAGGCGCGGACGCATTTCGCAAAACATCAGAGCCTCATCGAGGGGTTCCTCTCCAAATATCCGGAGGATCCGCGTGCATTCGACGCCCGCCTCCGCCTCGCGGCGATCCTCGCGGCGGAGGGAAAAATGGACAACGTCCAGTCGCAGGTGGACGAGGCGATGCGCCTTCTCTCCGCCGTGGAGAAGGCACCCGGAGCTCCGCAGGAATTGCGTGCCGACGCCGGGTTCCGGCGGGCCTCGCTCTACCTGCAGAGCCTGACCGGCAGGGAATACGAAATGCGGGGATCCATCGTGAATGAGGCGAGAAATTTTGTGGCAAAATATCCGGGCGACCGCCGCGGCCCGAGGCTCCTGGTCGAGGCCGCCACCGTCTGCGACAGCGATCCGGCGCTCAAGAGCGAACTTCTCAACGCCGCCCGCGCGCTGTCGAAGGAGGACGCGCTGAACCGCCGGATCGCGGACGACCTCGGCCGGCTCGACCTCCTCGACAAGCCGCTCCACCTGAAATTCGACACCCTTCAGGGCGGGACCTTCGACACCGACGCCCAGGCCGGAAACGTCGTCGTCCTCGTCTTCTGGTCGGCCGAATCCCCGCACAGCCTGATGTGGATGCAGTCATTCCGACGCGCGGTGGACAAGCTCCCGAAATCCGGCCTTCGGATCGCCACCGTCAGCCTCGACACCAACAAAACCGCGCTCGTCCAGCGGATGAAGGAATTTCAAATCTCCGACTGGCCGACAAATTTCGACGGTCGGGGCTGGGACAATGCGGCCGCCCGCCCGCTCGGCATCAATGCGCTCCCGACGGTCTTCGTGCTCGACAAATTCGGAGCCCTCCGCGCCCTCAACGCCCGCGACAGCTACGACCTCTGGGTGCGCAGGCTCCTCCGGAAATGATCCTCCGCTCAGCGCGTCCGACACGGACGCGGGTTGCTTCGTAATACAGCACCCTCGTAAAACTGTAGCAAGCCACGCCCGTGCCGGGCGTGTTCCGCTCAGCGCGTCCGCGCTAAGCTACTTGGGCAAGCGAACAGCAACGGTGCGGTTCGCGTCGGCGAAGATGCAGCGGAAGCCGTAGCAACTGATGCGGTAGTCGGGGTGGCCGTCGTTGCGGTAGGAGGAGCACAGGCTTTCGGGAAGGATGCCATACCACGACCCTCCGCGCACCACGCGGTAGGCTTTATCTTCGGAATACAGATCCTCGCACCACTGCCATACATTCCCTCCCATGTCATACAAGCCGAACCGGTTTGCGGGAAAACTCCCCACCGGCGAGGTGTAGTCAAACGTGTCCACTCCCAGCGAGGAATCGTAATTTCCGGCCCCCCTTGGCGGTGGCCATGACGCTTCCCAAGGATAGACGCACTTCACTTTTCCGTCTTTTTCTTTTGGGCTGTTTCCCCTTTCCTGGGGGAGGCCCACGGCCGCGCTCCATTCGGCGTCCGTCGGCAGCCGGTATTCCTGCGAAGCCGGGATTTTTCCGGCTCCGCGCTCCGCTTCAGTCAGCCACTTGCAAAAGGCTTTGGCATCCTCCCAGCTCACATTCACGACCGGGTGATCGTCGGTCTGTTGGAATCCGGGATCCTTCCATCCATCGCCCGCATCATGGCGCGTTGCCTGCACAAACGCGGCGTAGTCCTTCACCCGGGTATCCCACACGCTGAAGCGCGCATTCGTCCCCGGCACGGGAACGAATTTCATGCCGAGACTGTTTTCAAACGGCGCGCCATCCGTTGGGGCCGCGCCCTGAACGCCGGTCGAACATAGCAGAACCAGCGCGGCTCCGAGGATGCGAACGTTCATCATGCCGGGGAGGATGGACTTTTTCCGCATCCGCGCACAAGTTTTTCTCAGCGTCCTTTTTCCGCACGGAACGCATAGACCGAGCCGTCCTCGGAGCCGATGACGACGAGTCCGCCGGCCACGGCTGGCGAGGCGGTGAGGTCGCCGCCGATTTCGTAGGACCACACAGGCGTTCCGGTGGCGAGATCGAGGAGGTAGAGGCGTCCGTCGCCCGAGCCGAAGACCACGCGGTCGCCGCAAACCACCGGGGAGCCATCCACCTTGCCCTGCGTTGGGAAAGACCACACGGGTTTTCCGTTTTCGCGATCGAGGCAGTGGAGCTTGCGGTCGCGCCCGCCGATCAGCACGCGGGATTCCGTGAGGGCGGGCGTGGAAAAAAACGGATGCTCGCCGGCGTCGAACATCCAGACGATTTTTCCCTCGGCGAGGTCGGCGCAGACGACCTGGTTTCCATAATGTCCCGCGTAGGCGAAGCGTCCTTTTGCCGCGCACGACCCGGCGATGTAAGCGCCCGCTTCGATTTCGCGGAGCAGTTTTCCATCGGCGGCGTCGAGCGCATGGATCTTCGCGTCGCAGCCGCCGAACACGACGCGTCCGTCCGCGACCGCGGGGGTGCCGTTGATGAAATTTCCGGTGTCGTAAGACCAAACCTCTTCGCCCGTGGCGGCGTCCAAGCAATGCACCTTGTTGTCGTAGCTGCCGACGAGGATCCGGTCGCCTTCCGCGCCTGCGGACCAATTGGGCGCGCCGAGGATTTTGTCGCCGCAGGCGAACTTCCATTTGGGCGCGCCGGTTTTCGCATCCAGCGCATAGAGCTGGCCGTCGGCCGATCCGAAATAGACCGCGCCCTTGAGCGCCAGGGGAGAGGACTCGACAGCGCCCCCGGTCTGGAAACTCCACAGCAGCCCGCCCGTGGCCGGATCGAGTGCGCGGACCATCCCGTCATCGGAACCGAAAAAAATGCGGCCTCCGTCAATGGCCGCCGAAGATTTGACCGGCCCGCCGGTCTTGTGGATCCAGAGAAGCTTGAGCGGCTCCTTCAATTCTCCCCGCGCCACACCGGACAGATCCTGCGAACCGCGGAACTGCGGCCATTCGTCTGCGGCGCGGGCCCTGCCGGGGGCAAGAGCCAGCAGGGTCGCCATGAGAAAAAGCGCGAAAGCGCGCGGGATCAGAAACATCGGGGCCATTTAAGAGAAGCCGTTCCGGTTGTCAAATCCCGGGCCGGATCAGAACTTCATTCCGAGCGACATTCCGCTCGTGTTGCTGAGGTAATCGGATCCCTGCGTGGAGTTGGCCCGCTGCTGGAGGTTGTTGAAGATCTTGAAATTGACCGCGTCGGTGACCAGGTAGGTCAGCGCGAGGTTCCCCTGGAAGTAGTTGTAGGTTCCGAGTTTCTGCCCGCTCATGCCGACATTTTCGACCAGGCCGGCGGCGAGCGCGGCCTCGAGGGTGAGGGAATGCAGGATCTTCCACGAGACGCCGGACTCGATGCCGGTCGTGATCTGGAGGTTGCCCGCGTTGAACGCATCCATGTCCACGTTGCGGAAAAAACGCAGCGTCACGTAGGTCTTTGATGTCGGGTTGTAAAGGACGGCGAGGTTGATGACCGGCGTCATGGCGGTGGACGAGCCGCCCCCGGAGGCGCTGGATTGGCGGAACTGGACCCCTCCCTCGCCGCGGAAGGTGAGCTTCGACGTCGGCTTGTAGAGCATGCGCAGAAGGAGCGAGGCCGAGGCGGTCGTCCCCATCGAAGAATAAAAATACCCCGGCGCAACGGCGAATCCGAAGGTGGTTTTCGGGGAATAACGATAATCCACTCCGGCCGTGAGTGTCCCTTGGAACTGCTTGCCGCCGGGGCTCGCTTCCGTAACGGTCCCGTCAAAATTGAAAATCAGATCGGTTTTTTTTGTGAGCGCGTATCCGGAGAACAGGCGTGCATAAACCGCTTTTTGCTGGGCCTGCCCCTGGCTGTTGAGGAAGAGCCCGCTCTGGGCGATGTAGCTGAGGTCGAGGCCGACGCGGAGCTTCGTCCAGCGGTAGCGCGAGCTGAACACGAACGTCTGGTTGACCGAGTTGAGCTGGGTGTATTTGGCGTAGCGGAGGATGCTCGGCGCCCAGAGAAACCGCATCGTTCCCTTCTTTCCGGTCTCCAGATAAAATGTCGGCTGGAGGGCGGCGATCCGGTCGCCCTGCGGGTTCGTCTGCGCAGCAAAAACATTGTTGTTGTAGGCGACCCCGGCCTCCACCGACACGCCGAAGCGAACCCGGCTGCCGCCGACGGGAAACGAATGTTTCGCGCTCAGGAAGGTCGGCACGCCGAGAGTGCCGAGCGGGCGCTGCTGCATGGACGGGCCCGCGATGGAGAGCGCGCCGCCCAGAGGAAATCCGACCATCGAGGGGCCGAAAAGATCCGGCATCAGGAGCGAGGGCAGCTTGTCATGGGGGGACCGCAACGGATCCGCCTCCAGACTGGCTTGGAGCGACGGGGCGTTCAGGGCCGGAGTGGCGAGGTTCGCCTCCAGGGGTTTCATTTCCTCCGCCGCGCCGCCGCTTTTCCGGATCGCTCCAGCCGGGGGAAGTCCGTGGAAGAGCGTCTCCGCGTCAATAATCGGCGGGCTGAAATCCGAATCTTTTGCCAGAGTGAGCGACTCCAGCCCGTCGAGGACATTGGGAACATTCGGAGGTTTTGCGGCGCTCTCCCTCACTGGGCCGCCAGGCGCGATATCCGCCGGAGCGAGAGATGAGGCCGGAGCGGGAGACGCGGCCGGAGCGGGAGACGCGGCCGGAGCACCTGCCGGGGCCGATTGGAGCGGGCCGGTGCAAAAAATCAAGAGTGCCCATGCGGCGAAATGCCGGATGCTGGCAGTTTTGCTGAAAATCGTGGCATGGGCATCCTGCCCATGCTGGGCAAAACTCGCATGGGCAGGATGCCCATGCCACTTATTCTGACAGTATTTGGCGAAATGCCGGAGGCGGCAGGGCGTGCGGGGGCCGGGAGATGGGGAAGCCGGTTTTGAGCGCGCACGCATGGCATGATCAGGGGGCTTTGCGCCAGGTTTCCGCGGCCCGGAGCATTTTTTCGCGCGCCTGATCCATGGGCAGGCCGGCCAGCACCAAGCGGTCGAGCAACTCCTGGAACATGCGGTTCCGTTCCTGTCCGGCCCCGGAGGAATCGAACCGTGTGTCGGCGGTCAGTTCGTTCCGCCAGACTTTGAGCGTCAAAAGGAGCTGGCGGCGCGCCTGATCGCGCGTCATGCCCGCCGCCTGCAGAAGCCCGACCAGCTCGCCGAAAGCTTGCCGGCGCGAGCTGCCCTCGCTGGACGTGTCCCGCTGGGTGACGAGCGCGGGGACAAAGATATGCCCGCACGCGCACCGGCGTTTCATCGGGGATCCCGCGGCGGGCTCCGTGGCGTCGGAAGTCTCCGCCAGACACGCGGAGAGACTGGCATACGACCTGCCGCAGGACGGGCAGGAAATTTCTGCGGGAACCGCTGCCATGACGGAGGGAGCCGGCTCGGCCGAGGGGCTGCGGAATGCCTCCGGCGCAAAGTTCAGAACGGCGCCGGACACCTTCGCTCCCGACCGTTTGAGGAGCTCCAGCGCGCGCCGGGATGCCGCCTTCGGGGTTTTTCCCGCCCGGACCAGCAGGCAGATAAATGGAAAAAGGCGGGCGAACGAAAGCGTGTCGCTCACCAGAGTCACCGGCGCGGAATCCACGACGATCTTGTCGAAAAGCGGTTTCGCTTCCGTGAGAAAATTCAGGATCCCCTGCCTCGTGATCGTCTCCGCGGGAAACGGGCAGGGGGCGCCGGCTGTGACCATGTCGAGGTTGGGCAACGAGGTCGAGTGGATGATGCTCGGAAGCCCGCACTCCTTCTGGAGGTAGTTCGAGAGCCCGTTGCGCCCGCCATTTCCAAAAACAATTCTTTCGAGTGTGGGCTGGCGGAGATCCGCATCCACGAGCAGCGTCCGCTGACCGGCCTGCGCCATCGCCACCGCCAGGTTGACCGCGCAGAACGACTTGCCCTCGCCCTCGATGGCGCTCGAAATGAGAACGAAATGCCCGTCCTCTTCCTCCTCCATCACCCGCAGGGCGGCCCGCAGCGAGCGGATCCCTTCCGCCGCGCGCGAAAATTTGTCGGTGGCCGCCGGGCAGTTTTCCCACGGGGAATCCGGCGGGCGGTGGGCCGGGGCGTCTTTGGGAAGCTGGTATTCCGGAATGGCGCTCAGCACCGAGAGCCCGAGCGCCTGCTCCGCCTCCTCCGGCGACTTGATGCTGGAATCCATCTGCATGATCAAAAAAACCGCGCCGAATCCGAGCATGAGCGCGACGGCCACGGAGGTCGCGAAAAGCTTGAGCGGCTTCGAGCCCGCGGGGATCCCCGGCCCGGCCGGGTTGACAACCTGAAGCAGCACCGGCTGGCTGCGCGCCTGCGACAGTTCCTCGCTCAAGCGCTTGAGGGCCGCCTCGTAGGCCAGGCGGTCGGCGTCAATCTGCCTTTGCAACACGCGGGAGGGGACGGAAAGATCGCGGACCTGTATCACCTTCTCTTCCTGCAGCGCCTGCTCGCGCAGCAGGCTTTCCTCCTTCTTTTTCGCGCCGGCCAGCGCCACCTCGACTTTTTTCGGGGCCGAGAGAATTTCCGCATGCAGCGCGGACTGGAGCTCGGCCAGCTCGGATTTGGCCTGCCTCATATACGGGTTGTCCTCGCGGTAGCGGAGGGAGAGCTTCGCAAGCTTGTTGTTGCTCTCGGCGATCAGCGAGCTCAGGGAAACCACCGAGGGCATCTTCTGCACGGTGTCAATCTTGAGGAGCTTCTCCGCGTCGTCCTGGCAGCCCTGGATCTGACCGAGGTCGCTCTCGATTTTCAGCCGTTCGGTCTTGGCCTCGGTGCTGCGCGAGTTGAGCTCCCGGAGCTGGTTGGCGACGATGTTCATGTCGCTGTCGATCGAGACATTTCTCAGCGTCCGCGTGTAGGTGTTGAGCTTCTCCTCGGATGCCTTCAAGTTTTCCTCCGCCTTTTTCACCTCCTCCTTGAGGTAGCGGATGTTGACGCCCACGGCGGAAATCCTCTGGTCGCGGTCGTATTCAATCCCCTGGTCCACGATGAGGTTGCAGAGCCGCTGGGCCATGGCCGGACTCTGGTTCGAGAACGAGACCTGGATCAGCCGGGTGTCCTTGATGAGGGCGACGGTGCATCCCTTCATCAGGAACCCCGCGATCTTCTCGTCGCCCAGCTTGCCGGCCGGCCACCCGCCCAGGACGAGCCCGTCGAACCCGCCGGACTTCACCTCCTGCACCACGCGCCGCATCAGCATCGGGTTCACAAAACTTTTTTCGATCGTCTTGAGATCCTCCGGCGAGGTGGCATTCTCGACCGCGAGCGGGCCGCCGCTCAGCGAGATCGCGGACGTCGAGGCGCGGCGTTCGACCTTGATCTCGGAGCTTGCGATGAATTCCGGCTTGGCGTTCTTCACGAGGAAGGTGCCGATCCCCGCTCCGAGAAGGAGGCAGGCTGCGGGGATCCACCAGAACCGCAGCGCGGCACGGAGAAAGGCCGCGATGTCGAAGCCCGCCCCGCCGCCACCGCCCGAAAACGGGTCGCCGGAATTTGTTTCCTGCGAGGCCATTTAAAAGAGGGTTTCCTTGACGAAGATCGCGTCGCCCTCCCGGATCAAAAACTCGGCCGACGAAGGGTTCATGGCATTGAGTTTGATCTTCTGCGTGCCACCGCTGTCCCGGCGGGTGACCACCACATTTTTCACGTCCCCGATGTCGGTGTTCCCTCCGGCCATCGCGATCGCCTGCGGGAGCGTGAGCTCTTCCTCGCCGGGAATGACGAAGGCGCCGGGCGTGCGGACCTGCCCCCACACGGTGAACCGCCGGGCGGCGTAGGACTCGACTGAGATGCTGACCTGCGGATTGACGAGCTGCTTCTCGTTGAGTTGCGCCGCGATCTTTTTGGTGGCGGCATTGATGTCCAGCCCGGCCACCGCCACGCGTCCGATGAGCCCGACCGAGATCGTGCCATCCCCCAGAATCCTTTGCCGGGTCGTCATGTAGGGCTCCTGGAAGACCTCCAGAAGCAAGACGTCTCCCTCGCGCAGGCGGTAGAGCTCCTTGCCCGGCGCGGAGGACTGCGGCGGGATCGATCCGCCGCCCTGGCAACCGCCCAGCAGAGCCAGGCAAAGAAGCGCGGAGCAAAATCCCAACAGGCGGATCATGCGGAAGCCGGAAAGTTGCAAGCACGGAAGTCTGCCCAGAGGGAATGGGCACCGTGCCTGCCGGCAGGCAGATTCCGCCCGTGCGGACACCGGCTTTTTCTGCGAGGCCCAGTCACCAAACGCGCGGGACGCCCGCTTCCCCTGGTTTTGCACTTTTCGGAGATGAGCCCCGGCACTGGCGATGCTCGCCCATGGCATTGACATTGAAAAACATTAGTCCCATAAGAATGCGATTGAAAGGATTTTCTCTGTTTTTGAGGCGCTGGCTGCCTGTGGTTCTTTGGGCGGCCTTTATGCTTTTTGCCTCGACCGGCGTGGGATCCGGCGACAACACGGCCAGCTTTCTCCGGCCGATTCTGGCGTGGATCTATCCGGATCTCGCCTCCGCCTCGTTTTCGGAAATCAATTATTTCATCCGCAAGACCGCGCATGTTTTTCAGTTTGCGATTTATGCCGTCCTTCTCTGGAGGGGGCTGCTCCTGCCTCCTCCCCTCAAGGTTGGAACGAGAAGGGTCGTGGGTTGGATCATCGGATCCGCGGTTTTCCTCGCCTTCCTGAGCGAGGGCATCCAGCTTTTATCTCCCCCGCGAACGCCCTTGTTCACGGATGTGGCGCTGGACACGGCGGGAGCCATCGTCGGATGCGCGCTGATCCTCGGGATCAGGCGGTTGCTCAAGCGGCCGCTTCGTGGTGCCGGCACCGCCGGACACAGATAAACCCGAAAACGGCGCAATAGCAGGAGGGTTCATCTTCTGCGGAATTCAGGATGAGGCGAACCCTCGGGCGGCCGTGCCCGTCCCGTCAGGGCGCGGGAATGGAGATCTCTTCCGGGACCTCCTGGAAATTCGGAGGCGGGGGTTCGGTGACCTGCGCGGGCTCCGGCGGATCAAAGGGAACGGCGGGGGCCCGGGGCGGGGCCGTCGAAAGATCCGCGCTCCCGACGTATCCGGTCCGCCCGTCGGAAAGCTTCACATAGGAATAGGCGGGATCCTTCTTCAGCACATCAAGAAATGTCCCGTCCGGCAGCTTCTCCGGCCGGCCGGGTTGCGCTGGGCCGTAAAGAAAAAAATTCGTCTCCCGGCGGACCACAAACTCGCGCCCTCCGGAAAACACCTCGGGGGCCGCGCAGCCCGCAAGGAAAAGGCAGGCCGCAGGGAAAACGCGCCGCGCCGCGCCCGGGATTTCCGCCCAAGCCCGCGCCAGTCTCCCGGCCCGGACAAAAAGGATGTTCATCGGCCCCAAAAACAAAGGATTTCCCCGTCTGTGGCAAGGCGGGAAATTCCGGCGGCCCGCCGGGCGCGGGCCGAAGCGGAGAATTTTCCCTTGCGCCGACCCGCCGATGGGTGTCCATTTTCGATCATGAAATTCCTTGAGCCCGCCGCCCTGATCGAGTCCCTGAACTGGCGCTACGCGACGAAGCAATTCGACTCCTCGCGCAAAATTCCCGCGCCGGTTTGGGAAGCGTTGGAAGACGCCCTGGTCCTCACTCCGTCGTCCTACGGACTGCAGCCGTGGCAGTTTTTTGTCGTGACCGATCCCGGCCTGAAGGCGGCGCTGCGGCCGCACTCGTGGAACCAGCCGCAGGTCACCGACTGTTCGCACCATGTGGTCTTTGCAACGAGGAACGACGTGGACGAGGCGTTCGTGGACCGATACATCGCCCGCATCGCGGACGTGCGCGGGGTGGCACCGGAATCGCTCGGATTTTACAAGGACATGATGGCCGCAGATATCCTCAACGGCCCGCGCGCGAAGTGGGTGCAAAAATGGGCCGCGCGACAGGTTTATATCGCGCTGGGAAATTTCATGACGTCCGCCGCCCTGATCGGCGTGGACACATGCCCGATGGAGGGCATGGATCCCGCGAAGTATGACGAGATCCTCGGCCTGCCCGCGAAAGGCTTCCAAACCGTGGTCGCGTGCTCGGCGGGATACCGTGCGGAAGAGGACAAATACGCGAGTCTGCCGAAAGTCCGCTTCCCCAAGGCCGAACTCGTCCAGACGCTGTAAGGCTCAGGGCGCCCCGGTGTGGAAATCGGCGCAGGGATTTTCAAACCATTTCGTTGCCCTCGGGGAGGCTCTTCGTTAGTCTGCCCGCCACGATATGCCCAAGGATACATCCATCAAAAAAATCCTGCTCATTGGTTCCGGTCCGATCGTGATCGGGCAGGGTTGCGAATTCGACTACTCGGGGGTCCAGGCCTGCAAGGCGCTGGCCGAGGAGGGATACGAGGTCGTGCTGGTGAACTCGAACCCAGCGACAATCATGACCGACCCGGAGTTCGCGCAGCGGACGTATGTCGAGCCGATCACGCCGGAGGCGATCGAAAAGATTTTGGAGCGGGAGAAGCCGGACGCGGTGCTGCCGACGCTCGGCGGGCAGACCGCGCTGAACGCGGCGATGGCGCTCGTCGAGTCGGGGGCGCTCGAGCGGCACGGGGCGCGGCTGATCGGCGCAAACGCCGAGGCGATCCGGCGCGGCGAGGACCGGCTGATTTTCAAGAACATCATGCTCGAGATCGGGCTCGACTGCGCGCGCTCCGGCGTGGCGCACACGCTCGACGAGGCGGCGGCGGTGGCCGCGGAGATCGGCGCGTTCCCGATGATCATCCGCCCCGCATTCACGCTGGGCGGCGCGGGTGGAGGAATCGCCTACAACCGCGGGGAGTTGGAGGAGATCGTGCGGCGCGGGCTCGACATCTCGCCGGTGACCGAGGTGCTCATCGAGGAGTCGCTGCTCGGCTGGAAGGAGTTCGAGATGGAGGTCATGCGCGACCGCGCGGACAACTGCGTGGTCATCTGCTCGATCGAAAACCTCGACCCGATGGGCGTCCACACCGGGGACTCGATCACGGTCGCCCCGATCCAGACGCTCACCGACAAGGAATACCAGGCGATGCGCGACGCGAGCTTCGCGGTCATCCGCGCGATCGGGGTCGAAACCGGCGGCTCAAACATCCAGTTCGCGGTGAGCCCGGAGAACGGGCGCATGATCGTGATCGAGATGAACCCGCGCGTCTCGCGCAGCTCGGCGCTGGCTTCGAAGGCGACCGGATTCCCGATCGCGAAGATCGCCGCGAAGCTCGCGGTCGGCTACACGCTCGACGAGCTCAAAAACGACATCACGCGCGAGACCCCGGCCTGCTTCGAGCCGTCGATCGACTACGTGGTGACGAAGATCCCGCGGTTCACATTTGAAAAATTCCCGCAGGCGGATCCGACGCTGACGACCCAGATGAAGAGCGTGGGCGAGGCGATGGCGATCGGGCGGACGTTCAAGGAATCGCTCCAGAAGGCGCTCCGCTCGCTCGAGATCGGAAGGTTCGGCCTCGGCGCGGACGGCAAGGACACATCCCCCGACCTCGCGACGATCAAACAGAAGCTGCGCATCCCGTGCTTCGACAGGATTTTTTATATTCGCCACGCATTCCAGTCCGGGCTCACGGTCGAGGACATCTTCGAGCTCTCGAAAATCGACCGCTGGTTCCTCGAACACATCCGGCTCATCGTCGTGGAGGAATTGCGGATCGCGGAGCGCGGGTTGCGGACGGCGGAAGATTTCCGGCGTGCGAAAAAATTCGGTTTTTCCGACCGCCAGCTTGCGCACCTGACCGGATCGACCGAGCCGAAGATCCGAGTGGCGAGGAAGGCGGCCGGCGTGGTCCCGACATACCGGCTGGTGGACACATGCGCGGCGGAGTTCGAGGCCTACACGCCGTATTATTATTCGACCTACGGGGACGAGGACGAGACGCGGAAGAGCGACAAAAAGAAGGTGCTCATCCTCGGCGGCGGTCCGAACCGGATCGGGCAGGGGATCGAGTTCGACTACTGCTGCGTCCATGCCGCCTTCGCCCTGAAGGAACTCGGATGGGAAACGATCATGGTCAACTCGAACCCGGAGACGGTCTCGACCGACTACGACACAAGCGACAAGCTGTATTTCGAGCCGCTGACGCTCGAGGACGTCCTGAACATTTACGAGCGCGAGCAGGCGGATGCCGTCATCGTGCAGTTCGGCGGCCAGACCCCGCTCAACCTCGCGGCGGGCCTCGCAGCGAACGGCTGCACGATCATCGGCACCCAGCCGCACAGCATCGAGATGGCCGAGGACCGCAAACATTTCTCCGCGATGCTCGACAAGCTCGGGCTCCGCCAGACCCAGGGCGGCACGGCCACCAACGAGGAGGAGGCGGTCGCCGTCGCCTCGCGGATCGGCTACCCGGTGCTCGTGCGCCCGTCGTTTGTCCTCGGCGGACGCGCGATGGAAATCGTCCACGACGAGCCCGACCTCCGGCGGTATATCCGGACGGCCGTCGAGGCCAGCCCGGAGCGCCCGGTGCTCGTGGACCGGTTCCTCGAGGACGCGACCGAGGTCGATGTGGACTGCATCGCGGACGGCGAGACGTGCGTGATCGGGGGAGTGATGGAGCACATCGAGCAGGCCGGGATCCACTCGGGCGACAGCGCGTGCGTGATCCCCAGCTTTTCCCTCTCGCCAAAAACCCTCGCCACGATCAAGAGCGCGACCAAGGCGATGGCCAAGGAACTCGAGGTCCGCGGGCTCATGAACGTCCAGTTCGCGATCAAGGACGAGGAGGTCTACATCCTCGAGGTCAACCCGCGCGCCTCGCGCACCGTGCCATTCGTCAGCAAGGCGATCGGTGTCCCGCTCGCCAAGGCCGCCGCAAAAATCATGGCCGGCAAATCCCTCCGCGAACTCGGCATCACCTCAGAAATTATCCCGCCCCACTACTCGGTAAAGGAGGCGGTTTTCCCGTTCATCAAATTCCCCGGCGTGGATATCATCCTCGGCCCGGAGATGCGCTCGACCGGCGAGGTCATGGGGATCGATCCCGACCTCGGCATCGCCTACGCGAAGAGCCAGATGTCCGCCCAGCCGCCGCTGCCGACGAAGGGGAATGTCTTCATCAGCGTGAAGGATACCGACAAGCCGGCGGCGATCGAGGTCGCCCGCGAGTTTGTGGGCCTGGGCTTCACGATCCACGCGACGTCTGGAACATCCAAGCTGCTTGGCGAGGCCGGCGTGCCGGTGAAGACGCTCCTCAAAATCCAGGAGGGCCGGCCGAACGTCCTCGACCTGATCAAAAACGGCGACATCCATTTCATCCTCAACACGCCGAGCGGCCAGCAGCCTCGCCGCGACGAGGTCGCGATCCGCAGCGCGGCCGTCGCCGCCCGCGTCGCCACGATGACCACCCTCCGCGGCGCCCGCGCCAGCGTCGCCGCCATCCGCGCGATCCAGCAGTCGGGCTACGGGGTCAAAAGCCTCCAGGAATACCACGCGCAATGATGCCGCGGCGCGGTGATAGATTCTTTCCGCCGAGAGGCACAAAGTCGCAATGGAGCCTACTGCACTTTTGCGCGGAAAAATCCCGGTTTTGCGTCCGGTAACACAAACTGCAATTGCGTCTTAGTTCCCGCATCAGTCGAGCTTGATGGAACCACGGGAGTCCACGTTTTGAGGTCTGTGGAATGCTCATAGATGGCCGTGTATCCAGCCCTGGCTTTTGGAATTTCCCAGGTGCAGATGAGTTTCCCACCGGAAGGAATGATCTGCGGCAGGCTGCCTTTGGGGGATGTAGAGTCGGTCAGATTGAATGCGAAATCGACAAGGTTCGGCACCCCATCTTTGTTGGGATCGGCATTCCCTTGCGCATTGCCGCCCGTAAACCCTTTCTTCTGGAGCCAACCGCTGAATGTCAGCGGCTCGTAACCGTATCCGGTCGATGTGCCCGCCCCGCTTTGCGCGTTCATCGCGGACTGGATGGTGTAGGAATAAATGTCGCCCGGCTGCGCGGTTGAATCCGCGAAGGAGTTTGAGGCCGTCGTTCCCACTACGCTCACCTCCCCGGTTTGGACATTTCTGCGCGTAATCGTGTGGGATTGAGCGCTGCTATCACTTGACCATGAAATGTTGACCGCACTGTAGTTCCCGGTGGATGTCAAAATACTCGACGGAGGATTCAAGAAACTGACACTCACGCCCCGCGATTTGAGAGCATCAATGACGTTCCGATCATTGCTTCCCGCTGTCGTCACAATTTTGGCCCCGCGAAGATCCAAAGTGCGGAGCGAACTGATGCCGTTCAGCGCGGACAGGCCAACAGGAGTCGAATTCTGCAGGTTCAGCGTGCTCAGGTAAGCAAGCCGAGGAAGCATTGACAAATCGCCGACTTGTCGGCCGTCGAGAGAAAGCGACGAAAGGTTTGCCGCAAACTCCAACCCGTTCAAATTGATCGTCCCGTTTCCATCCAGGTTAAGCTTGTCGAGATTGTTTTGCTGAGTTGGAGTGATGACCTCTGTTGCAGAAACGCCCAACGCTGCCCGCAAAGCCTTTTCAAGTGCGGGATCAATCATGCCGTTCCACGGCGAGCGCTGGCTGCTCCATGTGACCGTCACCCCGCGTGACTGCAACTGTGCGACCGCCAGGAAGTCCGCGGAACCGCTTCGCTCATCAAGGCCGTTCTGCGAGACGTCGAGCGTGCGGGGTTTAGTAACCTGCCAGAGGTTCACGAGCGGGGTCAGGTCGGTGACCCGGTTGCCCTGCAGGTTGAGCGTCGTGAGCTGCGTGAGCCCCGCGAGCGGCGTCAGGTCTCCGACCGCGTTTTCCATGCCGAGATAGAGGGATGGGTTGTTGGAAAGATCGAGAGTAACGAGATGCGTGAGCCCGGACAGCGCCGAGATGTCGCTCACATTGTTGCCTGCCAAAAGCAAGGTTTGGAGATTCGTCAGCCCGGCCAGCAGACTGATGTCGCTGATGTTGTTACCGTGCAAATCAAGCGTGGTGAGGCTTGTCGCGAGATCCAGCCCCGCAAGGCTTGTGATGCCCCATCCGCTCAGGTCGAGCGATATCGGAAATGTCTCTTGATACGTAGTGAACGTCGCGTTGGCCGACATCCCAAAATTGGATCGGAGAACCGCTTCAACAGCCGGTTCGAGAACCCAGTTCCATGGGGATCGCTGGTTGGCCCATGTGACTGACACCCCACGGCTCTGCAACTGCGCGACCGCCAAGAAGGCCGTAGATCCATCACGGAAATCGAGACCGTTTTCCGATACGTCCAGCGTGCGGCTGCCGGAACCCTGCCAGAGGTTCACGAGCGGGGTCAGGTCGGTGACGTGATTGCCCCGCAAATACAGGGTTTGAAGTTGAGAGAGCCCCGAAAGCGAAGACAGGTCTTTGACGGTATTTTCCATGCCGGGAAACTGCGGGGCATACGTGGTGAGATCGACAAGCTTGAGGGAAACGAGTCCCTTGAGCGGAGAAATATCGCTGATGTTGTTGCCGGCAAGTATCAGAGATTGAAGGTTCGAAGCCAGTTCGAGCCCGGCGATTGATCTTATGCCTTTTCCAACCGCTGCAAGTTGGGTCAACTGAGCGTGTTTATCTGGGGTAAAAGTTGCATTCGAACTCATCGAGAGAGCAGAGCGGACCGCTGAAGCAAGTGCGGGCTCGAAGACCCAGTTCCACGGCGATTGCTGGTTCTGCCAATACACGGTCACTCCGCGGTCTCGCAACTGCTGGACAGCGATTGCGTCAGGCGAACTGGGACTGCTCTCGTCCAGACCGTTTTGCGACACGTCGAGATACTGGAGCTTTTCCAAGCCGAGAATCGGGGCCAAATCGGACACCCAGTTCCCAGCGACGCGCAAATCTGTTAACTGGGACAAACCTGCGAGATGCGCGAGAGATGTGACGCGGTTCATAAAAATAGGACCTGAGTTGGAAATGTTCAAGCTGGTCAGGTTGGTAGCATATTCGAGGCCGCGGAGACTGGTCAGTCCGGCGTTCGGAACCACGAGTTGGCCTACAAGATTCTGCGCGTGAGATGAGGTAAACGGTTCGTCTCTACTTGGATCAATATTCATTCGGATTCTTAAAGCCGCATCCAACTGCGGCTCCAGAACAACGTTCCACGGATGTTTTTGAGTCCCGACTGTCACGCTGACTCCTTTGGACTCGAGTTGCTGGATCTGGGAGACCGCTTGCGGGGAATCGAGATAATTTGTTGAAAGAACCAGAGAGGCCAGCTTTGGCAGCGAAAGAAGTGGAGTGAGATCGGAGATTTTGTTGTTCGCTGCCGACAAATTCGTGAGGCGCACCGCATTCGTGAGAATGCTCAAATCCGATGCCCCGAGACCGGTGATGTCGAGCGAAGTAAGATGGAAGAGATCCGCTGGTTTTAAGACATAATTGGGGTCTTGAACTCCCAATGTCTGACGGATGCGTTGCTCGATGGATGTCCCGGTTCCGGTTCCAGTTGGCGGGTTGGAATTGTTAACAGAAAAGAACTGGCTCGGCGTGGCGGAATCAGAATAGGAAGCAACAAAAATGTCGGAAAAGGCCCCTCTTATTGAAAAACTCGTGACCGAAGTGACCGAAGAAGGGACCGTGGTGCGAGTAAAAAATGTCGGTTGAGATCCTGAAATCAAACTGGCTTTGATCTGCTTAATTCCCGTATCGGCATTATCGACGTAGCCTCCCTTGAGCAACCAGCGATTTCCAGAAGCGTTAGCTGCAAGCGAAACACTTGTGGCGCCTAAAGTTGCTGCCGCTTGAAAGATCGACCAACCCTGGGCGCTTTTCACGGAATACATTATCGAGCTGACAGTCGAATTTCCCGTTGGGGGAATGGTGTAGAGAATGCAGGGTTGACCGGAACTATTGAGAGCGATTTCGCAAAGCCGGTATTCCAAGTTCCACGAGGTTTCGATGCCGCTCCCCTGAAATACGGTTTCGATTTCCCAAGAGTTTCCAACCTGATGGGCATATTTCAATTTTGGCGGTTGTCCAAAAGAAGAACTTCCGCCGAAGTAGGCGATGTGGGCATGCCCCGTGAAATCAATCACCAGACTGGGGGAGCGCCCCGTGGCATTTTCCGACTCCGAGTCAACCGTCATGACCGACCATGCTCCGTTCGTATATTGCGCAAATTTTAACGAAGGGAAGGAGGTTGATTTATCGTAATACGCGATACAGGGAACGACCGTGTCCCCGTCCCGCCGGAGAGCCAAAGAAATTTGATTAGGTCCGCCAACGGAGGTGCCTGTGAGCGGCTTGGCAATCCAGGTTGCAGCATTGCCTGTGCCTTCGCGATAAAAGTATTGAATTTGGGGGCCGTTTGCCGCCGCCACATGGCTTCGTCCCCAGTGGTCCACCGCGATATCGATGTCGTTTTGCGGTTGGGAAGCACCGGGAATTGGTGCGGTCGTCCAGATTTGTCCGTTCCAATACGCATGCGTGAGCGTCCCGTTTTGCATGAATGCAATGCGCGGGGCACACGACGGATCAACGGCGAGCGCGACCTGCTGGCCCTCGGGGAGGCTTGTGGAAGCATACTCGGCCGATGCCGCATCAATCCCAACGATTAAGAAAGCCGATAAAAACATCAGCCCCTTGGAGAAGTGCTGCCACCGAGCCTTTGCGATCATGATTTTGTGCCGAAATGTAAGTTTGAAATGATCCTGCGCGAATTGCAAAATAAAACGCCTGATCAAAAACGGCGAGATCCATTTCATCCTCAACACGCCGAGCGGCCAGCAGCCTCGCCGCGACGAGGTCGCGATCCGCAGCGCGGCCGTCGCCGCCCGCGTCGCCACGATGACCACCCTCCGCGGCGCCCGCGCCAGCGTCGCCGCCATCCGCGCGATCCAGCAGTCGGGCTACGGGGTCAAAAGCCTCCAGGAATACCACGCGCAATGATGCCGCGGCGCCCGGCGCGCTAATTCCTGAACAGGTAGAGCATGTAGCACAGAAGCGCGCCGATGGAAAAAACGAGCCAGGTCTCGGAGACGAAGTAGGGATACACCATGAGCGCGACGCCGATGAGCGCTGGCATCGCGAGCCCGTTGCGCTTCCCATGAACAAACGCGCCCATCCCGATGGCTCCAAAAAGGATCGCGGCGAAGAGGCTGCTCGGGCTTGGCATCGTTGCTCCCGGGCCGCTACGGCTTTGGAAAAGCCGGCGGACTTTGTAAAGGGACGGCTTGTGCCGGACTGGAGATGAGAGGGCAAACCAAAAACCAAGCAACAAACCCGACGACCATGCCGAAAAAAATCATGTGAAATCCGTTTCGGTGAACCCAAGCATCCCGGCGGCAAAAAGGCGAGGGAAGAGATTTGGCTCGGACAAACCTTCTGCTTTTCCGTGGTTGAGATGCGTGGGGTATGCGATATCCTCGCTGGCGTGGAAATAACCGTGTCGATCGAGAGCGTCGGGTTTGGCGGGGCCGGAGTCGGGCACCTGCCGGACGGACGGGTGTGCTTTGTTCCGCTGACCCTGCCGGGCGAGCGCGCGGTCGTCCGGATCGTGCGTCAGAAAAAATCGTTCGTGGAAGCCGCGGTCGTGCGGATGACCGAGATTTCCGTGGATCGGACGGCTCCGCGGTGTCCGGTCTATGGAAGATGCGGCGGATGCGCGTATCAGCATGTCCGGTATGAGCGGCAGTTGGAGCTGAAGGCGGAACAGGTTCGCGGGCTGCTCCGGAGGATCGGCGGGATCGCAGACGCCGACGTGCGCCCGATGCTCCCCTCGCCCGAACAGTGGAGCTACCGGAACCGGCTCGGCGTCCATGTCGAGGACGGGCGGGTCGGGTTTCACGGGCGCAAGTCGAACCGCATCGTTCCCGTCTCCGCGTGCCCGATCGCCTCGCCCGGCGTCAACGCACAACTCGCCGCGCTCGCCGCAAATCCCCCCCGCGAAAACCGGAAGATCACCCTGCGGGAAAAGTCGGATTTCCATGGATTCAGCCAGGTCAACGCCGGTGCCGCTGAGGTGCTCGCCGAAGTTGTTCTCGGGATGCTGGCGGGCGCGGACGGGCATCTGGTGGACGCGTATTGCGGTGCGGGATTTTTTTCCAAGGTCGCGCGAGAAAATTTCCGTGTCGTGACCGGCATCGAGTGGAGCCCGGGGGCCGTGCAGGCGGCGCGGGCGGACGCGCGGGAGGGCGAAATTTATGTCGAGGGCCCGGTGGAATCCCACCTGTCGGCTGCGCTGGCTGCGGCACCCGCCGCGGAAACCGCTCTGATCCTCGATCCGCCGTCCGAAGGGATCTCCCCGGAGGTCGCGGTCGCCATCCTCGCGAACCCTCCGGCCATGATCGTCTATGTGTCGTGCGACCCCGCAACCCTCGCGCGGGATTTGAAAAAACTCTCCGCAAAATACGCGCCCGATTTTTTCCAGCCGGTTGACATGTTCCCGCAGACCGCCGAAATCGAAGCCGTCGCCAGATTGAAAATTTTATGATGATGACCAAAAGACGATTTGGACGGACCGGGATTGCGATGCCGGTTTTCACCTGCGGTGGGATGCGATACCAGCACTCGTGGAAAGACGAGGAGGAGGCGCCGGATGACAACCAGAAGAACCTCGAGGCGACGGTGGAGCAGGCGCTCGCCTGCGGGATCACCCACATCGAAACCGCGCGCGGATACGGATCGTCGGAGTTCCAGCTCGGGAAGATTCTTCCGCGGCTCCCCCGCGAAAGCCTGATCGTGCAGACGAAGGTCTCCCCGGATGGCGACGGCGCGAAGTTCCGCGAGACGTTCGACCGCTCGATGTCCCTGCTCCGCCTCGACCATGTGGATCTGCTCGGGCTGCACGGCATCAATTCGCGGGAGATCCTCGAGAATTCCCTGAAGCCGGGCGGCCCGCTCGCCGTGGCGCGCGAGCTCCAGCGGGATGGCCGCTGCCGGTTCATCGGGTTTTCCACGCACGGCGACTGCGATGTCATTTGCGACGCGATCGAGACCGGGGAGTTCGACTACGTCAACCTCCACTGGTATTGGGTCAACCGCTCGAATTCCCCCGCGCTCGAAGCCGCCGCGCGCCACGACATGGGGGTCTTCATCATCAGCCCGAACGACAAGGGCGGAAAACTCTACGAGCCGCCGGAAAAACTCGAGGCCCTCTGCGCGCCGCTCAGCCCGATGGAATTCAACAACCTGTTCTGCCTGCGCAACCCCGGGATCCACACGCTCTCGATCGGCGCCGCGCGCCCGGCGGATTTTGACGTCCACTTCCGCTCGCTCGCGCTGCTGCCGGATGCCGACGTCCTCGTCCCGCAGGTCGAGGCCCGGCTGAACGCAGCCATGCAGGAGGCGCTCGGCAAGGAATGGTGCGCGCGCTGGGACGAGGGGATCCCGAAATGGGAGGATGTCCCAGGCGAAATCAACATCTGGGAAATCCTCCGCCTGTGGAACTTCGCCAAGGGCCTCGACATGCTCGCCTTCGGAAAAATGCGCTACAACCTTCTCGGGCAGGCCGGCCATTGGTTTCCGGGAAAAAATGCGGCGGAGATCCCGGATCTGCGGGACGCGCTTTCCGGGAGCCCGTTCCGGGAAACCATCCCCGCGATTCTGCGCGAGGCGCACGAGCTCCTGTTCGACAAGCCGGTCGAGCGCTTGAGCCAGTCCGACTGATGCCGCAGGTCGCGGCTACTCGGTGATGATGTCCTTGTAGCTCGTGCCGGCCGGGATCATCGGGAGCACGTGCTCGGTGTAGGGGGTCATCACGTCGAGGACGTATGCCTCCTTCGAGGCGAGCAGGCGTCCGATGGCCGCGCGGAGATCCCTCTTGTGGAGGACGCGCTCGCAGGGGACGCCGAAGCCCTTGCAGAGCTGCACGTAGTCCGGGTAAATCCGCTTGAGATCCTTGGGGTCGCCGAGGAACGTGTGCCCGCGGTTCCCGCCGTGGAAGCGGTCTTCCCACTGCACGACCATGCCGAGGTGCTGGTTGTTGAGGATGATCGCCTTCGCTGCGATGCCTTCGATATGCGCGGTGGCGAGCTCCTGCACGTTCATGAGGAACGACCCGTCGCCGTCGATGTCGATGACCTCTTTGTCCGGCCGGGCGACCTTCGCCCCGATCGCGGCCGGGTAGCCGAAGCCCATCGTGCCGAGGCCCGCGGAGGTCACGAACGTGCGCGGCTTGGTGAAGTCGTAAAACTGCCCGGCCCACATCTGGTGCTGCCCGACGCCGGTGGTGATGATCGCGTCGCCTTTGGTGAGCTCGTAAAGCTCCCGGATGACGTGCTGCGGCTGGATCGCGTCCGATGTGTCTTTGTAGGTGAGCGGGTGGGCGGCTTTCCACTGGGCGATCTGGTGGTGCCAGGCGGCGAACCGGCCCGGGCCCTTGGCCTGGCGCTTGAAGCCGGACCGGTCGAGCATCTTGTTCAGCCGGCCGAGCGCGTCCTTCAGATCCCCGAGCACCGGCAGGCGCACGAGCTTGTTCTTGTTGATCTCCGAGTTGTCGATGTCGATGTGGACGATCGTCCCGTGCGTGCAGAAGCTCTCGACCTTCCCGGTCACGCGGTCGTCGAACCGCACCCCGATGGCCAGCAGAAGATCCGCCTCGTTCACCGCGTTGTTGGCATAGACGGTCCCGTGCATGCCGAGCCACTTGAGCGAGAGCGGATGCGTCTCCGGAAAGCTGCCGATCCCCATGAGCGTCGTCGCCACCGGGATCCGCGTGCGCTCGACAAACTCCAGCAGCTCGGCCGATGCCCCGCCGGAGATCACCCCGCCGCCGCAATAGATCATCGGCTTCTTCGCGTGCCCGAGCAGGCCGAGGATTTCCTGCAGCACCGGGTCGCCGGCCCGCTTCTCCGGCTGATACCCGCGCAGGCTCACGCTCTTCGGGAAAACCGGCTGCGCCGTCTGGATCTGGATGTTCTTGGGAACATCAATCAGCACGGGGCCCGGACGTCCGGAGCGGGCGATGTGAAACGCCTCTTTCATGATGCGCGGGATCTCGTTGATGTCCCACACGAGGTAGCTGTGCTTCACCATCGGCAGCGTCATGCCGAACACGTCTGTCTCCTGGAACGCGCCGCGCCCGATCATCGCCTGCGGGACCTGCCCGGTGATCGCCACCATCGGAATCGAATCCATGAACGCGTCGGCGATGCCGGTCACCAGGTTCGTCGCGCCCGGGCCCGAGGTCGCCATGCAGACGCCGACCCTGCCCGTCACGCGGGCATACCCCTCGGCCGCAAACGCCCCGCCCTGCTCGTGGCGGGGCAGGATCGTGCGGATCTTCTTCGTCTTCGTCAGCGCCTGGTGCAGCGGCATCGAACACCCGCCCGGATACGCGAAAATCACCTCCACCCCCTCGCGCTCCAGGCACTCGACGAGGATCTCCGCCCCGTTCATGACTTTCCCGCGCTCAGGGGCGGGCTTGGCGGTGGGCTTCTTGGGTCGCTGGGTTTTCATGGCTTGGAAATGAACCGTCCACGATAGAATCCAGCCGCCACGCGTGGCGAGAAATTTTTTCCGGAATCGTTTCGTCGTCGCTTTGTCCCGCCGCACCGGAAAAGTTGCAGAGCACAGAGGGAACGGGCATCCCGCCTGTTACGTTTCTACGAGCCGGACAAAAAACTGCCGCACGGCCATCCGCAGGCTGTTCCGGTTCGGGAGGAAAAAACTACCTGCCCAGAGAGGCGAAGACCGAAGAGGAATTCACCACCAGCTACGACTTGGGGAGTGAAGAATTTTTTGCAGTTACTGGGAATTGGTGATGGAGGCTGACGCAAAAAAATGGTTCGCGATCATGCCGGCCATGAGAGGTTGAAGGAAATCTGCGCCGCTATCGCAGATGGCCTCTGAGGGCTTAAAATCTGCCTAGGCCGCTCTGATCGCGCTAACCTCCTGATGAGATTTCACGTCGTTTTGCACTTCGCACGAACCCCTTGACTTGGACGCATGCATATCAAGGCTGCATCAACTTTTAATGTCGCCTGCCCGATGGTTTTATGCGGCGTCGATTTTCAGCGGGCTCGGCGATCTCGCCCCACCATTTATCGTCACAGTCATTTTCCATGGCATCAGAAGACATGAGGCTGGAGATCACTCGACTGGCGGTGACATTCTTCCCACGCAAAACAGTGGAATGTTCCGCAATCATTTCACTCAATATGTCAAAGAGCAAGAACTGACAATTTTCTGATCTGCCTGCAATGGAGTGACCTGTAAACGCCGTGAAAAAGAAAGTGCGTCAAATCATTTTTCAGAATCTGGTTTAATGAATAAAATTAAACCTTTTGGTATCGCCATATTTTATTAATAACCATTTGGATTAAAGATTCAGATGAATGATGCAGAGCGCCATAAGATTCTGGTAGTCTGGAATCAGACAGCTCGGGACTATCCAAGGGATAAGTGTGTCCACGAATTGTTTGAGGAGCAGGCAGAGCGCACTCCGGAATCAGTCGCGGTGGTGTTCGGGGGGCAAACCCTCACCTATCGCGAGCTAAACGGGCAGGCCAACCAGCTCGCCCGTTATCTTAGGACATTGGGCGTTCAGGCCGAGACGCCCGTCGCGCTCTGCCTGGAGCGATCCTTTCATCCGCTGGTGGCCATCCTCGCCATCCTCAAAGCCGGCGGCGTCTATGTGCCGATTGATCCGGTGTATCCCCGTGACCGGATGGAGTTCATGCTCAAGGATGCGGGGATATCAGTGCTGATCGTTCATGCGGCCACCATCTCGCTGGTTCCATCACCGTCACCAGCGGTGACTTACGTGGATCTGGATCGGATTTCGCTCGCGGGCGAGCCTGCGGACGATTTTCCCTCCCCGAATAATGCTCCGGACAACGCAGCATATATCATCTTCACCTCCGGCTCGACCGGTCAACCCAAGGGGGTGGTGGTCACCCACCGCAATGTGGTCCGGCTTTTTAGCGCTACCGAACCTTGGTTTGGATTTGGGGAAACCGATGTCTGGACGCTATTTCACTCCCTGGCGTTCGACTTCTCGGTTTGGGAGATTTGGGGCGCGTTGCTTTATGGCGGGCGCTTGGTGGTGGTGCCCTATTGGGTCAGCCGCACGCCGGCGGATTTTTACCAGCTTTTGCTGGACGAGGGGGTCACGGTTCTCAACCAGACGCCCTCTGCGTTCGGGCAGTTGATTCCGATTGCTGTGGGCGCGCCCGTGTCGACGGAACTGAAGTTGCGTTGGGTGATTTTTGGTGGCGAGGCCTTGCAATTGGGGATGCTCACACCTTGGTTTGCGCGGCTCGGCGACGAAAGCCCCTGCCTGGTCAACATGTATGGCATTACAGAGACGACCGTGCATGTGACTTGGCGCCCGCTTAAGCAGGCGGATGTTACGGCCAAATTGGGCAGTATCATTGGGCGGCCGATTCCGGATCTGACCCTCCATTTGCTGGATGAAAAGCTTCAGCCGGTGGCTACGGGCGTGAGCGGCGAAATATTTGTTGGCGGATTGGGTGTGGCCCGCGGCTATTTGAACCGCCCAGCCCTGAACGCGGAGCGCTTTTTGCCCGATCCATTTTCCACCATCCCCGGTGCGCGGCTTTATCGCAGTGGTGATTTGGCCTGTCGGCTGGAAGATGGAGAGTTCGTTTACCTTGGCCGAGCCGACCAGCAGGTCAAGATTCGGGGGTTTCGGATTGAGCTTGGAGAGGTGGAGAACGCGTTGCATCGGCACCCGGACATTCAACAGGCGGCCGTTCTTGCCCGGCCTGGCCCCGATGGCGCCTTGGAGTTGGCCTCCTGGATTGTCTTGTGCCCGGGTCGCGAGTTGACTCTTTCCCGTCTCCGGAGCGAACTGTCTCGCTGGCTTCCCGAATACATGATCCCCGGCAGTTTTACGGTGGCGCCGGATCTGCCGCTCAACCCCAATGGCAAGGTGGACCGCCGGGCTCTGGAAAAGATGGAGGGCGCCCATCTTATAGCTGGCTCCAGTTTTGAGGCGCCGCGCACCGACACCGAGCGGCAGTTATGCGGCATCAAGCCGGAAATAGCCGCAGATGTCACTCGCAGCAAAGTATCCCAGCCCATCAATCTTTTGGAACTGGAGATGATTCGCATCTGGCAGCGGATCTTACAACAGGATAACATTAGTCGGCAGGATAATTTCTTTATGCTCGGCGGCCATTCTCTTTTGGCGGCGCGCCTCGCAGCAGAGATCGACAGAGTGTTTGGATGCAACCTTCCCATTGCCACTTTGTTCCAGTCGCCCACGGTGGAGTCGTTGGCCAAACGCATGACAGATGAAAACTGGGCTCCGCCGTGGAGTTGTCTTGTCCCATTACAGCCCGCGGGTTCCAGACCGCCATTATTTTTTATTCATGGCGTTGGCGGTGATGTTTACTTGTTTCTTTCATTAACCAGACTTTTGCCACCGGAACAACCGTCCTATGGCATTCAGGCGGTCGGGCTGGATGGCAAGTCATTACGGCACATTTCAGTCGTGGAAATGGCCGCCCACTACGTTGAGGAGATCATGTCGTTTCAAACTGAAGGGCCCATTCATCTTGCGGGTTTTTCATTAGGAGGAATTATCGCATTCGAAATTGCCCAGCAACTCCATTGTCGTGGCCGGAAAGTTGCATTTCTTGGCCTGCTCGATAGCTGCCCTATCGGTCCAGTTCCCTGGCTTTTTTATGGACTTTCCATGTCATCCTATATACCGCGCCGGTGTCTTTTCCATTTGCGGCATTGGTTGCAGCTACCCCACTATGCCAAGTTGGATTACTTTTGCGGACGCTTGATCGCTCTCCGACATTGGGTATTTGCAAATCAAAAAAAACCGGCGCCGGTCATAGAACCTCCACCTGCATGCATTAACCCTCCTGAATTCGCTGGGTTCATTGATTACTACCACGCGATTGGTTCCACTTACCGACTCTCGCCCTATCCTGATTCTGCGGATGTCTTTCTCAGTGATGAAATCTGCCCCCAGTGGAAATGGTATTGGCGATATCTGGTTCGTGGCGGCGTCACATTCCACCGAGTCACTGGAGGACATAATGATTTAATTAACAATCCCGATCACATTCCTTTGCTAGCGATGGAGTTGGCGGATGCTCTCGACCATGCACGCGTTGCCGTTCACGCTTCGAAGTGCGTTTAGGAAAAGGAAAATGGTAAAAAAAGAAAAAAAGGGTCAGGCTGAGGCTCGCGCAGACGTGAAAACGCACAACCAGAGATTGAAAATGTCAATAAGCAAGGACTCCACCGTGAAATAGTTTGGGGTAATTGGGGGAATTTAACTGGCTTTTTTGGTCTTTGCTGGCGAATTAAATCACTCTACTGAAAGACGAATCCTTTTTTCCATGCCGCGCGCAAAACTGATCATCGCCTCGAGCGAGGCTTCGGCCGACCTGCTTTACGCCACGAAATTCCGGGCGCCCGATGCGTTCGTGTTTTTGCAGGACGGGGACAAGAAGCTTCTTTTGCTCTCCGATCTGGAAGTGGATCGCGGGAGGCGGGAGGCGGGAGTGGATCGGGTGGATGCGTATTCGGACGTCGAGCGAGCGGCGGGCTCAAAAAAGAAAAAGCCCTCGTATGCGCGTGTCGTGGCCGTCTGGCTGCGGGCGAACAAGGCGCGGAGCGTGGTGGTGCCGCAGGATTTTCCGCTGGGTCTGGCCCGGCAGTTGAAAGAGGAAGGCGTGCGGTTGAAGCCGTCCAAAGGGCCGTTTTTTCCCGGGCGCGAGACGAAGTCCCGGACCGAGATCCGGGCGGTTGAGGCGGCGATCCGGATCGCCGAGGCGGGGATGGCGCGGGCGATGGAGATCCTCCGGTCGGCCCTGCCGCGACGGGACGGACAGTTGGCGCTCGGCCGCCGGATCCTGACCTCCGAGGCCCTACGGACGGAGATCGAGATGGCGGTGGTGCGGGCGGGCGGAGAGGCGCGTGGGGACACGATTGTGGCTGGCGGCGAGCAGGCGTGCGACCCGCACGGGCGGGGGTCCGGGCCGCTCCGCGCGAACGAGTTGATCATCCTGGATATTTTTCCGCGCGACACGCGCTCGGGTTATTTTGGCGACATCACGCGCACGGTCGTGCGGGGCACGGCAGGCGACGCGCAGCGACGGCTTTGGGAGACATGCCTTGCCGGACAGGAAATCGCCCTCAAACACATGAAGCCCGGCAACCAGGGAGAGCCGGCACATGAGGCCATCAAGAAATTTTTTGCCACGCAGGGGTATCCGACCGAGATCCGCGACGGGCGCTGGCAGGGGTTCTTTCACGGGACCGGGCACGGGCTGGGGCTCGAGGTGCATGAGTCTCCGCGTTTTGCCGCCACAACGTTCCTGCCCGGCCAGGTGCTGACGGTCGAACCCGGGATCTATATCCCCGGGCTCGGGGGCGTCCGCCATGAGGACGTGGCCGTCGTGACTATGCGCGGGCCGAAGCTTCTCACCCGCGCGCCCAAGCCGCTGGAGATTTGACGCCGATTAGGCGGCGGCACGGCTTTTACCGGTCTTCCTTGTGAGGAGCGAACAGCTTGAGAACCCAGATTTTTCGGACGTCGGAAAGGAGTTCGTCGGCCTTGTTGACCACATCGCCGGATTGCTTGACCAGGACATCCACTTTGGGCGAAGTGGTGTGGGCCGTGCGGTGAAAGTCTGCGGTCGCGTCGCGCAGCGAGCTGAGCGATTCATCCAGCTTGGCCAGCATGTCCGGAAGCTTGCGATCCAAAGTGTCGCTGATGGAAAAAAGATGGCGGGTAGCCCGGCGGAGGTCGGCATCCGTCGCAGTGACTTCCGCGAGGAATCCGCGGGCGGTGGACGCCGAGACCTGGAGGTCGAGGAGGATGGGCGGCACATCGCGGGACAGGGATTTGCTCAGCGCACGGAGATCGCGGAGGGATTGGCGGGCATCGCCATCCGGCCCGTTCAGCTCGTCCATGAGCCGGGCGGCCGAGGCGATGACCGGGCTCATCTCCTGCTGGATGCGTGTGGCGGTCTCCCCGAAGGAAAGCTCCCGCTCAAACGGCAGCAGGGATCCCGCGCGCAGTGGGGGCTGGTCGTTGCTTCCCGGCACCAAATCGATGAACGGCGTTGCCAGCGGATCCATTCCGGTGAGCCTCGCGACCGCATCCGCCCTCAGCCAAAGCGTGGATTTTGACCGCACGCGCATCGCGATCTCCGGCCCGCCGGCTTCGTCGAAATCCACCGTGATCACGCGGCCGACGCGGATTCCCCGTAGGGTGACGTCCATGCCGGGTAAAATCGCATCAGCCCGGCCGGGCTTCGACCGGTAAACAACCGTGGAGACAAAGAAATCCTGCCGCCATCCGAGCAGCGCCGCCATGACCAGCAGCAGGATCACAAGGCTGGCAAGGAAGCTCGTCACTTTGAGCCCGAGGTATTGGAACCTCGGATCCGAATCCTGCAGGTATTTCATGGGGAAACCTCCGCAAGAGAACCGGAAAAGCCGCCGGGCAAAACCGGCTCGCAGGACAGGAACAGCCAGGCCGCCCCCGGCAGCCTGCCCCGGAGCCAATGAAATCCGCGGATCAGCTCCGCCTGCTCCCGCATCGAGAGATCGCCCGGATAGTGGCAGCACAAAACGATTTCTGGGACCGCCAGCGCCGCGCGCAAAAGCCCGGCCAGCCAGCGCTGGAGGGCTTCCAGATGGTGCGGGAGCAGGAGCGGAAAGTTCGCGGGCGCGGGCCACGGCAGATCCGGCCCGGTCAAAAGCAGTTCGAGTTTGTCGAGCAGGCCCGCCTCCGAATCCGTGCGGCGGTGCAAAGCGGGCAGCAAGACATTGTCGCGGACATTCAGGTTGGCGATGAGCGGCCCATCGGCCGTAAGCGTCATCGTCCGGCTGAGCAGGCGCAGGATTCCGGACTCTGGCAGCCCGGACAATTCCTGTCCGAACCAGGAGGATTCGCCGCCTTGCACCGGCTGCAGGCCCGTGATTCCGTCGAGCACCTCCAGGGCAAAGTCCGCATCACGGACATGCCAGCCGCCGCAGGCGCCGGGCTCCAGCGTGATGTCCGGGATCCTCGCGTCCCCCACGACCAGGCCTATGGATCGGAATGCCGTCTTCATCACCTGCTGAGAAAAAAGAAAATGGTGGTGGCGATAACGATCGCCGCAAAGCCGTGGACGACCGCCGTGCGCGTTGCCACGGGAATGCCCTGCGGGCCCCGGATCGCCCGCAGGCCCTGGTGGCAGGCCACCGCGCCGATCAGAGCTCCGAAGACGGATGTTTTGAGCAGCGAGAAAAGGGCGCCTCCCGGGCTGATCCCGCCGTACAGGAATTGTCTCATCGCCAGCGCGTAGTCCCATTCCATGAAAAAGGACGCCAGGGCAAATCCTCCCAGCACCAGCATGATTTGGAAAAAAAAGCTCAGGGCGGCCACGCTGAGCATGCTGCCCAACACCCTCGGCGCAATCAAATACCCGGCCGGGTCGATTCCCATCCGGTAAAGCGCGGCGACCTCCCCCTGCTGCTTGCAGCTGGCGAGCTCGCTGGCTATTGCCGAACCGCTCCGGGCCATCACATAGAATGCCACGATCAGGAGAGCCCCCTCCTGCACGATCATCGAGCGGAAAACGTCCACGGTGCGCGAAAAATCCTTCGCCATCACCTGATAGAGCCGCGAAGCCGCCGTGAAGCCGAGCAAGAGTGCCGTGAACGACAGGAAAGGCAGGGATTCAAGCCCGCTAAAATAAACCTGCTTGAGCAGAACCCGGCGGCACGGCGGCCGCAGCACGGCCGGGGAATGCAAAAAAGCATCCGCAAGAAGGTTCAGGTAGGCGCACACGTTCTCCGCGAGATACCCGACAATCAGCCGGCTCCTTCGATGCACTGAGGTCATCCTGATTCCAGTTTGATGGGCAGCGCTATTGCTGACAAGCCCGATCTTTTTTCCCTGATCAGCGCGTCAGCTCAAGGAACCCCCAGCTTGTTATTCTTGGAGGCGGCTTTGAAAGGCCAGCCAGTTTCCCAGTTTGAGATCCGGCACGCGGGAGAACTCCCTTCTGTTGCCGGTGATGAGTTTCGCATCAAGGGCGCGGGCATGACCGGCAATGAGGGTGTCGTAGGGACCAATCCCATGACCTTTGCGTTCGAGGCGGGAACGGATTTTGGCAGACTGGACCGAAGCCGGATCATCGAAGGGCAGCACCGCAAATGGTGCCAGCGTGTCCTCAAGAAACCGTCCGTTCTTCTCCGGGTCGCGGCTTTTTTCCACGCCAACGCGGAGTTCGTAAACTGTGATCATGGAAACCCCGATGGATTTTGTCGGACGCGCCCGAACCCGCTCCATGACTCGTGGATTGCCGCGCAGCAAAGCGATAAAAGTGTCCGTATCCAGCAGGGTGCGGATCATGGGAAAATATCTCCGCGCTGATCGGGAGCTTTCGGTTGCCCGCGTTCAAACCCATCCCACAATCCGGCCATGCCCGCAACGCCGCGATCGAAGCGCGCCCAGACATCCTCGTCCGGCGTGATGACCAAACGGTTCCCTTTGCGCTCAATGCGCGCCGTTTGACCTGAAAGCCGGAATTTTTTCGGCAGGCGGATCGCCTGGCTGTTCCCGCAGGTGAAAATCCTCACCGTATCCACGTTCCTGATTGCCCGTTTCATATATACGGTAGGATATACGAAAAGAAGACGGCGTCAACCGGATCTCTCCAAATCAATCTGCTCCAGCCTGCAGATAAAACGGGGAAATGATTTCCCTCGAGAGATGTTCCAAATGCCCCGCCCGCGTCGCCGCAACAATCCGTCCACAGAAAAGGGGTCAATACGCAGCGGGAACTGGGGGCAAACTGGGGGTCGGTGCCGGACGGGAGGCGAGCCGGGTTCCAGTTCATCCAGGATATTGCGGTAGCCACGGGCAATCTCGGGCTCGCCTTGGAGGATTTTGTGCGGCGAAGGGGGCGGCGCATTGCTCCTTGTCCGGCGGGTCGCCGGACACCACACGCGGGGGCGCGTATGCTCCACGGAAAAGCGCTCAGGAGATGGCGAGGCGCTTGGCGAGGAGGCCGGAGAGGAGATCGCGGATCGCGGGGTCGGGAATTTTTTCGAGCAGGGAGGTGAAGAACCCGAGGACGATGAGGCGTTGGGCGGCATCGCGGCGGATGCCCCGGGCCTGCATGTAGAAGAGTTCTTCCTGGCTCACCGGGCCGTTTGTTGCGCCGTGCGAGCAGCGGACTTCGTCGTTGAGGATTTCGAGGCCCGGCATCGAGTTCGGGTCGGCTTCGTCGCTGAGGATGAGGTTGCGGATCTTCTGGTAGGCATCGGTGCCCTGAGCGCCGGGCTGGACCTTGATGAGCCCGGCAAAGATCGTGCGGGATTTGTCGTCCAGCGCGTTCAGGTAGAGGAGGTCGCTGGTGGCGTTCGGCGCGACGTGATCCTGGAGCGTCCGTTGGTCGATCTCGCGGGTTCCCTCGACGGGATTGATCGCATACATCCCGCTGTGCGCGCGTTCGCCGACGAGACGGCTGAGGCTTTCGCAGCGGACGAATCCTCCGCCGAAGTTTGCGGTGAGCGCGGTGCACCGGGCGTCGCGGCCGACGCTTGTCGCGTTCAGGTGGAAAGCGAGCGAGCCGTGCGACCAGTCCTGGACGGCGATGTAGGTGAGGGCGGCACCGGGTTCGAGGTGGAGGTCATTGACCCCGCAGGCGAACGCGCGGCGGCCGTCCGTGCTCCCGAAGCGATCCACCACGGTGACCCGGCTGTTCTCGCCGCAGACGATCAGCGTGTGAGGAAAGACCGATGAGAGGTCGCCCTCGACCCAGTGGAAAATCTCGACCGGAAGCGCGACCTCGGTGCCCGCCGGAACGTAAAGGAACGCCCCGCCCGTGACGCGCGCCCGGTGCAGCGCCGCAAATTTGTGCGAGCCCAGCCCGGCCGGCTGCGCCATGAAGAAATTTTTGATGATCGGCGCGTGATCACGGACGGCGTCCTCGAGCGTGGTGAAGAGGACTCCGTCCGGGAGCCCGGGCCGGGCCTCGTGGAGGAGCGAGTTATTCGCGAAGATCATCTTCGCGGAAAAATCCGCGAGCCCGTGTGAGGCGGCGATGATCCGTTGCGGGTTCGATGGCGCGGGGGCGGGCGTGAACTCCGCGAGGTCGAGCGCCGCGATGTTGGCGAACC